>Ga0302299_10000406_pt1 | contig 23196 bp, 33 predicted proteins | sample III_Fen_N3_4_FD_198795 | JGI IMG/M metagenome (GOLD analysis project Ga0302299, IMG submission 198795) | Peat permafrost microbial communities from Stordalen Mire near Abisko, Sweden - III_Fen_N3_4 | ecosystem: Environmental > Terrestrial > Soil > Wetlands > Permafrost | place: Sweden: Abisko... | reverse complement strand
ATACCCAACGGCGATGCAGATGAAGCGCAACTATCGGCAGGCGAAGGTCTATGCTGCTGATCCGAAGATGAAGGCAGTGGTGATGGGCGGACTGAGCGCACGAGCCTACACCTACAAACAATCCATCAATGCACTCAAGGCGCAAGTCTCCGTGAAGAAGTTCAAATGAGCCTCAACCTCGATACTCTGATCCGGCCTCTGGCCGATAGCGTCATCAACTCCTACGGAAAGGCCGTGACGCTGCGCAGCCTGCGCGTCGGCGATTATGATCCCAATGGCGGCGCAGCCAGCAACAACTATGTCAACTATGCGACGAAGGGCGTGTTTGGCTCACCATCTAAGATCATGTATGACACGATGGAGGCGCGCTCTGGGGACGCCTCGATCATCTTTGCGGATCTGAAGCTGACCACGATTCCGAAGGCTGGCGACCTCGTGACGCTCGATGACTTCGATTGGACGGTCATTGGCGTGATGTCTACGTTCAGCGGTGCACTCGCTGCCGTGCATACTTGCTTGCTGAGGAAGTGATGAGCGCAGTCGGCGATTTCATGGCAGGACAAAACGTCACTGGCGGTGGCGCATTCTCTGCGGACATCGCTGCCTTTGCCGCCAAGACTCAGCTGCGCCTCGATATGGTGTTGAAGAAGGTCTTGTTTGACATCGCTGCTCGCGTCATTATGCCGTCGCCTGTCGGCAATCGCACGCTCTGGAAGATCAACACGCAGGAGAAGCGTGACTGGCGATCGGCGCACGGCCGCAATGAGCTGAAGCCGGATGGCTATGTCGGCGGTCATTTCCGCGCCAACTGGGTGTTTGGAGAGACGACGATGCCGTCCTCAATCCCGGTGCCCGAAGGTCAGGCGAGCTATCCTGATGCGCAGGCGTGCTGGGACGCGATCACCGCGCAGATGGCCTCGGTGAAGTTTGGTATGGACTACTGGATCGTCAACTGCGTACCGTATGCAATCCCGCTAGAGTACGGCTGGAGCACACAGGCACCGATGGGTATGGTGCGCACGACGATGGCGAATGCTCAATCCATGGTTGACAAGGCCGTGGGCGAAACGCGAGGATTGTGATGGCTTGGAGCGACGCAGCGCGAGAGGCGGCATTGCAGGCTAGGCGGATGCACACGCGGTTATTCCATGGGACAACAACAAAGGCTGGAGGTCAGATTGAGCCTCGCCCAAATTATATGGATGACACTGACCGTTATCGCAAGGTTGTATTCCTTAGCACCAGCACGCGAGATGCGAGGGAATACGCAAAGGCCGCCGCTGATAAGTTTGGCGGCAAGCCAGTGGTGCATATGGTTCGCGTTGGGAAGCAACCAGGGCTAAAGTTGATCTCAACTGATGGGCCAGGAAAGCACGCTTGGTGGACAGCATCTAAGCCTCTGAAAAATTCAAAGCAATACAAGGTGAAGAAATGAGCCTCAAGCAGATCAAGTCGGCGCTGGAGGCGCGGTTGAAGGCGATGCCCAATGCTCTGGCAACAGAGTGGGAGAATGTCTCTTTTGATCCGCCCGCAGAACCGTACCAACGCGCAGATTTGTTGCCCGCTGCGCCGGAGCAGCCCACACTGGGTGACGGATTCTATCGGGAAACTGGAGTGTTTCAAGTCACACTGTTCTACCCACTTGACGGCGGTGGTGGGGTTGTGTACGCCATGGCGGAGGCAGTCAGAGACTGGTTCCCGCGTGGTGCGTCGTTTAGCAGCGGAGGGGTGACGGTGCATATCGCAGACGTCGGTCGCATTGGGCCGAAATTTCGCGACAATGACCGATTTGTTCTCCCAGTCTCGCTCCGCTATTTTGCTCATATCTTTGCTTAAAAGGTCACTACCATGGCTATCGCCGTCGGCGTATCGAAACAGCTGGTGTTCAAGAAGGAAACCACGTGGGGCACGCAGGCCGCACCAACAGGCCCAAATGGGCAGGCGCTGCGTCGCGTCACCTCCGATCTGGGGCTGAAGAAGGCGACATACCGCTCCAATGAAATTCGCCCTGACCTGCAGATCAGCGATTTCCGCCACGGAGCGCGGCAGGTCGCAGGCACGATCAAGGGTGAGATGTCGCCTGGCACCTACAGCCTGTTCATGGCATCACTCTGCCGCAAGGACTTCGCGGTGGTGTCGCCGATGGCGACGCTCGGCAACATCACTGTCGGCGCGGCGGTGGCTGGCGTCTATCCGATCACCCGCACGGTTGGCTCGTGGGTCACGGATGGCATGCGCATCGGCATGGTGTTCCGCATCACTGGCGCAGGTCTGGTGGCTGCGACTACTGCCAAGAATCTGTTTGTCGTCTCCATGACGGCGACGATCCTGCAGGTGGTGGTCCTGAATGGCACGGCCATCGGCCCGGACACGGCAGTTGCCACCTGTACGGCGACGGTCGTGGGCAAGGTGACGTATGCGCCGACGACTGGCTTCACGAATGACAGCTACACGATCGAGCATTGGTTCAGCGACATCACCGTCAGCCACCAGTACATAGGCTGTCGCGCGGACAACGGCAGCTTCTCGCTGCCACCCACCGGTATGGCGACGAATGACTTTGCCTTCCAAGGCAAGGACCGGGTGCGCGGCGTGGCGCAATACTTCACCTCACCGCTGGCGGCGACGACGGCAGGCGTGCTGGCCTCAGTCAACGGCGTGCTGATGGCAGCTGGTGCGCCGGTGGCGATTATCACCGGCATGCAATTCACGCTCGACACGAACCGCACGGTGGGTCAGGTGGTTGGTGCGAACGTGACGCCAGACGTCTTTGGCGGCAGCATCGAGGCGAAGGGCACATTCAGTGCGTATCTGCAAGACGATTCGTTCCAAGCGCTGCTCGACAACGAAACTGAATTCACGATGGCGATCGCGCTCACGACCGACAACACGGCGACGGCAGACTTCATCAGCTACACGTTCCCGCGTTGCAAAGTCGGATCGGCAGACATTGGGGACGGCCAGATCGGTCTGACGCAAAGCCTCTCGTTCCAAGCGCTGTTCAATGGCGCGCAAACGGTCGTGGGTACGGAAAAGACCACGATTCAGATCAACGATTCACTCGCGTAAAGGAGCAACGATGCTTGCAACCATTTTGCTGGTGGCGGCGTTCGTGTTGTTTGTTCTGGCGGCAATCAACGTGCCGTCACCGCCGCGCTTCAATCTGCTGGCCGGAGGATTGGCTTGCTGGGTTGCGGCGCAGCTGTTTGGTCCGTTGTTGCGGTAGCAGTACGGGGCAGTGACCCTGCCCCGATTCTTTCACCTTGAGTACAACTTTGAAGGAAGCACAAATGAATGCGCAAGTCAACGGCAGCGCTAGCATGGACCTGTCAGCGCTCGACACAGCAGCGATGTCCAATGAGGGCATCGACGTTCGCATCTACAATCCCAAGACGCAAGCTGAAACAGGAATCGTCATCCACATCCTCGGCCAGGACAGCGATGCATTCAAAGGCGTGCAACGGCTGCAGCAGGCACGCTCGCTGAATGCCGCGCTCAAGACCGGACCACGGCGCGAGGAGCGCATGGTTGACGTCTCGGAAGACAATGTTCCGGAATTGCTCGCTGCATCCACGGTGAGCTGGTCCGGAATGAAGAAGGACGGCGCTGACTTCCCCTGCAACAAGGCCAACGCACTCTTCGTGTATACCAACTATCCGATCATTCGTGATCAGGTCTTGGAGGCGCAAAGGGACCGGGCGAATTTTTTGAAGGGATGATCGGCGGGCTGCTGCAATACGCGGAAGAGCAGATTGAGCTCAACACTCCAGACAAGTCGGGCTACACGAAGCGTCAACATCTGGAGAGCGCGGCACGGCAGGGTGCGGAACCAGAGGAATTGTTCGCGCCCTGCGAGTGCCCATCGGAGCTGTTCTATCTCTGGGAGCACTTCGCGTATCTCAGCGCCAAGCGCACGACGGATGGCAAGGGTAATCCGCAGCCGATCACGTATCAAAACATCTGGTACTACTGCTGGGCTCATCACTTGCCGCCGTTTGCGGCATGGGAGATGGGTGCAATAGGCGACATTGATGGCATCTGGTTCAAGGTGCGAAAAGAGAATCAGCCACAGCAGATAAGCAACGAAGGGATTGATGATGGCCGGTGAAGAGGTAATCAGCACTCTAGGGATTGGCGTCAAGACGGCGGAAGTCAAGGAAGCCGCAACAGACCTCAATGACCTCGTTGGTGCTGCAGTCAAAGCCGAGAAGGGTGCGGACGACCTCAACGCATCCTTCATGAAGTTAGGCAAGTCGGCGGACGAGCTCCGCCAGCAGCAAGAGAAGGTCAATGATGCGATGGCGAAGGCCACCACCGCCGCTGCGAATGTGACTGTTGGCCAAGTGCAGGCCGTGCAGTCGATTGATCGCCTGACGGACTCATACATCCAATACAGCCGTTCGCAGGAGACGACGATCGCGCAGAATGATGCGTGGATCGCCAGCCTGATGCGCGCCTCGATCGCGCACAACAAGACTGCATCGGAGATGTTGGAGATTGAGGCGGCAGGACGGAAATTAACGGCAGGTCAGGAAGAGCAGCTGAAGCATATCCAAGACTTGAATGCAGCCAATGAGCAGCAGGAGAATCGCTGGAAGTCTCTTGGTATGGAGTTGTTGAAGGTCGCTGGCATAACGGTTGGTGTTGTCGAGGCTTTGAGGCGCTGCATCGAGGCGGCAGTGGAGGCGGAAGACTCGCAGTTGAAGCTGGAGGCGATGCTGCGCGCAACCGGCAACACCACAGGCCACACTTCACAGGAGCTGATGAAGTTGGCAGAAGAAATGCAGAAGGTCAGCCGGTTTGACCATACGCAGATCGAGGCAGCAGAGGCATCGCTATCGAAATTTGGTGCTGTGTCTGGAGAGAATTTTGAGCGGGCCGTGAAGCTATCGGCAGACCTCGCAACGGTGATGGGCCGCGACGTTGCCGGTGCTGCGGAGCTGGTTGGCCGCGCTTTGGAAAACACGTATGGCATGTCGATGCTGCGTCGGCAAGGTATGCTGACGGACGCACAGATCGCCAACTTGAAGGTGATGAAGGAGCTGGGGCGGGAAGTTGAGTTTCAGAATCAACTATTCACAGACTTGGAAGGGCGCGTTGGCGGAGTCGCCGAAGCGATGGGCCAGAAGGGCATGGGTGGTGCGTGGGCGCAATTCAAGAATGCCTTTGGCGATTCGATGGAGCTGGTTGGGCAATTCTTGCTTAGCATGATGAATGTCGAAAAGATCACCCGCAGCATTGTGGAAGGTCTTGAGCACATGAATGCTAAGGTCAAGGAAATCTCCGAGTCCAAGGAACCGGAGTGGCTCATGAATCTTGCGGAGAAGGTGTCGCAAGCTGGCAATGTTCTTTCTGGTCAGGCATACGCCAATGTCGCAAACAATCGCGAGGGTCCTGATCCGCTGCTGGCTAATTTGCCAGACCGCTGGGACCGTTCTGTGGCGGCAGAACGCCAAGCCGCGCAGACAAAGGAGCTGGAGCTCGCCAAGGCCAACGAGGATCAGGTCAAGAAGTGGGACACCGCCGTGCAGTCTTTCACCACGCATCATCAAACAGCGGCGCAGGTCGCGGATGCTGTGACAAAGGCATGGAACTCCAACAATGAAGGTGCGCTGCGGTTGATGGTGACATATGGCACACTCGATGCCGCCATCTCCTCGATCGTCGATGCTATGGTCAAGGTGCCGAAGGGCCATGCGTACACTGGCATCACCGATGAGATTGCCAAGCTGAATGAGGAGTATGGCAAGATCAGCGGCGCAGATGGTGGCATGACGCACTTCCAGCAGGCGATGGACTTCATCAACAAGCAGCAGCTGGAAGGCCACAAGCTGACTCTCGATCAGATTGCGACCATTCTGGCGCTGGGCGGTGCGATCGATGATGCGGTTGATAAGCACAAACGCTATGCGCAAGCACTCAAGGACGCAGCAGACCGCGTGAAGGAAGAGGACGCAGCACGCAAGGAGAGCCAAAAGACGGTTGAGGATCTGCTCAAGTCTGAGGACAAGTATGAGCTTGGTCTGCAGAAGAAGGTGCAGACTATGGCAATGCAAGTCAGCATGATGGGGCAAACGGCGCTGGCGCAGAAGATTGCAGCATCTAACAACCAGATTGATCTGGAGCTGCAAACGCGATTGCTTGACATCGAGGAGCGACGCAAGAAGGAGGGGTGGAGTGAGGCCGTTACACAAGGTCTGAAGGACCAAGCAATTGCGGCAGCCGATGCAGCAAAAGCCACGCTGGATTATTACATCAGAATTGGAGATGCGCAGCAAGAGTACATATCCAACCAGAAGGCTGCGTGGGATGAGGTCAACAACATCACGCAAAACTTCTTCTCCGATCTATTCACCAATGGCCATAATGCATTCAAGAATCTCGGTGAGTCTCTGAAGAAGGATCTGATCCAAGTCTTGTATGAGATGACTGTCAAGAAGTGGGTGTTCCAAATCTTCGCCGACGTGCAAGGAGGAGGCGGCACGTCCGCCGGATTGGCAAACTCGGTGATGGGTGGCGGAGCTGGATCATTCGGCACGGGGAGCATCGGAAACTACATCAGCGGAGCCAACACTGTCAGCGGTTGGTTTGGTGGGCCATCTACCAATAGCATCATGAGCGGCATTGGCTCTAGCGCCATGGCGGCATACGGCGGAATTGGAGCAGATGTTGCTGCAGGATATGGAGCTGGCGCGGCGGGTGCATTTACCGGCGGAGCAGAGGCATTCATGGCAGGATCTACTGCTGTGGAGGCAGGAGCTGGCCTTGGGGTTAGCGCAGGAGCAGGAGCGGCCGCAGGCGGTATCGAGGCTGGTTTGGCGGCAGGCCTCGCGGCCGTGCCAGTAGCAGGATGGGTTGCCCTTGCGGCACTTATCGTTTACAGCATCTTTTCCAATATGCCAAAGGGCGGACCGAAGTCTGGTGGATTTGCTTCGCTGGATGGAACAGCTGGGCTGAGCGTGGACTCCGACAACAGCCGGTATTACACGCCAAACCAAGGCGACGTTGCGATGCAGACTACGGTCAAGAACATGGCGACCGTTTATAACAGCACGATGACGGCACTAGGCGGCACGGCGGGCAAGGTCAACTTCGGTCTTGGTTATGATACGGACCCGATGGGCAAAGCCAACAATCGCGTCAGCGCTGGGGCATCAATCAATGGTGTGTCTGTATATGACGCTCGCAACATTGACACCGGCAATCGTGATGATGCTGATCTGCAAAAGCAGCTGGCTACGCAGTCGCAGCGAGCAATTTTGGGAGCTCTGCAAGCCTCCGATCTTCCGGCAAATATCGCCAAGCTGCTCAATTCTGTGACAGCAATGACGGCGACCGATCAGCAGATCACGGATTTGCTGAGCCTTGCCGCGACATACAAGCAGATCAACGATGCCCTCACCAACCTGCCAAAGACGGTGAGCGACAATCTGGTCAAGGCACTCGATAACACAGCAGCCACAGCAGCACGCGTTCTGAACCTCGCCAATGCACTACACAACGTGCAGACGGTGATGAATGCTGATCCGGTAGATGATGCGCTCAAGGCGATTGCTGCGGCCGCAACTCCTGCCTACACCACGCTCAATAATATGACCGTGGCGATGAAGGATCTAATCAAGAATTTTGACGGCACCGATACGGCAATCACGAATCTGTCTGCCGCAACGGTCCAGTACTACAACGCGCAAGTCGCACTCATCGCGCAGATCGAGCAGATCAAGACCGCTGTTGGCGGTATGTTCTCCAGCACGATCGAGTCCTTCAAGCTGTCGGTGATGTCGCCGCAGCAGCAGTATGACTACTATCAGAAGAATGCTGATGACACCTACAAATTGCTGCTTGCCGAGAAGGACCCAGTCAAGATCCAAGCCTATGCAAACAAGATCAACGATGACTACAACAAGGCATTCGGGCTGCTGAGCACCGATGACAAGACCGCCAATGTTGACAAGTTTGTCACGAACATCAACAAGGTGAATGACGTTATCCAGAAGGGGCTCACCGGCACGGAGACTGATGCGCAGAATACGGTTGCTGGTCTGATGACGGCGATCCGGCCTCTGCTGGAAGGAGTTGCGCAAGATATGGCTGATGCGGCGCAAAAGCAAATCGACGCAGCAAACAAGCAGAACACTGCTGCAGATACGCCACTCAACGTCGATGTCAAGGTTGATCTGACGGACAATCGGGTGACGATCGGCACTGAGGTCTTTTCCAATAATGGGGGCAACTGATGAATACCTATCCTTCCTTGGCGCAGATGGCGGGATCGGTCGTGCAGCCGTTGGATGACGTGAAGATTGATCGCGCAGTCAATGGTGCGCCGAAGCTGCGTTCATTTTATGACGCAACCAAGAATCAGATCCGGCTTGTGCACTGGTGCTCGATTGCTGACAAGGCGACGCTCGATACATACTACAACAACGCCGCAAATAAGCACAGCACCAATCTTCTGGTGTGGGTTGCAGATGGCACGTCCTACACAGTGTACTTTGCTGGTCCGCCGCAGTACGTCTGGAAGGGCGGGTACTATGAAGCGACAGTCGATCTGGTGGAAGCATGAAACTATCCAACATCCTGCGCGGCACTGATGGCGGTCCCGCCTTCTGGTGCCCCGGCTGCGACAGCATCCACGTGGTGCCAGAGAAGATCAGCGCGGACCGCCCCGGCTGGACGTGGAACCAGAACGTCACACTCCCAACGTTCACGCCATCCATCCTCGTCACATGCAACTGCGAGCCACCGACTCGCTGCCATTCGTTCGTGACCGATGGCTTTATTCAATTCCTGTCCGACAGCACGCACGAGTTATCGGGGAAGACAGCGCCAATCCCTGACTGGCCGTGGGCTGAAGATGAATACGGAGGTGTGTGATGGCGTGGAGTGATGCGGCGAGAGAGGCGGCAGCATTGGCTAGGAAGATGCACACCAACTTCCCCACTCCGAAAAAAGACTGGCCAAAAGAGGGTCACGAAATAATTTCAAGTGCAGGAATGAAAGGCACCGTGCTAAAGGTAATGAAGATAAACAAACTGCCAGATGTAAAAGTGCGCTGGGAGAACGGGCATGTCGGCAATGTTCGTATAACTAACGTCAGGCGATACAAATGAGTCGCTCCATCAGCAGCGCCACCCTGACTGCGCTCGCAGCGCAGATGACGCGACCGGGATACCTCATCGAGATTGACTGGTCCCCGGTGTCGCGCCTCTCCTCACGCGGCGACACCAACTGGAATTCGCAGGTGTGGGTTGGCGTCGGCGCAAACATCGGCAACCTCTCTTGGGACGGCACCGGGGAGATTCGCGGCAACCTCTCCATAAACAACGGCGGCACGCAAACCGTGCCGGGTGCCTTTACCTACAACACATTGACGTATGGTGCTGCAGACGTTCCGATCAAGATTTGGATCTATGATGCGGCGGCGATCGCGACGTCTGATCCAGTGCTGGTGTTCGATGGCGTTGGCGATACCTGCCAAGTGCGGCCGGAGAAAGTCGTCATCTCCTTCATCAGCAAGCGCTCCGCCGTGCTATTCAGTCCGCGCCAGTATATCACGAAGGATTCTGGATTCTCGATCATTCCGGCCTCAGGCAAAACGATCTATTGGGGCGGCCAACGCTATGTTCTCAACCGGCAGAATTGATGGCTGACTCATTCATCCCTGTCGCGACTGATGCTGAGATCAAGGCTGCATTTGCATCTTTGGTGACCAACCACGTCATTCCATCGGTGACGCTGTCACCCAATCTCACTCCGCGCACCGTCCTTGCTGATTCATCTACGCCTGCTGCAGATCGCCAACAGACTGTGGCTGGAGAGAATGTCAATGCCCGCATCATCTATGGCCGCGATCGAGTTGGTGGGCAAATCGCTGGCGTGATGACTGTTGGTCCGAATTTGTACTTGCTGGCCGTCTGGGCCTATGGCGAGTGCGATGCAATCGAAACAGTGGAGATGTGGGATGCTACGTTGCCTTCTGGTGTTAGCGTTACACATCATCTTGGAACGCAATCACAGACGTATGACTCAACGTTGCGCACAGCGTGCGCTTCGCAATCGCCCGCGATCACCTATGGATCGCTGACCGATGCGACGATTGATGCATTGCGCGGGTGGTGCTATTCCGTCTTTGTGATTCCGGACTCGGTTGCCAATGGCTTCCCTTCGGTGACAGCGACGATTCGTGGCCGCAAAGTGGCACTAACCAGTGGCGGCACACCGACGTGGACGGACAACCCAGCTTACTGCCTCGCGGACTTTATCGAGAACACTGACTATGGCATGGGGCGTGCCGTCGATTGGACATCGGTCGCGGCGGTGGCCTCTGCTTGTGACGCGATGATCGGATCGCCGTCGGAGAAGCGGCGCACCATCGGTCTGTCTCTGATCAATGTGCAAGATGTTGGATCGTGGCTGCAGACTCTTCGTGCCTATGCGGGCTGCATGATCCATCAGGAGGCAGGCACCTATGTCCTGATCCCGCGCGCCACGGCCTCCTCAGAATTCAGCTTTGACAAGACCAACGTCGTGGAAGACTCGCTGACGTTGACCAAGACCGGAATACAGGCCATACCCACAGTGGTGACGGTCAACTATACGGATACTACAGTCAAGCCTTGGCGCGACGTGCCTGCCACGATCTACGCAGCGGGCGTGCTGGCCGGGACGACTCCGCGTCGCGTGTCGCAGGTATCGATGCCCGGAGTCAATCGCTTCACGCAAGCAATTCGCGAGGCGACGGAGCGCATCAATGGTCTAACTCTTTGCGACCTGACGTGCCAATTCACAGCATTCGATCTGGCATTGAAGCTGCAGTATGGCCGCGTGTTTGATCTAACGCACCCCATCGGTCTAACGGCAAAGCTGTTTCGCTGCACCGGCATCAATGACCTTGGTGGCGGACGCTACCAGATCAATGGGATGGAGTATGACCCAGCGGAGTACAGCGACATCGTTGTTAGCACGCCAACGTATGCTGACACGACGTTGCCGCAGCCGGGTGCGCCTCCAGTTATCACTGGCCTGACTCTGGCTGAAGAGTCATACCGTACAAATGACGGGTGGTGGAATTCGCGCATCAAGGCGACATGGACTGATCCAGGCTATCCATACACCCTGTACTACATCATCGAGGTGTACGCGGCAGACGGGACGCGGGCGGCATCAGGCACCTCGCAGATCGAGGCATTCACGACGCAGGCGCTGCAGGAGAAGATCACCTACACGGTACACGTTCGCATCGCCACTCCTTCGGGTGGTGTGGGGCCGGACGCCTCCACTTCGGTGTTCCTTGTTGGCAAGCCATCGGTGCCGAGTGATCCATTGACGTTCTATGGCTACAGCATCGGTGGTGTGTCGCATTTCAATTGGACGCCAAGCAATGATTTCGATTTGCGAGCGCATGAGCTGCGCTGGGGATCGACTGGTGGATCATGGAGCACGGCCACGCTGCTGGATTTTGTTGCTACTCCAACGGTCACCTATGACACGACAGCGCTCCCGGTGGGGCCGTGGCGCGTCTGGCTCAAGGCGCGCGATTCTGTGCGCAATGCCTCTTATCCAAATGGGCAGGAGAGCGCCAACGCGCTCTATGTCGATGTCGTCGTCACGCTCTCGCCGACAGTCTATGCGGCAGACGACATCTTTGCGTCGATGGGCTCGCTGGTCAACATGGTGGCGTATGGTCCAACGGGTTATGCGACAGCGTATGCGGCCGCAACTTGGAATGCGACATTCACTTCTGCGCTAAACACCTACACCAACCCGCTGCTGACGTATCACGCGGGCGGAACATCGAGTCTGACCACCGGCAATCTGAACCATGGCAGCGTAGTGACGGCGCAGTGGATCTGGAATCCGGCATATGTGGAGATTGGCAGCGGCAGCGTCACCGCGATCATTCAGACTTCGCCTGATGGCAGTGCGTGGACGTCGCAGGCTGGCCTCTCCTATATTGGATCGGCGCAATACGTGCGAGGCTACCTCGCCACGACCGGCACACTCATCATCAGCGACCTCGGCCACTTGAAGTGCTTCATCGATGGCACTGGCAACTTCGTCGCCAATGGCGGAACGTCCGGCACATCCATCGCCGGTGCAGGTCAGGCCACGACTGCGCCAACAACAGCATCATCGCTGGGCGGTGCGGTCGTGTTGCAGGATACGGCTGGCGCAACCAATAATGGTGGCATGCTGGTGTTCGCGGCAGGATCAGGATCGTTTGCAGCGATCAAAGGACTGCTGCAAAACAGCGCCAGCAATACGCAAGGTTGGGTTACCGTGGCCGTGCGCGCCGCAGCGACGGATGCGAACCTGACCGCTGTCGGCACGTTCAGTTACGATGCGAATTACACGTTGTCATTGCTGCACGGCGTGCTGTCGTATGGGTTGTTCCGAACGGAGATGGGGTACAAGTTCAAGAACGTATCCGGCACGGGCACGACGCCCAGCGATGCGACCCTTGCGTATGCGGTTGATGCGCTCTACCTTGATGCACCGGGAGCTGCAGCGGCGGGTCCGGCAACAGCGATCAACCTGCGCACATCGGCTGCTGGTTCATCTTCTGTTTCGGCGCGGATGACCATCGACGCAACAAACTGCGTCATCAACTCCGGAACGACGTGGCTCAACTGGCTTGCCTCTAACAGCACCATTCAGGCCGCAGGGCAAATCTACGGCAAGGGTGTGTTTCAAGGTCACGGTGGACCGATGTACAGCGTCGCGGCCGACAACTCCACCGACGACACCACGCACATCCAAAACGCCATTGACGCTGCGATTGCGCAGAGCCAGAACACGCCGAATGGCATGGCCATCGTGCAGCTCGGAGCGGGACTCCACAAGATCACCGCCAAACTGACCGCTAACTTGACCGGCGGCAAAGGTCTGGTGTTTCGCGGAGCGCCCGGATATTCCAATGGAGCGCAGTGGTGCGGCACGCTCATCAATTGCGTATTCTCGACGTCCAGCCAGATCGGGCTGGAGGTGTACACGACCGACGGCTATCCGGTCAAATTCACGATCGAGGACATATCGTTCTATTTTGGCGGCAGCGCTTCCGACTCAATCGCCTTGCAAATCGGTCGCAGTGGTTACGGGCTGGCCGGGAACAACACCAACTGCGTTGTTCGAAATGTTTTCGCGTGGCAATTCCCGGGCGACCAAATCAAACACATCAACGCGCGCTGCATCACTTACGACAACGTCACTGCGTACGTGAAATCTAGTGGCAGCACCAACGCTGCTTTCCGCATGGTGTGCGAGTCCACTTTCGGTTGTGGCGACACGAATGTGCGCGATTCAACGTTCATCGGCACCGGGACTGCGAATCAGGACACCGTGGTCTTGCAGTCGAGCGCCAGTGGTTCTGGGCAGGGATTGCGGGGCGTGCACTTTGACAACGTGGTTGGTTATTACGGGCGGCGGACGTTCGCGTTCTATTGCGGAGCGTCCAGTTGGTTGCAGGACATCTTCATGGTCAACTGCGCCTGCGATGGTGTCGATGCCGACGCGGACGTGCTCAATGCGGTGTACATGGAAACAGCCGCGAGCGGACTACTGAACGGGGTCAACATCACCGGCCTGTACGCTGTCAACTATCAGGACTATGGCGTAGTAATCACCACCAACAGCACCAGCGGATCGATCCGCAATATCAGCATCAGCGGCAGCGAGATGGGTCTGTGTGATAACGGCGCGGTCAACGTGTGGGGCGGTTCCGGAACCTGCGATGGAATCATCGTCAGCGCCAACAAATTTTTCGATTGCGGCAACAGCGCGTCCGGTTCAGCGTGCGTCGTAGTCAATGGTGGCGTCAAGATTTTCAACATCACCAACAACACCCACACGTCGGTCGGCAATACCGTGGGATATATGGCAGCGATCGGCGCCACAGGAACCTGCGACGGGTATGCTGTCAGCGGCAACACTATGCACAGCATCACCGGCACGGTCCTCGACAACGGCACGGGCACACAGAAATTCGTCGGCAACAATTATCGCGTCTAAAGGAAGATCATGGCCTACGCACCGTTTGACATCACCAAGCCGAGTGGCGCAAGCATTGGCTCCACATTCGCCTCGGATCTTCTCAACAACGAGTTGGCGCTGCGCGATGCCGTGCTGATGGGGCAGATGGATGGATTCATCTTCAGCCAGTCGGGTGGCACGGCGGCGCAGCCAGCGTCGATGTTTTGGAAGAGCGGCGCGACGTGGCTGCAGGGAGCATTCACTTGGGGCAGCGGTGCTGGACAAGATGGCAATCCGACGCAGATCATCTGGTCCGTTTCATACAACACCGGCAGCACCTATGTGACGATCGACACGCAGACCTTCACTTGGGACTCGTCAGGCAACCTGACGGCCACGACCGGCGCAGGTGGCTGGGTCTCGTGGCTCACCGGCCTTCTGGGCAAGATGAAGGCACTCACCGCGACAGTCGCAGGCCACACAACCTCGATTAGCGGGCTGGGCACAATGTCTACGCAAGCGGCGAGCGCAGTGGCAGTAACGGGCGGCACGATCAACGGTGCAAGCATCGGCCAGACGACTCCGGCGGTGGCCTCCTTCACGAGAGCCACGGAGCAGGTCAACGCGCAATACAATCCCGGCAGCGGCGCAGGCGTGACGCTTGACTGGTCGAATGGCAACTCCGTCATCGCCAACAGCGGCACGAACGCAATCACCTTCAGCAACGTCGCGGCGACCGGGATGGCCACGCACATGGTATATGTCACCAACTTCAATGCCAACACATGGCCTGCTGCACTGCCGAGTGCTAACTGGGGTGCAGCCGGCAAGCCTTCCTTCGCTACGGCCGCATGGGTGCAGCTTTGGACAAAGGACGGCGGCACGACGATGTTTGGCGCGGTGATCTGGAAATGACCAATCAACACACACCGCGCACGCCTGCTGGTGTGGAGGCAGCAGCAAATGCAGACCTGGTGCATTCCGCAGCACGCAAAGCAGAGCTGTCTGCGCGCAATTGCGCCACCCCATCAGAAGCCAAAAGGGTGTTCTGGTCTATGTTGCGCGAATTGCTGAAGGGTGTGTGGTGACTATATGAAGATGCACGCCTCCCAGCAGATGCCGGTAGTCAACCTCACCATCAGCGCGGTGACGGCAGACTACACAATCCTTGGCGCGAGCTACAGCGTGCCAACGGCGATCATTCTGACGATCAACACGGGCATTCTCGTCTATAGTGATGCGAGCCTTGGCGCGGTATCAGTCACCGGAACGTTCCCTGCGGGCAGCACGCTCCTGATCGTCAACAATGGCGCGATGATGGGCCACTGCGGCGCTGGCGGCAATGGCTCCGGTCCGTATGCCGATGGAAGCACCGCAGGCGGAGACGCTGGTAATGGGCTGTATCTCAATTACACCGGCATCGTCACGGTAACACTCGACAACACTGCTGGCTACTTCTTCGGTGGTGGTGGCGGCGGTGGCGGCGGTGCACGCGCTTACCACACTGGCTACAACCCAGCAGCAGGAGGTGGCGGCGGTCAAGGCTGCGGCGCGGACGTGCTGGGTCACTATTTGTATGGCTCTACGGGTACGTCTGCTGGCGGCGGCACGAATGCGACCGATGGTGCGCAGATGACCAACATCAATCAGCCGTACGGAACACGCGGTATTGGCGGCAACGGCGAAATAAGCATCGCCGGCATTCACTCGTCCACTACTGGCGGGTACGGCGGTGACGGCGGCGACTTCGGTGTGGTTGGCTCGGCAGGTGGTGACTCTGCATTTCAAACAGGTTCAGCAGGTGGAGCAGCAGGCAAGGCGTGCTACATCGTGGCCGGTTCGCTGACGATTACAGCAGGTAATAACGGGAGCCAAGTCAAAGGAGCTCTAGCATGAGTAATGAGGAGCGTCGGCAGGGGGAGCGGCGGATGTCAAACAGTTGGTTTGGCAATGAATCATCATCAGACGAAGTGGGACGGCTTGTGGAGAAGGAAATCCTGGATTGGATCGAGAAGGCTCAGGACCCCAAAGACAAGGCGATGCTTATGATCCTTTACCGGATGAATTCCAGCCTTAGCGAGAATACCAAAGTCACGAAGGCCGTGGCGATTGATTTCACGGAGCACAAGGACCAAGTCAATCGCATCTTGAATATGGCAAAGGGTGGATACCTGATTGCCCTTGTCTCGATCGCGATTGTGCAAGCATTGTCGTGGTGGATCCTAAGTGGATACATCAAGGCGATCGAGCGGGAAGTGGACGTCAACGCATTACAGGAGCACCGCATAACGGACAACGAGGGCAACGTGCGCACGATGCTGCAAAAGCAAAACGAGCTGGATGATTCCATGCGCGATATGCGACGCGATCTAAACAATCACTTCCAGCAGCCAGCACAGCAGTCACCAACGTACTCAGGCCAGCAGTATCGCTACAAACAACCGTAGTCAACCGGAGAAGTGAATGGCAGCCCTAGCATGGGGAGCACGAGTATCAGCTGAATTCCGACGGCTGGTGCGGGCGATTGCTGCTGAAGTCGGCATCGATCCTTCGCATCTGATGGCGGATATGGCGTTTGAATCTGGGCAGACGTTCAGCCCTGGCATCAAGAACAAGGCAGGAAGCGGCGCAACTGGGCTGATTCAATTTATGCCCCGGACAGCCATCGGACTTGGCACGACAGTCGATGACCTCGCAGCAATGACGGCCGAAGATCAGCTGCACTATGTGCTGATGTATTTCCGGCAGTATAGCGGTCGCATGCACAACTTTGCCGACACATACATGGCGATCCTTCTGCCAAATGCGATCGGTCTGCCAGACGATGCCGTGCTATTCCCTCCAGGCAGCAAGGCTCTGCTGCAGAATCGAGGGCTGGATGTTGATCACGATGGTGAGGTGACGAAGGGCGAGGCAGCATCATTCCCGCTTAAGCAGCTCGCACTCGGAATGCAAGAAGGCAACGTATGGACTGATGAAGACGCGCAGCCGGCAGCACCAATCGAAGATCACAGCATCGACTATCAACCTCAACCGGAGAACAACATGGGCGGACTAGCATTGACGTTTCTGCAGCCACTACTTGGCGCGGTGCTGGAAAAATTCAGCGGGCGGGCGCAAGCCACGATCAGCCAAGCTACAGGCGCAAGTCCTGATGCGGCGCAGGCTCTGCTCACAAATCTACTGGGGGCAATCGGAGCCAAGGTTGGCATTCCGGTAACAAATCAGACAAGCGCCATTCAGGCCGTTGCGGCAATCACCAAGGATCCGGCTGACGAGGCGGAGAAGGCTGCGCTGCAGGCCAAGATTGCAGAATTGGAAAAGCATTCTTTGGACTACCTCGATCATCTGTCGCCATTGCTTGATAAGCTGATGGCGGCAGACGCTGCGGCCAGCGAACAAGGCATTGCAGAGAAGGATGCCGCATCGCTACGCTCAACCAAGGAGCGCTGGGATATGACTCCATGGTTGGTGTTCTTTGCTGGCGGCACATCGACTGCGCTTGTGGTTGGGCTGGCTGGTGCAATCATCTATCAATCAATCATGGTCCCCAAGGGCATCGACGTTGCGCTGATCGGCATCGCTGGTCCGCTGTTGGCGATTGCCATGGGCGTCTGGCGTGAGGTCTTTTCTTATCGCTTCGATGGCAGCCGCAACTCATCGGCGCAAACTGCATTGGCGCAGACCGTGATGGACGCCAGCAAGAAAGCGACGGCGTGATATGGGCTATCGCGTTGACAAGTTGGTTGTATCAGCAGATGTCGCGATCGAGTTTGAAGGTCCGGTGCACTTCAGCTTCAACATCGATCCAAACAGCGCGCTGGCTGACGCACTCATGGCAGAGCACGAGCGGCAATTGAAGGCAATGCTGGCGTCATCCGACACCAGCAAAACGGATATCTTCCTTGGATGATTATCATGACAATGACGCCAGACGAATTCCTAGCAGCAATCAAGCAAGTCGTGACGCAATATGAATCGGCAAACATGAAGCAGCCTGCCGCCGTGCCAGCTGACCATTGGCAGAACGTGCCGTCTGGCACTCCGCAGCCGGGAACGCCTCCGCCGCATCCGACTGACGTTTGGATGGAAGTTGCTGGGGTCTGGCGCTGGCAGGCGACTCCGCCCGAAGGGTGCGGAGCTGGTGTGGTGATGGGCGCATCGGGCATCCCCAACTACAGCAAAGAGGTCATCACAGCAGCACCAGATGGCACGCTGCCTGACCAATCGCAGCAACTCCGTGACGGCGATCGCCACATGTGGAGCACGAGCACCGGCTGGACCGTGCGGTATGTTGGCAATCCGGTCAATCCACAGCAAGACTACATCAACATGGGCGGCAACATCGGGCAGTACGCGGCGTTTCGTATCTTCGTCGACAAGACGCCGGGCTTGATCGACCAACCATTTGCCACACAGTACGCAAAGTGGCTGGTTGATCAGGACCGCGCCGCAGCGGAAGTTGAGGCAGCTGACAAGCCGCCTGAATGGGGTGAAGCGTGGAAGAAGTCGCTGTGTGTTCTGCAAGTCACGCCGCATGGAGAAAGCTGCGCAGAGATCACACGCAACTTCAACAAAATGGTTCAGTCAGGGCAGTCGCCCAGCCTGTTCATGACCTACATCTTTGAGACGTCTCCTACCCAGCTTGCTTTCGAGCCAGCCTTCGGCCGTCCGTTATGGGCGGCATTAAGTGGCGCGTTTATTTCGCCCGGATCAATGCGCGCTGGTTTGCACTTGAAGGAGGACGAGGGGTACCCCGGAAACTGTCAAATTCGCGGCACGGACTTCGTGATCACGCGCAGAGACGGCAGCGAGTTCGTGTGGCCGCTTGACTGTGACTATCCTGACAAGGGCGCACTCAGCCTTCATGGAGGGTATGCAGCATACGGCACACGCTATTGATCTGGCCGCCTGGCCGCCCAGCCGATGGTGGCGGTAGTCCAGTAACGTCGGCAGGTGACGGCAGGCAGCTTCTCCGGGCACGCTAAATTGTCTGCGCGTCATCCGGAACGCCCCAATGCATCGGGGCGTTTCGTCATTCTCTGGGATACAAGGCGCTAGGCGGGCTGGTAAGCTAGGGTTGTACCAGCCGGTCCCGTAGGGACGTGCCTATGTGTGATTTTCCAGGCCTTCCAAGGCGCTAACGGGTTGGCTCCAACCCCTTTAGCAAGGTCAGGGCGGAGGCAACCTCGGCCCGCGCTGCCCGCATCCGAACCTCAGCAGGCTCCGGATCCTCATCCATCTGCGTTAGCCAAGCCTTGGCGCGATCGAGGTGCTGCAGCGCCTTGACAAAATCCTTCTTCGCAATCCAGCTCATCATCGTCTCCCTATCCGTTGGTCTTTTGGCTACGGTATTGGTGGTACATCTGATCGGTAAACATCTTGCACTCTTCGAGCAGGCCTTCCTTGTAGGCTGTCTGGCCAGTCACACTCATGTTCTCGCAGATCCTGTAGAGCGCCATCGTTGCGGCCGCACCGCCAAAGAAGGCCATCTTCATCAACAGGCGCATCTCCTCTGATGCCATCGGATCGATGAACGTCGGCGCAAGGTCTTCCCATGCATCTTGGAGCGTGTTCAAAGCAACCTCTCCGGAAAGCCAACTTTCTTGCTGACAGCGATGCGCTCCTCGGAATCGAGTGCACTCATCACAGCCAGCAGACGCTCCTTGAACAGAACACCATACTCTCCCTGCAGAATCGGATCGCTTGGGCTGACGAAGCGCCACTTGCGCAGCAGCTCCTCATAACTGGCGGTGCTGAGCCAGTGTTTGAATTCATCAGTCTCATACCCCTTCCCTCCGACGCCCCACCACTTCTGCGTCATGCTTTCTTCTCCGAGCACGCCGGACAGCCATAGCCCACTGCGCTTTGCACGGCGATGATCGCCTTGCGCTGATTGTCGATGCGCTCCATGAGGTCTGTGTTCTGTTTTACAAGATCACGCACGCTTGCTGGTCCGCATGTCATATTCTCGAAGCGTAGATTGTGCAGCTCCAGGATTGCCTCGTCGCGATTTGCAATTGCGCCGTCAAGGTTCTTCTGCAGTGCGTCGCGCTCAGCCGTCAGGTTGGCGATCGTTTTGTTGCGCTTGTCCAGCTCTCGCACCATTCTGCTGTTTTCTTGAATGGCCGACTGCAGCTTGGCGTCCGTTTCCTTGTAGAGCATCCAGTTGTGCTTCCTGTCTTTATGCGCCTCGTCGCGCTCTGCCTCCGCCAAGCGCATACGCTCTTCGCACTCACGCATTGAGGCGACGGCATCCTTGGCAATTTGCTTGATCTGGTTTTGCTCGTGCATCTCAGCTACGGCTTCCCAATCAACATCACCTCCATGACTGAGGATATCGAACACCAGTTCCGAGAGTGGGTCACGTTTTGTGCTCATGGCTTCTTGATCTCCATCCATTTGTCAAAGACGAGAGTGCGCATATCTTCCAAGTGCTTGTTGGTCGCGGCAAGATGGCCTGCCGTGCCGATGTCGCGCGGGCGAAGTCCGCACGTCCACAGCTCATCGAGTAGCTGCTGGGCCTGCTCCTGATTCATGCGCAGGAAAGGTTCGGACCAATCGCCCTCCTGCGCCTCCAGCAGCGTCAGGTTGTCTGCGATGTGAAACTTCGATATGATCTGGCCAGCTTCTTGGCTCCAGATGCGCAAGTTGCCTGCGAGGTGCAGGCCAAAGTGGCGATACCGGCGCTCCACCCAGAAGTGCATTTCTCCTGTTTCTGGCGTCATTGCTTGTCTCCTTTCAGTCTGCGGATTGCTGCTGCGATTTCCGGGTGGCTGGCCGCGACCTTCGCTGCTTCTTCCAGCGCGGCGCGGGCGATGGCGCGGTGTCGCTCGATGATGTACTTGCGACCCACGCCTAGTGCGTCGGCGATGATGTCATCGAGGCGCATCACGCTTCTCATCCACGAGGCGTGCGGCAACCATGTTGTCTATGATCTCAGCACGCGCACCTAATGGAACATGCGTTATCTGATCAATCATCATCTGGCGAAGGACCCCAGACAAATCTTGCAGACGATCAATCTTGCGCTTCTGGTAAGCAAAGGTGCTGACGGCCAGATCGCGTTCGCGCATCATGCTATCGAGCTGCTCCTTGAGCTGGCTGATCCGTATATCGTTGACCTCAACAATAAGTGCAGCATCAATGGGCCTGCTCTGGCACTTCGCATCGATGGCATCGAGTATCGTGCGCAGATAGGTGATCTCCTCGCGCTGGCGGTTGACTAGATCGAGGTGCCCGAAGATTTCCATCAGGTCATTGTCCGCCATATATGCTCCGGATGAGGTTGATGATTGCGGAAGCTGCGACGCCAATTGCAACACCGATGGCTGTTGTCCAGAAGAGCTGTGATAGCACCTTGGACAGCCGCACGATTTTGATGCTGCGCTGGTCGGGGCACGGTGGCTCCATCGGATCATTGGCGTCCCATGCCTCGTCGCAGTCGTGGCAGTACACGGTGTCCGAGTGCTGCTTGAGGTGGCAGCCGTGGTCGCGTTTGTATTGCTTGCGCGCTAGGTTTTCTGAATCGAAGAATGGCCCAGTTGCTCCTTCCATCATTGGTCTCCGACGATGATTGTTGGCTGCGCAACTCCTGGCACCTCGTCTGCGTTGATCGGACGATCGCCCATATCCATGTCAACCTTGCGCGGACCCCATGTGACCATGCCGCAGAATCCGATTGGCTCCACGCGGCGATTCTCGATCTTGGTGTGGATCGACCAGCGCCACGACATGCACTCTGATCCTAGGCAGTTGGGCGTGACGAAGGTGAAGCCGGAATTGCTTTGCACTCCGACTGCAGGGACCACTCTGCACTGCTTGCGCTTTGCCTCGACATCAGTCAACAACATTTTGCCTCTCCTTGATTGTGATTGGAGCGACAACGCGCTCCACGCTGGGTGCTTGATCATTGATGATGCGAGCAATGTCGCGCGCCTCGGAAACATCGAGCGTAACGGTGCCCGCTGATGTCCCGTCGCCGGACACGACGAGGATCATTTTGCCGCTTGTCGGGTCAAATCCGCCAGACAGGACCTTCAGGGTTTGAGCTGTGGCTTGACCATTGAACATCATAACTTTCATTTGCTTATCCTTTCGTCATAAGTTTGATTTATCCTCTTTTGATGCGGGATTTAAAAATAAAATAAGGCCTGCCACGAAAAAGTCATAGCGTTTTGATCAGTCACGCATCAGAATTGGGTCTCAGTAAGGCCCTGTGTAGGAATGGCGAAGCCCAGCAAGGGCGGAAGGAGCGGCGCTGATCTAGGGTGGTTTGGTCCACCGAGGCGTTCGCCCCGAGCAGCTAAGTCTGAAGGCCCACGAATAGGTAGCGGGCTAATCGGCGACAGCGGACTACCGCGACCGACTAGGCACCAGCGACAACGCTACCGAAAAACGTCCCTCCTCAGCGGCACCGGTCAACAAAAGATAGATCGGTCATTCGCAGAGAGAGGACCTTTACGGGACCACCGATCAGAACGCCGTTTAATTCGGCCAAGACGCAAGAGACTAAGGCGACAGCATACCGTCGCAAAGTTAGTCTCACCCGATAGACGAACAAGAAGCATCAGGGTTAGTCGCTAGGCTTTTCAGCAGCAGCAGGAGAGCCTAGCGGCGGTCACCGCTGACCGATTCGACTCCAACCAGAAAGGAAACAACATGAACGCACGAGCAAAGGGAAATTGGCAGGGCATGAACTGGATACGTCAGGAGAAACGCCTCGCAATCTACCTGCGCGACGGTTGCGCTTGCGCGTGGTGCGGTGCGACGGTGGAAGGCGGAGCGCAGTTGACGCTCGATCACATCGTGGTGCACAGCAAGGCACCCAACAACAGCGAAACGAATTTGGTGACGGCGTGCGCGCGGTGCAACTCGTCGCGCGGCACCCGGACGGTGAACAAGTTTGCCGCCGCAGTCGCCGCATACCTCAACGGCGGTGCGAAGGCCGAGGAGATTCTGAAGCATGTGCGTAACTGCGCTGCTCGCTCCCTCAAGCCGCACATCGCAGAAGCCAAGGCGCTGATCGCACGGCGCGGTTCCGCAGCTAACGTCCTCAAGGAGATTTGATCATGACGAAGAGCCAGCAAGCAGCAGTTGGGCAGGGGATGTACGTCACGATCCTGCGCCGTCGCGGCGACCGTGTCACCGTGCAAACCGAGTCCGGTGCGGTGTTCACCGTGAGTGCCTGTGAAGAGCTGTACTAACCTCCGTCAGAAAGGAAAC
>Ga0302299_10000405_pt1 | contig 23214 bp, 24 predicted proteins | sample III_Fen_N3_4_FD_198795 | JGI IMG/M metagenome (GOLD analysis project Ga0302299, IMG submission 198795) | Peat permafrost microbial communities from Stordalen Mire near Abisko, Sweden - III_Fen_N3_4 | ecosystem: Environmental > Terrestrial > Soil > Wetlands > Permafrost | place: Sweden: Abisko... | reverse complement strand
GTCAGCTGCGTCCCGGGCAGGAAGAAGTCGTGCGTGAACTGCGTGCCGGGCTTGCCCAGCTTCGAGAGATCCGTGATCGCCGACTGGTTCGCCTGGATCACCTCCCGGCTGCTGCCGCCGAAGCCACCGCCGCCGAAGCCCCCACCCTGCGACGTGTCCTGGCTCTGCGGCGCGAGCGTCACCGTCAGGTCGGTGCCGATGCTCGAGAGCGGATCGAGCGCCTTCGCCTGCGCCTCGTCGAGGCCCTTCGAGAGCGCCGACACGACGATCACGAGCGAGACGCCGACTGCCAGCCCCAGCACCGTGAGGATCGTTCTGCTCTTCCGGCGCAGCAGTTCGCTCCTCAGGTATCCGAAGAAGAACATCTAGCGCGATTGAACCAGCAGCGTCTGGGAGCCCGCTGAGAATCGGTCGGCTCATCTCACATCGAAGGCCCGCAGTTCGTTGAAGATGGCATGACCACACTCATGGCGACTCCACTCCTGACCTCATGCCCCGTCAAGAGCCCGTTCGGCAGCCTCACGGCCGTCGCCTCGGATGCGGGCGTGCGTGCCATCCTCTGGCCGGCGGACGACCCCGCGCGGGCCGGGCTCACCGGATCCACACTCCGGGACGGCACCTCGGACGTGCTTGACGAGACGGCCCGCCAGCTGGCCGACTACTTCGCCGGCAGCCGCACCGCCTTCGACCTCCCGCTCGATCTCCGCGGCACCCCCTTTCAGGTCGCCGCCTGGCAGGCGCTCGATGAGATCCCCTACGGGGAGACGCGCACCTACGCCGAGCAGGCGGCGCTGCTCGGCCGCCCGGCCGCGGTCCGCGCGGTCGGCGCGGCGAACGGGCGCAATCCGGTCTCGATCGTACTCCCCTGCCACCGTGTCGTCGGCAGCGGCGGCGAGTTGCGCGGGTTCGCCGGCGGGCTCGAGGTGAAGCAGGCGTTACTCGATCTCGAACGAGGAGCCCAGGCGTCCGGCTGGAGCCGGGCACCGACCGGGCCCGATGAGCTACGCTCTGCGCGCCCGGTCGCGCTAGGTGGGGAGTCAGCGGTTCCCTGAACCCGAAATCCGCTCCAGCGGGACCGAACGCCGTCCGAGGGACGGTTTCATCGGGATTGGGTCTGCGCACGAGGTGTTGACAGGTCGGGTCCCGCGCACTGGGAGCGTTCGAACCGCGTCAGGTCCGGAAGGAAGCAGCGCTAAGGACTCCCTCTCAGGTGCCGCGGTTCCGCCCGGCCCGAGCCGGCGACGCAGGTTCCTCCGGGGAAGCCGCTCACGACGACGGAGCGCGCGACCGGGCTGAAGCTTCCCCGCTCCGCGGACAAGCGCTCGATGGATTGCCGACGGCTGCGGGGAAATGCCGATGACGCGTTGGGGTCGTTCGCGTTATGACGTCTCGGTGTTCCAGACCATCATCGAGCCGTTCCGGATCCACTCGATCGAGCCGCTGCGCCTGACGACGCGGGAGGAACGGGCCGCCGCGATCCGGCTGGTGGGCTACAACGTCTTCGGGCTCCACTCGGCCGACGTCCTGATCGATCTGCTCACCGACTCGGGAACGGGCGCGATGTCGCGCGACCAGTGGGCCGCAATCCAGCACGGGGACGAGAGCTACGCCGGCTCCCCGTCCTGGTACGTCTTCCTCGACGCCGTCCGCAGGCTCTTCCCGTTCGAGCACGTGATCCCCACCCACCAGGGCCGGGCGGCCGAGAAGATCCTCTTCACCGCGATCGGCGGCCCGGGCAAGGTCGTCCCGAACAACACGCACTTCGACACCACCCGCGCCAACGTCGAGTTCACGGGTGCGGAGGCCGTCGACCTCGTCATCCCCGAGGGGCACGACGCCTCGGCCGACCATCCCTTCAAGGGGAACATGGACGTCGAGGCACTCGAGGCGCTGATCACGTCGCGGGGAGCCGGGAACGTGCCGCTCGTGATGGTCACCGTGACGAACAACTCCGGCGGCGGTCAGCCGGTCTCGCTGGAGAACCTCCGTGCAGTCCGCGCCGTCTGCGACAGGCACGGGGTGCCGCTCTACCTCGACGCGTGCCGGTTCGCCGAGAATGCCTGGTTCATCCGCGAGCGCGAGCCCGGGCAGGGTAGCCGCGACGTGGCGGACATCGTTCGCGAGATGGCCGGCCTTGCGGACGGGATGACGATCAGCGCCAAGAAAGACCCGCTCGCGAACATCGGCGGCTGGCTGGCGACGAACGACGATGCGCTTGCCGAGCGCTGCCGCGCGCTGCTCGTGCTGACGGAGGGCTTCCCGACCTACGGCGGACTCGCAGGGCGCGACCTGGAAGCGATCGCGCAGGGCCTCGAGGAGGCGGTCAACCACGACTACCTGCACTACCGCACGCACTCGACCGCATACCTCGGCGAGGGGATCCGGCAGGCCGGATTCCCGATCGTGACCCCTGTCGGCGGCCATGCCGTCTACATCGACGCGCGCGCGTTCTTGCCGCACGTCCCGCCGCTGCAGTACCCGGGACAGGCCCTCGTCGTGGCGCTCTACGAGACTGGGGGCGTGCGCGGCTGCGAGATCGGCACCGTGATGTTCGGCCGTCACCCGGACGGGACCGAGACACCGGCCGCGATGGACCTCGTCCGCCTCGCGATTCCCCGGCGCACCTACACGCAAAGCCACATCGACTACGTGATCGAGGTGTGCGCCGAGGTGGCGCGGACGGCCGGCCGGCTGGCGGGCTACCGCATCGTCGAGGAGCCCGCCCAGCTACGCCACTTCACCGCAACGTTTCTCCCGCTTGCGCGGGAGAAACGCTAGGTCGGTCAGGGTCGACCACGGCCTCGGGCGCGAGGGCGAGGTGGAGGGCCTTTGCCTTCTCCGGGCCGATTCCCGAGACCGTCTGCAGCTCGTCCTCGGACGCTGCCGCAACCGCCCTGATCGAGCCGAACGTCGCGATGAGCAACGTCGCCGTTTCGAGCCCGATTCCGGGGATCGAGGCGACGACCCCGACAGGCGAGACAACCAGGCGGCGCTGCCGCAGTCGACGTGCTTCGGGCCGCCCCCTGCGACGAGCCCCCTCTTGCCGGGCGAGCACGTCCATCCAGACAGCGGAGTCCAGAGGGGACGTGGTGCGGAGCAGGCTGACGCCGTTGTCCACGACCTTCAGCAACGCCCCGCGAACGGCGCGCACCGGCAGCGGACCCGCATCGAGATCCCGTCCCTCGACGAGCAGGTAGGCGCGGCGTCGGTCACGGCGCAGGGCGCCGACCTGACTCCAGAGTAGACCGTGCGCCAGTGACCGGTGAAGGTCGGTGATCGTCTTCCGCTCGATGACCCGATCACCGATCGCATAGTCCCCGACGGCGAGCGTGACGGTCTCGACATCCAGTCCAAGCTCAGCCGGGCGAGCGGGGAGCCCGGATCGGCGCTCGCGCACGTCAACGGATATCGTCAACGTCTCCACTACCCCGCATCGTGGCAACGAACGTGTGACCGCGATGCCCCAACTCATGCGCCTGACTGTGTCCGCCAACCGCCACCCCTTGAACGCCACATCTAGCGCGTTTCGCGCCCGGAGGGCGTGAAACGCGATGGCTGCCCTGTACCGCACCTACCGCCCGCTCGACTTCGGCAGCGTGATCGGCCAGGAGGCCGTCGTCCGCACGCTTCGGAACGCGATCGAGCACGATCAGGTGCGGCAGGCGTACCTGTTCGCCGGGCCGCGCGGCACCGGCAAGACGTCGATGGCGCGCATCCTCGCCAAGGCGCTGAACGCCGAGGGCGGCCCCAACGCCGACTTCGCCGTCGACGCCCCGGTCGCACGCGCGATCGCGAGCGGCACCTCCCTCGACGTCGTCGAGATGGACGCAGCCTCCCAGCGCGGCATCGACAACGCGCGCGACATCCGCGACCACGCCGTGCTCCAGCCCGTCGAGGGCGGGTACAAGGTCTACATCATCGACGAGGCTCACCAACTCACGAAGGAGGCCTGGAACGCTCTCCTGAAGCTGATCGAGGAGCCTCCACCCCATCTCGTCTTCGTCTTCTGCACGACCGACCTCGCCAGCGTCCTCCCCACGGTCCGCTCGCGCTGCCAGACGTTCGTCTTCCAGCGGCCGCGGCTGCAGGAGCTCGTCGCCGTGCTCCGGCGGGTGTGCGACGGCGAGAGCATCGACGCACCCGACGCGGCGCTCGCGCTGATCGCGCGCGGCGCCCACGGCTCGTTCCGCGATGCCGTCTCGACGCTCGACCAGCTCGCCGCCGCCACCGGCAGCACGATCTCCGTCCAGGACGTGCTGCAGCTCGTCGGCGGGATCGAGGAGGACTCGCTCTTCCGGCTCTGCGACTCGGTCGTCGATCGTGACACCGCCGGGGCGCTCGTTCAGATCGAGGAGCTTGCGGAGCAGGGCCAGGACATCGGCAGGATCGTGACCGAGCTGATCGAGCACCTCCGCCAGCTGCTGCTCGTCCAGCACGTCGGCCACGTGCCCGAGTCGCTGCCGGTCACGGAGGAGACGCGGGAGCGGCTGCGCGAGCAGGCGAACCAGCTGCCCGAGCCGACCGTCCTGCGCCTGATCGACCTGCTCGCGGTCGCCGTCGACGATATGCGCCAGGGAGGAGACCCCCGCCTCCCGCTCGAGCTCGCGCTCGTGAAGATCACGCGTCCACAGGCCGACCTCTCCCGGGACTCCCTCGCCCACCGGATCGAGCTGCTCGAGTCGCGCAGCCACACCACCGGGGCGTCCGCTCCCGCGCTCGAGTCGCGCGTCGCCCCGCCCGCCGTGGCGGCCGCGGAGCCGGCGCCGGCGCCGGCAAAGCAGGCCGCGGCGAGCGGCGAGCCGGTCACTCCCGCCCCGCTCGCTTCTGCAACGGAGCTGCCGCCACTCGAGCTCGACCAGCTGCGCGACGCCTGGCAGCGCGACGTCGTCGACGCGGTCCGCGACCGCTCCATTCCGATCTCCACGCTCGTCGCGGAGGCACGCCCGATCGACCTCACCGGCGACACGGTCACGATCGAGTTCGCACCGTCGGCAGGCTTCCACAAGGCGCAGATCGAGGATCCGAAGAACCTGGCGCTCCTGCGAGAGGCACTGTACGAGGTAACCGGCCGGCGCCTCACGCTCGAGACCGTCCTGGGCGCGCCGCCGGAGCCGGTCGAGCTGGGCGAGGTGCACGAGCTCTCCGAGGAAGACGTCATCTCGCTGCTGAAGGACACATTCGATGCCGAGGAAGTGGAGGAGCACTGATGGCGAAGTTCGACATGAACGCGATGCTGAAGCAGGCCCAGCAGATGCAGGCGCAGATGCTGGAGGCGCAGGAGCAGGCCAAGCAGGAGGTGGTCGAGGCCTCCGCAGGCGGCGGCATGGTGACGGTGAAGGCGAACGGCGGAGGCGAGATCGTCGAGATCGTGATCGACCCGAAGGCGATCGACCCTGACGACCCGGAGATGCTGGCCGACATCGTGATGGCGGCCGCGAACGAGGCGCTCCGCTCGGCGGCCGACCTCGTCGAATCGAAGATCAAGAGCCAGATGCCCGACCTCGGCTCCCTCGGCCTGCCCGGGCTCTAGCGCTCCGCTGCCCATCTGGCGCGGGCGATCTCCTCGCGCTCCCGCTCGTCCAGCGTGAGCTCGAGGCGCGCAAGCGCGGCCTCGTGCTCGGGGATCCAGCGCCGCTCGATCGCGCGCTGGCGCCGGGTCGCGGCCGCGAGCTCCGCCGCCACCGCGTCGTGAGCCGCACGGGCGGCTGCCTGTGCGACGGCCGCGCCGACGGCCGCGGCGTGCGCCTGCGCGGCGAGAGCCACCGCCGAGCCGCCGCCGAGCGCGACGAGATCGGAGGCCGCGGACGGCCGGGCCGTCGCGGCCGCGGGAAAGACGGTGCCGAGCGCGTTGCGCCACTCGACGTCGACCTGGCACGAGCCGCCTGCGCGGCCCGCGGCGAGCCGTAGCCGCCGCTCCCCTGCAATCGCGAGCGCGCGGTCGTTCCAGGCCGAGGCCTCCGGCCCGAGCCGCTCCCAGGTGCCTGAGGCAGCTGCGAGGGCCAGCTCCAGCCGCTGCTGCTCGCGCAGGAGCGCCTGACGCTTCTGGTCGAGCACGTCCACGCCGCGCCGTGCGATCTCGAGCCGCCGCGTGAGCCAGAGCCGCCCGGCTCTACCCGGTGGAGCCCGCAGGGCCATCGTCCCCTCCCCGGTAGTGCACGGCGAGTGTCTCCTCGGAGACCATGGTCAGCGCGGCCCGCGGCATCATCGACGCCACCTGCCAGCCGCGGTCGAGCGTCTCGTCGAGCTGTCTCAGCTCGTCCACGCCTTGCCCGACGAACCCGGACTGGAATGCGTCCGCGAAGCCGAGGTACCGCGCCTCGCCCGCGCTGAGGGCGTCGGCGCCGACGACCTCCGCGAGGTCCGACACGCGGCGCGCCTGTGCGACGAGCGCGTAGAGCTGCGCCGCCAGCTGCAGGTGATCGTTCCGCGTCTTCCCTTCTCCCGCGCCCAGGCGCATCAGCCGCGAGAGCGAGCCGAGCGGGTCGAAGGGAGGGTAGACGCCGCGCACGTGAAGCTCGTGCGAGAGCACGATCTGGCCCTCGGTGATGTACCCCGTCAGGTCGGGCACGGGGTGGGTGATGTCGCCGCCCGGCATCGTCAGCACCGGGACCTGGGTCACCGAGCCCGGCTTTCCCTGGATCCGGCCGGCGCGCTCGTACAGGCTCGCGAGGTCGCTGTAGAGGTAGCCGGGATAGCCCCGCCGGCTCGGTATCTCGCCGCGGGAGGAAGCGACCTCGCGCACCGCCTCGCAGTAGCTCGTCATGTCCGCCATCACGACCAGCACGTGCCGGCCAAGGTCGAAGGCGAGGTGCTCCGCGACCGTGAGCGCCAGGCGCGGCGTCACGATCCTCTCCACGAGCGGGTCCTGCGCGGTGTTGAGGAACACGACCAGATCGTCGGCGCTCGCCCGTGCCTCCAACCGCAGGCGCATCGCCGCCGCATCGGCGTTCGTCACACCCATGGCCGCGAACACGACCGCAAAGGGCTCGTCCCGCACGGTCGCCTGCGCCGCGATCTGTGCCGCGAGCTCGAGGTGCGGTAGCCCTCCGACCGAGAAGATCGGCAGCTTCTGCCCCCGCACGAGCGTCGCCATGCCGTCGACGACGGAGACGCCGGTCAGGATCGGGTCGGCCGGGGTGGCGCGGCAGGCCGGGTTGATCGGGCGGCCGCCGATCTCCCTCAGCTCCGTGCCACGCACCGCCGGGCCACCGTCGAGCGGTGCACCACGGCCGTTGCAGACGCGGCCGAGCCAGCCCTCTCCGACGGGCACGCGCATGGGGCCACCCTGGAACGCGACGTGCGTGTCGTCGACGGAGAGGCCGGTGGTGCCCTCGAAGACCTGGACGACGGCGGTGTCGCGGTCGACCTCGAGCACCACCCCGTGCCGCAGCTCACCCGACCCGAGCCGCACGTCCACGACCTCGTCCCAACCCACACCGCGGACCCCCTCGACCACGATCAGCGGGCCCTTCACGGAGGCGACCGAGGCGTACTCGATCGGTGCGCGCAGCGTCATCCGAGCCTCCCGAGCGCCCCGAGCAGCCTGTCACGGACGGCATCGACGCCGGCTGCGTCATCGGGCCCCGTCTCGTCACGTGCGCGCGTCGCAGCGGACAGGTCGACCGCCTCGATCGACGAGGCTGCAACCGCACGTCCGGCCAGGCTCAGGCAGGCGTCGTGCACCGCGAGCACGAGCGCCAGCAGCGCGCGCTGCTTGGCGGGAGCGCAGGCGGCGTCGTTCGGGCTGAGGCTGCTCTGCTGCAGGACCGCCTCGCGCAGGAGACGGCCTGTCAGGAGCGTGACGCGCTCGCTGTCGGGGAGCGATGTTGCGCCCACGAGCTGGGCGACGGACTCGAGGTGGTCGGCGTCTGCGAGCAGCCGCATCGCGCGGTCGCGCAGGGCGCTCCAGCCCGGGTCCTGGGAGGCGACGTGCCATTCCGCAATCTGCTCCGCGTCGCGGGACGACGAGTCGCGCCAGCTCACCGCCGGATAGTGCCTCGCGTATGCGAGCTCTGCGTCGAGCGACCAGATGCAGCGCACGAACCGCCGCGTGTGCGCGCTGACCGGCTCCGTCATGTCCCCACCGGCCGGCGAGACGGCGCCGAGGATGGTGACCGAGGCATCGGCACCGGACGGCGTGCGAACGCGGCCCGACCGCTCGTAGAAGGCTGCGAGCGCGGAGGCGAGCCCGGCGGGGTAGCCCTCCTCGGCGGGCAGCTCGCCGGTGCGGGAGCTGACCTCCCGGAGCGCCTCGGCCCAGCGCGAGGTGGAGTCGGCGATGAGGACGACGTCGTATCCCATGTCGCGATACAGCTCCGCGACCGTCACCCCGGTGTAGATGCTCGCCTCGCGCGCGAGTACGGGCATGTTGGACGTGTTGGCGACGAGCACCGTCCGGTCGAGCAGCGCCCTGCCGGTACGGGGGTCGTCCAGGCAGGCCATCTCCTCCAGCACGTCTGCCATCTCGTTGCCACGCTCGCCGCAGCCCACGTACACGATCACGTCGGCGTCGCACCACTTCGCGATCTGCTGCAGGAGCACGGTCTTGCCGGTACCGAAGCCGCCGGGGACCGCGGCGCTGCTCCCGCGCGCGATCGGGAAGAGGACGTCGAGCACCCGTTGCCCGGTGTGCAGGGGCACGTCGGCGCGGAGCCGCTCGTGAACTGGCCGGGGCAGTCGCACCGGCCAGCGGTGCGCGAGCGTCACCTCCGTGCCCGCGATGCGTGCGACCGGCTCGTCGACCGTGACCTCGCCCGAGGCCGCGACCCACTCGACCGCGCCGCGCAGGCCGGGGGGAACCGTGACCCGGAACGCGATCGCCACCGTCTCGGGTACCTCGCCGAGCACTGCGCCCGCCTCGACCACGTCGCCCGTCGAGACCGCGGGCGTGAACCGCCAGCGCCGTTCGTGGTCGAGCGTCGTCCCGAGACCGCCGTCCAGCAGCAGCTCGCCGGCGCCGGAAAGCCGGCGCAGGAGGCCGTCGAAGACGCCGCCGAGCAAGCCAGGGCCGAGCTCGGCGCGCAGCGGATGGCCGGTACGGGCGACCGGGTCGCCGGGCCGCAGGCCGCCGGTGTACGCGTACACCTGCACGGTCGCCGCCGCGCCGTCGAGCGCTATCACCTCACCTGGGAGCCTCTCCGCGCCCACCTCGACGAGCTCCAGCATCCCCGCGTCGGTGCCCTCGACCTCGACCACGGGCCCGTTAACGCGACGGACGACGGGAGCGCTCAGCGCCATAGGCGCTCCAGCTCCTCGCCGAGGCCCGCGATCGCGCGGTCGGCGAGCGCAGGCAGCGTGTAGTCCACCGACGCCTTGCCGCGATGCCCGATCACACCTCCGAGGCCCTCAGGGTCGTCCTCGATCGCGGCGTCCGGCCCGAGCTGCTCGCGCACTGTCGCGGTCAGCCGCTCGCGCAGGGCCGGGTAGCGGCCGTCGCTCCGCGCGCCCAGCACCGCCTCCCGGGCCAGGCGCTCCAGCTCCTCCACCTGCCGCTGGCGTGCGCGCAACCGGATCTCGCGCGCCTTTCGCGTTGCTGCGGCGCGCCGGCGCGCACCTTCCCGTGCGGCCGCTGCCTCCCCGTCCAGCCGGCCCTGGCGCACGAGCACACGTGCCTCCGCGTCCGCGTCGGCGACGAGCCGCGCGCACTCGTCCTCGACCTCGTCAAGGCGCCGCTTCAGCTCCGCGTCCGTCTCGGCGCGAAGTGCCTTCCGGAGCGGCTCCAGTGTCATCCTGGCGTCACCACCCAAAGCAGCTCTCGCGGGAGCAGAAGGCCCGGCAGGGAGCGCCGAGCCTCGGGGGTGAGGAGGACGACGCCGACGTCCTCTGGCAACTCCTCCCACGCCCGCCGCACCGCTTCCGGCCCGGACGCGTCCACGACCTCGACGCCGACGAGCGCGTAGCACGCGAGCTCCGTCCAGCTGCCGATTGCGGCGACCCTGCTCATGCCTTCCCGATCAGGATGATGGCGACGACGAGGCCGTAGATCGCGATGCCCTCGGCGAGACCGACGATCACGAGTGAGCGCCCGAACATCTCGGGTTTCTCGCTCGCGGCCGCGAGCGCGGCGGCGCCGGTGTACGCGACGGCGAAGCCTGCGCCGATGGTCGAGCCCGCGACGGCGATCCCGGCTCCGAGGAGCGCCGCCCAGGAGCTGCTCTGCGTGGAGCCGTCTGCGGCCTGGGCCGGCTCCACGACCCCGAGCAGGAGCAGCGCCGCAAGAGCCAGGGCGCCGAGCATCAGCACGCCGTTGACGGCAAGCAGACGGCGAAAGCCGCGCGCAGGGGCACGGCGCAGAGCGGCTGCGGTGGCGACGAAGACGACCGCGAGCACCGGCAGGGCCCACAGGATCGAGGTGATCATGATGCCTCCTTGGAAGAGCGGACGGGCATGCTCCAGGGCGCGAACGCATGGCCCTCGCCCGAGAAGATCCGCGAGTAGAGCTCGTAGTACTCGAGCCGCAGCGCCTGCACACCGGTGACGAGCGCCTCGAGCGCGAACGCCACGGTGTTGCCCCCGACGAACACGATCGTGGCCGCGACGACGCCGGCAGGGGTGCCCCAGAGCGCGCTCGCGGCCTCGAACACGACGAGCCCGACGGCCGCGTGCATGAGGCCGAACGCGGCCAGCCGCGTGAACGAGACGAGGTTCGAGAAGACCCGGATCACCGCGTCGACGAGCTCGACCCCCGCCTGCGTCAGACCGGCCGCGCCGTGTCCGGCCTCCAGGACGAGCCCTACCGCGAGCAGGACGAGCCCCACTCCGCCGACGACCGCGCCCGAGACCTCGAGCGCGACGAGCCCGGCGGCAACGCCCCCGGCGAGGAGGAGGGCTCCCGCGAAGACCATCAGGCCGGCCACGCCGGACTGGGCCAGCAGCGCCTCGGCGGCGCCGCCCCGCCGCCACCGGTTCACGATCCCGATCAGATAGCTGATCGTCAGCAGCACCGCTCCGACCCCGACCGCCACGAGCAGGAGGGTCACCGGCTCGTCGAGCGGGTCGAGCCACAGCGTCGGCACGATCCCGGTGGGCCCGAAGCACTCGCCGTAGAGGAAGCCGAACGCCATCCCCGAGAGAGCCGCCGCGAAGGGGATCACCCAGAGCCGGCGGACGGCCGCGAAGCGGCCTCGCCTGCGGCCGCGCAGCCACAGCGCCAGCAGCGCGAGCACGAGGCCGTGCCCGACGTCGCCGAACATCATCCCGAACATCACGACGAAGGAGACGACGGTGAACGCGGTCGGATCGACGTCGCCGTAGCGGGTCGTACCGTAGGTCTCGACGAGCGGCCGGAACGGCTGCTCCACCTTGACCGGGTTGAGGAGCGTCGGCGGCTCCACCCAGGCCGGCCTCGGCAGCTCGACGACGGCGGAGCCGTTGGGCGCGAGGCTCTCGTTCAGGGCCTCCAGGGCGTCGGTCGGCGCCCACCCGAGCCAGGCTGCGGCCCGGCCGTGCGCGACGGCGAGCCGGGCGCGGCGGCGGAGCTCGACCTCCCCCAGCAGCAGGCTCTCCTCGCCGCTACGCTCGAGCGCAAGGACGTCCGGCCGTCGCTCGAGCAGGGCCGGCTCCGGTGCAGGCCCTTCGACGGCGCGACGGAGCCTGCGCAGCGCCTCGACCTCCTCGCCCTCGGGCGCCGGCAGGCTGCCCACGAGCTCGACGGTGCCCGCGGCTGCCAGCGTGACCAGCGTGTCGCGGAGGCACGACTGCGGGGTGACCACCGCGACCCTGCTCATGCGCTTCGGCAGGACGAGGTCAGCAGAGGGCATCGAGAACCTCCCGCGCGGGCTCGCCGGCGCCTCTCGCGGCCACGGCGAGGGCGGTCGCAAGGAGCATCGCGTCGAAGGCGAGCAGCACGACGGCGCCGACCATCAGGTCACCCTGGTCGAGGCGCCCACGGACGAGGCGCTCGGCGTCGGCGGCGACGCGTCTCCACCAGGTGAGCTCGGAGTGCCACAGGAGCTCTGGCTCCTCGGCGCCCTCGAGGGCCCAGGACGCGACTGTCGGAAGCCTCTCCCGGAGCTCCACCAGGGAGGTGGCGTCACGCCAGGCGCTCCCGAGCCCGGCCCGCCGGACGAGCTCGTCGTCGGGCGCGCGCCCTGCGACGAACAGCTCGGCGGCCAGGAGGAGGGCGACCGCGCCCGCAGCCCACGGACGCGCGGCCGGCACCTGGGCCGAGACCCTGTGGGCCCAGGCGAAGCGAAGCGCGAGATGCACCTCCTCCACCTCGTCGCTGCCCGGGTCGCCCCAGCTCGAGCGCGCCAGCAGCCGCCGCAACTCTTCCGGGCTCTGGCAGGACGCAGCCTCGGCCCAGACGGATGAGAGGGTGCCGAGCTCGTAGGGCGGGCGCAGCTCTTCCCCGCCGAAGAACGCGAGACGGTCTTCGAGGTTCGCGAGCTCGAACCACGAGGCGAGCGCGCGGAGGCCGCCGGCAGCGTCGCGGGGGACCCACCCTGCCAGGAGGCGCACCTGAAGCGCGAGCGATGCGGCCACTTCGCGCTGCGCGCGCTCGAGGCTCCAACCGTGGCCCTCCGGGAGGACGCGCGCCGCCGCGAGCAACGCGGCGGCCTCGTCGAGGGAGCGTGCCCCCGCGACCGCGAGCGCGGTCTCGCTCCCGGCTCGATGCTGCACGAGCAGTCGCGCCCGCACGCTTCCGGCGACCCAGGCCGCACCCATCAGGGCGCCCCGAGCACGCGGGCGACGACCTCGTCCACGAGCCCCGGCAGGGCTGCGCGACCGCGTTCCTCGATCGTCCGCGCGTCGGCCTCGGCGGCAGCGACGATCCGCGACACCTCGACGTCCGCAGCCCGCAGGCCGGCCTTGAGCGCGTCGCCGCGCTCGGAATCTGCACCGTCCCTCGCGGCCACGAGGATCTCCTTGGCACCCTCCTCGGCCTCGAACCGCCGGTGCGCGGCGATCCTGTCCGCGGAGGCCCGGGCCTCCGCCGCCTCCAGTTCGAACGCCTCGAGCTCCGCGAAGACCGGAGCCAGCTCGGCCGAGGCCTGATCGCCCGCGGCTGCGGGCACCCCGCCGACCCCCCGGAAGCGCTCGAGGAAGCCCCGGATCGGCCCTACCGGGCCGTGACGGGAGACGGTTCCGGCGGATGCTCTCTCGACCAACCGATCACACCCCCACTCCGATCACACAATGACAGAGGGGCGCCCGCTGCGAATCCGGGCGGCCACGGTTGTGCGTTCGGCCTTCCCGCACCGCCCCACACGGTGCGGAGGCGCCGTTCTCGACCGCCTCAGGCTGCGACCCGGGGCGCGATGAACTCGACGAGCTCGTCGATCGTCTGCAGCCGGGCCCAGTCCGCCTCCGAGATGTCGACGTGCAACTGCTCGTGCACGGCGATGAGGAAGTTGAGCGAGTCCATCGAGTCGAGGTCCGTCTGATCCCGGAGGTTCAGGTCGGTCCGGATCGACGCCGGCTCCACTTCCGGCGCGACGTCCGTCAGCGCCGCCAGCACGGATTGGGTGATCTCTTCGGTGGTCATAGCTCCTCCGGCTCCTGCATGAGTCGATCGATGGTGGCGAGGAATGCGCTCGCGCGGTGGCCGTCCGTGACGCGGTGATCGGCCGAAAGGCTCGCGGTGACGACCGGGCACGGCAGGATCTGCCCCTCGCTGATCCACGGCCGCTCGACGAGCGTGCCGAACCCGACGATCGCCACCTGCGGCGGGAAGATGACCCCGAAGACGCTCTCGACGCCACGCTCGCCGAGGCTCGTGACCGTGATCGTCGGCTCGGACATCTCGGAGCTCCGCAGGGAGCCGGCGCGGGCGCGCGAGACGAGGTCGCGCATCGCGTGCATCAGCTCCTCGAGCGTGAGCTCGTCGGTGTGGTGGATCGAGGGGGCCACGAGGCCGCCGCCGCGAAGGGCGATCGCGACGCCGACGTTGACGTCCTCGCGTCGCACGAGCTCCTCTCCCTCCCACACCGCGTTCAGTTCCGGCACCTCGCGCAGCGCCAGCGCGACCGCCTTGATCAGCAGGGCCCCGTGCAAGACGCGCTCCGTCACCGGCCGGCGCAGGTTCTCCTGCCCGAGCCAGGCGAGCGAGCGGCTCATGTCGATCGTCTGGCCGAGGTAGAAGTGCGGGATCTCCCGCTTCGACCGGCTCATGGAGGCGGCGATCGCACGCCGCATCGCGGCGGCGCGCTCGGCCGCCGGGGAGAGCGGGGCAGTCGGCACGGGCGGGGCGGAAGCGGGCGCGGCCGCGGGCGCAGACGCCACGGGCTCGGGCGGCGGCGCTGCGGCGGCAGCCGTCTCGCGGGCCGCGGCGGCGGCCTGGACGTCGCGCCGCTGGATCCGGCCTCCCGGGCCTGAGCCCTCGATCCCCTCGAGCTCGAGGCCGAGCTCGTGCGCGAGCTGTCGCGCCGACGGCGAGGACAGGGTGTGGCGGCCGTCCGTGGACGGGGCTGCGGAAGCGGCTGGAGCGGCGGCAGCCGGAGCCGCGGCAGCGGCAGCGGGAGGCGGAGCGACTGCAGGAGCTGCGGCCACGGCCGCCGGGGCCGCAGGCGGCGCCGCGCCCTCCTCGCGGATCACTGCGAGCGGCGTCCCGACCGGCACCTCCGTGCCGGGCTCCACCAGGATCCGGTCGATCACGCCCGTCGTGAACACCTCCACCTCGACGTCCGCCTTGTCGGTGTGGACGACGGCGACGATGTCGCCGCGTTTCACGGCCTCGCCGGGCTGCTTGAGCCAGCTCGCGAGCGTGCCGGCGCTCATGTCGGCGCCGAGGGACGGCATCACGAAGTCGGCCATCAGAACGCCATCTCCTTCACGGCAGCAACGACGCGCTCGGGGCTCGGGAGCGCTGCCTCCTCGAGGTGCTTGGCGTACGGCATCGGCACCTCGACACCGCAGACGCGCTGCACCGGCCAGTCGAGCAGGTCGAAGCCCTGCTCCATGATCTGCGCGCTGATCTCTCCGGCGATGCCGCCCGTCTTCCAGCCCTCGTCGACGATCACGGCGCGGTGGGTCTTCGCGAGAGAAGCGAGAATCGTGCCCATGTCGAGCGGGCGGAGGGTGCGCAGGTCGATCACCTCCGCCGCGAGGTCGTGCTCCTCCGCGAGGGTGGATGCCGCCGCGAGGCACTTGCCCAGCGAGCCGCCGGAGGTGACGATCGTCACGTCGGATCCCTCCAGCCGCACCGCCGCGTGGTCGATGTCGACCGCCGTGGGCTCCTCGTCGATCTCGCCCTCGAGCGGGTAGAGCAGCGCGTGCTCGAAGATGAAGACCGGATCCGGGTCCTGGAGCGCGGCGAGCAGCATCCCTCGCGCGTCCTCGACCGTCGCCGGTGCGAGCGCCCGGATGCCCGGAATGTGCGCGTACCACGCCTCGAGGCTGTGCTCGTGCTGGGCGGCCATCTGGCGCCCTCCGCCGGTGGCCATGCGCACGACGAGAGGCACGCTCATCTGCCCGCCCGACATGTAGCGCAGGGTGGCGGCGTTGTTGACGACCTGGTCGAGCGCGAGCAGGCTGAAGTTGATCGTCATCACCTCGACGACGGGGCGCATGCCGCCGAGCGCAGCACCGATCCCCGCGCCGACGAAGGCCGACTCCGAGAGCGGCGCGTTGCGCACCCGCTCGGGGCCGAACTCGTCGAGCAGGCCGAGGCTGACGGCGAAGGCGCCGCCGTAGCCGCCGACGTCCTCGCCCATCAGGAACACGCGCTCGTCCGTGGCGAGCCCATGGCGCAGTGCCGCCCTCACGGCCTCGCGGTAGGTGAGCTTCACCGTGCTCATGTCGTCGCCCCCGCTCCGTCCGGCTCGGTGTAGACGAACCGCGTCAGATCCTCGACCGGCTCGATCGGCGCGGCCTCGGCTGCCGCGATCGCCGCGTCGAGCTCCGTCGCGACCTCGCTTTCGATCGCCTCCAGCTCGTCGTCCGTGAGAAGCTTCTGCACCCGCAGGCGCTCCTCGAAGAGCGCGATCGGGTCCTGGTCCCTCCGGTGCTGCTCGACCTCCTCCTTCGTGCGGTAGAGATCGGGGTCGGCCATCGAGTGCGCGCGGAAGCGGTAGGTGTGGATCTCGAGGAAACGCGGCCCGAGACCCTTGCGCACCTCCTCCGCGGCCTTGCGGGCCGCCGCCTCGACGGCGACCACGTCCGTGCCGTCCACCGACTCGGCCGGGATCCCGTAGCTCTCCGCCCGCAGGTGGATGTCGGGCTGCGCGAGCTCGTCCGCGATCGACGTGCCCATCGCGTACTCGTTGTTCTCGCAGACGAACAGGACCGGGAGCTGCCAGAGCGCGGCGAGGTTGAGCGACTCGTGGAACTCACCCTCGGCGACCGCGCCGTCGCCGAAGAAGCAGGCCGTCACACGCTGCTGCGACTGCAGCTTGTCGGCGAGGGCGAGCCCGATCGCGATCGGGAGCCCTCCGCCTACGATCGCATTCCCCCCGTAGAACCTGCGCGGGACGTCGAAGAAGTGCATCGAGCCGCCACGGTCGCGGCTGCAGCCGGTGGCCTTGCCGAACATCTCGGACATCAGCGACGCCGGCGGTAGCCCGCGGGCGAGCGCCTGGCCATGCTCGCGATAGGTTGCGACGACCGCGTCGTCGGGCGTGAGCGCCTGCATCACGCCGACGCCGACGGCCTCCTCCCCGATGTAGAGGTGGAGGAAGCCGCGGATCCGGGTGAGGCTGTACTGCTCGGCCGCCCGCTCCTCGAAGCGCCTGATCCTGATCATCTCCCGGAGCAGGTGCAACGCGTGCTCGCCGTCGAGCTGCTCCGGCCCGGGACGGGTGGAACGGGCGCGCGGCGTGGGCTTTCGGGCCGTGGGCCTCCGTGCGGGCGCGCTCATCGCGAGCTCTCCAGCGTCGACACGTCACCCTCGGGCAGGCCGAGCTCGTGCGCCTTCAGCAGCCGCCGCATGATCTTCCCGCTCCGCGTCGTCGGCACGCTCTCGACGAACTCGATCTCCTTCGGCGCGACCGCCGCGCCGAGCCGCACGCGCGCGTGGGCGGAGAGCTCCTTCTCGAGCTCCCGCGTGGGCTCGTAGCCCGGCTTCAGCGTCACGAAGGCCTTGACGATCTCGCCGGCGACCGGATCGGGCTTGCCGATCACGCCCGCCTGCGCGACCGCCGGATGCTCGAGCAGCACGCTCTCGACCTCGAACGGCCCGATCAGATGCCCGGAGCTCTTGATCACGTCGTCCGCCCGACCGACGAACCAGAAGTAGCCGTCGGCGTCGCGCCGCACGAGGTCGCCGGTCAGGTACCAGCCGTCCCGGAAGCAGCTCGCGTAACGCTCCGGCTCGCCCAGGTACGTGCGGAACATCGACGGCCAGCCCGGACGCAACGCGAGCTCGCCCTCCTCGCCCGCCTCTGTCACCTCGTCGACGCCGCCGTCGTCGCGCCGGTGGACGACGCCGGCTTCGATCCCCGGTAGCGGCTGCCCCATCGAGCCGGGGCGGATGTCCATCGAGACGAGGTTGGCGATCATGATCCCGCCTGTCTCGGTCTGCCACCAGTTGTCGTGGAATGCGAGCCCGAACGCCTCCTTGCCGAAGACGACACCGGAGGGGTTGAGGGGCTCGCCCACGCTCGCGAGGAAGCGCAGCGCGGGATAGTGGTGCTCGCGCACGAGCTCGACACCCGTCTTCATCATCATCCGGATCGCCGTGGGCGCCGTGTACCAGACGGACACGGCCTCGCTCTCGAGGATCCCGTACCAACGCTCGGCGTCGAACTCCGCCTCGTCGACGATCATCGTGACCCCGTTCGCAAGCGGCGAGATCATCCCGTAGGAGGTCCCCGTCACCCAGCCCGGGTCGGCGGTGCACCAGAAGACGTCGTCCGGGTGGAGGTCGAGCGCCAGCTTGCCGGTGACGGCATGGGAGACGATCGCACCATGCACGTGGACGGCGCCCTTGGGCGTTCCCGTCGTTCCGCTCGTGAAGTGGACGAGCGCGACGTCCTCCGGATCGGTGGGCCCGATCTCGTACGTGTCGGCGGCGGCCGCCATCAGGCGTCGGTAGTCGTACGTGCCGGGCACCTCGGTCTCGGCGCCGCTCTCCCCGATCAGGATCACGTGCTCGAGCTCGGGCAGGCTCGCCCGGATGTCCGCCACCTTGCGGCGGTAGAGCAGCTCGGTCGTCAGCAGCACCTTTGCGTGGCCGAGCGCGAGCCGGGTGCGGATCGGCTCCGGGCCGAAGGCCGAGAAGAGCGGGCTGAAGACGCTGCGGTGCTTGAGCGTCCCGAGCGCGCCGATGTACAGCTCCGGGATCCGCCCCGCGAGCCCGCCGACAAGGTCGCCGGGCCTGACGCCGAGCGTCCCGAGCATGTTCGCGAACCGGGACGTTTCGCGCCCGAGGTCGCCGTAGGTGAAGTCGCGCACCCCGCCGCTCCTGCCGAGCCAGCGCAATGCCAGATGACCGGCGCGGGCGCCGGCCGCGTGCCGGTCGATCGCCTCGTAGGCGATGTTGAGCCCTCCTGCCGGCAGCCCGTCCACGTCGGCGCGGGCACGTTCCCAGAAGCCCTCGCCGTCCTTCTCGTACTGCAGGAGGTTCGGAGTCACCCTCAGCGCGCTGAGGTCTTTGATGACAGTCTCGAACACCACGTCGCTCACCTCGAAACGTGCCTCGAAGGTCGTCGATGGAATCCTCGAAGCAGGGGCCGTCTGCGTCATCGGACGATGCGCCGATCTCCCGTTCGGGCAACTACGTAGCCAGGCGCCGTGCCGGATCAGGGACTGGCCGGATGTGCCGGGCCGCCGCACAGCGCACGATGGACGGTGCCGACTGGTCGTCCCGGAGAGGAGCTGGCCATGGAGACGAAGCGCAGGTTCTGGGTCGAGGAGCGCACGCAGGCGATCTGGGCCGTGGAGCTGCACGATCACGAGGTGCACGCGTGCCACGGCCCGCTCACCCTCGACGAGGTCGACGAGGACATGCTCGAGGACTACGACTACACCACCGCCGGCGCGGCCTGGATCCGGCAGAACGAGGAGCACTTCACGTCCCTCGTGACCCGCGTGCCCGAGATCCCCGGCACGTAGGCGCGGGGGCCGGCGCTAGCCGGTGGCGGGAACGGCGCGGCGGCGTCTCGGACGTCGGCGCAGCTGCATTCCCACGATCGCGGCGACGACGAGCCCGGCACCGGCGAGCTGGGTCGGCGTCAGCTGCTGCTTGAGGATGAGCGCGGCGAGCGCGATCGTCACCGCCACCTCCACCGTCACGAGCAGGGATGCCGTCGACGGGCCGACGAGCCGCACGCCCTTCAGGAACGAGCTGACGGCGAAGACGGAGCCGACGAGCGCCGCCCCCAGGAGACAGGCCAGGCCGGCCGGGCCGCCCACCGTCCCGAGCGAGCCGAGGAGGCCGCCGGCGACGAGGAACGTCGACGCCGCCCCGGCCGTGAGGTAGGCGGCGAGCGCCATCGGGTCGGAGTCGCGCAGGAGGCGGTCGGAGAGCAGGATGTACGCGGCGTAGGCGGCGGCAGAGCCGAGCGCCATGGCGACTCCGACCAGGTCCGGGTTGGTGGCGGCGCCGCCCACGAGCGCGACGCCTCCGAAGATCCCCATGAGGGCGACGAGGCGTCGGCGGGTGAGGCGCTCGCGGCCGCTCATCGCGGCGACGCCGACGACGAGCGCCAGGTGCGCGTAGTGGACGAGCGAGGCGAGCGGGGCCGACGTGCGCTCGAGCGAGCCGAAGAAGAGCGCCGAGTCGAGGGCGTAGACGGCGGCGCCGAGCACGAAGGCGCCGACGGCGGCGCGGGCCGGCACGGCCAGCAGCTTGCGGCCGGCGAGGCCGACGAGCAGGAGGGCCGCCGTGAGGTAGCGCCAGGCGAGCACGCCGCTCACCGCAGCGCCGTGCCGGTAGGCGATCTGGATCAGCACTGGCGAGACCGCGAAGGCCACGCCGGCGGCGAGGCAGAGGAGCGTGCCACGGAATCGGGGGGCGCGAAGACGAGCCATGACTCAAATGTACGGATGGCCGAACAAAAACCATCTCCTGAGTTATCTTTGTGTAATAAAGGTTTTTCCTATATGACGTTGCAACAGCTCACGTACTTCCTGGCCACGGCGGAGCACGGCTCCTTCAGCGGCGCCGCGCGCGCCCTCTACCTGACGCAGCCTTCGATCTCGGAGCAGGTTCGGCAGCTCGAGGCGGAGCTCGGGATCGCCCTCTTCGCCCGGGCGGGCCGGGGGCTCGTGCTGACCGAGGCGGGCCGCCGCTTCCGCCCGGAGGCCGAGCGCGTGCTGGCCGACGTCGAGCACGCCCGCGACGTGGTCGCGGACGTGCGCGACCTGCGCGGCGGCACGCTCGGGTTCGGCATGTTCGGGACGGCCTCCGCATATCTGATCGCCGACCTCGCCGCCGATTTCCGGCGCAGGTATCCGGACGTTCGCCTGCGGCTCGTCGGCCTCAACTCGTCCGAGGTGGCAGACCAGGTGCGCGAGGCCAACCTGGAGGCAGGGCTCGTCGTGCTCCCGATCGACGACGCCGGTCTCGACATCCGGGTGGCCCGGCTCGAAGAGCTCGTGCTCGTCAGCCGCGACGCCTCACGCGTGGCGGCTCCGGTGACGACGGAGGCGCTCGCCACGCTCCCGTTGATCCTCTACGACGCGCAATACGGCGCCCACGACCCGATGCGGCGACAGCTGGTCGACCGGGCTCAACGGGCCGGGATCACGCTGCGGCCCGTGATCGAGGTCGAGCACATCGAGGCGGCCGTCGGGCTGGCGCGCCGGGGCCTCGGCGACACGATCGTGCCGCGCGCGGCGATCGGCCGCCAGGGCGGTCGTGGGCTCCACTTCGCCTCGTTCGCCGAGCCGCTCTACGACACGTTCGCGTTCATCGCGCGATCGGACGCTCCCCTCTCCCCCGCTGCCCGCGCCTTCGTCGAGATCGCCGAGCGCAGGCTCGAGCGGGTGGCCGAAGCCGCCCTGTACGCAACGGACACGTCCGAGACGGATCAGTAACCTCACACGGATGCTGAGTCCCGCCGTCGACAACCTCGTCGCGCAGCTCACCCGCTTGCCGGGGATCGGAACGCGCACGGCCCAGCGCCTCACCTTCCACCTGCTGTCCGTCTCACAGGAGGAGGCGGGTGCGCTCGCGGCTGCGATCGTCGAGATGAAGGAGCGCGTGCGTTTCTGCCGCGACTGCGGCAACCTGACGGAGGAGGACCTCTGCGCCGTCTGCATCGACCCGCGGCGCGACCGGTCGATCGTCTGCGTCGTGGAGCAGCCGGTCGACGTCGTCTCGCTCGAGCGGACGCACGAGTACCGCGGCCTCTACCACGTCCTCGGCGGCTCGCTCTCGCCGCTCGACGGGATCGAGCCATCCGACCTGCGCGTGGGTCAGCTCCTGCACCGGGTCGAGCAGGGCGGGATCGAGGAGGTCGTGCTGGCCACCAATCCGAACATGACCGGGGAGGCGACGGCCGCGTACCTCGCGGACCGGCTGCGCGACCGCGTGCGGGTGACGCGCCTCGCGAGCGGCCTGCCCGTGGGCGGCGATCTCGAGTACGCCGACGAGGTCACCCTCGGCCGCGCCCTCTCGGGCAGACGCCCCGCCTGACCGCGGCCCAGCCGGAAGCAGCCGCTCCAGCTCGGCCGACCCGGGCACCGGGTATCGGCCGATACGCGTCCTCGTCACCGGCTCGAGCGGCCAGATCGGCACCAACCTGGCATTGCGCCTGCTCACCCACGGCCACGGCGCCTTCGCGGTCGACAGGCGCCTGAACAGGTGAAGCAACGACCCCCGCTACCTGCCGCAGGACCTCTCCCGCCGCTCGTGACCACCGGGTCCGGCCGCCGCGACCCGGCCGCCCTTCCCTACACTTCGGCCATGTCCGGACCCCGCATCGGTGTGGTCGGCGCCACGGGCGCCGTCGGCACGATCACCCTGGAGTTGCTCGCGGAGCGCGGCTACGAGACGCGCGCGTTTGCCTCCGCCCGCTCGGCCGGCTCCCGGCTCGCCTTCGGCGACGACGAGATCCTCGTCGAGGAGGCGACGCCCGAGGCGCTCTCGGCGGGCGACGTCGACCTCTTCCTCTTCTCGGTCGGCACCGGGGCGAGCCGCAAGCTCGTGCCCATCGCGTCGGCCGCCGGCGCCATCTGCGTCGACAAGTCGTCGGCCTACCGGCTCGTCGACGGCTACCCGCTCGTCGTGCCCGAGGTGAACGCGAACCGCGCCCTCGAGGCGCTGGAGCGTGACCGCATCGTGGCCAACCCGAACTGCTGCACGATTCCGCTCACATCCGTCCTGAAGCCGCTCCACGACGTGGCGCCGCTGAAGCGCGTGCATGTCGCGACCTACCAGTCCGTCTCGGGCGCAGGAGCCCAGCGGATGGAGCAGCTGCGCAAGGAGCCGTCTGCCGAACACAACCTCGTGATGGACTGGGACTGGGAGGGCAGCGAGTCGGACGAGGAGTCGAAGCTCCGCGCCGAGACCCGCAAGATCCTCGAGTTGCCCGAGCTCGCTATCAGCGCCACGTGCGTGCGCGTGCCCGTGCTCGTCGGCCACTCCGAGGCGATCTGGGTCGAGTTCGAGGAGCCGCTCTCGCCTGAGGACGCGACCGCGATCCTGAGCGAGGCGCCGAGCGTGCGCGTCCTGCGCCTGCCGGAGTTCCCGACGCCGAAGGATGCAGCCGGCGGCGACGAGGTGCTCGTGGGCCGCATCCGTAAGGACGAGGGCACCGCGAACGGGCTCGTGCTCTTCCTCGCCTGCGACAACCTGCGGAAGGGGGCGGCGCTGAACGCGATCCAGATCGCAGAAGTGCTGCTCGCCGGTGTCGCCGCAGCGTAGGAGCCGCGCCGCCGCGCTCGCCTGCGCGCTCGCCCTCGGGTGCGCAATCGCCCTCGCCGGCCGCAGCGAACCGGCCGCAGCGACGAGGGCGACAGCACCCGCCGAGACGCTGCTCGCCCTCGGCGACATCGCATCCTGCGCCTCCGACGGCGACGAGCAGACGGCGGCGCTCCTCGCGAAGCTGTCCGGCACCATCGCCGCGATCGGCGACGTCGTGTATCCGAACGGCACGGCACAGGACTTCGCCGACTGCTTCTCGCCTGCGTGGGCGCCGCTGCTGCCGCGGATCAGGGCGGCGCTCGGCAACCACGAGTACAACACCGGCAGCGCCGCCACCGCTATCGCGATGCTCGGGCTGCCGCAACGCGGCTGGTACAGCTACGAGCTCGGCGCCTGGCACGTCGTCGTTCTGAACGGCAACTGCGGCTTCGTCGGCGGCTGCGCGGCTGGGTCGCCGCAGTGGCGCT
>Ga0302299_10000404_pt1 | contig 23214 bp, 27 predicted proteins | sample III_Fen_N3_4_FD_198795 | JGI IMG/M metagenome (GOLD analysis project Ga0302299, IMG submission 198795) | Peat permafrost microbial communities from Stordalen Mire near Abisko, Sweden - III_Fen_N3_4 | ecosystem: Environmental > Terrestrial > Soil > Wetlands > Permafrost | place: Sweden: Abisko... | reverse complement strand
GGGTCCGAACCGACGGCGTTCTGAACCGCCTCCCTCGGCGCGGTGGAGCACCTCGAGACCTGCTCACCTTGCTGCACATCTAGCAGGTGAGTGCCTGCTCTTCTGATCGTTTCTACTATGTTCTGGTTGATCTGAGAACGACTGTTCGATACCCTGGGATTCATGCCCTCCGCCCCTCACACCGCATCGGATCCGGTCGAGCCGGCCGATCTGGCGGTGCTCGAGCATCTCGGCGAATCCTGGTGCGAGCGGCTCGAACCAGCGGTGCTCGCCGGGTCCGACGCGGCCGGGATGGCCGAGCGGCTCGCGTTCCTGGTGCGGCGGCTCCAGGCGGCTCAACTGACACTCGCTCCTCGGGCGGCCGACTGCAACGCCTACGCGGCGCGGGCCACCTCGGCCGCCGACTGGCTCGCCCATCAGAACGGCATCTCCATCGCTCAGGCCAAGCGAGCGCTCGACACCACCCGGCGACTCGAGACCTGCCCCGACACCAAGGACGCGTTCCTGGCCGGGGAGATCTCCGCCGACGAAGCCGAGGCGGTCACCGACGCCGCGAAGGCCGATCCGCGTAGCGAGCAGCGACTGCTCGACGGGGCCCGGGCTCGCCACGACATCCGCGAGACCCGCCAGGCCGCCGACAAGGTCCGCCGGGCCGCCAACTCCGCCGAGGACGAGCAGGCCCGACACGCCCGACTGCACCACACCCGCGGGCTGCGCATCGGCGAGAGCGCCGACGGGCACGTCGAGATCCGCGGCCGGTTCACCCCCGCGGCGTTCGCCACGGTGAAGCCGGTCATCGACGCCCACATGAGGCTCCGAGTCGAACAGGCTCGCCGAGACGGCACCCGTGACGGCTGGGACGGCTACCGAGCCGATGCGTTCCTCGCCGCCATCGCCGCCGGAGGCTCCGGCGCAACCACCACGCGTCCAGCGGCGAAGCACCCGCCCGCGGCCACGGCGACGGCGACGGCGCACACCGAGGCCCCGACAGCCGACACCGAGGCCGACAACGAGGGTCGGCTGTTCGTCCCGGGTGACGACATCGGCTCGGCCGACGGGCTCGACCCCAAGGTGAACTGGAACCTGGTCGTCCTCGTCGACGGCATCGCGCTGAAGCGGGGCTACGCCGCCCCCGGCGAGACGTGCGAGATCCCCGGCATCGGCCCCATCCCCGTCGCCTGGATCGAGACGCTGTTACCCCACGTCCACACCGAGATGCTCATCCACGACAGCGTCGACATCCGGGCCTACGCCACCAACACCAGACACCGAACGAGACCCGTCGAGCTCGCCGTACGCGTCCGCGACCGCGACTGCGTCATCCCCCGCTGCCACCGCGACCCCACCGAGTTCGACCACCGCGTCCCGTTCGCCGACACCCACGACACCTCCGTTGCCAACGGCAACCGCGTGTGCACCCCCGACCACCGCGACAAGACCCACCACGGCTCCACCCTCGACCGCGACGACACCCACTGGCGCTGCTGGCCCCCCGGCACCGACCCGACCGCCACACCCCCGATGACCGCCCCGATCGGGCAACACCTCACCACCTGGAACCTCGACCACCTCCCGGGTCACCTCCCCCTCCCTGGCGACGGCCCTGCCGATGACCCGCCATCGCTCGACCTCAACTGACCAGGCCGCTCAGCGCAGGGGGAGGTCCCGGACGTGGGCTGAGGCCTCGCCGCCATCCCATCGGAGCACGACCTCGGCCGGCGGCTCGACCGTGCGATGCACGAAGGCCAGGGCGATCGGGCCGAGCTCGGGCGAACGGACGGAGCTGGTGACCGCGCCGACGACCTTGGCCTGACCCGACGGGTCGACCACGATCTCGGCGCCGACGGGGGGAACGACCTCGCCCTCGATCACGAGCCCCCGCAGGTGCCGGGGCACGTTGCCGCCCCGAGAATCGACGCGGGCCACCAGCTCCTGGCCGGTGTAGCACCCCTTGGTGAAGCTGACCGACGCGTCGATCAGCCATTGGCCGAGCTCGGCCGGGATGACGTCGTCGACCAACTCGGCTCCGGCCTTCGGCACGCCCGACTCGATCCGCACGACCTCGGCCGACGCGTCGACCAGCCCAGCATCGGTCGGGTCGAGCACGACGATCTCGGCGGCGGTGCGCAGCTTGAAGCGGTTCAAGCGGGCGATCGCCACCTCGGCGGTGCCCGGGTCGCCGTCGAGCACGAAGGACTGCTCCCCCGTACGCGTCACCCGCAGCCAGGTGCCGAGCTTCCCGGTGGGATCGAGCAGCAACGTCCACGCCGAACCCCCGACCGCGAGCTTGAGCACGTCCTGGCTGAGCTGGCCCTGCAGGTAGGGCGCCGCATCGGGCCCCTCGACCGAGAAGCGCTCCCGCCCCGGAGGCACCCAGGTGCTCCCCGTCCGGATCGATCGGTAGCCGTCTTCGATGCTCGGTGCCTCGGTCATGGGGTCATTGAACCCGACTTCTCAGGATCCCGGCGGCACCGACTGCTGAGCGGCCCGGCGTTGGGCGGTCATCAGCCGGGCGCCGGGGACCGCGGCGAGCAGGGCCCGGGCCTTGTTGTGGCACTCGAGGTCCTCGTGCTCGGGCACGCTGTCGGCCACGATGCCGGCACCGGCCTGCACCGAGGCCCGGCCGTCAGGGCGCACCACCATCGTGCGAATGGCGATGGCGGTGTCGATGTTGCCGGAGAAGTCGATGTAGCCGACGACCCCGGCGTAGGGACCCCGCTTCACCGGCTCGAGCTCGTCGATGATCTCCATGGCCCGCACCTTGGGCGCTCCCGACACGGTGCCGGCGGGCAGGGTGGCCCGCAGCACATCGATGGGCGTGCGGCCCTCGGCCAGCTCCCCCGACACCTGCGACGTGAGGTGCATCACGTGGCTGTAGCGCTCGAGGGTCATCATCTCGTCGACCTGCTCGGTGCCGAAGCGCACCACCCGACCCACGTCGTTGCGGGCCAGGTCGATGAGCATCACGTGCTCGGCGATCTCCTTGGGGTGCTCGCTCAGCTCGGCGCCGAGGCGGCGATCCTCCTCGTCGGTGCGACCCCGGCGACGGGTGCCGGCGATCGGCCTCGAGATCACGCGACCCTCGAGCAGCTGCACCATCGGCTCGGGCGAGCAGCCCACCAGGGTGAGCTCGGGCAGCCGCACGAAGTACATGTAGGGGCTCGGGTTCACCTGGCGCAGCACCCGGTAGAAGTCGAACGGGTCGGCATCGAGCTGCAGGTCGAAGCGCTGGGACAGCACGATCTGGAAGGCGTCGCCGGCGAGGATGTGCTCCTTGGCGACCTCGACCGAACGACGGTAGAGATCCGACCCGCTCGGCGAGGTGACGTCGGGCATCTCCTCGGTGGTGGCCGGGGGCTCGACGAGCGGCTCGTCGAGCGGGCTGGCCCCGTCGAGCGCCAGGTGATCGAGGCGCGAGACCGCTTCGTCGTAGACCCGGTCCAGGTCCGCGGGGGTGGCGTCGGGCGGGATCCACGCGTTGGCCACCAGCGTCACGCGCTGGCGGAAGTGGTCGAAGGCCGCCAGCTCGCCGATGATCGACTGCACGGCATCGGGCAGACCGTGGTCATCGGGCGGCACGTCGGGCAGGTGCTCGACCTCGCGGACGACGTCGTAACCGAGGTAGCCCATCAGCCCGCTGTGCAGAGGCGGCAGCTCGGCCAGGCTCGGCGCCCGGTAGCAGGCCAGCACGGCCTCGGTGGCCGCGAGCATGCCGCGGTCGAGCGGGATCGAGTCGGGCACCGCGTGATCGACGGTGACCTCGAGACCCCGGGCGGTGAAGGTGGCGGCGGCGCGCCGGCCGACGAACGACCAGCGGCTCCAGCGATCGCCGTGCTCGACCGATTCGAGGAGGAACCCGGGCTCGTCGTCGCGACAGAGCCGGGCGAACGCGGCCACCGGCGTGATCAGGTCAGCGAGCAGCTCCCGCCAGACGGGCACCACCGTGAAGTCGGCGGCCAGGGCATGGAACTCGGCGCGGTCAGGGCTGGGCACGTCGGCGCTGGCCGCCGTTCAGGACTCGGGCCCGAAGGCCCGGAAGAAGCAGGAGTAGTTGCCGGTGTGGCATGCCCCGTTGCCCTCTTGCTCGACCACGAACAGCAGCGTGTCCCCGTCGCAGTCGTAGGACGCGCTGCGGATGTACTGGCGATCTCCGGAGGTCTCGCCCTTGCACCAGTACTCCTGGCGGGAACGGCTCCAGAACCAGGTGCGGCCGGTGTGGAGCGACTGGCGGAGCGAATCGGCGTTCATCCACGCCATCATCAGCACCTGCCCGGTGCCCTCTTCCTGCACGATGGCCGGGACGAGTCCCTCGGCGTTGAACGTGACCGCAGCAAGCTGCTCGTCGGTGAACTCGATGGGCGTGGAGACCGGCATGGCGGGTCATGGTAGGGGTTGGCGCCCGAACCCCACGAACCGATTCGAGCTACGGACCGCCGCCATCACGGGGCGGGTGGCCGAGCTGGCGCTGGGCCTCCTCGATGGTGACCGGGGGCTCGACCTGCTTGAGCAGGCGGGCGACCTCGCGCCGCCGGGCCTGCTCGTCGGCCGACACGTCCTCGTAGCGCACGCTGGTATCCCGGAACAGGTCGGTGAGCACCCAGATCGCCCCGGCGATGAAGGCCACGACGGCGAAGATCGACACGATCGCCACCCCCAGCCAGAACGGGGTGAGCCGACCGTGCTCGATGTAGACCGGCGCCGTGGCGCTCTCGTCGCTGCCCCCGCTGGTGAAGCCGTCGGTCCAGTAGGCGAGGAAACCGACCAGCAGCACGACCGAGAGGATCGCCCCACCGATGAACCAGACATCGTCGCGACGCCAGAAGGGCGTGTACCACGAGCCGTCCTCACGTCGCCGCACGCCACGCGGCAGCTGGGTCTCGTCGTCGGCCTCGATGGCGTCCAGCCGGGCCTGCTGCTGGCGGTCGCGCTGCTCGCGATCGACCGGCGGGGGCAACTTCGGCCGGTCGGGCAGGGGCCAGGTCATGGCTCGCGATGGTACTGCCGGGCGAGCTCCAGGGAGCTCCAAGGGCTACAGGTAGAGGCCGGTCGAGCCTTCCTCGAGCCGGCTGGCCGCCACCGCATGCACATCGCGCTCACGCAGGATGACGTAGTCCTCCCCCCGAACCTCGACCTCGTAGCGATCCTCGGGGTTGAACAGCACGTGGTCGCCCGGCTCCATGGCCCGCACGTTGGGCCCGATGGCGACGATCTCGGCCCAGGCCAGGCGCTTGCCCATCTGCGCAGTGGCGGGGATGAGGATGCCGCCGGTGCTACGACGCTCGCCCTCGGCGCCGCCGATGCGCACCAGGATGCGGTCCGACATCATCTTGATCGGCAGCTTGTCGGTGACGTTCGACAGGCGATCGGCCAGCGTGTCGCCGGGCTTGCCCGTGGGGATGCCCGACCAGGTCAGCGCCGGCGTGTCGACGGTGACGTCGGCAACCTCGACGACGTCAGCGACCTCGACGACATCGGTCTCTGGCGGGTCGTCGGCGACGGCGTCGAGGATGTCGTCCAGCGTGCCATCAGGCAGCGTGGCATCGGGCAGGGCAGGGTCGTCGTCGGGCACGGACCGACGGTACCGTCTGCGGCGATGCCCGACGACACCGCCCCCGCCACCGAGTCGTTCTCCCTGACCACCGCCGACGGGCTCGAGCTCGAAGCGGAGGCATCGATCCCGACCGGGGCCACGGTCGCCGCGCTGCTCGCCCACCCCCATCCCCTGCACGGCGGATCGATGCGGTCCCTCGTCACCAGCGAGCTCTTCCGCACGTTGCCGGGCCGGGGCGTCGCCGTGGTTCGCTTCAACTTCCGCGGCGTCGGCTCCTCCGAAGGCAGCCACGGCAAGGGCGTCGACGAGAAGCTCGACCTCGTGGCCGGGCTCGACGCGCTGGTCGAGCGGGCGGCGGGTCTGCCGTTGGTCATCGCCGGCTGGTCGTTCGGTGCCGACGTCGCCCTCACCGTGGTCGATCCCCGCCTCGCCGGCTGGTTCCTGATCGCCCCACCGATCCGCGTCGTGCGGCTCGAGGACATGGCCGCGGCCCACGACCCACGACCCAAGCGACTGGCCGTGCCCGAGCACGACGAGTTCCGACCTCCGGACTCGGCGCGTGAGGTCACCGCCGACTGGGAGAACACCACCATCGAGGTCGTCGCCGGCGCCGATCACTACTTCGCCGGTCGCACCGGGAAGGTGGCCGATCTCTTCTCCGCCTTCGCCACCGAGCTCTCCGCCTGAGGCCTGGCCACCCGCCCGATCTAGGCGAAGCGGACCGGCTGCTCGACCATCTGGGGGAGATCGAGCCCCGGCCGCAGCCGGCGGCGCGGCGCCACGATCGCCGCGGAGAGGGCGGCCGCGGCGGGTACCACCACCACGAAGCCGAGCAGCACCGGAACCGAGGCCGCGAACGGCACCGGCGGGAAGACGACCTCCTGGTTGGTGCGCACCTGGAGGTTGTAGATGACGATGCCGGCCGCCGTGCCGAGCACGGCCACGAGCACACCGGTCACCGACCCCGCCAGCGTCACGAGCAACGCCGTGAGCACCGCGGCCTGCCGACGGATGCCGGGCGGTGCGCCCTGGAGCTCGAGCAGCTCGTCATCGGGGGCCCGACCGGCTCGATCGAGCCCGACCGCGATGAGGATGAGCGGCAGGGTCACGATCAGCACCGCGACCAGGAGCACCCATTCGGCGTCGGGGTTCTGCATGGCGATGCTGGTGTCGCTCAGCACGGTGGGCGACAACTGGTCGGGGGGTCGAGGCGTGGTCGGGCAGAGGTCGACGGGACGCTGCTCCGCCGGCATGCCCTCGCACATCTTCGAGAAGTCGATGTCCAGCCCGCCGTGGTCCGTGGCCCATGCCTGGTCCGGGTTCAGGATGAGGCTGTCTCGAGCGTCCTCGACCCGCTGGTGCAGGCTCGAGGTCAGGATCGCCCCGGTGGCGCAGGTGCCGACGGTGATGGTGACCAGCGCCAGCACCGGCACCGTGCGCATCCGGTTCGAACCCAGGTTGCGGGTGACGAACCAGACAGCCCCACCCCTGCCCCGGAGCGCCACGACGGCGGCGGAGAGCACCGCCGAGGCCAGCACGGCCGCCCCGAACGCGATGAACGGAGCGAAGAAGAACAGCGAGAGCTCGAGGTCCTGGAAGGTGTCGGCGTTGCCGGCCACGCCGGACACCCCGAGCACGAGGGCCACGATCGAGATCGTCAACCAGACCACTCGGCGGAGCTGCGGGGGACCCCACCCGACGCGCTGACCCCGAACCCCGACGATCACCACCGACAGCACGGTCGCCACGACCATCGCGCCGAGGACGCTCGCCACCGACGCCACGATGACCGCGTTGGTGTCGTTCGAGAAGTGGGGCGGGACATAGGGGACGAGGCGGGCCCGCACCGCGAACCCGACGGCGAGGCCGATCACCGAGCCGATGGTGCAGATGAGCAGCGCGTGCATGCCGGCCAGGATCGGGGCGATCCCCGATCCTGCCCCCTCGGCGTCGAGCGCGTCCGAGGTCGTGGCCCGCACCGGCGCCGCGGCGGCGAGGGCGGCGCCCATCACGCAGGCGAGCAGGATCCATGCGCCGAACACCACGGTGGTCTCGAGCCAGGTCCACGCGAACACCAGGTCGGCGACCGCGGCCGCGACCAGCGCCGACGCGAGGAGCATCACCCGACGGTCACGCCGGAACGCCCGCCGGGTCGCGATGGCGCACAGCCACCAGCGACTCATGCCATCGCCCCCGCCGGGTTGGCGCCGACGACGGCGCCGTCGCGCAGCATCACGACCCGATCGGCCCACGACGCCACTGCCGCGTCGTGGGTCACGACCAGCACGGCCGCCCCGGCCTCCGCCCGACTCGCCAGCAGTCGGGCGACGTCGTCGCTCGTGACCGAGTCGAGCGCGCCGGTGGGCTCGTCGGCCAGCACGATGCCACGATCGCCCACCGTGGCCCGGGCGATGGCCACCCGTTGCTGCTGTCCACCGGACAGGTCCCCCGGTGCCACCGAGGCCAGGTGCTCCATGTCGAGATCGGCCAACGCGGCGCGGGCCAGCGTCCGGGCCGAGCCGACCCGTCGCCCGTCGAGCAGCATCGGCGCCATGACGTTCTCCAGCGCGGTGAGCGTCGGGATGAGGTTGAGCCGCTGGAACACGACACCGATCCGCTGGCGGCGGAGCCGGGCCCACCGACGGCGGTCGTGGCCCATCAGCTGGCCGTCCACCGCGATGCCACCCCAATCCGGGTGCAGGAGCCCGCACGCGATCGCCACGATGGTGGACTTGCCCGAGCCGCTCGGTCCCATGACAGCCACCATCTCGCCGGCCGCCACCGTCAGCGACACCCCTCGCAGGGCCTGCGCACCGATGCCGGGTGGACCGAACTGCTTCGACACGTCGTCGAGCCGGAGGACCGGTGCCGATGCCGCTCGTCCGCCGATGGGGTCCTGACCGTTCATGACCTTCTCCTCGCCAAGGGTGATGGGCCTACTGGGTGCTGATCCGACCTGCCAGTGCGATGTCGTGTCCGGGAGCTGATGTGGGGCTCGGTGGCCGCCGGAGACGGGCCTCGGCCCGGTCGAGCCAGCCGAGGTCGGCCTCGATGGACGATGCCACGGCGTCGACGACGAGCGTGGCCGCCAGGTCGGCTTCGACCTTGCGCTGCTGGCGACGCACGTCCTGCAGTCGCACCACGAGGGCCTCACGTTGCTGATCGATCACGCCGAACACGTCGGCCGCCTCGGTGTGGACGGCGAGCAGCACCCGGCTGACCAGCTCGTCCCGCGACCGATCGGCCGGTGGGGTGGCGTCGAAGAGCCACTCGTGGGCGACCGTGCGGCCCTGGGCCGTGATCCGGAAGGGCTTGCGGCGCCCGTCGGTGGCTTCGTCGTCGACGTCGACCAGGTCGGTCTCCTCGACCAGGCCGTCGCGGACCAGGCGATCGAGGGTCGTGTACACCTGGCCGGTGTTGAGCGTGCCCCGGGCCATCAGGGCCGATTCGAACTCGGCCTTCAGCTGGTACCCGTGCTTCGGCCCAGATGCCAGCAGCACGAGCACCGCCTCCCGGATCGCCATGGGATCACCATTGCATACTCGGTAGCGAATGTCGATACTCAGTATCGATTCACCTGGTTCGGAGCCGGCCCGATTTGCCGTTGCCCCTCCCGGGCGGTTCGGTCAGGCGGGGCGGGTGATGACGCCGGCGTCGGCCAGGAAGGCCTTGGCATCGCCGATGGTGCACTCGCCGAAGTGGAAGATCGACGCGGCGAGCACCGCATCGGCTCCCCCCTCGGTGACCCCGTCGACCAGGTGCTGCAGGTCGCCGACGCCGCCGCTGGCGATCACCGGGATGCCGATGCCGTCGGCCACCAGGCGGGTGAGCTTCAGGTCGAAGCCGTCCTTGGTGCCGTCACGGTCCATCGAGGTGAGCAGGATCTCACCAGCGCCGAGCCGCTCGACGGTGCGGGCCCACCACACCACATCGGTGCCGGTCGGCGTGCGACCGCCGTGGGTGTAGACCTCGTAGCCGCTCTTGGTGGGCACGTCGCTCTCGGGAGCGCAGCGGCGGGCGTCGATGGCGACCACCACGCACTGGGCCCCGAACTCCTCGGACAGCTCGGCCACCAGATCAGGGCGCTCGACTGCCGCGGTGTTCACCGAGACCTTGTCGGCACCGGCGCGCAACAGGCGGCGGGCATCATCGACGGTGCGGATGCCACCCCCGATGGTGAAGGGGATGAACACCTGCTCGGCCGTGCGGGTGACGACGTCGATGATCGTGTCGCGGTTGCCGCTCGATGCAGTGATGTCGAGGAAGACCAGCTCGTCGGCGCCCTCGGCGTCGTAGCGGGCAGCCAGCTCGACGGGATCGCCCGCATCGCGGAGGTCGACGAAGTTGATGCCCTTGACGACTCGGCCGTCATCGACGTCGAGGCAGGGGATGACACGGATCGCTCGCACCGCCGGACCTTACCGTCCGGGCCTGGTCATCGAGCAGCACCGAGGGCGGCCGTGAGCGTGAACGCACCCTCGTAGAGCGCCCGCCCCACGATCGCGCCGGCCAGGCGCCGGCCTCCGACCTCGAGCTCGTCGAGCGCCCGGAGGTCATCGAGCGAGCCCACACCACCCGACGCGATGACGTCGATCTCGGTGGCGTCGAGCACCGCGGCCAGGCCTTCGAGATCGGGCCCCTGCAACGTGCCGTCCCGGCCGATCTCGGTGACGACCAGGGCGGCCACCCCGGCGTCGGCGAACTCACGGGCGACGTCGAGCAGGTCGCGACCCGAGCCTTCCTCCCAACCGCGCACCGCGACCTCCCGGCCCCGGGCGTCGAGGCCCACCGCCACGGGGAACCGCGGGGCGAGGCGACGAACCAGGTCGGGATGTTCGAGCGCCGCGGTGCCGAGCACCACGCGCGCCACGCCGGCATCGATCAGGGCCTCGGCCGCGGCCTCGTCGCGCACCCCTCCCCCGGTCTGCACCGGCACCGACACCGCGGCGGCGATGGCCGCGACGACCGGCCGGTTGAGGGGCTCACCCGTGCGAGCCGCGTCGAGGTCGACCACGTGGATCCAGGCCGCACCCTCGGCCTCGAAGGCCAACGCCTGGGCCACCGGATCCTCGCCGTAGACGGTCTCTCGTCCGTAATCGCCCTGGTACAGGCGCACGCACCGGCCGTCACGCAGGTCGATCGCCGGGTAGAGCTCGAGCATCAGCCGGCCTCGGTCATCGGGGTGAGGTCAGGCCGTGACGGCGGCGCGATCGGCCGCCCCCACGAAGTTCGACAGCACCCGCAGGCCGTTGGCCGACGACTTCTCGGGGTGGAACTGCGTGGCCCACAGGGAGCCACGCTCGATGGCCGCGGTGACCGGCGCGCCGTATTCGCACACGGCGACGACCTCGTCGGTCACCTGCGGCGCGTAGGAGTGCACGAAGTAGAACCACGCCGGCTGGTCGAGCCCGTCGAGCAGCTGCGACGGCGTCGTCGACGCACCGGCACGAGGCGGCGGCGGCACGAGCACGTTCCACTGCATCTGGGGCCGCTTGACCCCGTCGGGCAGCAGGCGGACCCGGGCGTCGATGACCCCGAGGCCGGGCACATCCGGTGACTCGTCGGAGCCCCGGTAGAGCATCTGCATGCCGACGCAGATGCCGAGGAACGGGCGCTCGGACTCGATCGCCTCCAGGGCGACCTGGTCGAGCCCGGACGAGCGCAGCGCTTCCATGCAGCGACCGAAGTTGCCGACGCCGGGCAACACGACGCCCGCCGCCTCGCGGACGAGGCCGGGATCGGAGGTGAGTCGGGCATCGGCGCCGACCTTCTCGAGCGCCTTCTGGGCCGAGCGGAGGTTGCCGATGCCGTAGTCGAGGACGGCGATGAAGGTCATGAGGTTCCCAGCTGGCTCATCCGAACACTTTGGCCCATGGCACCACTCTCGCTGAACATGGGGGCCGTCGTCACAGCACCCCCTTGGTGGAGGGTATGCCGGACCCCTCGATTCTGACCGCGTCTCGCAGCGACCGGGCGATGGCCTTGAACGTGGCCTCGACGATGTGATGGGTGTTCTTGCCGCGGACGAGCTCGACGTGCAGGGTCATGCGGGCCTCGGTGGCGAACGCCCGCCAGAACTCCTCGACCAGCTGCGGGTCGAACGGGGGGTCGCCGAGGATCTTCTCGCCCGGGAAGGTGACCTCGTAGACGAAGAACGGTCGGCCCGAGAGGTCGAGGGCCACGTCGACGAGCGCCTCGTCGAGCGGTACCCGGTTGGAGGCGAACCGCCGGACGCCGGCCTTGTCGCCGAGAGCGGTGCGGAACACCTCACCCAGGGCGATGCCGACGTCCTCGACGGTGTGGTGGGCATCGATCTCGAGGTCGCCGGTGGCCCGCACGGACAGGTCGAACCCGCCGTGGCGGCCGAGCTGGCCGAGCATGTGGTCGAAGAACGGCAGGCCGGTGGACACCTCGACCATCCCGGTGCCGTCGACGACGAGGTCGATGGCGATGTCGGTCTCGTTGGTGGTGCGGGCCACCGCAGCCGCCCGCAGGCCGTTCGAGCTCATGTGAGGATCTCCGTGAGTGCGTCGAGGAAGGTGTCGTTCTCTTCGGGCGTGCCGATCGTGACCCGCAGGCAACCCTCGAGGCGCGGCATGGCCGAGAAGTTGCGCACGAGGATCGACCGGTCGAGCAGGGCCTGCCACAGGTCGTCCCCGGCGGGCACCGCGGCATCGGGGCTCGGGCGGAACAGCACGAAGTTGGCCGCCGATGGCCACACCTGCAGCGGCAGGTCGGCGAGTCGGGCCACGAGGCGACCGCGCTCCTCGACCAGGTGGGCGACCCGCTCGTCCATCTCGTCGACGTAGTCGAGGGCGAGGGTGCCAGCGATCTGCTTGGCCGTGTCGAGGTGGTAGGGCAACACCACCTTCTCGAGCTCGGCGACGATCTCGGCCGGACCGATCAGGTAGCCCAGGCGGGCCGCCGCCATCGACCAGGTCTTGGAGAACGTGCGGGTGACCACGAGGGGCACGCCGTCGGCGACGAGCCCCAGCGCCGACCACGGGGCGAACTGGGCATAGGCCTCGTCGACCACGAGCAGGGCGCCAGCCGCGACGGCCAGGTCGAGCACGGTGCGGACCGTGGCCTCGTCGTCGACCATGCCGGTGGGGTTGTTGGGCGAGCACAGGAAGGCGACCGACGGCGACGACTCGGCGAAGACCCGCCGCACCTCGTCGAGGTCGGTGGACAGGTCCGACGCCCGCTCCCCCTGCACGACACGGGTGCCGGTGAGGCGACTGATGTGGCCGTGCAGGGCGTAGGTCGGCTCCCACATGGCGGCCGTGCGACCGGCGCCGCCGTAGGTGAGCAGCAGGGTCTGCAGCACCTCGTTCGATCCGTTGGCCACGAACACCTGGGCCGGGTCGACATCGTGCAACCGGGCGATCGCGGCCCGCAGGTCGGTCGCGGCCCGATCGGGGTAGCGGTTCCAGTCGACGATCTGGACCGCCTTCTCGAACGCGGCCTGCCAAGCCGCTGGAGGCGCGGTGGGTGACTCGTTGGTGTTGAGGCGCACGTCGACCGACACCTGGGGCGAGTGGTAGCCCTCCATGAGCGCGACTTCGTCGCGGGGGCGGATCACGCGTCGACCCCGAGCGCGTCGAGGGCGGCGAGCGCGGCCACCCGCAGGCGGATCGACTCGGCATGGGCATCGAAGCCCTCGGTCGTGGCGAGCGTCTCGACGAACGGCGCCACCCGCTCGAACCCGGGCCGGTCGACGGTGACGACGTGCACCTGCTTGACGAAGTCGTCGACGGTGAGCGCGCTGCCGAAGCGGGCCGAGCCGAAGGTCGGCAGCACGTGGCTCGGCCCGGCGATGTAGTCACCGATGGACGCCGGGGCCAGTTCGCCGCAGAACACCGCGCCGGCATGGCGCACGAGCGGCACCAGGGTCTCGGGGTCGGCGTTCATCAGCTGCAGGTGCTCGGGGGCGATGGCGTTGGCGACCACGATGGCGGCCTCGGGCCCGTCGACCAGGGCGAGATGGCCGCCCCGGGCGAAGTTGCGCTCGATGTCGGCGCGGCGGGGGGCCACGGCCACCAGGCGGGCGATCTCCTCGTCGATGGCATCGGCCGCCTCGGGCGACCAGGTGATCAGCCAGGCCAGGCCATCGGGCCCGTGCTCGGCCTGCACGATGACGTCGATGGCGGCGAACGTGGGGCTGGTCGTCTCGTCGGCCACGACCACGATCTCGGAGGGTCCGGCGAAGGCCGACGGCACCCCGACCACGCCGGCGACCTCGCGCTTGGCCACCGCGACGTAGACGTTGCCTGGCCCGGCGATGACGTCGACCGCCCGGATCGACTCGGTGCCGTAGGCCATGGCGCCGATGGCCTGGGCTCCGCCGACGGCATAGACCTCGTCGACACCGGCCACCGCGGCGGCCGCCAGGGTGGACGCAGCCACCTCGCCGGTCGTGCGGTCGGGCGGGACGCAGAGCACGATCTCGGGCACGCCCGCCACCCGGGCCGGCACCGCGGTCATCAGCACCGAGGACGGATAGGAGCCGCGGCCGCCCGGCACGTAGAGGCCGGCCCGATCGACCGGCACCTGGCGGCCTCGCACGGTGATGCCCCCCCGCTCGTAGCGGTGATCGCCCCGGAGCTGCTGCTGGTGGAACGCATCGATGGAGTCCCGAGCGGCCTCGAGCGCGTCGCGCAACGCGACCGGCGCGGCGTCGAGGGCGGCCTGCAGCGCGGCGGGCGGCACCCGCAGCTCGTCGAGGTCGACGCCGTCGAAGCGCGACGTGTACGCCCGCAGGGCGGCATCGCCGTCGGCCCGCACGGTCGCGAGGATCTCCCGAACGGCGGCGACCGGCTCGTCGTCGCTCATCGATGGCCGAGGCAGCTCGGCCGCGAGTGCGTCGAGCGGGAGGCCGCGCAGGTCGAGTCGGTTCAGCACGCGAGACCGACTCGGGGTGGCGCGCAGAGGCCGGGGAAGGAGCACATGAAGCTGCCACGGTAGTGGGCGACGATCATCGGTCCCGCACCGGTTAGACAGGGCAGGTGAACGAAGAGCGCGCCAACCTCCTGTCCTGTGCCACCTCCCTCGACGACATCACCCAGCGGATCACCACCACGGCCGATCGGCTGAGCTCGGCCGGCAACGATGCGCTCGCCGCGGACCTCTACGAGGTCGAGCGGGCGCTCCGCAACGCCAACCGACGCCTGGCCCGCGTGGTGGCCTCGTTCCGCTGACCCCGGAGACCGATCAGCGACAGACCCGGCGACGAAACCGATCTGGGCCGAAAAAGGGCCGACGCCCCCGAAGGGGCGTCGGCGGGGCGACACTGGGCGGCGGATCCCAGATGTGTCGCCGGGTACCAGGTGGCGGGAACCTGGTATGTCGAGACTCTAGCCCCATGATTCGGGTCGGCGGCAGCCAATCGAGGTCTTTTTCCAAACTCTTACCATCGGATCCGTTGCACAACCCGTGAAACACCAGCGATTTACTGGTAATCGTCAGACCCGGGCCGACGGGCAGAAGTCGTTGAGCACGCAGTCATCGCACTGGGGGCGCCGGGCGATGCAGACCCGTCGCCCGTGCAGGATCAGGCGCAGCGAGAACATCCCCCGCTGGGCGGCCGGCACCATGGCGCCGAGCTCGTGCTCGACCTTCACCGGATCGGTCTCCTCGGTGAGCCCGAGCAGGCGCGACAGCCGGCCGACGTGGGTGTCGACCGGCAGACCCGGGAGGTCGAGCGCCACGCTGCGCACCACGTTCGCCGTCTTGCGCCCGACGCCGGGCAGCGAGGTCAGGTCGGCCATGGCGCCGGGCACCTCACCGCCGAAGCGATCGACGAGTGCCTGGGCCATGCCGATGATGCTGCGCGTCTTGTTCTTGTAGAACCCCGTCGAGCGGATCAGCTCCTCGACCTCGGCCGGGTCGGCGGCCGCCAGGTCGGCCGGCGTCGGGAACCGGGCGAACAACGCCGGGGTCACCAGGTTGACCCGCACATCGGTCGTCTGGGCCGACATGATCGTCGCCGTCAACAGCTCATAGGCATCGTGGTGGTCGAGCTCGCAGTGGGCGTCGGGATACTCGAGGGCCAGGCGTTCGTTCGTCTCGCGGGCCCGGCCCGCCGGTGTACGTGGTCGTCCCATGGGAGGGGGAGGCTACCGGTCGTCGGTAGTGTGCCGACGATGCGCCAACTCCGCCTCGAGCTCACGCTCGAGCCCGGTCTCGACTCGGGCCCCGTGACCGGAGTGACCGGGCTGACCGCAGTGCCCGGGCTGGCACCGATCGCCGATCGGGTGGCCGATCCCGCCACGTCGATGGACGAGCTGGCCGAGCTGCTGTCCCAGGCCGCCGCCCTCGTTGCCGTCCACCCCGGGCCTGCCGCTCTGGAGCTCGATGCGGAGCCGGCCCCCGACGACCTCGATGCCGTGGCCCGGTCAGCCGGGTTCGAGCCGACCCGGACCCTGCTGCAGATGCGCCGGTCCCTCCCCGTCCCGTCGTCCGACCGCGGTCGTCCGCCCGCCGATGCCCCTCCGCTGCGGGCGTTCCGGCCTGGCATCGACGACGACGCCTGGCTGGCCGTGAACAACCGGGCCTTCGCCTGGCACCCCGAGCAGAGCGGGTGGACCCGAGCGCACCTGGCGGCGCGGATGGCCGAGCCCTGGTTCCGCGCCGACGGGTTCCTCGTGCACGACGCGGCCCCCGAGCTCGTCGGCGACCCGGCGACGATCGACGCCTTCTGCTGGACAAAGATCCATGTCGAGGAGGACCCACCGATCGGCGAGATCTTCGTGATCGGCGTCGACCCGGACGCGCACGGCAAGGGCCTGGGTCGGGCCCTCACCCTTGCGGGCCTCGACTGGCTGGCCGAGCAGGGCCTCACCGTCGGCATGCTGTACGTCGAGGCCGACAACCATGCCGCGGTCCACCTCTACCGCGAGCTCGGCTTCACCGAGCACCTCGTGCACCGCTGGTGGCGCACCCGCCCCTAGCGCGATCGCGCGTCAGGCTGTAGATGGTCCACTTCCCTCCCGCTCGCGGACCCAGATCAGCGAGTACCTCCAGAGCACGTGGCGGCGATAGCTCACGCCGGGGAGCTCCGCTTCGGCCACCGCCCGAGACTCGGCGAACGTGAGCGGGGGTGGCCACACCATCGGCGCGGCCACCTCGCGGAAGGTCTTCGTGAGCCGGTGCGCCCGGGTGGCGACCGTGCCCGCGAGGTCGTAGCCCGCGTCGCGGGGGTAGCGCGAGCGAGCCAGGCCGATGACGACGAGGGTGCCGCCGGGCCGGACCAGCTCGCGCAGGCACCGAAGCCCCACCGCGGTGTCCATGTGGTGCAGGGTCGCGATGGACGCGACGAGGTCGAACGACCCGGGCTCGAGCTCGTTGGTGAGGAGGTCACCCACCACGTACTCGATGCCGTCGCACGGGTGCCGCCGGGCCAGCTCGATGGTCGGGGCGTCCCGATCGATCGCGGTCACGTGCGGGACCACCTGGCTCAGGTCACGCGCCAGCAGCCCCTCACCGCATCCGACATCGAGGGCGCGGGTGCTGCCCCGGGGCACCGCGTCGAGCACGATGCGGTGGTGGTGGACGTTGTGGTTCCACGCGTCTGCATGGGGGCGGCGCGACACCGCCGCACCCTACGGCTCGGTCGACCTCAGGGCGCGAGGCGCCATTCGGCCCGGCGAACGACCCCCGCGGCGAGGGCATCGGGAGCCGAAGCCAGGTCCGCGGCCAGCCGCCCGATGGCCGGGACGAACTTGAAGCCGTGACCCGAGCAGGGCGACACCACGACCACCGGGCCCCGCCGATCGAGGACGAAGTGCTCGTCGGGTGTGCTGGTGAACAGGCACATGTGCGGGTCGAGCGGGCGAGGGTCGAGCCCCGGGAACCAGTGGCCCACGTAGTCGACCAGGGCGTCGACGGCCTGGGCAGGGGGCTCGGCCGGACGATCGTCGGGGTCCACCGGACGGTCGACATCCTCGAGACCGACCTTCATGCCCACCCCTGGCGCCCACACCGCGTAGGCCCCGAAGTCCAACGGTCCGGCCCCGGAGCGATGGTGCAACACGCTGGGCCACGCCGACATCGCACCGGCAGGTCGATCAGCAGGTCGATCGGCAGGTCGATCAGCAGGGCTGGCCGGCGCGAAATGAGATGGCACCGCCAGGGTGACGGCGAGGGGCGGCAGGGCGATCCCGGGCAGGTCGGCCACCAGGTCCGCCACCCAGGCCCCGGCTGCCACGACCACCACGGGCGCGGTGTAGGTGCCGGCGTCGGTGGTGACCCGAACCCCATCGGCCGCGCCGACCCCCACCGGCTCGATGCGTCGGACGGGCTCGTCGACGTGGAGGTGCGCGCCCTCTCGCGCCGCAACCTGGTGGAGCGCGGCGACCGATCGATCGGCCGCGACGAACCCCCCGTCGGGCGAGAACACCACGCCCTCGTCGGTGCGGATGCCGGGCCAACGCTCGGACGCGTCCGTCGTCGACAGCCGCTCGTAGGGTCGACCGTGGGCATCCAGCGCGGCGGCGATCTCGGCCAGGGCCTCCGACGACCCGTGATCGAGCTGGCCGCACTGGTCGAGCAGCGACTGGCCGCTCTCCTCTTCGAGCACGCGCCACCACGGCAGAGCGGCGAGGGCGAGGGCGGTGTAGCCGGCGTCCCGGTAGGCCAACCGGAACACCCGGGTCTGGCCGTGGCTCGACCCGTGGGTGTGCAGGGCCTCGAACCGTTCGAGCACGAGCACGTCACGACCGTCGCGGGCCAGGTGCCAGGCGGTGGCCGCTCCCATGGCCCCACCGCCGACGACGATCACCTCGTGGTCGTACATCCGCCCGACTGTACGGGCCTCTACCCTCGGGGGGTGCCCTCCCTGTACGACCTCGACCACGGCGCGCTCTCGGCGCTCCTCCCTGACCAACCGGCGTACCGCGTCGACCAGATCTGGCAGGGGCTGTACGAGAAGGCCACACCGGTCGACGAGCTGACCAACGTGCCCAAGGCGGTGCGAGCGCGCCTCACCGAGGCGGCACCGGCGGCCCTCACCCCGGTCACCGAGTCGGTCAGCAGGGACGGCGACACGGTCAAGTGGCTCTGGGAGCTCGACGGAGGGGCCCGCGTCGAGACCGTCCTCATGCACTACGGCGACCGATCCACGGTGTGCATCAGCACCCAGGCCGGGTGCGCGATGGGCTGTGGCTTCTGCGCCACCGGCCAGGCCGGCTTCGAGCGTCAGCTCACCGTCGGCGAGATCGTCGAGCAGGTCGTGCGGGCCCGGCAACGGGCCGCCGCCCGTGACGACCCCCGCCGGGTGTCCAACGTGGTGTTCATGGGCATGGGCGAGCCGATGGCCAACTACGACAACACCTGGGCCACCGTCCAGCGACTGCACGGCGACATGGGCATCTCGGCGCGCCACCTGACCATCTCCACCGTCGGCATCGTGCCCGGCATCCGCAGGATGGCCGACGAGGCGTTGCCGGTGAACCTCGCCGTGTCGCTGCACGCGGCCGACGACGAGCTCCGCGACGAGCTGGTCCCCATCAACAAGCGCTACCCGCTGGCCATGCTGGCCGAGGCGTGCGAGCACTACCTGAAGGTGAAGAACCGGCGGCTGTCGTTCGAATGGGCCCTCATCGACGGGGTCAACGATCGGGGCCGCGACGCCACCCAGCTGGCCGACTACGCCCTCGCCCTCAAGGCGCACGTCAACCTCATCCCGCTCAACCCCACACCCGGCTACCTGACCCGGGGCACCCGACCCGAGCGGGTGAGGGCCTTCCGCGACCTGCTGCGCTCGCTCGGCGTCAACACCACCGTCCGCCAGAACCGGGGCACCGACATCGACGCCGCCTGCGGCCAGCTGCGCGCCGGGCACGAGGCGACGCCGGTCGAGCTCAGCCGACCGGGGTCCGCACCCCGTCGGTGAGGGTCTCCCCCTCGGCCACCACGGCCCCGGCCCACACCACCGATCGCACCACGGCGCCCGCCACGTGCGCGCCCTCGCCGACCACGGAGTCGACGATGATCGCCGTCGCCGCCACCACCGCTCCCGTGGCCACGATCGATCCGCCGGCCACCTCGACCGCGCCGAGGTTGGCCCGCAGGTAGTCCGCCGGCGTCCCGCAGTCGACGAACCGGCCGGGGTGCGCCACCGTCTCGAGGCGACCGGCCCGGTCAGCTTCGAGCCACATCGTCTCGTAGAGGCCCGACGGCTCCGGACGCAGCGCCGCCACCATGGCCCACGGCATCAGTGATGCAACGAGCCCGACCCGGGGACCGAACCCGGGCCGGCCGTCGGAGCCGGGCGTGACCAGCAGGCGCACCCGTTCGCCGTCCCACCCATCGACGAACGCCCCCAGTCGGGCGTCGGTCCACGCATCGGCGTTGACCACCAGTGCGGCCCGCCCGTCGATCCAGGGGCGCAGCAGCCCGAGCGCACCGGCGGTGCCCAGGGCCTCGGGCTCCTCGATCGAGCGGTGCACGGGGCCGGCCCGGCCGTCGAGGTGGGCCTCGACCTCGGCTCGGCCGTGGTGCAGGTTCACGGCCACGGCGGGCGTGACCGCCTCCACCCGATCGAGCGCCAGGTCGAGCAGCGCCACGTTGCCGACGGGGCACAGCGGCTTCGGGCGGAGATCGGTGAGCGGTCGCAACCGGCGTCCCTCCCCCGCCGCCAGCACGACTCCGACCACGTCGTCAGCGGCTGCGTGCCCAGTTGCGGCGGTTCCTGCCACACTGTCAGCCATGGAGACCCGCCGGTGGACGAACCCATCGCAGCCACAGACCCTCTACATGGCCACGTTCCTGCTCTACTTCAACGCCGTCTTCGCCCTGCTGTTCGGGTCGCTGGTCGGCTCGATCCTCGGTCCGGTCGGCGCCATCGTCGCCATCGTGGGAGCGGTCGCCGCCGGCTTCGGCATCGCCAACGAGAAGAAGTGGGGCTACATCCTCGGGGTGATCGTGGCCGGGCTCGACGTGTTGCCCCTGATCTGGATCCTGTCGATCAACCTCGGCGCGATCTTCAGCGTGCAGTTCCTGCTGACCGCGCTGTTCCCCGTGGCGCTGTTCGCCCTGCTCGTCCACCCGATGAGCCGTGAGTACCAGAAGATCTGGTTCTCCTAGCGGGCCACCGGCCACGAGCAGTCGACCGGCCGGGCTCGGGCGGGGCATGATCAGGCCATGACTACCACCGTGCAGGGCATCGCTGGGCTCAAGGAGAAGGTCGGGGAGCACCTCGGCTACAGCAAGTACGTCGAGATCACCCAGGAGCAGGTCAACCTGTTCGCCGACGCCACCGGCGACCACCAGTGGATCCACGTCGATCCCGAGCGGGCCAAGTCCGGTCCGTTCGGCGGGGCGATCGCCCACGGCTACCTCACCCTGTCGATGGGTCCGACCCTGATGCCGGAGATCCTCCGCGTCGACGGCATCACGATGGCCGTGAACTACGGCGCCGGCAAGGTGCGCTTCCCGGCTCCGGTGCCGGTCGGTTCGAACCTGCGGCTCGGCGCCGAGCTGCTCGAGGTCGAAGACGTCGGCGGCGGCGGCGCGCAGATCACCATGCGCTTCACGTTCGAGGTCGAGGGTGCGCCCAAGCCATCGTGCGTGGCCGAGATCATCTTCCGCTACTACGAGTAGGCCGCCGCAGGGCCACCTCACCGGAACTCGGGCATCACCTGCTCGGCGAACAGCGTCATGCTCTCGGTGTCGGGGTAGTCGCTGGCCCACGGGATGAAGCCCTCGCAGCCGAGCTCGAGGTAGGCGCGGATCTTCTCGCAGACCTGCTCCGGGGTGCCGACGAGGTTGCCCTCGGACCAGGATTCGAACGGCTCACCCCAGAACGACCGGCTGCCGGCGTCGATGATCTCCTGCTCGGTCGAGCGGATGAACATCTCGGGTGACCACGTCTTGGTGATCTCGTCGTAGTCGCGGCCGACGGCGTCGCAGTGGCCCTTGAGCACCTCGCACTTGTGGGCGAACTCATGGGGCTTGCCGCCGAAGTTCGACCGGTCGGCGTGGCGGGCGACCACCCGCAGCGTGAGCTGCTCGCCCCCGCCGCCGATCAGGATCGGTGGGTGCGGGGCCTGCACCGGCTTGGGGTCGCACTGGGCGCCGTCGACGCTGAAGAAGCGGCCCTCGTAGGTGGCGTCGGGCTCGGTCCACATGAGCTTCACGATCTCGACCGTCTCTCGCAGCATGCGGATGCGGTCGGCCGCGGGCGGGAAGCCGTAGCCGTAGGCCTTGTACTCGTGCTCGTACCAGCCGGCCCCGATGCCGAGGTCGAGGCGGCCACCCGAGATGACGTCGATGTTGGACGTGATCTTGGCCAGCAGCCCAGGGTTGCGGTACGGCGCGCATCCGACCATCTGCCCGAGGTGGATGCGACTGGTGCGCTGGCTGATGGCGGCGAGCGTGGTCCACGCCTCGAACATGGTCTCGTGGGCCGGCACCGGCACGTTGTGGAAGTGGTCGTAGACCCAGAGCGAGTCGTAGCCCAGCTCCTCGGCCAGCACCGACACCTCCACCGCCTTGGCCCACTTGGCCTGCGGGTCGGCGATGCCGGCCAGCTCCATCTTCCAGCCCTGCGGGATGAACGTTCCGAAGATCATCCCGGCACGCTATCGAGTTACCCGGAACCGCGGGCCGTTGCGTTCTTGTCCGACTTCGCCACCGATTCGGTGGTCAGGTCGGACAAGAACGACCAGGCGGGCGCGACACCGTCGGCGAGCGGTTCGTCCGTAGGATCTCCGCCCATGCCGTCCTCCATCCGTCCCGCGGCCCCCTCGCCGCGACGGGTGGCCAGCATCGCGGCTCCTGCCCGAACCGCCGTCGCCCTCGGCCTTCTCCTGGTGCTGGTTGCCCTGGCGGCCTGTTCGGGACGCGAGCGCTCGGCGTCCGACTCGACCTCTCCCACCAACGAGCGGGCGAGCGAGCCGGCGGCCACCGGCACCACCGTGGCCCCGACCTCACCCGTGCCGGGTGACCCGACCCCGGCTCCCCTCGCCTGGTCGAACTGCCACGGCGACTTCGAGTGCGCCAGCCTCACCGTGCCGATCGACTACGCCGATCCGTCGGGCGCCACGATCGATCTCGCGGTGGTGCGCCTGCCGGCCCGCAACCCCAGCCGGCGGGTGGCATCGGTGATCGTGAACCCCGGTGGTCCAGGCGGATCCGGGGTCGACATGGTGGTCAACGGCTTCGGTAGCGATGGCCTCGACCAACGGCTCGACATCGTCGGGTGGGATCCGAGAGGCACCAATCGCAGCGCGCCCCTCGATTGCGCGACGGGCGCGCCCGCGTTCGCCGCGCTCGACCCGAGCCCGAACGACGCGGCGGCGCAGCAGACCCTCGACGCCGCGGCCGCGGCCATCGCCGCCGACTGCGCGGCGCGGGGTGGGCCGCTGCTGCAGCACATGGCCACCACCGACACGGCGCGCGACCTCGAGCAGCTCCGGCTCGCCCTCGGCGGAGAGGGCCTCACCTATGTCGGCTACTCCTACGGCACCGCCATCGGCCTGGCCTACGCCGAGCGCTATCCGACCCACATCCGGGCCATGGTGCTCGACGGGGTCGTGCAGCCGGATCAGGACCTCAGCCAGATGCTCCTCGGTCAGACCCATGCCTTCGACGAGGAGGTACAGCGCACGCTCGACGACTGCGACCGCCAGCGAAGCTGCCCGGTGCACGACGCGTCGGTGACC
>Ga0302299_10000403_pt1 | contig 23217 bp, 23 predicted proteins | sample III_Fen_N3_4_FD_198795 | JGI IMG/M metagenome (GOLD analysis project Ga0302299, IMG submission 198795) | Peat permafrost microbial communities from Stordalen Mire near Abisko, Sweden - III_Fen_N3_4 | ecosystem: Environmental > Terrestrial > Soil > Wetlands > Permafrost | place: Sweden: Abisko... | reverse complement strand
CTCCGACGAGGGAGGAGCGCTGCGGAACCAGTGGTCCGTGACGGCGAGCACGTCGTAGCCCGCCCGCTCGTAGTGCTTCGCGAGCGCGCGGGGCGCGAGCTCGCCGTCGGAATTGGTCGTGTGGGCGTGCAGTGCGCACCGCAGCCAGGGCCCCGAGGAGTTCCATGAATTCGTCATCGATTGGGTGTACTCTGCCGGACGATCATGAGAAGGTAACGATCTGGTGTAAGACTGGTGCGTGCAGGTGCGGGTGGAGGGGCTCTGTGTGCAGTATCGAGCCTCACACACAGACGAACAGGAGGGTCGATGGAGGATTTTCAGGAGCAGGAGTACGAGTTCCTGCGCAAGCTCGAGGAGGAACGGATCGGCCGCCGGACGCTTGTCAAGAGGGGTCTTGTCGCAGGCGCCGGGCTGACCGTGCTGTCCCTGTCCCCGGCTGCGCTCGCGGCGCGGAAGCAGGCGCTCGCCGATCCGCCGGTCGCCGGTCGGCTCGTGAAGCTGTCCGACATGGTCAAGGCCGCGAAGAAGGAAGGCGGCCTCAACGCGATCGCGCTGCCGCGCGACTGGGCGAACTACGGCGAGATGATGGACACGTTCTCGAAGAAGTACGGCATCAAGATCACGGACGACAACCCCGACGGCAGCTCGGCCCAGGAGAACCAGGCGATCCGCTCGCTCAAGGGCGACTCGCGGGCTCCCGACGCGGTCGACGTCGGTGTCTCGTTCGCGATCGCGGGAGCCAACGAGGGCCTGTACGCGAAGTACTTCCCGACGACGTACAAGACGATCCCGCGGGCGATGAAGGACACGCGCGGGTTCTGGATGGGCGACTACTGGGGCGCGATCTCGATCGGCTACAACCAGAACCTCGTCTCCAACCCGCCGAAGACGTGGAAGGACCTGCTCAAGCCCGAGTACAAGGGCAAGGTCGCGCTCAACGGCAGCCCGCTGACCTCGAACTCCGCGGTCTCCGGCGTGATCGCCGCGGCGCTCGGGAACGGCGGCTCCGCGAACAACGTGCAGCCGGGGATCGACTTCTTCGCCCAGCTGAAGAAGATCGGGAACTTCATCCCGGTGCAGACGACCCCGCAGACGGTGGCGTCGGGCCAGACGCCGATCTCGATCGACTGGGACTACAACAACTTCGCCTACGTGAAGGAGCTCCCTTCGGCGAGGTGGGGCGTCGCCATCCCGGCAGACGGTGTCTACGGCGGGTACTACGCGCAGGCCGTCAACGCGACGGCACCGCACCCGTGGACGGCCCGGCTGTGGCAGGAGTTCCTCTACTCCGACCAGGGCCAGATCATCTGGCTCAAGGGCGCGGCGCACCCGGCCCGGTTCAACGACCTCGCGACCCGCAAGGTCATCCCGGCGGCCGTCACGAAGGCGCTTCCGGCGGCCTCCATCTACTCCAAGGTCAAGTTCGCGAGCATCGGTCAGCAGACGAAGGCCAAGACCCTGATCGCGACGCAGTGGCCGACGGCGGTGGGGGCGTAGCATCGCAACGGACGTAGCACCGCAGGCGCTCCGGCCGGACACCTCGTCCGGCCGGAGGCGCTTTTCCCTCGCGTGGATCCCGACGGTCCCGTTCTTCGCCTACGCGATCCTCTTCCTCTTCCTTCCCGCGGGAGCCGTACTCGTCGGCGCGTTCCAGGACAAGGCGAACGCGTGGACGGTCGACAACATCAAGCTGCTCTTCGACCACCCGTACATCGATGCGTACAAGACGAGCATCGAGATCAGCCTCGTCACAGCGCTGCTCGGAGGGCTCGGAGGCTTCTTCATCGCCTACGCGGCCGTCCGGGACGGCACGCCACGGTGGATCCGGGGCGGGATCATGACCTTCTCCGGCGTCGCCGCGAACTTCGGCGGCGTCCCGTTGGCCTTCGCGTTCATCGCCACGATCGGGCCGCTCGGCATGGTCACCGTCTTCTTCCGGAACCACTTCGGCTACGACCTCACCGAGCACGGGATCACGCTCTTCGGCAAGACGGGCGTCGAGCTCGCCTACCTCTACTTCCAGTTCCCGCTGATGATCCTCGTGATCGCGCCGGCGATCGACGGCCTCCGGCGCGAGTGGCGCGAGGCCGCTCTCAACCTCGGCGCCAGCAACCTGCAGTTCTGGCGCCACGTCGGCATCCCCGTGCTGATGCCCTCGCTGCTCGGCGCCATGATCCTGCTGTTCGGCAACGCCTTCGCCGCCTATGCGACCGCCTACAGCCTGACGGCGGGGTCGATTCCGATCGTCCCGAACCTGATCTCCGCCTACTACACGGGCAACGTGCTCGACAACCCGCACCTCGCTCAGGCGCTCGCGTTCGGCATGTTCGTCGTGCTCGCGGGGACGATGGCGATCTACATCCCGTTGCAGCGGCGCTCCGCCCGGTGGGCGAAGTGAAGCACCGCCGCCACATCGCCCCCTCGGCGGTCGTCTGGCTGTTGATCGGGGGCCTCTACTTCACGATCCCGCTGATCGCGACCTTCGACATCAGCCTCAAGTCGCCGCAGACCGGCAAGTGCTGCACGACCGCGAACTACAGCTGGGTCCTGCACAACGGCGACTTCTGGCACACGCTCAAGATCTCGTTCATGCTCGCCGTCGAGACCGTGATCATCGCGCTGCTCCTCTTCGTCCCGACGATCTACTGGGTGCACCTGAAGATCCCGCGGCTGCGGCCCGTGATCGCATTCCTCGCCCTGATCCCCTTCGTCGTGCCGCCGATCGTCATGGTCGTCGGCCTGCTGAAGGTGTTCAAGGGGACGCCGGCCTGGTTCTACCAGCAGCCCTGGGGCTTCCTCGCGGCGTCCTACGTGATCCTCGCCTTTCCCTACATGTTCTTCTCGCTCGACGCGGGATTCCGCTCGATCGACGTGCACACGCTGACGGAGGCCTCCCAGAGCCTGGGGGCGCGCTGGACGACGACGCTCTGGCGCGTGATCCTCCCGAACATCAAGGCGGCGGCGCTCGCAGGGTCGTTCCTGACGCTCGCGATCGTGATGGGGGAGTTCACGATCGCCAACCTCGCCGCCTTCCACACCTTCCCGATCTTCATCCAGTACGTGAACGAGTCCCAGGGCTTCCCTGCCGGCGCCCTCACCCTGATGAGCTTCGCGATCACCTGGGTCGCGATGCTCTCGCTGCTCGTCTTCGGGCGCCGCAAGGGCGGAGGCCCCGGCGGCATCGCAGGAATGCGCCGATGACCATAGGAGTCTGCTGATGTCGTACCTCCAGCTTCAGAACCTCCACCGCGACTTCGGCACCGTCAAGGCGCTGAACGGGATCGACATCTCGCTCGGCGAGGGCGAGTTCCTGTCGATGCTCGGCCCTTCCGGGTGCGGTAAGACGACGGCGCTGCGCCTGGTGGCCGGGTTCGACCGGCCCGACGAGGGGCGCATCCTGGTGGAAGGCAAGGACATCTCGGGGCTGCCGCCAAACAAGCGCGACATGGGGATGGTCTTTCAGGCCTACTCGCTCTTCCCGAACATGACCGCGCGCCAGAACGTGGAGTTCGGCCTCAAGATCAGGCGGCGCGACAAGGGCGTGCGCGGCAAGCGCGTGGACGAGCTGCTCGAGCTCGTCGGGCTCGGCCACGCCTCCGACCGCTTCCCCCACCAGCTCTCGGGCGGCATGCAGCAGCGCGTCGCGCTGGCCCGCGCGCTCGCGATCGAGCCGCGCGTGCTGCTGCTCGACGAGCCGCTCTCCGCCCTCGACGCGAAGGTGCGCGTCCAGCTGCGGGAGGAGATCCGCCGGATCCAGCTCGAGCTCGGGATCACGACGCTCTACGTGACGCACGACCAGGAGGAGGCGCTCGCCATCTCGGATCACGTCGCCGTCATGTTCGCCGGCGTGATCGAGCAGATGGGGACGCCGGCCGAGATGTACACGGCCCCGGCGACCCCCTTCGTCGCCGAGTTCATCGGCACCATGAACCGGCTCGAGGCGAAGGTCGTCGACTCCGGAACCGGTGAGGTGGAGCATGCCGGGATCCGGCTGCAGATCGATGCCGCCCGCGGCCGTCGGAACGGTGAGCGCGTACTCCTGCTCGTCCGGCCCGAGGCCCTCGAGCTCGAGGCGCGCACGAACGGAGGCGGCCCGAACTCGTTCGTCGGCGAGGTGCTCACGCAGACCTTCCTTGGCCCCGTCACGCGGGTGAAGGTGTCTGCCGACGGCACGACCCTCATCACGGACATGTCGGCGGCACGCGCGGCGGCGCTGCCGGTCGGTGCTCAGGTGGTCGCGCGTGTTCCCGCAGACGACGCCAAGCTGCTCAGCCTGCCCGACGACGGCCCAGGGCTGCCAGTGCTCGACCCGGACAATCCGTGAAGATCCCACTCACGCCGAGGTCGCGGAGCTCCAGCATCCGCGGCTCGTCGTTGACCGTGTAGACGGCAGTCTCGAGCCCGAGCGCCCGGCCCTTCGCGATCCCGCGGGGGGTCACGCGGGCGGCGTCGTACCCGGCTGCCCAGGCGAAGCCCGACGCAGCACGGATCGACGTCCCGTAGCCCACGTGCTGCATCGTCCGCAGGCGCGGCCGTAGCCGTCGCGTCTCGAGGATCGCCCGGCGGGAGAACGAGACGACGACCGCGTCGGCGGGGAGGAGCTCGACGGTGCGGGCGACGATGTCCTGGCGCCGGTAGAGCCAGGGGCGCTTGATCTCGGCCATGACGCCGATCCGCCCAGCGGTCAGCTCGAGCACCTCCGCGAGCGTGGGGATCCCCAGCTCGCGTAGCTCGGCCAGCCGTCGCGCTCGCAGCGCGCCGGACGCATCGGTGAGCCGGTCGAGCTGGAGGTCGTGAAAGACGACGAGGCCGCCGTCGCTCGACGCCTGAACGTCGAGCTCGACGAAGTCGGCTCCGAGCTCGATCGCCCGCTCGAAGGCGGGCAACGTGTTCTCCTTCTCCTCCGAGGACGCGCCGCGGTGGGCGATCACCCACGTCATCCGTGCACCGTGGCCCGGCGCACTGCCTGCCGCCAGCCGGCGCGCGCCCGCGCCTGCTCGCCGGTGTCGGGCGACGGCTCGTAGCGCCTGCCGCGCCGCAGCAGCGGCAGCAAGGCATCGGCGTCCGGCCACACTCCCGTCGCGAGGCCGGCGAGCGCTGCCGCTCCGAGCGCCGTCGCGTCTGCGTTCGCGCTCACCTCGACCGGTACCCCGATCAGGTCTGCCTGGAGCTGCATCAGGAAGCCGTTCGCGGTCGCACCGCCGTCGGCGCGCAGCACGCCTGCTACGACGGGGAGGACGTCGACGACGTCTGCGACCTGGTGCGCCATCGCCTCGAGGGCCGCCCGGACGAGATGGGCGCGCGTCGTGCCTCGCGTCAGGCCGCAGATGAGCCCGCGTGCCTCGGGATCCCAGTGCGGCGATCCGAGCCCGGTCAGGGCCGGGACGAAGAAGACGCCGTCCGTCGAGCCGACCTCCCGTGCCAGCGCCTCGCTCTCGGCGGCGCCCGCGATCACGCCGAGGCCGTCGCGCAGCCACTGCAGGGCCGCGCCGCCGACGAGCACGGCACCCTCGGCGGCGAACTGCCGCGGCGCATCGGGGGCGACGGCGGCTGCCGTCCTCAGCAGCCCGGCCGGCGCGGGGCCGCCGAGATCACCGACGTTGGCGAGCACGAATGTGCCGGTGCCGTACGTCGCCTTGATCTGGCCGGGAGCGAAGCAGCCCTGACCGAAGAGCGCGGCCTGCTGGTCGCCGGCGATCCCCGCCAGGGGAACGGCCGCACTGAGCAGCGACGCCTCCGCGGCGACTCCCGCCGAGGGGACGACCGTCGGCAGGACGGCACGGTCGACTCCGAAGAGCTCGAGGAGCTCGTCGTCCCAGTCACCGCGCTCGAGGTCGAGCAGCATCGTCCGGGACGCGTTCGTCACGTCGGTGACGTGCGCCGCCCCTCCCGTCAGCTTCCATGCCAGCCAGGAGTCGATCGTCCCGAAGGCGAGCTCGGTCTGCGGCTGCGTGCAGCTCGCGAGGATCCACTCGAGCTTCGTCGCCGAGAAGTACGGATCGCACACGAGCCCGGTTCGCTCGCGGATGAGCGCGGCCGGGAGCTCCAGGCACCGCTCCGCCGTCCGCCGGTCCTGCCAGACGATCGCGGGGTACACGGGCCGGCCACTCCGGCGCTCCCACACCACCGTCGTCTCCCGCTGGTTCGTGATCCCCACCGCTGTGAGCTCGCGGGCCGCGATTCCCGCGTCCGCAAGGGCTGCCTCGGCCGTGACGAGAACGCTCGACCAGATCTCCTCCGGGTCGTGCTCGACCCGGCCCGGGGCCGGAAAGGACTGCGCTATCTCCTGGTAGCCGCGGCCGACCGCGCGCAGGTCGTCGTCGACGGCGAGGCACGTCGTCCCGGTCGTCCCCTGGTCGATGGCGAGGATCACGGGGCAGCGCGCCTAGCCGACGAGCCGCCGGACGAGTGCGACGTCGAGCCGGTCGACGAGCTCGTCCGCGGCGGCGAGACGCTCGTCGGGGAGGGTGCCGCGAACTGCGAGACAGCGCACGCCGGCCGCCTTCGCGGAGGCGACGCCGGCCTCGGTGTCCTCGAACGCGACGGCGTCGGGCGGGTCGACCCCGAGCCGCTCGAGCGCGCAGAGGTAGCCCTCGGGATGCGGCTTGCCGTGCTCGACGTCGTCGGCCGCCACGATCGTCGTCACGTTCCCTGCGATGCCCGCCGCCTCCACGACGGGGACGATCTCGGCGCGGAACGCACCTGACACGATCGCGACCGGAACGCGCGCCGCCGCGTAGCGGACGGCCTCGCGTTGTGGCTCGGTCACCGTCGCGCCGTCCGCCGCCTCGACGGCATACCGCTCGACCCGCTCGGCGACGAGGGAGGCGAGGAGAGGCCCGTCGACGCCGAGCCAGCCGCCGATGATCGCCTCTTCCGACAGGCCCGCGAGACGGCGGTAGTACTGCTCGCCGGTGAGAGGCCGGCCGTGACGGGCGAAGAGCTGTTGGTAGATCGCGAGCAACAGCGGCTCGTCGTGGGAGAGCGTCCCGTTGAAGTCGAACATGAGTGCCCGCACCGTTCCCATCCGGGCCGGAAGCCTACTCTCCCCGTGCGATGCCGCCTGTGGCGTTCACTCTCGCGCTCGGGGCGGCTGTCCTGCACGCCTTCTGGAACATCCTGCTCGCGCGCGCCCGTGACCCCGAGAGCGCGACCGCGATCGCGCTCGTCGCGGCGGCGGTCGTTTTCGCCCCGGTGACGGCGCTCCGCTTCGACGCGGAGCGGGCCGCCTGGCCGTTCATCGTCGTCACGTCGCTGTTGCAGCTGCTCTACTTCGCCCTGCTCGCGACGGCCTACCGGAGGGTCGAGCTGTCGTTCGTCTACCCGGTCGCGCGCGGTGTGGCGCCGGCGGTCGTGCTCGTCGTGTCGGTGATCGTGCTCGGGCACGCCACGTCGGCCGCGCAGGTCGCGGGCGTCGCCCTCGTCGGAGTCGGGGTGCTGCTCGTCCGGGGGTTGCGGCGCCCCGCCGACCCCCACGCGCTCGCCTTCGCACTCGGGATCGCCTGCGTGGTCGCCTCCTACACGCTGCTCGACAAGCGCGGCATCACGCACGCGAGCCCGCTCACGTATCTCGAGCTGAGCATGATCCCGGCGGCCCTCGGCTACGCCGGGACGACCCTCGCCGTCAAGGGGCGCTCGCGCGTGCGCTCCGAGCTCGGGCCTCCCGCCGTCCTCGCCGGCCTCGCCTCCTTCGCGGCGTACGCGCTCGTGCTCGCCGCGCTCCAGCGAGCCTCGGCCGCGTCCGTTGCGGCGGTGCGGGAGACGAGCGTCGTGATGGCGACGGCGTTCGCGGCGGCGGTGCTGCACGAGCACGTGAGCAGGTTGCGGCTCGCCGGATCCGTGCTCGTCATGGGCGGGATCGCGCTGCTGGCGCTGGGCTAGAGCTTCGAGATCGTGTCGCCGGCGCGCACCGCGCCCGGCGTGACCACCCGCGTGTTGACACCGCGCAGGCGAAGCTCGCGGCCGGGCGGCTTGTTCACGAACCTGAGCGCGTCGGTCCCGAAACGCGCGCTGAACTTGGCGCAGCCGGTGTGCGGCTCGGGCGTCACCTCGACGACGGCGTCTCCGACCGCGAGTCGGGTGCCCGCCGGAAGGTTCTCGATGCTGAGGTCGAGGTCGACGAAGAGCTGGTCGCCGGCGAGCGGGCGGCGCTCCGGCCCTCCGGCGATCGCATCCGCGGCGCGCACGTTCATCAGGGTCAGCTGGGTCTCGGGATTGGGAGCCGCCGGCCGGGACCACCGGTCGCCGACGAGGCCCTGCTCGAGGTCGAGGAGCCCCTCCTCGAGCACCTCGCGCTCGCCCTCCTCGGGGCGCCGGACGATCAGCGCGACGGTTCCACCGTCGGCGGGTGAGCGCCGGATCTCGTCGAGGGCGGCCGTCAGCTCGTCGGTGGTGCGGTGCTCCATGCGCGAAGCCTACGTGACAGCAATCCCCGGAGACGGGCTGAAGCCCTTCACCTCGCGCGCATGCGGTTGTTGCGGGCGTCGTGGGTGAGCTCGGCGAGGCCGAGGGCCTCGAGCAGCGGCGGCAGGTAGACGCCGAAGCGGCCACGGAGGCCCTTCGTCAGCCCGTACCAGCCGCCGACCGGGTTGTCCGACGCGCGGCCCCAGGCCTCGACCGTGCCCTCGGCGGCCGGCTTCTGCTCGTCGGCGCCGCCAAGCGGGAGCCAGTCGCCGTGTGCCTGCAACATCGCGTGCAGGTCGTCGATCGCGCTCAGGTGGTAGCGCAGCCGGGTCGAGCCCACCTGGCAGACGAGCGCCGGCGGGTCGGCCTCCTCGTCGCGGTACATGACGTACTCGGAGCTGCCGGGCGGCGTGCGGAGCCGCCATGGATCGTCCTTCGTCCCCGTGCCGAGGGCCTCGTCTGCCATCGCCGCCTCTCCTCGTGTCGAATGCGCGTCTCCGGGAAAGGGTATGTCTTCGCCCCGCCCGTGCGGCTCGGCGCAGCGCGCGCCCGGTCGAGTCGTTAGCGTCACGCCCGTGAAACCGGCTCTCCGTGTGATCGTCGTCATCGCGCTCTGCACCCTCGGGGCCCTGTGCCTGGCCGTGCCCGCGCTCGCCGGCCCCGAGGAGGATCTCGCGGCCCGCTACGCACCCGTGGTGCGGCTCGTGACGCAGACCGAGGAGTGCGGCCCGGGCGAGCCGTACATCCCGACCGACGTCAACGTCCTCTTCAACGAGCCGACGGTGGCCTTCCGCGGCCCGTGGAACCGCACCGACCTCGTCAAGATCGGCCCCAGCGCGACGGATCTCGTCAACCGCTACGAGTACCACCTGGACTTTCCGGGGGACCCGCTCGACCCCGGCTGCTCCTACGAGCTGTGGGCTAGGCGGATCACGGCGGGCACCGCGCCGACGGTCTACGCGCACGTCGCCCGTGACCCCGGCTACCCGGGCAAGCTCGCCCTCCAGTACTGGTTCTTCTACCCGTTCAACGATTTCAACAACACCCACGAGGGCGACTGGGAGATGATCCAGCTCGTCTTCGACGCGAACGACGCGACAGGGGCGCTGAAGGTGAAGCCGACCGAGGTGGGCTACAGCTCCCACGAGGGCGCGGAGCGCGCGAAATGGGGCGAGGACAAGCTGGAGATCGTCGACGGCACCCACCCGGTCGTCTACCCGGCCGCCGGCTCGCACGCGAACAAGTTCACCGCCGCGCTCTATCTCGGCAGCTCCGCCGAAGCGGGCGTCGGCTGCGACAACACCGTCGGCCCGCACCGGGAGATCGTGCCCATCGTGAAGACGATTCCGAGCGACCCCGCCGCGGCCGAGAAAGCGTTCCCGTGGATCGCCTTCGAGGGCCGCTGGGGCGAGCTCGAGAAAGCGTTCTTCAACGGGCCGACAGGCCCGAACATGAAGGGCCAGTGGCTGCGGCCGATCGAGTGGTCGACGCACTGGCGCAACACGAGCTACGCCGTGCCCGCCGGCGGCTTCTTCGGGACGAGCGCCACCGACCTCTTCTGCAACGGGGTTGCGAAAGGGTCGAAGGGGCTCGTCCTCCTGCTCCGCAGCCCGACGTTCACGATCCTCGCGATCGCCGCCGTGCTGGCCCTGATCGCGTTCATCGTGATCCGCGCCACGTGGACTCCCGTCGCACCGGTCCGGGTCGCCCGGCGGCGCTCATGGGGGCAGGTGCTGTCGGCCTCCGCGGACATGTACGTGCGCCGGTGGCCGCTGTTCCTCGGGATCGGCCTGCTGCTGATCCCGTTCGGCATCGTGATCGCGCTCCTGCAATGGCTGCTGCTGCGGCTGATCGACGTGGTCGGTGTCGTGACCGGCCAGGGCGCCGGCACGTTCGCGATCCTGGCGCTCTGGATCGGGATGACGTTGACGCTGCTCGCGCTCGGCCTCGTCCAGGCGGCGACCGCGTGCGCCCTCACCGAGCTCGACCAGGGCCGGCGCGTCACCGCCCTCGGCGCCTACCGGCTCGCTCTCCGGCGCCTCGGCCCGCTGCTCCGCGCGATCGGCATCTTCGTTGTCGGCTGGCTCCTGCTGACGGCGAGCACGTTCCTGATTCCGGTCGCGCTCTGGCTCGCGGTGCGGTGGTGCCTGCTCGCACCGGTCGTCGAGCTCGAGGGCTTGCGGGGATGGGCCGCCGTGCGCCGCAGCGGCGCGCTCGTGCGCGGTCGCTGGCTTCGCGTCGCGTCCCTCGTCGGCGTCAGCGCCGGCATCGCCCTCGTCGCCGGGCCGCTGCTCGGCGTGGCACTGATCTTCACGACGAGCATGCCCTTCGTGCTGCTGAACATCGTCGCCGGGGTCGTGTACATGCTCCTGCTCCCGTACGTCGCGCTCGTCACTGCCTACGTCTACTTCGACGCGCGCGTGCACGGAGAACTCGAGCCGGCCCTGAAGCAGCCGGCCGAGCTCCCCGCCGAAGTCGACCTCGGCCCCGCCTGAGCAGGTCCGGCGGCCCCGTCTAGCGGGACTTCTCGATCAGCTCGATCCGGTAGCCGTCCGGATCGGGCACGAAGCAGATCAGGCTGCCGCCGACGCTGACGCGGTACGGCGCCTTCTCGGCCTCGATCCCGTGGCCCTCGAGCCGCTCGAGCGTCTCGCTCATGTCGTCGACGCGGATCGCGATGTGACCGTAGGCGGTGCCGAGCTCGTACGTGCGCCCGTCGGTGTTCCAGGTGAGCTCGAGCTCCGCGTCCTCGCCCGGGAAGCCGAAGAAATAGAGCGTCGCCTCGTGGTTGCCGTTGCGCACGATCTGGCCCTCGCGGCGGAACTCCATCCCGAGCGCCTCGTAGAACGCGCGGCTGGCCGCCGGATCGGTAATGCGGAGCATGGTGTGGAGGAGTCGTGTCATACCTCGACTCTAATCACTGCCGGCGAGAGTGCGGGTAACCGCACCGTCGCCCTGGGTCCCCGCTGCTAGGTTCGAGCGATGACCGCCGTCCGCTCGAAGGTTGCCGGCACGAACCCGTGGCTCGTCCTCGTCCTCGTCTGCCTGGCGCAGTTCATGGTCGTGCTCGACGCGACCATCGTGAACGTCGCGCTGCCGACGATCCAGCAGGACCTCGACATGACGGACACGAACCTGCAGTGGATCGTCAACGCCTACACGCTGATGTTCGGAGGCTTCCTCCTCCTCGGCGGCCGCGCCGGCGATCTCGCGGGGCGGAAGAAAGTCTTCCTGCTCGGGCTCGTCCTGTTCACGTCGGCCTCCCTGCTCTGCGCGCTCGCGACGGGATCGACGTGGCTGATCATGACCCGCGGCCTGCAGGGCCTCGGCGCCGCGCTGGTCTCGCCGGCGGCGCTGTCGATCGTGACAGCGACGTTCCGGGAGGGGGCCGAGCGCACGAAGGCCCTCGGGGTCTGGGCGGCGATCGCCGTCGGCGGCGGCGCCGTCGGCTTGCTCCTCGGCGGCATCCTCGTCGACGCTTTCTCGTGGCCCTGGATCTTCTTCGTCAACGTCCCCGTCGGCATCGTCGCGATTGCGCTCTCGCTGCGGTTCGTGCCCGAGTCGCGTGACGAGCACGCCCACAGGAGCTTCGACGTCGCCGGTGCCGTCGCGGTCACCGGCGGCCTGATCGCGCTCGTCTACGGGATCGTCCGCTCGGCGGAGAAGGGATGGGGCTCGGGTGAGGTGCTCGGAATCCTCGCGCTCGCGGCGGTCCTGCTCGTCGGGTTCGTCGTGATCGAGCACCGCTCGGCCGAGCCACTCGTCCGGCTCTCGATCTTCTCCGTCCGCACCGTGCGCGGCGCCAACGTGGCCATGCTCGTCGTGGCGTGCGGCCTGTTCGCGATGTTCTTCTTCAACACGCTCTTCGTGCAGCGCGTGCTCGGCTACTCGCCGCTCCAGGCAGGGCTCGCCTTTCTCCCGTTCACGGCCGGGATCATCATCGGCTCGGTGCTCTCGCAGCAGCTGATCCCGCGCTTCGGCGCCCGGGAGGTGCCGGTGATCGGCCTCGTGATCGCGGTCGTCGGCATGCTGCTGTTCCTCCGGCTCTCGCCGGAGAGCACGTACCTCTCGGACATCCTGCCGGGGATCATGCTCGCGTCGATCGGGATGGGCTTGACCTTCGTCCCGGTGACGCTGATCGCGACGAGCGGTGTCCCGGTCGACGATGCCGGGCTTGCCTCGGGGCTGTTCAACACCTCACAGCAGATCGGCGGTGCGCTCGGCCTGGCGCTGCTCTCCACGTTCGCCGCGAGCAAGACCGCCGACGTGCTCGCCGCGACGGGCGGCAAGCCGACGCAGGCCGAGACGGCGCAGGCACTCGTCGACGGGTTCCACATCGCCTGGATCGGCTGCGCGGCGTTCCTCGGCGCCGGCGCCGTGCTGCTGTTCACGCTGCTCCGTCGCGGTGACGTCCTCGCCGTTGCCCACGGCGAGGCCGAGACGATCGTGACCTAGAGGCTTGACGCGATGAAGCTCGCGCCGTTCCGAATCGAGCAGTACTACGCCGTCCACGAGTTCACGGCGCCGTTCATGCTCTCGTCGAGCGATGCCGAATCCGTCGCGATCTCGGACCTGCTCGCGCTCGAGCCCGACGCGGCGGAGCGGCTCTTCGCGGAGCGACTCGGCTACACGGAATCGGCGGGAGCGCCAGAGCTGCGCGGCGCCGCAGCGGCGATCTACGAGACGGTCGCGCCCGACGACCTGGTCGTCGTCTCGGCGGCGGAGGAGGGCATCTTCGTCGCCTACCACGCGCTGCTCGAGCTCGGCGATCACGTCGTCGTCGAGACGCCGTGCTACGAGTCGGCGCTCCAGGTCGCGCTCTCGGCCGGAGCCGTCGTGACCGAGTGGCAGCGCTCGGCAGCCGACGGCTGGGCTCACGATCTCGGCGCCCTCGAGCGCGCGCTGCGGCCAGAGACGAAGCTCGTCTACGTCAACACCCCGCACAACCCGACCGGCACCCTCATGCCGCGGGCCGTCCTCGACCGCGTCGTCGAGCTCTGCGCCGAGCGTGGGGCGTGGCTCTTCTCGGACGAGGTGTACCGCGAGCTCGAGCACGACCCGGCCGACCGGCTGCCCGCCGCGTGCGACCTGTACGGGCGCGCGCTTTCACTCGGCTCGATGTCGAAGACCTACGGGCTTCCCGGCCTCCGGCTCGGCTGGCTCGCGTGCCGCGACCGCGACGCCCTGCAGCGCGTCGTCGACCTCAAGCACTACACCACCATCTGCTCGAGCGCCCCGAGCGAGCTTCTCAGCGCGCTCGCCCTGCGGCACCGTGACGTGCTCGCGGGCCGCAACCGGGCCATCGTGCTCGAGAACCTGCAGCTGCTCGACCCGTTCTTCGAGCGCCACTCCGAGCTCCTCTCGTGGGTGCGGCCGACGGCGAGCCCGATCGGCTTCCCGCGCCTCCACGGCGTTGACGACACGAGCGACTTCTGCGCGGAGCTCGTCGCGGCGACGGGGGTGCTCCTGCTGCCCGGCGCCGTCTACGACGAGCCCGGCCATGTCCGCGTCGGCTTCGGCCGCTCGACCATGCCGGAGGCCCTCGGACGGCTCGAAGACTGGATCGCCACGCGTTCTTAACCCTGCGGTTGCCCGTTCGCAACTCGGGCGCAAGGTTTCCGAACATCCTGCCGATACACCTTCAGCAGACAACACGACTCCCTCGAGAAGGGGCGCTGCAATGGGTGACGGACAGAGGCTCACGACGTGGATCGAGTGGTACCGCTTCGCTCGCCAGGCCCTCGAACTGGGTCATGCAGAAGCGTCGTCGTATGCGACGGCCCGGTTCGTGGAGGAGCAGAACCGCACCCTGACGCGTGAGTGGAGAGCGGCATGAGCGGCGACCCGACACTCGAGGCGCTCGAGACCGAGGCCCCCGAGGAGACCGCCCCCGACCCGGCCGCCCGCGTGCTGGGCTGGCGGATCGAGCAGCTCCTCGCCGTCGGCTTCGACAGCGACGCGGCACTGGTGCTCGCGCTCGACCGCACCGTCGACCTGCACGATGCAACCGAGCTCGTCCGGCGCGGCTGCCCGTCCACGACGGCCTTCCGCATCCTGATCTAGGGCCCGCTCGGCGAGCCGGCGGCGGTCGCCTGCCGCCGCCTGCGGCGGAGCCGGAGCGTGCCGGAGCCGAGCGCGACGCCGAGCAGGATCAGCGCGAGCCCGATCAAGGCGGAGCGGCCGACGCGCTCGTCGAGGATCAGCGCTCCGTAGGCCACGGCGAACCCCGGCATCAGGTACGTGACGAGGCTGAGCCGCCGCGCACCGAAGAGGCCGACGACGCGGAAGAGGATCAGCTGGGCGAGTGCCGTGCCGAGGAGCGACAGCGCCAGAAGCGATGCGATCGCGCCAGAGGTGGGCATCGAGGTGGGGGGCCGGGCGATCGCGAGCGGCAGCAGGATCACGCCGCCGACGAGCATCGAGCCGGCTGCGAGCACAGGCCCCGATGCCGTCGCCGTCAGGTGCAGCTGGCTGTAGATCCCGGCCGACGCATACGAGACCGAGGCGAGCACGATCGCGAGGGTCCCGGCGACGCCCCACCAGCCTCCCCCGGGCGAGCCGCCCGCGACGAACGCGACCCCGACGAGCCCGAGGCAGACGCCCGCGATGCGGGCCGGCCCGACGCGCTCGTGCGGCAGGAAGCGGAGGCCGACCAGCAGCGAGAAGATCGGCACCGTGGCCTGCGCGATTCCCGCCGCTCCCGAGTCGATGTACTGCTCGCCCCAGGCGACGAGCCAGAAGGGGATTGCCGCGTTGAGGAGGCCGAGGGAGAGCGACTGACGCCACGCCTCGCGGAGGCGGGTGGCGGCGGTTCGCATCCCGATCGTGAGCGTGAGGTACCCGAGCAGCACGACGCCGGCGATCAGGGTTCGCGCTGCCATCAACGCGCCGGGCGAGAAGCCGCCGTCAACGCCCACCTTGATGAAGAGGTACGACGCCCCCCAGAGGGCGGCGAGTGCGAGGATCAGGGGCCAGTAGCGGCTCGTCATGAGGGGAGGCTAGCCCCCCTCAGCCGCGCCAGGCCGGTCGCCAGCGCGGTGCCCGTCAAGACGAGCGCCAGGCCCGCGAGGGCGACCGCCGTGATCGCCTCGTCGAGGAAGAACGCGCCGTACGCGAGCGCGAACGCCGGCACGAGGTAGGTGACGAGAATCGCCCGCGACGCGCCGGCGCTCGCGATGATCGCGAAGTAGAGGAGGTAGGCGATCCCGGAGCCGAGCACGCCGAGCGCGAGGACGGCGAGCCACACTTTCGCGGGCGGTGCCGACGTGGGGAGCTGACTGAGGCCGAACGGCGCCAGCAGCACTGCCGCACAGGAGAGCTGGCCGATCGAGACCTGGAGCGGTGGCACGGTGCGCACCGTGAGGCCCGCGTACAGCACGGACGCCGCGTAACAGAGCGCGACGCCGAGCACGGCGAGCGCTGCCACGAGGTCGCCGCCACTCTGGACGCCGACGAGCAGGGCGACGCCGACGAACCCGACCGCGACGCCGATCAGCCGCGGGCCGGTGACACGCTGGCTCCGGTCCATCCGCGAGGCGAGGATGACGGTGAAGATCGGCGCTGCCGCCTGGATCACGGCCGTCAGGCCCGCGTCGAGGTGCGTCTCCGCAAAGCCGAGCAGCCAGAACGGGATCGCGTTGTTGAGCGCCGCGAGCACGACGATGGGCAGAAGGTGCCCGCGCAAGGGGCTGAGGCCACCGCGGCCCGGCAGCAGCGCGAGCAGGGTGAGCGCCCCGAGCACGAGCCGCCCGAATGCTACCACCGACGGCTCGAGCGACTCGACGCCGACCTTGATGAACAGGAACGACGCCCCCCAAATCGAGGAGAGGAGCAACAGGAGAAGGGCGTCGCGTCGCGTCACGGCGTCGTGACGGTAAACGCAAACGGTCCCTCCGGTGTGAGGAACCCTGCGTCCGGCTTAAGCCGGACACCAGCCGGAAGGGCCGTCAGGAGGCGCCGCTAGACTGACGTCCTGAGCTCTGTCGCGGAACAGCCACTCCACCGCCAGCTCGGCCTCACGGACGGGGAGCACGCGCGTATCCATGAGCTGCTGGAGCGCGAGCCGAATCACTTCGAGCTCGCAGTGTTCTCGCTCCTCTGGTCGGAGCATTGCGGCTACAAGCACTCGGCCCTGCTGCTGAGGCGGCTGCCGAGCAGCGGCCCCCGGGTGCTGCAAGGGCCGGGAGAGAACGCGGGCGTGCTCGATCTCGGGGACGGGCTTGCGGTGACGTTCAAGGCGGAGAGTCACAACCACCCCTCGGCCGTCGAGCCCTTTCAGGGCGCGGCCACGGGCGTCGGTGGCATCCTGCGCGACATCATCGCGATGGGCGCGAGGCCGATCGCGCTCCTCGACGGGCTGCGCTTCGGAGCTCCCGACGACCACTTCTCCCGCGCCGTCGGCGGCATCGGCGCCTACGGCAATTCGGTCGGCGTGCCGAACGTCGGCGGCGAGGTCGTCTTCGACGACGTCTACGCCTCGAACTGCCTCGTCAACGCAATGTGCGTCGGCCTCCTGCCGGCGGACACCGTGATGAGCGCGCGGGCCGACACGGCCGGAGCGCTGCTCGTCCTCTACGGCGCGACAACGGGCCGCGACGGCATCGGCGGCGCCTCGGTGCTCGCGAGTCAGGAGCTCGGCGACGAGGCGGCCGACAAGCGGCCGTCCGTTCAGGTCGGTGATCCGTTCACCGGCAAGCGCCTGATCGAGGTGTCGGTCGAGCTCGTCGAGCGCGGGCTCGTGCTCTCGCTCCAGGACTGCGGCGCCGCGGGGCTGGCCTCGTCGCTCTCCGAGATGGCGGCCGACTACGGCATCGACGTCCACCTCGACCGCGTCCCGCAGCGCGAGGAGGGGATGGAGCCGTGGGAGATCATGATCTCGGAGTCGCAGGAACGGATGGTGGCGATCGTCGCCCCCGAGCAGCTTGCCGAGGTGGAGGCCGTGATCGACCGCTGGGAGCTGCACCGGGCCGTGATCGGCGAGGTGACGGAGACCGGCGAGCTGCGCGCCCTTTGGCACGACGACGTGGCGGGCGGGATCCCCGCCCGCTTCCTCACCGCCGAGTGCCCGCGCTACGAGCTCGAGCGCGAGCCGCGGCAACCGACTGCGGAGATCCCGCTCCCCGCGATCCCGCCTCCCGCCGACGCGCTGCTCGACCTGATCGGCTCGGACGCCCTTCGCTCGCGTGCCTTCGTCACGCGCCGCTACGACCAGCTCGTCCAGTCGCGCACCGTTCGCCGGCCCGGCCTCGACGCCGCTGTCCTGCGGTTGCGCCCGTCCTACCGCGGGCTCGCGCTCACGCTCGACGGCACCGGGCGCGTCGGCTCGCTCGATCCCTTCACCGGCGGCGCGGCCGCGATCCTCGAGGCCGCCCGCAACGTCGCCTGCGCGGGCGGCAAGCCGCTCGGCTTCACCGACTGCCTCAACTTCGGCAATCCCGAGAAGCCCGAGATCGGCTGGGAGCTCGCCGAGTCGATCGAGGGGATGGCGCAGGCCTGCGAGGCGCTCGGTCTCCCGATCGTCTCCGGCAACGTCTCGCTCTACAACGACACCGACGGCCGCTCGATCCACCCGACGCCGGTCGTAGGCTGCGTCGGGCTCGTCCCGGACGTCCGTCGCGTTCCGGGCGCGTGGCAGGCCGGTGACGTGATCCTGCTCGCGTCGACGGGTGCTCCGGCACTCCCGGGCTCGGAGCTCCAGGCGCGTTACGGCACGGTCTCCGGGACACCTCCCGCCCTCGACCTCGCCGCCGAGGCGGCGCTGATCCGGTTCGTCACCGAGGCCGCCCCGCGATGCTCGCTCGCCCACGACGTCTCCGACGGCGGCCTCGCCGTCGCGCTCGCCGAGGCCGCGTTGCACTCCGGTGTCGGCGCCTACCTCGACGTCTCGCTCGATGCGGTCAGCCTCTTCGGCGAGGGCTGCGGCCAGGTGATCCTCGCCCTGCCGGCCGGGCAGGTCGAGACCGACCCACTCGGCTCCGACGTCGGTGTCCGCCGGATCGGCGAGGTCGGCGGCGGCGAGATCCTCGGCGTCGGCCTCTCCGACCTCCGGTCGGCCTGGGACGGTGAGAGGTAGATGTGCGGCGTCTTCGGCATCCGTTCGGTCGAGCGCGACGTGGCGCGGCTCTCGTACTTCGCTCTCTTCGCGCTGCAGCACCGCGGGCAGGAATCGGCCGGCATCGCCGTGTCGGAAGGCGGTCGCCTGACGGTGCTTCGCGACATGGGGCTCGTGGCCCAGGTCTTCAACGAGCAGCAGCTGCAGGCGCTTCCCGGTGAGGTCGCGATCGGTCACACGCGCTACTCGACGACCGGCGGCGTCCACTGGTCGAACGCCCAGCCGCTCGTCCACCACGGACGGGCGCGCACGGTCGCCCTCGGTCACAACGGCAACCTGACGAACGCCGGAGCGCTTCGCGAGGAGCTCGTCGCCGACGGGATCCGGCTCGGCTCGACGTCCGACACCGAGGTGATCGCCGCCCTCATCGCCCGTGATCCGGCACCGCTCCCCGAGGCCGTGGCCGCCACGATGGCCCGGCTCGAGGGCGCCTACTCGGTTGTCGCGCTCGTCGACGGCACGCTCGTCACCTTCCGCGATCCCCACGGCATCCGGCCGCTCACGCTCGGCCGCATCGGCGAGGACTGGGTGGTCGCCTCCGAGAGCTGCGCCCTCGACCTGATCGGCGCCGTCGTCGACCGCGACGTGCGCCCCGGAGAGGTGCTCTGGCTCGACGACCACGGAATCCATAGCGCCCAGGCCGTCCCAGAAGGGCGGGGTGCGGCCTGTATCTTCGAGCACGTGTACTTCGCGCGCCCCGACTCGCGACTCGGCGGCAGCGAGATCCACGGCAGCCGGGTGCGGATGGGTCAGAGGCTGGCCGAGGAGGCGCCGGTCGTCGCCGACCTCGTGATGCCGATCCCCGACTCAGGCACCCCGGCGGCGATCGGGTTCGCGAAGGCCTCCGGGATCCCGTACGAGGAAGGCCTGATCAAGAATCGCTACGTGGGGCGCACGTTCATCCAGCCCGACCAGGAGCTGCGGCGACAGGGCATCAGGCTGAAGTTCAACCCGCTCGACGAGATCGCGGGCCGGCGGGTCGTGATCGTCGACGACTCCATCGTCCGCGGCAACACCATGCAGCAGCTCATCGCGATGCTCTACGACGCGGGTGCCGCCGAGGTGCACGTCCGCATCTCGTCGCCGCCGGTCGTGTCGCCGTGCTTCTACGGCATCGACATGGCCGACGAGGACGAGCTCGCGGCCGCTCATCGATCGGTCGAGGAGATGCGCGAGCGAATCGGCGCCACCTCGCTCCACTACCTGTCTCTCGAGGGCATGCAGTCCGCGTCGCGGTTGCCCGAGGGCTCGGTGTGCCGCGCCTGCTTCACGCGCGAGTACCCGACGAACGTGCCTGCCGGTGGGCGCGCGAAGATGCGATTCGAGGCGGTGGCCGGGTGAGCGGAACGGCGCCAGGCTTCAGCCTGTCGTCCGGGCTTCGTCTCGGCGAGGCAACGAGCGGGTGAGCACGAGCGCGCAACCCGGAGGAGAGGCCGAAGCCTCTTCCCACCCGGAGGAGAAGACCTACGCCGCCGCGGGAGTCTCGCTCGCCACCGCGGATGCGATCGTCGATCGCCTGCGGGCCGCGGTCGCGTCCACCGCCACGCCCGACGTCGCCGGGGGCTTCGGCGCGTTCGCCGGGCTGTTTGCGATCGACGAGCGGCGCCTGCTCGCCGCGTCGACGGACTCGGTCGGCTCGAAGCTCGCCCTCGGCCGGCGCGGCGACCGGCTGCGCTGGTGCGGCGCCGACCTGGCGGCGCATTGCATCAACGACGTGCTCACGACCGGGGCCGAGCCGCTCTTCTTCCTCGACTACGTCGCCGCCAACACGATCGACATCGAGCAGGTCGCCGAGCTGATCGAGGGCGCCGCCGACGTCTGCCGCGCCGCCGGCTGCGCCATCCTCGGCGGAGAGACCGCCGAGCTGCCGGGTATCTACCGCGAGTCGGAGATCGACTTCTGCGGGACGGCGGTCGGCGTCGTCGATCGCCACCGTGTCGTCGACGGCAGGCGCATCACCGCCGGCGACGTCGTGGTCGGCTTCCCCTCTGCGGGGATCCACGCGAACGGCTTCTCGCTCGTGCGCCGGATCGTCGGGGACGGCCCTTTCGATGCCGACCTCCTGCTGCCGCCGACCCGCCTCTACCTCGACGAGGTGCGGGCGCTGCGCGCCCGGGCCGACGTGCGCGGCCTGGCACACGTCACCGGCGGCGGCATCGCCGGCAATCTGGCCCGCGTCCTCCCGGAGGGGCTCGGCGCCGTCGTCGACCCCGGCTCGTGGGAGCGGCCGGAGGTGTTCGGCTGGCTGGCCGAGAACGGCGTCGCCGAGGACGAGCTTCGCCGTGTCTTCAACATCGGCATCGGCTACTGCGCCGTCGTCCCGGCGGCCGACGCGTGCGCGGACGACCTCGTGATCGGGAGTGTCGAGGTCGGCCACGGGGTCACGTGGGCGTGACGGGCGCGGGCGGCGTCGGAGTGCTCGTCAGCGGGGCCGGTACGAACCTGCAGGCCCTGATCGATGCGGGCATACCGGTCGCGGGAGTGGCCGCGAACGTCGAGGGCGCGCCTGCCCTCGCGCGCGTCGCTCCGTTCGGCGTACCGACCGCGGCGTTCCCGCTCGACGACTATCCGGGCCGCGACGCGCGTGACGCGGCGATGGCCGACTGGCTCGCCTCGCTCGGCGTCGGGCTCGTGGTCTGCGCCGGCTACATGCACCTGCTGCGTCCGGTCTTTCTCGCCCGGTTCCCCGATAGAGTCGTGAACGTGCACCCGGCCCTGCTCCCCGCCTTCCCCGGCGCCCACGCAGTCGAGGACGCGCTCGCCTCGGGCGCGACCGAGACGGGGGCGACCGTGCACCTCGTCGACGAGGGGGTCGACACGGGGACCGTCCTCCGGCAGGAGGCCGTCGCGATCCTTCCGGGCGACACCCCGGAGAGCCTCCACGCCCGGATCAGGACGGTGGAGCACAGGCTCCTCCCGGAGGTCGTAAGGGAGCTGATCGCCGCATGAAGCGCGCCCTCCTCTCCGTCTTCGATAAGACCGGCATCGTCTCGTTCGCGCAGGAGCTGCGGCGCCTCGACTTCGAGCTGCTCGCGAGCGGCGGCACGGCGAAGCTGCTCACGGACGAGGGCATCCCGGTGATCCCACTCGAGGAGCTGACGGGCTTCGCGGAGATGCTCGGCCACCGCGTCGTGACCCTCCACCCGGCGGTGCACGGCGGCATCCTCGCCCGGCCAGACGTGCCGGAGGACGTCGCCGATCTCGCGGCCCACGGGATCGAGCCGATCGACCTCGTCTGCGTCAACCTCTATCCCTTCGAGCAGACGGTCGGCCGGCTCGACGTCGAGTGGGACGAGGCGATCGAGCAGATCGACATCGGTGGCCCGGCACTCCTCCGCGCCGCCGCCAAGAACCATGCGCACGTGATCCCCGTCTGCCGCCCGGTCGACTATGAGCCGGTACTCCGCGAGCTGCGCGAGGCGGACGACGTCTCGGTCGAGACGCGCCGCGCTCTTGCCGCCCGCGTGTTCACCCGCACTGCCGCATACGACAGCGCCGTCGCCGGCTGGATGTTGCGGGGCGAGGGGTTCCCCGAGACGCTCGTGCCGGTGTTCGACCATGCGCTCGACCTCTCGTACGGTGAAAATCCGCACCAGAAGGCCGTCTACTACGCGCAGCGGGGCGCCCGCACCCACCTGCTCGCGCGCGTCGAGCAGCTGCACGGGAAGCCGCTCTCGTTCAACAACCTCAACGATCTCTCCGCTGCCCGCCTGCTCTCCCTCGAGCTCGATGGGCCTGCCTGCGTGATCGTGAAGCACGCGAATCCCTGTGGCGTCGGCGTGGCGGAGTCGATCGAGGAGGCGTACGAGAAGGCGCTCGCGGCCGACCCCGTCTCCGCCTACGGCGGAGTCGTCGTCATGACGCGGCCGGTCAGCGCCGCGCTCGGCGACCGGCTCGCGGAGCAGTTCGTCGAGGTTCTCTTCGCGCCCGGCTACGACGCCGTCGCCGTCGAGGCCCTCGTCCAGAAGCCGGGTGTGTGCATCCTCAACGACATGGAGCGGCGTGGGTTCGATCCGTCGGAGTGGGACCTGAAGCGCGTCCTCGGCGGCGCGCTCGTGCAGGAGCGGGACGGCGAGCCCGACCCGCTGGACGACATGGACGTCGTCTGCGGCGAGCTCTCGTCGGCGGGCTGGGACGACCTCCTGTTCGCGTGGACGGTCGTGAAGCACACGCTCTCGAACGCGATCGTGATCGCCCGTGACGGTCAGACGCTCGGCGTCGGCGCCGGCCAGATGAGCCGCGTCGACGCCGTCCGGATCGCGGTCGAGAAGGCCCGCGAGCAAGGCCACTCGGTCGCGGGCGCGGCGCTCGCCTCGGATGCGTTCTTCCCCTTCGCCGACGGCCCGCAGCTCGCGCTCGAGGCGGGCATCGGCGCGATCATCCAGCCGGGCGGCTCGAAGCGCGACGACGAGGTCGTCGCGGCCGTGCGCGAGGCGGGCGCGGCGATGGTGTTCGCCGGCCGCCGCCACTTCCGGCACTGACCTCGGGCGAGATCACGCTGGCGCACGCCGCGATCCTCTCTCAGGCCTCGCCACCGCCGCCAGGAGAAGGCCGTCATCCAGCGCCCAGCTGGCGCTGAGGAGCGAGTCGGTGGAGAGGCGGGCCCGCGCTAGCGTGCTTCAAGCGCGACGCGTGCTCCGAGTGCGATGAAGACGGTGCCGAACGCCCGGTCGAGTCGGCGGCGGACGGATGGCCGGGAGAGC
>Ga0302299_10000402_pt1 | contig 23223 bp, 19 predicted proteins | sample III_Fen_N3_4_FD_198795 | JGI IMG/M metagenome (GOLD analysis project Ga0302299, IMG submission 198795) | Peat permafrost microbial communities from Stordalen Mire near Abisko, Sweden - III_Fen_N3_4 | ecosystem: Environmental > Terrestrial > Soil > Wetlands > Permafrost | place: Sweden: Abisko... | reverse complement strand
CCAGGCCGAGGTGGGGCTCACCGCGTCGGTCGGCGTGGCGAGCACGAAGCTGGTCGCGAAGATCGCGTCGGACCTGCGGAAGCCGGATGGCCTGGTTGTCGTGACGCCCGGCGAGGAGGCAGCGTTCCTCGCCCCGCTGCCGATTGCGCGCCTCTGGGGGGTCGGCGCGCAGACGCGGGCCGCCCTCGCGGAGTACGGCGTGCGAACGATCGGCGACCTCGCCGCCATCGATCCCCGGCTCCTGGTACGACGGCTCGGGAAGCACGGCGCGACGCTGGTCGAGCGCGCCCTGGGCGTGGACGCGTCGCCCGTGACTGGCGACGTCGAGGCCAAGTCGGTCAGCCACGAGCACACGTTCAACGCCGACACGAGCGACGTCGACCAGATCGAGCGGACGCTCTTGGCCCTCTCAGAAGGCGTCGCTGCTCGACTGCGCGCCGGGGGCGTGCGCGCGGCCACCGTGCAGGTGAAGGTCCGCGACAGCGCCTTCCGGACCGTCACGCGACAGCGGACGCTTGCCGAGCCGACAGACCTTGCCGAGCCGATCTGGCACGTCGCGCTCGATCTGGCGCGGCCCGAGATCCGCGGTCGCCGGATCCGCCTCGTGGGCGTCGGTGCGCACGGCCTGGGAGAACCGGCGCAGATGGAGCTGTTCGCGCCCGACGACGATCGGCGACGCCGCGTGGTCGAGGCCACGGACGCGGTGCGGCGTCGCTTCGGCGAGCGAGCGATGACCCGTGCCCGGCTGCTCGGCAGCGACTTCACGGCCGGCGGCCGTGACCCGATGCAGCCCCTGGATCCGCGGCGCGTCGGGCGGAAGCGTCCGGATCAGCTCCCGGACGAGGATCCGCCGGCCTCGTGACAGACGAGATGGCACGCAGGACCGCGAGAGTCGGGCCATCGCATGTTTGGGCTTGACATCGAACAGGCGTTCGGTCTAAAGTCTCAGGTATTCGAACACCCGTTCTGTCCCCCCGGTGCCCCGGGAGACGACGACCCCGCCGCAAAGGAGCCGTCGATATGGCGATCACCCGCGTAGAACCCGTCCGCGTCCAGGTCCGCACCGACTGGCTGACTGGCCGCCCCCGCGAGATCCGGTGGGGCGAGCTCGTCTTCCCGGTCACGAACATCGCGGCCGTCCGTCGCGAGACCGCTGCCTACCCGGTCGAGGTCGGTCCCTCCACCACGTTCGAGGTGGACACGAGGGGCGCGCGTCTTGCGCTCACGTTCCGTCACCGGGGCCGTCGCTGGACCGTGGACGGCGTCGATACGACCGAGCGACGCGCCGCATAGGGGACTGTTGGCCGCAGCCTGCCGCCCGGCGGCCGGGGCTTGCCCGGACGGGCGCCCCGTCGGTGCCATCGTCGGCATCCGTAGGCTGCCAGCCCGATCCAAATCCCGCGCGTCAGCGTGCCCGCACGGCCGGCGCGTCCATCGGGCCCGGGGCGGATGTCACCGGTACGACATCCACTCCGGGCCCGGCCACTCGCGACCGGGATTGGTGGTTCGGTGCGGATCCTCGGGGCGGCGCTCTGCCGGCGGGTCGTTCGCGGGGCGGCCGTTCGGCAGGTCGAGCCGACTACAATCGCCGCATGGCGGAGAGCCCGGCGCCGCGCTTCGGATCGATGACGCTCGACGAGTTCGTGGGACAGCTTGCCTCGTCGGCGCCGATCCCCGGTGGCGGCAGCGCGGCCGCGGTCGCCGCGTCGCTGGCTGCCAGCCTGGTTGCGATGGTTGCGGGACTCTCGATGGATCGCCCGGCCTACGCGCAATTCGCGGTCACGCACCTGCGCGCCGGTGGCGCGGGCCGGGCACTTGCTGCGCACCTTCTCGAGCTCGCCGACGAGGACGCGGCAGCGTATGGCACGTTTGCCGCGGCAATGAAGCTGCCTCGAGCCACGGACCAGGAGAGGGCGTCCCGTGCACCCGCTATCCGCGCCGCGGCCCTGACCGCGGCCGAGGTGCCGCTTCGGACTTTGGAAGCCTGTCGCGACGTCGTCGCCGCGTCGGAGGCGCTCGCAGGCCGGAGCAATCGGAACGCCGCCAGCGACCTCGCGGTGGCGTCGCGGCTGGCGGAAGCGGCGGCGCATGGCGCCGCCGAGAACGTCATGGTGAACCTGCCGGCGGTCGGGAACGAGGAGCGCGCCGACGAGCTTCGCGGCCGCGTGGCGATGCTCCTCGCGGAGGTCGGCGACCACGCCGAGTCGACGCGCGCATTCGTCGAGCTCGGCGAGCTGCGGGACCCGGAGGCCGGGCCGGCGTCGGACCTGCAGCCGGACGAGCCCGCTGAACGTGAGCCCAGGCCGGCATGACCGCGGCGGACCCTGTGGGCACGGAGCAACCCGAGCAGGGGGCCGGGCCGCGGCTGCTCCGCGGCGGCCCCATTGCGACGGAGGTGCGGGCCGCGGTCGCCGCGGACGTGATCGCGTTTCGCGAGGAGCACGGCTTCGTGCCCGCTCTTGCCGTCGTGATCGTCGGCCGCGACGCTCCCTCGACCGTCTACCTGCACAAGATCCTCGATGGCTGCCGGACGGTGGGGATCGTCGACCGGCTCATCGAGCTTCCCGAGGATGCCGGCCCGGCGCGCGTTGCCGCCGCGGTCGCCGGACTCAACGCGGACCCGACCGTGGCAGGGATCATCGTCCAGATGCCGCTCCCGCCCGCGATCCCGCTGCGGACGGTCATCGACGTCCTGGATCCGGCCAAGGACATCGACGGGATCCATCCCCTCAATGCGGGCCTTCTCGCGCTCGGCTACGAGGGCTTCCTCCCTGCGACGGCGCACGCCGCGGTGGAGATCCTGAAGCGCTCCGGGATCCCGATCGAGGGTCGCCGCGCCGTCGTCGTCGGCCGCTCCAACATCGTGGGAAAGCCGGCCGCGCTGCTGCTCCTGCGCGAGCATGCCACGGTCACGATCTGCCACTCGCGGACGGTCGACCTGGCCCGGCACGTCCGGGAGGCGGAGATCGTGATCGTCGCGGTTGGCCGGCCCGGACTCATCACGGGCGACATGCTCCGGCCGGGGGCCGTCGTCGTCGACATCGGCATCAACGTGCGCGAGGGCCGCATCGTGGGCGACGTCGACGCGGTGTCGGCCGCACCGGTCGTGTCGGCGATCGCGCCGGTCCCGGGCGGTGTCGGGCCGCTCACGAATGCGATCCTGCTGACCCACCTCATGCGGGCCGCCCGAAACCAGGCCGACGGCCGCGTCGCCCTCGGCTCCCGATCGATGGCCCCGACCCAGCCCGCGGAGTCCGCCCGATGAGCTTTCCCTCGGACCTCGAGATCGCACGCTCGGTCACCCCGCGCCCGATCCGGGACGTGGCCGCCGAGATCGGCCTCGCGGACGACGACCTGGAGCTCTACGGCCCGACGAAGGCGAAGGTGACGCTCGCCGCGATCGAGCGGCTCGAGGCGGCCAACCCGCGCGGCAGGTACGTGCTCGTGACGGCGATCACGCCGACACCGCTCGGCGAGGGCAAGACGACCACCACGATCGGCCTCGTCCAGGGGCTCAACCGGATCGGGAAGCGCGCCGCGGCCGCGATCCGCCAGCCGTCGCTCGGACCGGTCTTCGGGATCAAGGGCGGGGCGGCCGGCGGCGGATACAGCCAGGTCATCCCGATGGAGGACTTCAACCTTCACCTCACCGGCGACGTGCACGCCATCGGCGCCGCCCATAACCTCGCGGCGGCGTTCCTCGACAACAGCCTCCACCACCGCAACCCGCTCGGGATCGACCCGCTGGCGGTCCTCTGGCCGCGCGTCGTGGACATCAGCGACCGCGCCCTGCGGCGCACGATCATCGGCCTCGGGGGGCGCGAGGGCGGCGTTCCCCGCGAGACCGAGTGGCAGATCACGGTCGCCTCGGAGGTCATGGCGATCCTCGCCCTCGCGAGGAACCTGCCCGACCTCCGCGCGCGCCTGGGCCGGGCGGTCCTCGCCACGACCACGGCAGGCGCGCCGGTGACCGCCGAGGACCTTCGGGTGGCGGGAGCGATGGCCGTCCTGCTGCGAGACGCGCTCAAGCCCAACCTGCTCCAGACGCTCGAGGGCGGAGCGGCCTTCGTCCACTGCGGCCCGTTCGCCAACATCGCCCACGGCAACAGCTCGATCCTCGCCGACCGACTGGCGCTCGCGACCCACGAGATCGTCTGCACGGAGGCCGGTTTCGGAGCCGACATGGGCGCCGAGAAGTTCTTCGACATCAAGTGCCGCGCCTCGGGCCTCAGGCCCGATGCGGCCATCGTTGTCGCAACCGTCCGTGCCCTCAAGATGCACGGCGGGGTCGGCCGGATCGTGGCCGGCAAGCCGCTCGATCCTGCGCTCCTCGAGGACAACCCCGAGGCGGTCCGCCGGGGCGCAGCCAACCTCGCCGCCCACATCGAGATCGTGAAGACGTACGGGATCCCGGTCGTCGTGGCGGTGAACAGCTTCCCGACGGACACCGACGCGGAGGTCGCCGCGATCCGCGAGGTGGCGCTCGCCGCCGGGGCGCGCGACGCGGTCGTGACGACCCACTTCTCCGACGGTGGGCGCGGGGCCGAGGAGCTCGCGCGGGCGACCTGGGCGGCGGCCACTTCGGGCGAGGCGGACTTCCACTACCTCTACCCGGACGACCTCCCGCTGCGCGAGAAGATCGAGGCGATCGCCCTCCGCATCTACGGCGCGAACGGGGTGGACGAGCTGCCCGCCGCGACAAAGGCGCTCACCCAGTACGAGGACCTCGGGTTCGGCCGCCTGCCGATCTGCATGGCCAAGACCCAGTACTCGCTCAGCCACGACCCGGCGCTCAAGGGGCGGCCGCGCGGCTTCCGGCTCCCGATCCGCGAGGTCCGCCTGGCCGCCGGTGCCGGCTTCATCACGCCGCTCGCGGGCGAGATGCGGACGATGCCCGGGCTGCCCTCGCGCCCCGGGGGCGAGAACATCGACATCGACGCCGACGGGAACGTCGTGGGGCTCTTCTAGCCCGGCTGCTCCTCGGCGTTCTCAGCAGCGCCCGGATCGTCCGCGTCGTCCGCGGCGAACCGGGAGCCCGGCTCGAACGGATCTCCGGCCAGGTCGCGCCACGGCCCCAGCAGCAGCGCGAGCTCCGACTCCCGGAGCTGGTCTGCCAGGACCACGCCATAGGCCGCATCGAGGACCACCTGGAGCGCCGCCAGGCGCGGTCCGATCGACGCCGCGAGCTCGCTCGTGCCGGCGACCCCGGCTGGGAACCAGTGTTGCGCGCTGCCGGCCCATTGCTCGACCTCGCTGCCGATCGCGCGCACCGCGTCGAGGCGGCCGGCGCGGCGCGCAAGCTCACGGAGCGCGAGGCGGAGCTCGGAGCGGGCGACGACCTGCGGATCGAGGGCGTCGGTGCCCACCACGCCACCGCCCGCGGCCCCGAGAGCGACGACCTCCGGCGTGTCGAGCCGCTCGAGCGCCTCGAGGAATCGCTCGGCGGCCGGGCCCTGCGGGCCGTATTGGCGATGGGTCATCGGTCGCGGCCCGGTCGCGCCTAGCGGGTCGTCGAGAGGAACAGGCAGGCGGCGATAACGAGGCCCGCGGCGGTCCCGAGGAGCCCTGCGCCCCACGCGCGCCAGTCGACGGGCCCGAGCGAGGCCCCGTGCGCGGCATCGCCGCGGGCCGCGTCCGTGTGGGCACCTGCGCCACGCGCGGCGCCGTGGGCCGCGTCCTCCGAGTCAGCGCCGTCGTTATCGTCGTTGGGGTGCGTTGTGATGTTCATCCGTTCCTCGTGGCCGCCGACGCGGGCCGATCGGTTCCATTGTCGCATCCGCCGACGTATCGTTCGGCGACCATGCTGACGTTCGTCCTGACAAGGCATGGCCTGACGGACCGCTCCGACCCGGAGCAGCACCTGGGCCAGAAGCTCGACATCGGGCTCTCCCTTGCCGGGCGTGCCCAGGCGGCGTCGCTCGCCGGGCGCATCGGGACCGAGCACTTCGACCGAATCATCGCGAGCCCGCTCCTCCGGGCACGGGAGACGGCACGCGCGGTCGCGGGCGACCGCGCCGTGGAGCTGGATCCGCGCCTCGCCGAGATGGACTACGGTCGCTGGGAAGGCCTCACGTACGAGCAGATCGAGGCGACCGACGCGGAGCACCGACGGCGCTGGGAGGCGGATCCAGCCGGCCTCCGCTGTCCCGATGGCGAGTCCGGCGGCGACGTCGCCGCGCGAGCACGGTCCTTCCTCGACGATCTCCTCGCGTGGGCCGCGCCCGCGACCGAGGGGCAGCAGATCGTGCTGACGGTCGCGCACAGCTCGTTCAACCGCGTGCTCCTGTGCGTCGCGATGGGCGTCCCGGTGCGCGACTATCGACGACGATTCGCGCAGGGCCAGGGAAACCTGACGGTCATCCGCTGGCCGTCCGGGGCGCGGATCGTCGACGGCCGGCTGCTCGTCGCGAACGACACGTCCCACCTCGCCTTGCAGGGGCAGTCGCCCTGGGAGCTGGCACCCGGCGCGTGACCTAGACCTCGCGGCGCCGACCGGGCAGCGGACGGCCCAAACGAAGCCAGATGAACAGGACGATCCCGACCACCACGATGACGGCGATCAGGAGGTCGAATGGCTGGAGCGCATGCCGGATGTCGACCCATCGCTCGCCCAGCTGGACGCCGGCCCAGACGAGGATGGTCGACCAGATGAAGGCCCCGGCCGTCGAGTAGGCCACGAATGACCGGATCGGCATCCGCGCCACCCCGGCGGGAAAGCTGATGAACGTTCGAACGATCGGGAGCAGCCGGCTGAAGAACGCCGTCTGAGCTCCCCACCGGGAGAAGAAGCGGTCCGCGATCTCGATCTCGTGCGGCCGGATCAGGAGGTACTTCCCGTATCGCTCCAGGAACGGACGGCCACCCCACGCCCCGATCGCGTAAGCGATGAGCGATCCAATCGTGTTCCCGAGCGTGGCGGCCACGACGACGATCCAGAAGCTCCAGGCGCCGTTGGTCAGCGGTTCGATCTTCGTCAGGTCGGAGACGAGGAAGCCGGCGAACGGGAGGATGAGCTCCGATGGGAGCGGGATCATCGCCGACTCGATCGCCATCGCGAGCGTGACGCCGAGGTAGCCCGTGGCGCCATAGAGCGACGCCAGGAACGGGATGACGATCTGGTCGATGAAGGCAAGCATCCTGTTGAGGATACGCGAGGCGCCGGGGCGGACGCCGACATGAGCACGCGGGCGCCGCACGGGACGCGGCGTGCGCCGGCGGACCCGGGTCTGGACCCAGCCGCCCGGCTATGCTCGACGCGATGACGCCGTCGCCCGCCCGCCCCGGACCGTCCGTGCGAGCCCATGACCACCCGCCCGGACCGCATCGTGCCCCGGACGCCGCCGGAGCCGCAACCGTCGTCCTGACCGGCGCCGACCTGACGATCGATGACGTGGAGGCGGTCGCGCGTGGCGGCACCCTGGCGCTGCTCGATGTCCACGCTCGCGCCCGGATGGACGAGGCGCGCGCCGTCGTCGAGCGGCTGGTCGCCGCCGGCGAGGTGGTCTACGGGATTACCACGGGCTTCGGCGACCTCGCGGGCACCTACATCCCGCCGGCCGACGCGCGGCAGCTCCAGGAGAACCTCCTCGTGAGCCATGCGGTGGGTGTCGGCGCACCCCTCCCACGCGATGTCGTCCGCGCGATGCTGCTGCTCCGGGCCAACACGCTTGCCCTCGGCCACTCCGGCTGCAGGCCCGTGCTCGTCGACCGGCTCCTCGCATTCCTCGAGGCGGGCATCCACCCGGTCGTCCCGTCGCAGGGGAGCGTCGGGGCATCGGGCGACCTCGCGCCGCTTGCGCATCTCGCGCTGCCGCTCATCGGGCGCGGCGAGGTCGAGATGGGCGGCCAGGTGATGCCGGCTCTGCTGGCACTCCGCGAGACCGGGATCGGGCCGCTCACGCTCGAGGCGAAGGAGGGCCTCGCGCTCCTCAACGGGACGCAGCTGATGAGCGCGCTGGGCGCGCTCCTGCTGGCGGACGCGGACCGCCTCTCCCGGACCGCCTCCGTGGCCGCGGCGCAGAGCGTGGAGGCGCTGCTCGCCACCGACGTTCCGTTCGCTGCGGCGTACCAGCTCGCTCGACCGCACCCGGGCCAGGTCGAGGTCGCCGCCGAGCTGCGCCATCTCCTGCGCGGGTCGGGCCTGATGGCGTCCCACCATGGCTCCGGGCACAAGGTCCAGGACCCCTACTCGCTTCGCTGCGTGCCCCAGGTCCACGGCGCGATCCGCGACGCGCTCGACTACCTGCGCCGGGTTCTCGACGTGGAGCTGAACTCCGCCACGGACAATCCGCTCGTCTTCCCCGGGGGTGGCGCGGCGGGCGCGGACGTTGCGGCGACCGGCGGCGGGCTGGTGATCAGCGGCGGCAACTTCCACGGCGAGCCGATCGCGCTCGCGCTCGACTTCGCGAAGCTGGCGATCGCCGAGCTCGGAGCCATCTCCGAGCGACGGATCGCGCTCCTTGTCGATGCGCGCCTCAGCGGGGGCCTGCCGCCGTTCCTCGCCCCGGCCAGCGGCCTCAACTCGGGGATGATGATCCTCCAGTACACGGCGGCGGCGCTCGCGTCCGAGAACAAGGTGCTGGCCCACCCAGCGTCCGCCGACTCCATCCCGACCTCGGCGAACCAGGAGGACCACGTCTCGATGGGGGCGATCGCCGGCCGCCACGCCCGCGACGTGCTCTCGAATGTCGAGCACATCCTGGCCCTCGAGCTCCTTGTCGGGGCGCAGGCCCTCGATCTCCGGTTGGCGATGATGGCGGCGACGATCCCGGCGCCCGGTGCGGTGTCGGCGGCCGAAGCGGTGTCGGCGGACGCTCCGGTTCCCGGACGAGGCGTGGCCGAGGCGCACCGTCGGATCCGTTCTGCCGTCGCGCCGCTCCTCGTGGACCGTGAGATGGGTGCGGATATCGCAGCAGCGCTCGCGCTCGTTCGCGGCGGTGCGCTGGCGGACCTGGTCGACGCGCCGGATGCGGGCGGGTCCGGAGTCGGGTAGCCAGGTTCCGCGACCCGCGTCGCCTGACGGTCTCCCACGCCCGCCGGCGCGGCTGCCGAGGCGGGACGAAGCCCTCAGCGCCGGCGCCACCCTCGGAGCGCACGGCAGGCGACGACGGTGGCGAACGTCACGGCCAGCGCCCGCCATGCCCAGCCAAGCCCGCCCGGGTCGTCCGGCCCCGCAACCAGCAGGCTGCCGTCCTCCGGCGCGAGGCGGACGAGCGGGACCCACGCGGTGAGCTCGAGGATTCGTTCGTCGGGCGCGCGCCACGGCAGGTCGCCGATCGCGGTCCCGGGCAGGGCCATCGATCGAACGAGCGGCGGGATGATCCGCCCGCGGAGCGCCGGATCCACGATGTCCGTCGCGTGCGCCGCGAACGGCGGGCGGGCCGGGAGCAGGACCTCCACGCGGGGGTCGGCGACCAGGTTGCGGTACCAGAGCGTCGACGGACCGTAGCCGGCCAGCACCCATGCCGCCCCGTCCGCGACGAGGTATCCAAGCGGTGTCGGGCGACGCAGGCCGCTCGTGCGGCCGGTCGTGGTGAGCAGGAGCTGCCACCCTGTCAGCGGATTCCCCATCCAGGCCGCGAGGCCGGACCGATGGAGCGGCACCATCGCGCAGCGATTCGCGTAGTGGAAGGCGGTCCGGCTCGCGCGCGAGAGCGCGCCGACCATGCCGATCTCATCGGGGGGCCGGGGCAACGGCGCGAAGGTGGCTTCCGCGGACGCTCCGTGGGTCGCATCGGCCTTGGGGATCTCGATCACCTCGAAGGTCGAATTCATGCCCGGACGATCGCTCGTCAGGCAGAGCCCGCCAAGAGCCAGTCGGACGGTTTCTGCGGTCGCGGCCCGGAAACGGCGACGGGCGATGGACGAGCCAGTCGGGCTGACGGGCCAGTCATGCCCCGGCATGGCGCGCTAGGCTTCCTGCATGGACCGGTTCCGGATCGTGGACGTGACCGACGCGGCGACGTTCGACCTGCTCCCCCTGTGCGCGGATCCGACCTTCGACCACCGCTCCTGCGACTACTGGGAGGATCGCGACCGCGGCTCGAAGGCGCACCGAACCGCCTGGCTCCAGTCGACGACTGGGCCCGGCGCTGCACCGGGTGGACTCTCGCCGTCCCAGGCTCCGGCGAACCCGTTCGCCCCGGCGTCGGAGGGACGCCCGGCGAACCCCTTTGCCCCGTCACCGACCCGACAGCCGGGACCGAACCCGTTCGCGCTCGACGCCACCGAGTCGGACGACGCGAATCCGTTCGCGCCCTCCCGGCCGCAGCGCCCGGGCGTTCCCGCGGGCAGCCCACGGAAGCTGGGCCTGCTGGGGCGCGGACTCGCGATCTTCGGCAGCTATGCGAAGGTGCTCATCCTCGAAGCGGACGGCGGGGAGCGGCCGATCGCATATGCCCAGTTCGGGCCGCTCTCCGCCTACCCGCGCGCGCTCCGCCTGCGTGAGCTCTATCCGCAGCTCCCCGAGACGCCGCTCCCGGCCGTCATCACCTGCATCGCCACCGTCGACGACATGCGCGGCACGGGACGCGCGCTGCACCTGGTCGCGGCGGTCTGCGAGGACCTGGCGGGCCGCGGCTTCTTCGCGGTCGAGGCGTACCCGGAGGCGAACGCACGGCTCGAAGCGACGAGCGCGGCCACCCCCGCGTTCTGGGTGCGGGCGGGCTTCCGGGTGGTGGTGGACGACGAGCGCTTCCCCGTCGTTCGCCGCGAGCTCTGACAGCACGGCCCTCGCTCGGGCAGCTCAGCCGAGGCCGCGCCCCCGGAACGCGTTGGCGTGTGCAGGAAAGCCCTCGTGGTCGGCAAGCGCGGTCGTGGGACCCGCAAGCCCGGCGAGCGCGACCGGGGAGAGCCGCGCGACCGAGGTGGTCGTCTGGAACGTGCGCGCTGTGACGCCGCCGTTGAGCTGCGCGTAGCCGCCCGTCGGGAGCGTGGCCGGGATCCCGATCGTGTAGCTGCTCGCGCCGATCGGAGTGTTCTGGCCAAGGAGCGCCTCTCCCGCGTAGCGAAGCGATCGCAGCGTCGCCTCCGTGTCGGCCGTCGCGATCTGGCAGTGCTCGGCCGCGTAGTCGTTCGCGAATGCCACCGCGTCGTCCATGGTGTCGAACAGGAGGACGCCGCCGAGGTCGCCCAGGACTGCCGTCGCGTACGCCCGTCGCGGCTCGGGCAGCGACGCGACGGCGGCCGCCACGGCGGGCTCCAGCGCAACGACGAGCGCCGCCGAATCTGTCACCACCAGCGCGGCGGAGTCCGTGCCGTGCTCCGCCTCGTTGACGAGGTCGAGGGCGAGGCGCCATGGATCCGCCGTGGCGTCCGCGATCAGCAGGCTCTCCGAGGGGCCGCACAGCATGTTCGTGGCGGTGCCGAAGCGTTGTGCCAGCACCTGTGCCGCTGTCACGGCGGGGCTCCCCGGTCCGACGATCTTGCGCACCCGTGGGAAGGTCGCCGTCCCGAAGGTGAGCGCGGCGATGCCAGCCGGGCCGTTCGCCCTGAAGACGGTCGCCAGGCCGAGCTCGTGTGCCGTCGCAAGCGTTGCCGGGTCGACCGCTCCCGTGTCGGGCATCGGGGGGACGAGCACCGCGATCTCCGGCACGCCCGCGACGACCGCCGGGGTGCCGATCTGGCACAGGACCGAGGGGAAGCTCCCCTTGCCGGCGGGCACATAGAGCCCGGCCGACGGGATCGGCGCTACCTGCTCGCCGACGAGGAAACCCGGCCGGACCTCCTCGCGCCAGCCTGCGGCCGTGGCCCGGACCTGGGCTTCGTTGAAGAGCCGGCTGTTCGCGATCGCCTCGCGAATCCCGGCGAGCAGCTCGGGGCCGATCGCGGCATGGGCAGCGGCCAGCTCCTCCGGTCCGACGAGGAGGGCGCCGGGAGCAATCGAGACGCCATCGAACCGCTGGGTCGCGTCCACGACGGCGGCATCGCCGCGTGCTTTCACGTCGGCGAAGAGCCGCTCGATCGACGCGACCAGCCCCGGCTCGAAGATTGCGGCCGTGGATCGAGCGAGAATCCGCGCCTGCTGGTCGGCGTCGAGCGTTGCCCAGCGGCGGACACTCAGGATTCGCATGGTCGAGAGCCTACCGGATCGCCGCGTCGGGAAGACGGGACCGCGCGGGGACGCGACGGCGGCACCGACGCGCCTGAAATCGTCGCGCGAACTCCTCCCGGCGTGACACCGACAGGCCGTCGCGCGACACTGTCGCGATGACGACCACCGCTGGCGCGACCGGCGCCCCGCCTCTTCCGGGCGCCCGACCCGTCCGCGCGCCGCGCGGCACCGAGCTTTCCTGCCGCGGCTGGCAGCAGGAGGCGGTCCTCCGAATGCTCATGAACAACCTCGATCCGGAGGTCGCCGAGAACCCGGACGCGCTCGTCGTCTACGGCGGGACCGGCCGGGCGGCGCGCTCCTGGGAGGCCTTCGATGCAATTGTCCGCGAGCTGCGGGCGCTCGCCGACGACGAGACGCTCCTTGTGCAATCCGGCAAGCCGGTCGGCGTCTTCCGGACGCATCTCTGGGCGCCGCGAGTCCTGATCGCCAACTCGAACTTGGTGGGGAAGTGGGCGACCTGGGAGCACTTCCGCGAGCTGGAACGGGCGGGCCTGATGATGTACGGCCAGATGACGGCCGGCTCGTGGATCTACATCGGGACCCAGGGGATCCTCCAGGGAACCTATGAGACGTTCGCGGAGCTGGCCCGGCAGCACTTCGGGGGCACGCTCCGCGGGCGCGTCGTTCTCACCGCGGGGCTCGGCGGGATGGGCGGCGCTCAGCCGCTGGCCGTGACCATGAACGACGGCGTCGTGATCTGCGTCGAGGTGGACGAGGCGCGGGCACGCCGCCGTCACGAGATCGGCTACGTGGACCGGCTCACCCACGACCCGGACGAGGCGCTGGCATGGGCGCGGGCGGCCGGAGCCGCCGGCGAGCCGCTCAGCATCGCGCTGGTCGGTAATGCCGCGGAGACGCATCCCGAGTTCGTGCGTCGCGGCGAACGGTTCGACGCGGTGACGGACCAGACCTCGGCGCACGACGCGCTCGGCGGCTACGTCCCGCCAGAGATCGCGCTTGCCGATGCGGTCGCGCTGCGGCAGGCCCAGCCGGACGTGTACGAGCGGCGCTCAATGGCCGGCATGGCCGCACATGTCCGCGCGATGCTGGCCATGCAGTCCGCCGGCTCGATCGTCTTCGACTATGGCAACAACATCCGGGCGCAAGCCCAGGCCGCCGGCGTCTCGAACGCATTCGACTTCCAGGGGTTCGTACCGCTGTTCATTCGGCCCCAGTTCTGCGAGGGTCGGGGGCCGTTTCGCTGGGTTGCCCTCTCTGGCGATCCGGCCGACATCCTGCGAACCGACGCGGAGATCCTGCGGCTCTTCCCGGACGACGCCGGGCTGCGGCGCTGGATCGAGATGGCGCAGACGAAGGTCCCGTTCCAGGGCCTGCCGGCCCGGATCTGCTGGCTGGGCTACGGCGAGCGCGCCCGCGCGGGTCTTGCCTTCAACGAGCTCGTGCGCTCGGGGGCGGTGAGCGCCCCAATCGTCATCGGCCGCGACCACCTCGACTCGGGATCGGTGGCGTCGCCCAATCGCGAGACCGAAGCGATGCGGGATGGGACGGATGCGGTCGCGGACTGGCCGCTCCTGAACGCGCTCGTCAACACCGCCGCGGGCGCGACCTGGGTGAGCATCCACCACGGCGGCGGTGTCGGGATTGGCTATAGCCAGCACGCCGGGATGGTGGTCGTCGCGGACGGCACGGACCTCGCCGCCCAGAAGCTGGAGCGTGTCCTCACCACCGACCCGGGGATGGGCGTGATCCGGCACGTCGATGCCGGCTACGAACGGGCGACCGAGGTGGCGCGGGAGCGCGGCGTCCGGATCCCGATGCTGGAGGGCTGACCTCAGGCAGGGGCCGTGCCGCCCGCAGCCCCGGCGGCGCCCGGGTCGTCGTCGACGGGCTCCGGCATCGTCACGATCGAGCGCACCGACGACAGCGCCACCGGCACGAACCCGACGAGCGCCCCGACGGCGCCAACGACGATGGTCGCGTGCAGGCCGATGAGGCTGCCGAGTGCACCGCCGGCGATCGACCCGAGCGGGATCGTTCCCCACACGATGAACCGCATCGTCGCGTTCATCCTGCCCTGCATCCGCGGCGGGGTGATCGCCTGGCGAAGCGAAACCTGGTTGATGTTCCACGCGACGCCAAAGAACCCGCCCATGAAGACGAAGAGCGCCACGGCGGCGAAGGTCAGCCCGTCCGGGGCGAAGGCGACGGGCAGACCCTCGAGGCTGAATCCGATCGATGACAGGACGAGCATCCTGCCGACCCCGAGTCGCGCGGTGAGCCGGCTCGTCGTCAGTGCGGCAACAAGGACGCCAATCGACCCGATGGAGAAGGCGAACCCGATCGCCTCGGGCGAAAGGCCCTTCTCGTCGGCAAGGTAGAGGATGAGGATCGCGAAGAACACGTTCCCGAACAGGTTCGAGGTACCCGTCGTCGCGGCGATCGAGCGCAACCAGCGGTGACCGGTGACATACCGGAGCCCGACCGCGATCTCGGAGCGCATCGACGGCTTCGGCCCGGCGGACGCTTCGTCGGGAACCACGACCGGCGGCTCCGGGTGCCGGATGAGGAACACGAAGGCCGCCGACCAGACGTAGCTCGCCGCGTCGATCGTCATCGCGAACGGCGCCCGCAGGAGGCCGATGAGCACGCCCGCCATCCCGGGGCCGACGATCTGGGCTGCCGACCGAGTGATCTCGAGCTTGGAGTTCCCCTCGACCAGCTGGTCGCGCTCGACGATCGACGGCAGGTAGCTCTGGTAGGCGACGTCGAAGAACACGGTCAGGCAGCCACTCACGAAGGCGACGGCGTAGAGCTGCCAGATGGTCAGGCCGTTCAGCGCGAAGGCGACTGGGATCGAGGCGATCGCGACGGCCCGCCCAAGGTCGGCGGCGATCAGGATCGGGCGACGGCGAAGCCGGTCCACCCAGACGCCGGCGGGCAGGCTCAGCAGGATGAACGGCAGGAACTCGATCGTCGTCAGCAGGCCGAACTCGAACGGACTGACCCGGAGGGTGGTTGCCGCGATGATCGGCAGTGCCAGCTGCGTGATCGCGGTCCCGAAGACCGACACGGTCTGGCCAGTCCAGAGCCTCAGGAAGTCCGGGTGGCGCAGGAGGCTGCGACTCGGCGACGCCATGAGGGCGGAGTCTATCCCGGCCGGTGAGCGACGCGCGCGCGTCTGCGATCGTCGGCTCCCTCCAGCGGTGCCGCGGCCGCCCGAGCGCGACGAGACGCGGACGACAGCCGGTCCTGCCTGTAGCATCGAGCCGTGCTCGTCGAAAGCGTCCCCAACGTGTCCGAGGGCCGTCGCCCGGAAGTGGTGGAGCGGCTGGCGACGGCCGCCGCGAGCGTGCCAGGCGCGCAGCTCCTGGACCGCACGAGCGATGCCTCGCACAACCGGAGCGTGTTCACGCTTGCCGGCGAGGTCGGGGCCGTGGGCGCGAGCCTCGAGCGGCTGGTGGCGGCCGCGCTCGACGAGATCGACATGCGGGCGCAGACCGGCGAACACCCGCGGATCGGCGCGGTGGACGTCATCCCGTTTGTCCCGCTCGGCGACACGACGCTGGCGGACTGCGTGGGGTTCGCCCGCGACTTCGGGCGCCGGATCGCCGAGCGTTTCGGGCTTCCTGTCTACCTGTATGCGGCCGCGGCCACACGGCCGGACCGGGTCAGGCTGGCGGACGTGCGGCGCGGCCAGTACGAGGGGCTGGTCGCGGAGATCGCGACGACCGGGCGCGAGCCGGACTTCGGCCCCGCCCGGATGCACCCGCGCGGCGGGGCGACAGCGGTCGGGGCGCGGCCTTTCCTCGTCGCCTGGAACATCAACCTCGAATCGACCGACCTCGACCTCGCGAAGCGAATCGCGCACCGGGTGCGCGAATCGTCCGGCGGCCTGCCCGCCGTCCAGGCCAAGGCCTTCTGGATCGCGGAGCTCGGCTGCGCACAGGTCTCGATGAACCTCCTCGACGTCGCAACCACGCCGATCTGGCGCACCTGGGAGATGGTGGCCGACGAGGCGGCTGGGGACGGCGTCGGGATCCGCGAGTCCGAGCTGATCGGCCTCGCGCCCCTGGAGGCGCTCCTTGACGTTGCCGACCACGCGGGCGTCGCGGCCGGAGGGACCGACGAGGAGCGCGTGCTGGCCGCCGGGGCATTCCTTCGCCTCCGGGACCCGTCGCCACTGCAGGCGCTCGAGCTGCGCCTCCGGGCAGGCTCGGCCGAGGACGCCGGGACGTGAGCGTCGCGCCCCGCGGGATCCTGGTGACCGGTGCCGCCGAGGTGGCGACGTGCGCCGGCGGGCTTCGGCGCGGCGCCGCACAGGACGATCCGGCGATCGCCGCACCGGGCACCGCCGTCGCGTGCCTCGACGGGCGCATCGTCGCCGTTGCGTCGGAGCCCGAGGCGCGGGATGCGCTGGCTGCCGCCCTCGTGGGGCTGGGCGCCTCGTCCGACGCGTTGGATGTGATCGATGCGACGGGTGGCACCGTCACGCCCGGCCTCGTCGACCCGCACACGCACCTGCTCTTCGGCGGCAGCCGGGAGGGCGAGGTCGGGCTCCGGCAGCGCGGAGCGAGCTACCTCGAGATCCTCGCCGCAGGTGGCGGGATCCTCGCGACGGTTGCCGCGACGCGCGCCGCGTCCGACGGGGAGCTCCTGGCGCACGGGCGACGCTGGCTCGGCGAGATGCTTCGCCACGGCGCGACCACGGTCGAGGCGAAGTCCGGCTACGGCCTCGACGCGGCGACGGAGCTGCGGCTCCTTGCCATCGCGGGCCAGCTCGCCGTCGAGGGTCCGGCTGACGTGATCCCCACGTTCCTCGGGGCGCACGCGGTTCCGGCCGAGGCCCGGGCGGCCCATGCGGACCCGAACGCCGCGACGGAGGCATACGTCCGCATCGTCATCGAGGAGCAGCTTCCCGCCGTCGCCGCCCAGGGGATCGCCCGATCTGTGGACGTCTTCTGCGAGACGGGGGTCTTTTCGCCGGGCCAGGCGCGACGAATCCTGCAGGCCGCCCACGATCGGGGACTCGGGATCCGCCTCCACGCGGACGAGATGGCGCCGTCGGACGGGGCCGAGCTTGCGGCCGAGCTCGGAGCGCTCTCCGCGGACCACCTCGGCTGTCCATCGCCCGCGGGGATCGAGGCGCTGTCTGCCGCTGCCCGGGGGGCGCGACCGGTTGTGGCCGTCCTCCTGCCCACGGTCCCGTGGTTCCTCGGCCAGGAGATCCGCGAGCCCGCCCGCGAGCTGATCGAGGCCGGCGTCCCGGTCGCGATCGGGACGGATTTCAATCCCGGCACGTCACCTGTCCCGAGCCTGCCGCTCGCGATGTCGGTGGCCATGCTCAGGCTCGGGCTGACGCCCGCCGAGGTTCTTGCCGCAACGACCGTCAACGCGGCCGCAGCGCTCGGGCTGGCGGACCGCGGCGCGCTGGAGGCGGGCCGCCGCGCCGACGTCGTCGTGTGGGACGTGTCGACCCACGCCCAGCTGCCCTACTGGGCGGGAGCGGATCTCGTCCGGGTGGTCATCGCGGGCGGGAGGCAGGTCCCGGTGCCGACCCGCTAGACCTTGCCGCGCGACTCCAGCAGAACCGTCGTGGTGTCCTCCGGGACGCTGCTGGGCGTGACCGTCAGCTTCGCCTGGGGCGTGATGTCCTTGGCGCCCATCTCGTGGAGGAACCTCGCGAGCGCCTCGTCGCACTCGCGCTCGTCATCGCAGACCGGCATGGGCACGACGATCTTCGGGTCGAGCTGGGCGATGAGCTCGGCCGCCCGCGTCGCGCTCAGCTGCCCGCCGATCGGGACACAGGCGACATCGATCGGGCCGATCTCGCCGATCTTCTCCTCGGTCAGGATGTGCGCGATATCGCCCAGGTGAGCGACGCGGATGCCATCGACCTCCACGGCGAAGACGACGTTCCGTCCGCGGTCTGCCCCGTGCTTGTCGTCCCGGAAGGTCCGGACGCCGGTGACCAGGACGTGCCTGACCTCGTACTCGCCGGGTCCCTCGAGCACGAATGCATGCTCGAGGCTCGTCGGGAGGTGGATCCCGCCGTCGCGCGTCACGACGCCTCGTGCACGGCCCACCGGATCATCGTCCGGATGGCTGAACGTGACGATGTCGCCGGTGATGCCGCGACCGGTCGGCCCGACGACGGCCGGGTACGCATCCGCAACCACCACGGCGTCCCGGCCCTTGAGGCGGACGCAGGTGCGTCCGAACCACTGCAATTCCATGTCACGATTCTGCCATGCGGCGGTTACCGGGCGTTGCCCGGGGCGGCAGACGCGCCGTCCCGATCGGTTCGTGTCGGCGGGGACGAAGCCGCCCGGAAAAGGAGGACCGGGAGCGCCTGCCCAATTGGCGCTCCCGGTCGGAGGGAGGGAGGAAGGACCTGGCGGTTCGGAGGGTTTCGTCCCGCAGTTCCTTGATCCAAAGAGTACGCAGCCCGGGTGAATCCCCAAGACGGCAGACGATGAAGAAACCGCTACCTCCGGAGCCGAGCACGACTCCGTCCGGAGCCGAGCACGACTCCCTCGAGGGGCGCGTGCGACAATCCGGGCCATGCGCACGAGCCTGGTTTCAGAGCGCGCGATGCGCGGCTTGCGCGCTCGCGGGACCGCTCGGGTGGGCGGCTCGCTCCTCGTCATCGTGCTGCTCGCAGCCGGCTGCGGATCGAACGGGCCCACGCCCTTGCCGTCGACGATCCCGTCGGCCAGCGCACTCTCGTCCCCCGTCTCGACCGAGGCCTCCGCGAGCCCCAGTCCGTCGGCCTCGAGCCCGAGCCCGGACGCGTCGGTCGACACCGCCGCCCTCTACCGCCAGATCGAGGACGACGTGGTCACGCTCCGGGGGCTGCCCGCGAAGCAGCGCCTCGTCCCGACGATCCTCGACGAGGCGCAGGTACGGGTTCGCCTCGAGGCGCAGTTCCGCGCCGAGAACCCGCCGGCGGAGATCGCGGCATCCCAGGCAACCCTCATCGCGATGGGCCTCCTGCCGCCAGGGACGTCGCTCGAGAACCTGTACGTGGACCTTCTCGGATCGCAAGTGGCCGGCTATTACGATCCGGCGACGAAGCAGATCTACGTGGTTGCGCGGACCGGCCGGATCGGGGCGGTCGAGAAGGTCACGTTCGCGCACGAGTTCACCCATGCGCTCCAGGACCAGAACTTCGGGCTCAAGGGGATCCAGACGGACGCGATCGGGCAGGGCGACCGGTCGATGGCGCGCCTCGCGCTCATCGAGGGTGATGCATCGCTCCTGATGACCCAGTGGCTCAGTGGCAATCTCGATACGGTCGGGATCGGGGAGATCCTGGCTGGCGATCCGGCGGCACAGGCCCAGCTGGACGCGGCCCCGCCGTTCATCCGCGACGGCCTGCTCTTCCCGTACACGCAGGGCGTGCTGTTCGTGAGCTCCATCTGGTCGCGCGGCGGGTGGAAGGCAGTGGACGACGTCTTCGGCAGGCTGCCGAACTCGACGGAGCAGGTGCTCCACGCTGACAAGTACGCGGCGAACGAACAGCCGGTGAGCGTGCCACTCGACGCGGCGGCGATCGCGACGCGCCTGGGTGCGGGGTGGAACGCCACTCCTGCCGACATCATGGGCGAGTTCCAGATCGGTTCGTGGCTGCGCGCGCGTGGTGTCACCGGAGCCGGAGGCGGGGTGAGTGGCGATGCAGCGGCCGCCGGATGGGGTGGCGATCGCTACGCCCTGATCGACGGTCCAAACGGGGCGTACGCGCTGGTCCTCCTCACGACGTGGGACACGCCCACGGACGCGACCGAGTTCTCGACCGCGGCCACCGAGGCGATCCGCGGCGTCCCCGGCGAGGCACGCATCGCGAGGATCGCATCCGGCGCGGCGGTCCCGGGGGGCGCGGAGGTGGCGGTCCTGTTCGCGAGCGACGCCGCGGCCCTGGACAAGCTGGCTGCTGCGGCGTTGCCCTGACCGGGGCTGCACGCGGCGGGTGAAGTTCTGCCCCGCCACGCTGATCGGAGTGCGCCATGGCGCCGGCGCCAGGCCGCGCGGCCGCCCCGCCGGACTTGCCTACATCGCCTCCGGCGCGGAGATCCCCAGAAGCCCGAGTGCACCGGCGAGGGTCAGCTGCGTCGCTCGCACGAGCGAGAGCCGGGCGATCGAGCGTTCTGGCTCGGCCGGGTCGACCACCCGTGCGTCCCGATAGAAGGCGTGGAACTGGGTCGCAAGGTCGGTCGCGTACGTCGTGATCCCGTGGGTTTCCTCGGCCGCCGCCGCGTCCTCGACGACCTCCGGGAAGCGCGTCAGCGCCCGGGCAAGGGCCGCCTCCGGCGCGCCCGTGATCGCGGCCGGACCGATTGCGGCGCCCGGCGCGAGCCCCGCCTCGGCCGCCTTGCGGATGATCGAGGCGATCCGGGCGTGGGCGTACTGGACGTAGTAGACGGGATTCTCGGCCGACTGCTTCTTCGCGAGCTCGATGTCGAAGTCGATCCCGGAGGTGTATCCGCGCGCCGCGAAGAACCAGCGCGCGGCGTCGACGCCGATCTCGGACAGCAGCTCGTCAAGCGTGATGAACTCGCCCGCCCGCTTCGACATCGACACCTCGACCCCGTCGCGGACGAAGCGGACCCAGGCCATCAGGATCATCTGGACGGCCTCGCGGTCGTAGCCCATCGCGCCGGCGGCATTGCGAAGACGCGCCACCGTGCCGTGGTGGTCGGCGCCCCAGATGTAGATCAGCCGGTTGAAGCCGCGGCTGAACTTCTCGACCACGTAGCCGACGTCCGAGCCGAAATAGGTCCAGTCGCCGTTGGACTTGCGGATCACTCGATCCTTGTCGTCGCCGAACGCGGTCGAGCGGAACCACAGCGCGCCGTCTTTCTCGAAGAGCGCGCCCGCCGCCTCCAGGCGTTCGACCGCCCGGGCAACCCAGCCGTCGCGATAGAGGGAACCTTCGCTCTTCCAGACGTCGAACCGGACGCCGAGGTGCGCCAGCGAGACCTCGATCCCGGCCCTGACCCGCTCCGAGGCCCACAGGCCGACGATCTCGACGGGGTCTGCGTTCGGCGACTCCGCGGCCTTCCACACGTCGTCGGGGATCTCCGACGCCAGGTCGCCGACGTAGGCGCCCCGGTAGGCTTCCTCGGGCAGGGGCTCGCCCCGCCGGAGGGCCACGACCGACGCACCGAGGTTGCGCACCTGGGCGCCGAAGTCGTTGAAGTAATACTCGCGCGTCACCTCGTGGCCGGCGGCCTCGAGCACGCGGCAGAGGAGGTCTCCCACGAACGCGCCCCGCGCGTTGCCGATGTGGAGGGGGCCGGTCGGGTTGGCCGAGACGAACTCGACGTTGACGTGGTGCGGCGCCGCGGCCGGGATCCGGCCCCAGGAGTCCGGGCGTGCCAGGACCGCGCCAACGGCATCCGCGTGTGCCGCGTCGGCGAGAGTCAGGTTGAGGAAGCCGGGTGCCGCGACCGTCACGCTCCCGACAATCGAGCCCGGGCGTCCCGCGTCCGCGGCCAGCTCCGATGCAAGGGCCTCCGCGATCCGCAGCGGGGCCATCCGGCACGGTCGGGCCAGCTTCATCGCGAGGTTCGACGAGAGGTCGCCGTGCTCCGGGTTCGCCGGACGTTCGATCTCGATCGCCGGGCGCTCGAGAGTGGCGACCTGCGGAAGCGCGCCCGCCGCCATCGCGCGTTCCCAGGCGCCTTCGAGCGCTGCCCGCGCACGCGCCCGAAGCGGCACGAATGCTACGGGCTCGTCAGCCTGGGTCACGGTTCCTCCGGGTGCCTCGAGGTGCGGTAACAGTGCCGCACGGGTCTGTGCGACCCGGCCCGCATCGTAGCCGAGTGACGCGAGCGCGGTCGCCCACAGGCCCGAGGCCGTGCCCTCACCAGGGTCCCGGAAAGCCGGTACGGTCGTACTGGGACCTCCGGGTCCGGTTCTGGTGCCGATGGGCAACGTTTCATGGGATCGTCGTGCCGTTTGAGCGCGGTCCGGAGTCCCATTGGTACGCCCCGAGTACTAGACGGCCGTGCGTGGGTCGCGCACACTGTGTTCCGCGATCGGGGCCGATCGGCAGGGCGATTCATCTCCGTGCGGTCCGGTCGCGTCGATGTCATCCACGGCGCCCGTCTGCCGGACCAGTCGGGGTAGGGAGAGAGATGGACACCAGCATTCCGCGCCGAGGGCGCATCACGATATTCCGCAAGGCCGGCTGGCTCGCCGTGGCCGCCATGGTCGCGACGGCCCTGTTCGTGACACCTGGCGTCGCTCTCGGCCAGACCGCGAGCGGCGACTGCGCACAGGTCAACGTGGACTTCACCGGCGCGCCCACGGGTACCACCGCCGACGTGTATGTGACCGGGACCAGGACGAACCCGATCGCTCACTTCACCACGACAAACTATGTCCTGGCGGCACCCGGAACCTACGACGTCGTCTGGTCGAACGGTGGGGTCGTCACTGGCGTCGACCAGGTGACAGTCCCGAGCTGCGGCCTGCTGCAGATCACCAAGTCGATCTCCGGCGCCTCGGCGGCGGACTTCCCGGGTGGCCAGTTCAGCTTCTCGGTCGACTGCGGTGGCACCAACACGTACACGACATTCATCACGATCGCTGCAGGCGGCAGCAGCGGCTCGGTCTCCTTCGACGTCCCGGCCGGGGCGTCGTGCTCCGTGACCGAGAGCGCGCCCCCCGCGCCAGGCACCGGTTACCAGTGGGGGGCAGCGACGATCGCGCCGAATCCGGTGACGATCATCGGCAACCAGACCGTGACCGTCACGGTCACCGATCCGCGCAACCCCCTCGCGAGCCCGAGCCCCAGCCCATCGGCGAGCCCGAGCCCATCGGCAAGCCCGAGCCCGAGCTCGCCGCCGACGAGCCCGCCGTGCACCGCGGCGAACAACTGCTTCTTCACCAGCCCGAGCCCGAGCCCGAGCGCGTCGCCGAGCCCGAGCGCCTCGCCGAGCCCGAGCGCGTCGCCGAGCCCGAGCGCGTCCCCGACCCCGACCGGCGGGGTGGGTGGAGCGACAGGCAAGCCGCACGTGACGCCTCCGCCTACCGCCACCCTGGGCAGCTCGACGGGTCAGCCTGCCGGTGACACATGGCGGATCGCCCTCCTGGGGCTCGCCGCCCTCCTCGCCAGCCTCCTGATCTTCAGCCCGAGAACGACGAGC
>Ga0302299_10000401_pt1 | contig 23236 bp, 23 predicted proteins | sample III_Fen_N3_4_FD_198795 | JGI IMG/M metagenome (GOLD analysis project Ga0302299, IMG submission 198795) | Peat permafrost microbial communities from Stordalen Mire near Abisko, Sweden - III_Fen_N3_4 | ecosystem: Environmental > Terrestrial > Soil > Wetlands > Permafrost | place: Sweden: Abisko... | reverse complement strand
GCCGTGGACGTAGTGCGCGGCGATCAGCGCCCGGTGGGCGGACTCCAGGTGCGGCTCCAGGACGATGGCGCCGGCGGCGTCGCGTGCGGCCGCCAGCGGGTCGCCCTCGGCCAGCCCGAGCTCGGCGGCCCGCACCAGCAGGTCGCTTCGCCGCCCCGACACCTCGCGACGCACGTCGACCGCCCACGCCGAGTCGGGCTCGTCGGCGAACGGCTCCGCGTCCGACAGACGCAGCGCGTCGCGCACTCGGTCGAGGTGCAGCCAGGTCGTCATGTCCGCTGCGGCACAGCGGAAGGCGGCGAGATCCAACCACGCCGAGTCGACGTCGAGCCGGTAGCCCGACGCATCGGTCTGGACCAGGGACGGCTCGTCGCGCCCTGGGCGCCGAAGCCGACGACGCAGGACCGCGACGTAGTGCTCCACCGATCCGTCCGGATCCGCCGGCGGCTCGTCGCGCCACAGCAGGTCGGCGAGCCGGTCCTTCGAGACCGCTCGGCCGTCGTGCGCGGCGAGGATCTGCAGCACCTGTCGTGGCTTGCGGCCGTCGAAGCCGCGGCTCGAGAGCACGACGTCACCGTCGTCGACCCTCAGCCGACCGAACACGTGGATACGCACGGACATGGTCTTGGCCTCCCGGCCCGGCGCGAGGAGGTGCGCCGTACGTCGAGCATGCGCGCTCGTCTCGCGGAGCGCGTCGCCCGCGCAGCGAGTCTTTCCCTCGACCTTGGCCGCGGTCGGACTACGACCTTCGTCGTAGTCCGACGGGCCGGTCAGCCCGCTGCGACGACGATCGCGCCCAACAGCAGGGCTCACGCACCGGCGGTGAGCCGCCTGCACACCTCGTCGCCCGCGGCACCGCGGATGGTCTCGAGGTCGCCCACGACCACCAGCCGGTCGCGGGCACGCGACAGCCCCGCGTAGAGCACCTCGCGGGCCACCCCCTCACGGAAGCCGTCGACCACCAGGACAACGACCGGGCGCTCGAGTCCCTTGAAGCCTGCGACGGTGCCGTAGAAGACCTCGTCGTCCATCCAGAAGCCGTCCCAGTAGCCGTCCTTGCCGACCTCGGCCTCCACCCGCCGGTGGTTGTCGTGCCGGTGCAGCGTCGTGAGGACGGCGACGTGCCCGGGCTCGTAGCCCTCGTCGAGCAGCGACTCGACGACGGAGTCGGCGGTGTCGCACGCGGTCTCCCCCGTCGCGGGCACGAAGCCGACCGGAGGGCCGTCGCCGCCCAGGTAGCGCATCCGGTCGTGCGCCAGCGGCGCGAAGGCACCGGCGATCTGCACGGTGTTGCGCACGTTCTGGTCGAGCGAGAGCTCGAACATGTCGAGGTCGGGTCGACCGCGGCGTCCGGCGAAGACGGTCTGCCGCTCGTCGCCGGCGACGAACACGCACTGCTCGCGCAGCGACGCGAGCAGCGGCGGCCACCACGCGTCGGCGAAGTCCTGCGCCTCGTCCACGACGAGGGCGTCGTACGCCGGGACCACGCGGTGGCTCATGAGCGCCGGGAGCTGCTCGTCCCACCACTGCTGCTGCGCTCCGTCAGGGACGTCGAGCCCGAGGCCGACGCCGTAGGCGCTGAAGGTCATCACCGTGATGCGCCGGGCCAGCTTCTGCGGCATCGCCGCGACGGCGCGGCGCAGCCAGCGCGCGAGCCCGACGGAGTAGCAGAGGAAGAGCACCTGCTTGCCGTCCTCTGCCCACAGCCGCGCGCGCTGCAGCGCGACGAACGTCTTGCCGGTGCCGGGACCGCCCACCACCCGCACCCGGGGGTTGGTCCGAGCGATCCGCATGAGGGAGGCCTGGTCGTCGGTGAGCCGCGCGACGAGGTCCTCGCGCGCCTGGACCGTGCCGAGCAGCGCGGCCGCCGGCTCGAACCGGCCGCCGAGCAGGTCGGCCGCCTCGGCCACCCGGTCGGCGCTCGGCGGCCCGATGTCGGTGAGCCGGTCGCGCAGCGCGTGCCAGATGCGGTCCGCGGCGTCGTCGAGGTCGTTCTTCGCGATCAGTGCCCAGCGGGGGATGTCGGGCGACGGCGGCTCCGGGCCGAACTCCACCGCCGGGAAGGCGACGAGGTGCTCGAAGCGGATCGGGCCGTGGCTCCAGCCGCGCAGCCGAAGGTAGCTGTCGAGCAGGCGCTTGGCGCGGTCGGCCTGGACGGCCGGGTCGATGGCCGTGAGGCCCTCGGGAGTCGGCTGGAGCCAGCGGCCCTCGGCGTGCTGCACCTGGCCGCCCTTGACCTCGATGACCGCGAAGCCGGCCTCGGGCAGGCCGACGACGATGTCGGCCTCGTAGAAGTCCTCGTGCGCGTGCAGGTGCAGGTTGGCCGCGAGGAAGGAGTCGGCCGGCAGCTGGCTGCGCAGCTTCTTCCAGAGCAGCTCCTCCGCCCCCGACCGGAACCGAGGGTCGGGCGGAAGCAGTCGCGGGGCCACTCCCACGTTCTACAGGAGCGCCCCGCGCGCTGATCGGGTCCGTCAGACCTTCGCCTTGCGGCCGCCGAAGAGCCGCTCGACCAGCGACGGGGTCGGCGGGCAGGCGCAGCGCTTGCTCTTCGGCACTCCGCGCATGACCTGGTCGACGTGCTGGCCGCAGCCGGCCCATGTCGCGTTGCCGCACTTCCGGCAGGTCACCTGTCGGCACATCTCGCGGGTCCTCTCGTTCGGTGGGTGTCAGGAGCACTATACCCCCCGGGGTATGCCCGTGGCGACCGGCACCCTGACACTTGCCCCCAGAGAATCGAGGTCCCCATGTGCAGTCCTGCCCTCTGCCGTGCGTGCGGCAAGATCACCTGGTCCGGCTGCGGGCAGCACGTCGACCAGGTCATGGCCTCGGTCCCGGAAGACCGCCGCTGCACCTGCCGCTGACCCGTCGCGAGCCGCGCCGCCTCGCTGCCCGGTTGCACGCTCTCGACGCCTGAAACCGAGCATCCGGGCGGTGCGGCGCGGCCGGCCGGCCCCCGTCCGTGGTCCGCGCTCGGTAGCCTGACGACCGGCACCGCGCGCGGCGCGGGCACGACGAGGGGGGTCACCATGCGGGCACGGCGTAGGGCGACGATGGCGGCGGTGGCGCTCACCGGAGGTCTGCTGCTCACGGCGTGCGGCGGCACCGGGAGCATCTCGCTCCCCACCGGACGGCCCTCGGTCTCGCTCCCGACGATCCCCTCGCGCAGCGCGACGCCCTCGGACACGGTCACGCCGACCGACACGTCGGCACCGACACCCAGCGACACGACGCCCACGGCCAGCGCGACGTCGAGCCCCTCCGAACCCGCGAGCTCGACCCCGACGCCCACGCCGACGCCGACACCCACGCCGACGAGCGCGACGCCGACACCGACGCCCACGAAGACGGCGACGCCGACGCCCACCCCGACGCCCACACCCACCACGGCCTCCCCGACCCCGACGCCGGAGAGCCCCACCCCTACGCCGACGAGCGCCTCTCCGACCAGCGCGTCGCCGAGCGTGACGGCCTCGCCCTCCCCCGCGCCGGTCCCCGCCGACTCCTCGACGCCCTGGTGGCCGTGGGCGCTCCTGGCCGCCGTCGTCGCCGCGCTGCTCGGCTGGTGGGCGGTCGTCGGCGGCAAGCGCCGCCGCTGGGACGCCGCGTTCGAGAAGGACCTCGGCGACGCCCGGTGGGTCGTCGACTCGCTCGTGCCCTCGATCACGAACCGCACGCTGCCGACGACGCAGGTCGCGGCTCAGTGGCCGGACGGCAAGCGCCGGCTCGACGACCTGCAGAGCGACCTCTACCGCCTCGGCTCCGACATCCCGACGACCGAGCGCGCGACACACCTCGGTGCGGTGTCCGGCGCCCTCGGCGCGCTGCAGCACTCGCTCGAGTCCGACGTCGCCCTGCGGGCCAGTGCCGCCGGAGCCGAGGGAGAGGCGGCTCTCGCCGCATCGCTGCAGGACGTCGTACGCCGTCGCGAGACGTTGATCGCCGCGATCGCGAACACTCCCCCGGGCGGGACGCACCAGGGCAGCTGAGGCTCACCTGCCTCGAAGACCGGACGCCTCGTGCGCTGCCTCGCGTCGTCTCCCGCACGGGGCTACCGTCGAAGACGCCGGGGAGCAGCGCACGACGTCGGCTGCGCACCTCGCCGCGGCGGTCCACCCGCCGTCCGAGAGGCGCCGCGACCGGCTCAGTCGGGAGGTGGCCATGTCCACGTCGGTCTCAGGACGAGTCCCGTCGATCGAGCCCGCAGAGGCGATGACGGCGATCTCGGGTGACGCGCTCCTGCTCGACGTACGCGACGCGAACGAGTGGGCTGCGGGTCGCGCCTCGCACTCCGTCCACATCCCGCTCTCCGGGCTGTCGACGGCCACGCCCTACACGACTCGGGTGCGTCAGGTGATCGTGGTGAGCCGCAGCGGCCGCCGCGCGACGGAGGCCGTCGCCCGGCTGCGTGCGGCGGGCGTCGACGCGGTGCTGCTGCACGGCGGGCTGCGGGCGTGGGTCGCCGCCGGTGGCGAGCTGGTCGCCGAGCCGGGCCACGAGCCGCACATCGCGACGCGCCGGGACCCCCAGGCCTAGGACGCCGAAGCCCGGGAGCCGTCGGGCTCCCGGGAACTCGATCGCGTACGCCGAGCTCCTAGGGCACGATCACCGCACGGCCGGAGACCTCGCCGCGCGCGAGCAGCTCGTAGGCGTGCACCGCCTCGGAGAGCGGGAACGTCGTGCAGTGCGGCGCGATCAGGCCGCGCGAGGCGAGGTCGAGCACCTCGATGAGCTCAGGCCTGCTGCCCCAGTAGGTCGTCTGGATCGAGACCTCGTAGGGCATGGTGAAGAAGGAGAACGGGATCGTGCCGTCGGCGATGCCGACGATCGTGAGATCGCCCGTCTGACGGGTGATCGCGGCACCGAGGGCCATCGTGGGGGTCCGCCCCGACGGAGTCGAGCACGACATGCGCGCCGACACCGTGGGTGTGGTCGCGGATGTTCGCGGCCGCGTCGTCGCCCGGCTTCACGGTGAGGTCCGCACCGAGGTCGGTCGCCATCGCGAGCGCGTCGTCCTTCCGGTCGACGACGACCACGCTGTCCCGGTCCCGGCTCCGGGTCCTCGACCTCGACGAGCACAGGCTCGGACTTCCAGTCCAGAAGGCGCCGCGCGTACCTGTCCGCTCCCCTCCTCGCGAGGGCACGTACGACGTCGGCGTGCTCCCCGCGGGCACGTCGAGTCGAGGCGTGCTCGAGGCCGGTTCCAGCCCTGGTCCGGCGCGACACCCCGGCGTACCGTGACAAGCGAGCACGAAGGGCCGGGCGGACGGGTCCGCCTCGGTCGTCCGGTGGCCCGACCGGCGTCACCGGGACCGATGAGGGAGCGTGCGTCATGAAGGCACAGGTGGGTGATCGGGTCATCGTCGCGTCGGTGCAGACCGGCGCTGCTGCACGCACTGGCACCATCGTCGCGCTCCGTCATCCTGACGGGACGCCCCCCTACGTCGTCCGCTGGGACGACGACGGACGCGAGGGCGTCTACTTCCCGGGTCTCGACGGCCGGGTCGAGACCATCGACCTGCGCGACTCGACGCTCGTCGCGCCGAGGTCCCCGGTCGACCGCATCAAGAGCTGGGTCGTCGACGTCGAGCTCGTCGAGTGCGGCGAGGAGACCACTGCCCGCGCGGTGCTCCGGCTCGATGACGGCCGGCCCGTGCAGAGCCGCTACGGCCGCTCGGTGCGGGCACCGCGCGACGAGGACCTGCCCATCGTCGGCGACAAGGTCGCCGTGGCGCGCGCCCTGCGCCGGCTCGCCGACACCCTGCTCGCCGAGGCGAGCACCACCATGTCGCAGCGCGAGCACCGCGACGTGATCCTCACCCGCTGACTCCGCAGCGGGCCAACCTCAAGACTCACGCAACGGGGCCAGGACCACCCGTACGGCGGGTTCCGGTGCGCCCCCGCGCGTCGATGCTGAGGACGTGAACTGGGACGACGCAGCACGCGCCGCTCACGACGTCCATGACCTCGTCGTGAGCCGCTGGCGCACGCATGACGAGAACCGCCTGTATGTCTCGACCCCGTCCGGCGAGCCGGTCGGGTGGGTCGACCTCGACGACGGTGCCCGCCACCTCGACCGCCCCGAGCTCGAGGACCGCTTCGAGGTGACGGTGGCGATGCACGTCGCCCTCGAGCACGTCGGCTACCTCCCCGCCGCCGAGGACTGACGTCGCCCAGAGGTGGTGTCAGCGCGCCGGGCATCTCGCGCCGAGACCACCTCTCGGGACGCGGTGGCCGGTCCGCCCACCGCCACCTAGGGTCGAGGCATGGCTCTGGTGGACGATCTCGGGCACGACGTCGAGCTGACGCGGACGCCCACCCGCGTGGTGTCGCTCGTCCCCTCGCTCACCGAGGCCGTCGCCGTGTCGGCGCCGGGCGTGCTCGTGGCAGCGACCGACTGGTGCGTGTATCCGCCGGATCTCGCGGTGACGCGGATCCGTGGGACGAAGAACCCCGACTGCAAGGCCATCGCCGCGCTCGCACCCGATCTCGTCATCGCCAACATGGAGGAGAACCGGGAGATCGACGTACGTCGGCTCCGCGATGCGGGCGTGCCGGTGTGGGTGACCCGCATCGAGACGGTCGGCGAGGCCTTCACGTCGATGTCGCGCCTGTTCGTCGAGGCGCTCGGGATCGACGAGCCGGCCTGGCTGAGCGAGGCGCGTGCGGAGTGGGACGAGCCCGTGGTGCCGCTCGGGATCCGGGTGGCGGTGCCGGTGTGGCGAGACCCGTGGTTCGTGGTGGGGAGCTCGACGTTCGCGGGCGACGTGCTGCACCGCCTCGGGCTGGTCAACGTGTTCGCCGACTCCCCCGAGCGCTATCCCAAGGTCGATGTCAGCGCCCTGACCTCGAGCGACGTCGACCTCGTCCTGCTGCCCGACGAGCCCTACATCTTCAGCGCGACCGACGGCCCCGAGGCCGTGCCCGTGCGGACCGCGCTCATCGACGGCCGGATGCTCACGTGGTACGGCCCGAGCCTGCACGACGCGAAGAACGAGCTCCTCGCCGCGATCCTCGCCGCCCTCAAGCTCCCGGAGACGCCGTAGCGATGTGTCCACACCCCGCAGCGAGCGAGCGTGGACACATCACGCCGAGGGCGGGCCGCCGGCGGTGTGCTCACGCCAGGCAGGACACCGGCGTGAGCACATCGCTGCGGGGAGCTGACGTCAGAACTCGCCGCCGCGGCGGGGGTCGCGGGTGCCCTTCTCGACGCGGGCGCGCGAGGTCATGCTGCGCCTGACGTTGAACGCGTCGTCGCGCTCGTCGAGGTAGCCGATCGACTGCTCGAACCAGGTCAGCTCGTCGAGCACGCTCGCGTCGGGCATCGGAGACGCGGCGAGCAGCGCTACGGCGGCTCCCATGACGGCTCCGGCGGTCGTGCGGTCGCCGTGGCGCAGCGCCTCCTCGCTCTCCCGCTTGGCCTTCTGCACGGTGAGCAGCAGCTTCTCCCGCTCGACCTCGGGGCTGCGCACGCGGCCCGCGGCCTCGTCACCGGGCAGCACGTTGACCGCCAGCGGGACGGTCACCACGTGCTCGACGAGACCCGGGAGCTCGACGTAGCGGAACACCAGCTCGGCGATCTGAGCGACGCCGAGAGCGGCACGCGCGGGGACCTCGAGGGACAGGACGAGGCGACGCGTCTCGTCGGCGTAGAAGTCGCCGAGCTCGACCAGGACGCCGTCCGGCGACGACGTGGACGGCAGCTCGTTGAGCACGGTGACCGACGCGATGTCGGTGCCCGGCTTGATGAGCAGGCTCGCCGCCTGCACGTTCTTGCTCAGCAGGCCCTCGACCTCGCTGGCGAGCGCGACCGCCGCGGCCTCGGCCTGCTCGGCGAACGCGTGGTTGCCGGCACCGCCCTCGGTGAGGGCCACGAGGATCTGCTCGTCGTAGCCGAGCCCGATCCCGATCGTGCTCGTGGTGACGCCGTGCGTGCGGGAGTCGGCCGCGAGCTTCTTGAGCGACACCGGGTCGGTGACGCCGGCGTTGGCCTGGCCGTCGGAGAGCAGCACGATCGTGGCGCCGGACTCCCCCGCGGCGCCCTTCGCCTCCTGCAGCGCGCGCAGGTAGCCCGACGACAGGTCGGTGCTGCCCCCGGTCGAGATGGAGTGGACCGCGGCCTTGGCCGAGGCCTTGCCGTGGTCGGCGAGCGGCCGGGTCGGCAGCACGACCTGCGCGGTGTCGTCGAACACGACGACACCGAGCTTGTCGGTCGGGTCGAGGCGGTCGATGAGCGCCACGAGCGCGGACTTCGCGGCGAACAGCCGCGGACCCGACATCGAGCCGGAGCGGTCGAGCACGACCACGATGGTGTGCGGCGAGCGCGGCGCCGCGGTGGCGGGCGCGGGCGGCGCCTGGAGCTCGAGCAGCACGGTGACGACGTCGTCCTGCTCGAGAGCGATGACGTCGACGTCGAGGTGGGCGTTCACGTGCATGGGGGGCTCCTCCCGTAGTGGCCTTCGAGGCTGTGTTCCCTGCAGATCTCTGCGATCTGGAGATCACGGTCCTCGGGGGGTCTGACAGTGCGGCTGTCCACCCTGTGGGTGATTGCCTGTCCTGTCTATGGACAGTTGTACACACGACACGCAGGTGCTGTCAACTTGATGGACAGGTGCCGACGCCGTACGGTCGGGGCATGGCCTCGGACATCACGGTGGTGGTCGACCGTCGCGGTCGCACCACGCCGCTCGGCGACTTCGTGTTCCGCCTGCTCGAGCAGAGCGGCAAGAGCGTGAGCCAGCTCTCCCGCGACGCGAACCTGTCGCGCTCGTTCCTCTACCTGCTCAAAGACGACCGGCAGGTGCCCTCGCTCGACTCGCTGGTCACGCTGTTCGAGGCGGTCGGCGTCGACGAGGTGCGGATCGCCGACAGCGACGAGCCCGGCGAGCTCGCGCTCGTGATCGACGGCCGACCGTGGTGGGTCCGCCTGCCGAGCTCCAGCCGCCGCGCCGCGCGGTCGCGCTCGGCGCTGCAGACCCTCAACGCGCCCTCGCTGTCGGCGTCGGCGATGTCCTACGACGTCGGCGCAGATGAACCGCTCCTGCTGAGCGCCGCACCGGCGTCGTACTCCCGCGACTCGGGCTTCACCCGCAAGACCCGCACCGACGACCGACAGCGTCTCCTCGGCGAGCTGCTCGCCGCTGCCGGCGCTCTCGACAAGCAACGCCTCGAGCTCCTCGTCGAGAACGCCAAGCTCCTCGGCAGCAGCTAGGCCAGACGGCGTGAAGCGATCGTCGAGACGTGGCGTGAGCGCGCCTGACATCTCGCGCTGACGCCACAACTCGGGGCTTGGCGCAGGCTCAGGTGGTCGCGCGCCACTCGAGCTGGGAGCTCAACGCCCGCGACGGGGATACGCAGACGAGGACTCTCCCCCGCGTGTCGTGCGAGATCTCGCCGCGCACGTCGCACCGGTCCCCCGCGGTCGCGACGACCGGGACGACCGCGTCGTCGACGCCGTGCGACGCGGCCGTGCCGGCCGCGAGGAATGATGCGACCCACGGCAGGACCGTCACCGCGAGCAGAACGACGCCGACGGCGACGGCGATCCTCGCGGGGATCGACAGGTCACGGATCAGCCCGACGACCTGCGCCGTCCACGGCGTCGGCACCGGCGGCGGCTCGACGCGGGCCGCGGCGTCGGCGTGGCGACCGAGCTCGACGGCCGGGTGCGGGCCCGAGCGGGACGCCGCGGTGATGGGCATCGTGGCGAAGCTGGACCAGTGGTCGGCGATCGCCTCGCGGACGCGAGCCCGGTCACCGCCGGGATACCACCATTGCAGACCGCTCTCGAGGTCGAGCGCCCACGCGGGGCTGCCGTCGGCGGCGAAGGCCAGCACGAGGTCGCGGTCGGCCGCGAGCTCGCGCACGAACAGGACGTCGGCCATGTCGCCTCCCCTCGCGGGTCGCACCGGTGGCACCACTGTCCCTCGCGAACGCGTCCGCCGCACCCGCGTTCAGGATCGCGCGGGGGTCCGACACCGCGTCGTCGCCGCAGGCGCGGCGGCGGCCCGGATCAGGCGCGCGGCCAACCGCTCCGGCGTGCGTGCAGGGCGACGCCGGCGACACCCACCGCCACCGAGCCCAGCACCGCTTGCAGCGCGCTCGGGCCGACGAACGGGATCTGCACCACGAGCTCGGTCGCGAGCAGTCCGCTGGCCACGAGCACCGCCGTCGGCGCGCGGGGCGACCGGCGGTGGAGCAGGGCGACGGCCGTCGCGGACGGCACGGCCACCGAGGCGAACAGCCACACGCCCGGGAGCTTCCAGGTCGTCAGGCCGAGCGGCTCGATCGCCTCCGGCGGTGGAGTGGCGACACCCGCCCACAGCTGGACCGCGCCGGCCACAGCCGCCACGGCGACCAGGGACTCGGCGGCCATCAGGACCGTTCGATGCGGATACGTCTGCGTCAGCTCTGCGGACCCGTTCGGGCCCACAGCCAGGCCGGTCATCCGGCTCACCTCGGTTCATCGAGTGGCAACGCCACCAGCCTGCCACCGACGATCCGGGCGACGCAGGTCAAGCCTGCGAGTGCTCCGCGATGAGGCGCAGGAAGGTGGCGCCGTACTTCTCGGCCTTGACCGGGCCGATGCCGTTCACGGCGAGCAGCTCGTCGGTCGTGGCGGGGCGGGTGGTGACCAGCTCCCACAGCGTGCGGTCCGGGAGCACGACGTACGCCGGGACGCTCTCCGCATCGGCGATGACGCGCCGCTCGTCGCGCAGGATCTCGAACAGCGCCCTGTCGTCGTCGCTGGCGGCCGACTCGGCGGCGGCGCGGCTCGACGACGTGCGGGTCTTCTTCACCTTCGCGGGTGCCGCCGACAGGCGACGCAGCTCGACGCGGGCCGTGCCCTCGAGGATCGGGCGCGACGCCTCGGTGACCGTGAGCGCGCCCATGCGGGTCGGGTCGGGCGAGAGCACGCCGCGCGCGACCAGCTGGCGGATCACGCTGCGCCACTCGGGGCCCGACAGGTCGGCGCCGACGCCGAAGGTCGGCAGCTCCTGGTGGCTCCACTGCTCGACCTTGGGCGTCAGCTTGCCGGTGAGAACGTCGATGACGTGGCCGGCACCGAAGCGCTGGCCGGTGCGGATCACCGCGGAGAGCACCTTCTGCGCAGGGACGGTCGCGTCCCAGAGCTCGGGCGGGTCGAGGCAGACGTCGCAGTTGCCGCAGTCGCCGGACTCCTCGTCGAAGTAGGCGAGCAGGAGGCGGCGGCGGCAGGTGGCGGCCTCGGCGTAGCCCAGCATCGCGTCGAGCTTCATCTGGTCGACCCGCTGGTGCTCGGGCGAGCCGTCGGAGCCGAGGATGAACGACCGCTGCTGCACGACGTCGGCGAGGCCGTAGGCCATCCACGCCACGGCCGGCTCGCCGTCGCGGCCCGCGCGGCCGGTCTCCTGGTAGTAGCCCTCGAGGCTCTTCGGCAGGTCGACGTGGGCGACGAACCGCACGTCGGGCTTGTCGATGCCCATGCCGAACGCGATGGTCGCGACGACGATCACGCCGTCCTCGCGGCGGAAGCGCTGCTGCACCGCGCTCCTGACGTCGCTGCCCAGACCTGCGTGGTAGGAGAGGGCGTCGTAGCCCTCCTTGCGGAGCATCTCGGCGATCTCGTCGGTGCGCTTGCGCGACTGGGCGTAGACGATCCCGCAGGAGCCGCGCAACGACGCGCCGTCGTCGCCGGTCTGCAGCAGGAAGCGCAGCAGCTGCGAGCGGACGTCCTGCTTCTCCTCGACGACGTAGCGGATGTTGGGCCGGTCGAAGCTGGAGACGAACTCGCGCGCCTCGAGCAGCCGGAGCCGGTCGTGGATCTCGCGGCGGGTGATGGCGTCGGCGGTCGCGGTGAGCGCGATGCGCGGGACGCGCGGGAAGTAGGACGTGACCTCGGCGATGCGGAGGTATTCCGGCCGGAAGTCGTGGCCCCACTGCGACACGCAGTGCGCCTCGTCGATCGCGAAGAGCGCGATGCCCGGGCCGTTCGCGATGTCGTTGAGCGTGGCGAGGAACGACGGCATGAGGAGGCGCTCGGGAGCGACGTAGAGCAGGTCGAGGTCGCCGGAGAGCAGGTCGCGACGGATCGCGGAGGTCTCCTCGAGCGTGGTCGTCGAGTTCCAGAACGAGGCCTTCACGCCGAGCAGGCGGAGCGCCTCGACCTGGTCGTGCATGAGCGCGATGAGCGGTGAGACCACGATCCCGACACCGGGACGCAGCAGGGCGGGCAGCTGGTAGCACAGCGACTTGCCGCCGCCGGTCGGCATGAGCACGACCGTGTCCTGGCCGGCGAGCACCCGCTCGACGATCGGCTCCTGCGCCCCGCGGAACGAGCCGAACCCGAACACGTCCTGCAGCACCCGGGCCGCGTCGGACTGCACTGCCGGCACGGCTGCGGGCGCGGCGACCTGGGACTCACTCATGACGGTCGGACCCTACCTGGGCGTCCCGACACGGCCGCGCGGCGCAGCACGATCCTGTGACGGAACGGTCCCCGGCCGGGGATCAGAGGCAGCATGGACCGCGTGACCAGGTCCCGAGGGCTGCGTTGGGCGGCGGCTGCGGCCCTCGCGGCGCTGCTCTCGGCGTGCGCCGCCGGAAGCGGGGCGCCGGCGCAGGTGACGACGGCTCCGGTGCCGGCGTCGAGCTCGGCGCCGGCGTACGACCCGGCTGCGGTGTCGGAGGTCTATCCCCCGGCGAACGCACCCACGGGCACGGTGCCGGTCGTGCTGGTCGTGCCCGGCGGCGGCTGGGAGACGGCGGACCGCAACGGGATGACGCCGCTGGCGCAGGAGCTCGCCGCGGCCGGCTACTTCACGGTCAACGCGAGCTATCGCGCCGGGGCCGACGGGGCGCACTTCCCCGTCCCGTTGCAGGACGTGCTGTGCGCGGCCGGCTACGCCGTCGCTCAGGCGCGGGCCGCGGGCCTGACGACGGGCCCGGTCGTGCTGGTCGGCCACTCCGCGGGCGGCCACCTCGTGGCGCTGGCGGGCACGTCCGGCTCGACCCTCGCGCGTCGGTGCGCCGATCCCGTGCCGACGATCGCCGGCGTCGTGGGGCTCGCCGGCGTCTACGACACGTCCGCGTTCGCGGCGTACATGACCGACTTCTTCGGCGTCACGCGGGCGAGCGACCCACCGCTGTGGAGGAGCGGCGACCCGATCGCCTACGTCGAGTCCGGTGCCGCTCCCCGCGGGGTGCATGTGCTGCTGATCCACGGCGACGCCGACAGCGTCGTCCCGCTCGCCCAGGCTCGGGCGTTCGCCAAGGCGCTCACGGCCGCGCGGATGGACGTCACCCTCGACGTCGTCCCCGCCGCGACCCACCTGGACGTCATCAACCCCGCGATCGCCGCAGCCCCCATCACCGCCTGGATCCGCACGCTGCGCTGAGCCCGATGACCGCCCGACGGATCAGGCGTCGGCCATGTCCTCGTCGGGGTAGCCGACCGGGAGGTCGCCGTCGGTCCGGAAGTCCGGCATGCGGCCCGCGGGTACGACGGCCAGGAGGGCCAGCAGCGCGAGGATGAGCATCGTCGCGCGGAGGGCGTTCAGCCGGTTGTCCTCGAAGATCGTGACCGCCGCGGCCTTCTGCACGGCCGTCGCGTCGGTCCGCGCGATGACGGTCTCGAGCTGGTCGTTGGTGAGGAAGTTGATGCGGTCGAGGTTCACCTGCGCCGACAGCTCCGGCGTGATCACCGGGTTCGCCGCAGCATCACGCGCTACGCCGAACCCGAGGAAGCCGACCGCGAGCGCCGTCGCGACGGCGATGCCGGCGCTGCCCGACAGGTTGTGCGTCAGCCCACGCCACGCACCGACGTCGCCGGCGAGCTCCTTCGGCGCCGCCGTCAGCAGCGTGTTGAACACGAGCGCGACGATGCAGCCCTGCGCGAGACCGAGGGTGATGAGGCCGATCACGATGACGACCTGACCCCAGTCGTTGTGGATCGTGAACGCGAGCAGGGACATCGCGGCAGCGACGATCACGAAGCACACGCGGGCTATCTGACCGGGCGAGAAACGGTCGTAGAGCCGAGAGACGAGGGTGTTCGCGATGAAGATGGAGATCGTGTAGGGGATGATCGAGAGCGAGGTCTTGATGCCCGAGAACCCTTGCACCGTCTGCATGTAGAGCGGGAGCAGGAAGCTCGCCGCCGTACCGACGAAGAGCATGATGGCCATGCAGTAGGTGACGGCGCGCTCCTTGTTGCTCTTGAGCACGTCGAGGCTGAACAGCGGCACCTTGCCGTCGTCCATCCGCCCGCGCGTCCAGCGGAAGAACCACTGGAAGAACACGACCCCGATCACGAGCAGGAACGGCACGGGCGAGAGCCCGAGGATCGAGAACGGCGCGGTGGGCGAGGCCACGAGCAGTCCCCACGCGTTCAGGCCGGTGAAGCCGACGCTGAGCAGGAGTACGGCGACCGACGAGAGCACCGCGCCGCGGCCGTCGATCACGAGGCTCCTCTGCGCCGGGATCACCGTGAGCTTCCACGAGAGCAGGAAGTTGACCGCGCCGATCGTGGCCACCGTGAGGAACGACCACCGCCAGCCGATCGTGGACGCGAACACACCGGCGATCAGGATCGAGACCACCTGCGCGAGCGGGATCGCCGAGGCGAGGAAGCCGATCGCCTGACCCTGCTGCCGGCCGTGGTAGTTGCTCGCGATGATGACCGTGAGCGCGGGCGCCGCGATGGCGATCGCCATGCCGGAGAGGAACTGCGCGACGATGAGCGTCGTGCCGTTCTGCGCCGTCGCGATGAGCAGTGCGGCGACGGCGGGGACGATCACGCCGATCTGGAACGCGAGCCGCACGCCGATCTTCGCGCCGAGCTTCGCGCCGAGCAGCACGAACGACGCCATCGCGAACGTGCCGGTCGTGAGCGCGACGCCGACGGCTGTGGGCGGGATGCCGAGGTCGGCGGTGATGCCGTTGATCGACACGTTCCACGCGTTGAACGACAGCTGCACCTGGCACAGCATCACGATGGCGAGCGGGAGCCAGGACGCGGAGACCTCGGTGTCGCTCGACGTGCCCGTGCTGCTCACTGGTGGCCCCCCTCGCGTCGCCCGGCCCGCTGCCGGTCGGGCCCAAGTATGGGTCCCCTGACCCGCATCCTGGCTGCTCTCCGGTCCTGGTGCGACACGGGAGCCGACTCAGGTGGTCAGCGCCGCGCGGTGCGGCTCACCCCATGGTGCGCTGGCCGTCGAGGGACTCGCGCAGGATGTCGGCGTGGCCGGCATGCTGCGAGGTCTCCGCGAGGATGTGCAGCAGAGTCCGTCGCACGGACCAGCGGGCGTCGGGCTCGAACCAGGGCGCCTTCGGCAGCGCGTGGTCCGCGTCGAGGCTCGCGACGGAGCGGATGACCTGCTCGGTGCGGGACGCGACCTCGGCGTAGTGGGCCAGGGCGTCGGCGAGGCTCTCCCCCTCGTCGAGACGCCAGCGCGCCTGCGGGTCGATGTCGACGCTCGGGTCGTTCCAGGCCGCGGCGGCCGAGGCGAAGGCGTCGGGTCCGTGCTCGATGAAGGCGGCCCACTGCGCCTCGGTCTCGGCGACGTGGTGGATCAGCCCGGACAGCGTCAACGCGCTGTCCGTCGTGCGGGTCGCGGCCTGCTCGTCGGTGAGGCCCTGCACGGTGAAGGTGAGGAACCAGCGGTGGCGGGCCAGGGTCTCGATGAGGTCGGCGCGCTCGCGGTCGAGCGTGGTGGTGCTGGTGGTCTCGGTCATGGCTGTCCCCTCCCTGTGGTGGTTCGCCCACGCTAGTGCGGGGGTCCGACAGCGCGCGGTCCGTCGCGCGGCACCGCACCGTGTCCGCGCGGTCGAGACCTCGGGGGCGTTGACCTCACGAGTAAGGCATGCCTAAGTTGGAGAGGTCCAGGTCGGGTTCCACCCGGCACCGACACCCGCAGAACGCGGAGGTGGTCGACGTGACGACGGCATCGATGGTCCGACGGGCCGAGAAGTACGTGGAGTACCGGATCCAGTGGATCGGCCTCAGCCTCGGAGGTCCCGCCCGCCTCGACGACGAGCACGACCCGATCGAGCAGCTGAAACTCCGCTACCACCGGCCGCCGCGCAGGACGCACCCGCGCCGCCCGAGCAGCGGCTACGAGGCGCTGGACCGCCTCCCCGGCTGAACGGCGGTCGCGGAGGTCAGCGGCCGCGCAGGACCGAGATGACGTCGGCGAGCACGCCGTAGGCCGTCGACCGCGGCGTGAGGTCGTGACCGACGACCGTGAGTCCCGGCATCAGGTCGCCCTCGAAGTGCACGCCGAGGGCCATCGCACCCATCGACAGGAACGGGTCGCCGGGCTCGAGCCTCGTCGGCGCCACCCGCCCGTGCACCACGCCGTCGAGGTTCTCGACCGTGGCGACGAGCCGCACCGGCGTGCCCGCGTGCTTCGCGGCGCGGACCTCCGCGAAGTCGAGCTCTCGGATGCCGGTGATGTCGATGTCGGCGACGCGCAGGTCGGCGTCCATGAGCACGTTCGCGATGGCGACGACCTTCACCGCGGCGTCGAAGCCGTCGACGTCGAGGCTCGGGTCCGCCTCGGCGATCCCGGCGTCCTGCGCGGCGCGCACGCCGTCGTCGAAAGTCCCTCCTGCCTCGATGGTCTCGAGGATGACGGTCGTCGTGCCGTTCATGAGTCCGCGGACACGGTGCGGCCGGTCGAGCGGGAGCGACTCGCGATAGAGCGAGTAGATGGGCAGGCAGTCGGCCGTGGCCGACTCGAAGCGGAACCGCACGCCGTGCTCGGCACCGAGCGCCGTCAGCTCGCGATACGCGTGCACGACCGGCCCCTTGTTCGCCGTCACGCCGTGGATGCCGCGCGCGAGCGCGGCGCGCAGGAACGATGTCGCCGGCTCCCCCGCCACGAGGTCGACGGCGCTGAGCTCGACGAGCACGTCCGCACGAGACGCCTCGAGCCACGTGGCGATCTCGGACGCGTCGTAGTCCTCGCCCTGTGGCACCTCGCCGGCCTCGAGCGCGGCGAGGTCGAGACCCGCGGGGTCGGCGACCATGCCGAGACTGCGCGACATCACGCCGGTGATGCGCAGGTCGACGGCGTAGTCCTCGCGGATCTGGTCGGCGCGCTCACGCACGAGGGTGACGAGCGCGGAGCCGACGTTGCCCAGCCCGACGATCGCGAGGTTGGCGGTGCGCACAGCAGGGACGGTCGGGTCGAGACGCAGGTCCATGTCGGTGATCCTCCCCCGTGGCGCGCACCACCGCCCAACCGGCCTCGCGCCGGTTGGGCGAACCCGTACGGCTCAGCCCTTGTCGTCGCGGAAGACCACGACGGGGCAGTCCGCGTGCTGCACGCAGAAGTGGCTCACCGAGCCGATGAGCATGCCCTTGAAGCCACCCATCCCGCGCGACCCGAGCACGAGCAGGTCGGCGCGCTTGGACGCCTCGACCAGTGCGTGCGCGGCGTGTCCGCGAGCGACGGTCAGCTCCACCCGCGGCTCGGCGCCCACCACCTCGGTGACCACCGACGCGAGACCTCTGTTCGCGGCGTCGATCGGCGTCTCGTCGACCGCGCCCGAGATCCACCCGTAGGTCGCGGGCATCTCCCAGATAGCGATCGCCTCGATGTGGGCACCTGTGGCGACGGCGTAGTCAGCGGCCCAGCGCAGTGCGCGCTTCGACGCGTTCGACCCGTCGACTCCGACGATGACACGGCCAGTCATGGCACTCGCCTCCTCGTGCCACCCACGTTACGCCGATGCCAGTCGCGGGGCATGACGCGGCGCCTCGACGTCACGTGGACGGAGGACGGTCGCGCCCGCCGGACCTCGGCTCCGGCGGGCGCGACCGCTGCCTAGCGGTTCGCCGACCTCCTGGCCGTGGCGGTGGGCTTCGCGTAGTCCACGGCTCCCTGCCAGTCGAGCATCACGCACGGCTCCGCGCCGACGGTCCAGGCGTCGTGGCCCGGCGCGACGATCATGACGTCGCCCGGGTCGAAGTTCTCTTCCGAGCCGTCATCCATGCGCACGGTCAGGTGTCCCGAGAGCAAGTAGCCCGCGTGTGCCGCCTGGCAGCTCGTCGTCCCCGCGATGGGTCGCACATGGTCGGACCAGCGCCACCCGGGTTCGAACACCGCACGTCCCACCGGCATGCCGCCCATCTCGAGCATGGACAGATGGCCCTTTCCGTCGACGAACGGCCTGATGTCGCTCGCGTGGTCGAACCGGCCCTTCATGATTCCGGCCATAGGCACCTCCGGGACGTCGAGCGCCGCCCTGGTCGGGCGGTCACGACCCGACGATGCGCTCGAGTCTGCGCCCGTGACGGCCCGTCGAGTCAACCCCGAAGGTAAGGGAACCCTAAATTCGCGGGATCCCTCGCCGCACATGGTCAATCGGTCGAGTCGGTGGACTGCACCACCTCGAACGACCAGATCGTGGAGCCGGTCGCTGCGGGACCATCTGCCGCGGGACGGCCGGACGCCTGCGCGTGACCGCGGTCGAAGGCCTGCGACGCCGTCCACGCCTCGAAGTCCTCGCGGGTGCGCCAGCGCGTGTAGACGAGGTAGTCGCCGGTGCCCTCGACCGGGCGGAGCAGCTCGAAGCGCTCGAACCCGGGCGCCTTCTCCACCGAGCCGGCGCGGCCGGCGAAGCGCTGCTCGAGCACCTCCCCCCGGCCTTCGGGCACGGACAGGACGTTGACGGCGACGAAGCTCATGCCGTGATTGTGCCGTCGGTCGCTCGCCCCGGCAGTTCCGGCCTACGCCGTCGGCACGAAGTCCGCGTGGCGGTAGCCCGACTCGTCGAGGATCGCGAGGCTCGACTCGGGGACCTCGAGGAAGGCGCCAGGCAGGTCGTTGATCGGCTCCGACACGATCACGTGAGCGTCGTCGGACAACAGCGAGAGCCGCTGCTCCGTCGGGTACATCGTCCGCAGGTCGGCGATGTCGCTCGAGTGGAACAGGGTGCGCGACCGCCCTTGCGAGGAGTAGCGGAACGCCCAGACCGTCGCGCCGTCGGTGATGGCGACGCTGCCCTGGAACGGGAAGCGCGTGCCGCGCTCGTGACCCACGCGCTCGACGAGTCCGATGGCGCGTGCCATCGCCCTGACGGGGTCGTCGCGGAGCCCGAACGTCAGTGCGAGGTGGAACAGCACCTCGGTGTCGGTGGTTCCGAGCATGAACGGGTAGAGCTCCGGGTCGACGGCCAGCACGAGGTCGCGCTTGACCCGGGCGAAGTCGGCGATCCCGCCGTTGTGCATGAACAGCCACCCCTCGTAGCGGAAGGGGTGGCAGTTCGTCTGCTGGATCGGTGGCCCGGCGGCAGCGCGCACGTGGCAGAAGAACAACGGCGACTCGATCGCCTCGGCGAGCGAGCGCAGGTTCTGGTCGTGCCAGGCCGGCTCGATGCTGCGGAACACGCCGGGGGGACCGTCACCGCTCGAGGGATACCAGCCGAACCCGAACCCGTCGCCGTTGACCGGCTCGGCGCCGAGCGGCGAGCTCAGCGACTGCGCGACGATCGAGTGCACGGGGTGGAGCAGCAGCTCGCTGGTGCGGATCGGCGCACCGCGGTAGGCGAACCAACGACACATGACCGGGAGACCCTCCCAGCGACGACGGCGACGTGCCGAGTCACGGCCCCAGCATCGTCGCGAAGCCCGCGGTTGTCGCGCAGGGCCGCCGCCCAGCCGCCTTCAGCTGGACGACAACCGGACGGCGGCAGGCTGACAACCGTTGCAGGCCACGGTCCCGATGTCGCCGTCCGGCGATCCGACCCCGAGGAGAGTGCACGATGGACACGACCACCACCTCCGTCCACCTCGACCGCCAGGACCGGTCGAAGGCCGCTGTCGACACCGTCCCGCGCCCGCCCGTCACGGTCACGAGCGCGCCCGAGCGGCTGGTGTCCGCTCGCTCGGAACGACGGCTGCCGGCGTGGGGCTGGTTCGCGCTGTCGCTCCTCGTCGCAGTGGTCATCGCTGTCATCTCGACCGCGCTCCACGCCCGCACGGCGCTCCCGACGTCGGCGACCACGCCCGGGGCTGCGAGCCGTCTGGCCGTCGACGGTGACGCGTCCGGAGCGTTCGGACACGACTACCTGCTGCACAGGAGGGTCGGCACGCTGGTGGACGGCAACGGTGTCCCGGTCACCATCACGGGGTCCGTGGCCATCACCCCGACGTCCCGGCCGCACCGACACCTGCCCGGCGCTCACGTCATCAGCCGGGTGACTGACGTGGCCCACGCGCTGGGGTTCGTCGCCGGCCGAGCCTCGATGTGACAGGTCCTCCGTACGAGACCGGCCCACGCGCCGCGATCCCTTCCTCGGGACCGGGGCGCGTGGGCCTCTCACCGTCGAGGGACGGCGCCACCGATGTGGGAATCCCTCGTGACGGCCCCGCGACCGCTGGCTACCCTGACGACGTGCGATATGGGGTGCTCGGCACTCTGACGGTCGTGGACGACGACGGGGGGATCCGCCCGCTGGGAGGCCCGGCGCGCCGACGGCTCCTCGCCGCGCTCGTCGCTCGCAACGGTCGCACGGTCAGTGTCGACTCGCTGCTCACCGACCTCTGGGGCGACGCCCCGCCCGCCACCGCGGAGAAGACGCTGCAGAGCCACGTGGTGCGCCTGCGCGACGCCCTCGGCCGCGACGAGGGCGGGTCCCCGATCCGCACCGACGCGACCGGCTACCGGCTCGAGGTCGTGCCGAGCGCGGTCGACGCCTGGTGCTTCGAACGCGACCTCACGTCCGGCCGCCAGGCCCTTGCCGAGGGCGACCCCGAGACGGCCGTGGGCCTGCTCGACCAGGCGCTGTCCTGGTGGCGCGACGACGCCTACATCGAGTTCCCCGAGGCGGCCTTCGCGGTGTCCGAGCGACTGCGCCTGACCGAGCTTCGAGGGCTCGCGGCCGAGGCGCGCACCGACGGCGCGCTGGAGCTGGGCGCCGGCGCCGAGCTCGTCGGCAACCTCGAGCAACGCGTCCGCGACGACCCCTACCGCGAGCACACCTGGCAACAGCTGGTGATCGCGCTCTACCGGTCCGGACGCCAGGCGGACGCGTTGACCGCCTACCGCCGCGCACGCGAACGGCTGGTGGACGACCTCGGGGTGGAGCCCTCACCCGCACTGCGCAGTCTCGAGGCTCGGGTGCTCGCCCAGGACCCCGGCCTCGACGCGCCCGCCCGCCGCGGCACGCTCGTCACCGCGGCCACGAGCGACCCGACTCCCCCGCCGCCCGCCAGCGCCCCTGTCGTGCCGTCCGAGCCGTCCGTGCCGGTCGTGCCCGAGTGCCCCTACCGCGGACTGAGCTCCTACACCGAGGACGACACCGACGTGTTCGTGGGTCGCGAGCGGCTCACCGCGGAGCTGTGCGGCCGTCTCGTCGACAACGACCTGCTCGTGGTCGTGGGACCGAGTGGTGCCGGGAAGTCATCGTTGCTGCGCGCGGGGCTCGCGCCGGCGCTGCGCCGAGGTGCGTTGCCGGGCAGTGCGGCGTGGCGGATCCGGATCGTGACCCCGGGGACCGACCCGCTCGACGCTCTCGTCACGCAGCGGTGCGACCTGCTCATCGTCGACCAGGCCGAGGAGCTGTTCACCCTCGCGGGCGACGGCGACCTGCCCCTCGTGCGGTCACGCCTCGCCGCCGCGCTCGCGGCCGGCACGATGATCGTGCTGGCCGTCCGCGGCGACTTCTACGGCCGGCTGGCCGATCTCGACCTGCTCACCCGACGCATCGGCGGCGCGACCGTGCTCGTCGGACCGATGTCGGAGGACGAGACCCGACGCGTCGTCGTCGAGCCTGCGGCCCGGCACGGGGTGACGGTGGCACCCGACCTGGTGGACGCGATCCTCACCGACGTCGCCGGGCGGTCGGGCGCGTTGCCCCTGCTGTCGGCCGCGCTCGAGCAGGCGTGGCGGCACCGCACCGGAGACGTGCTCACGCTCGACGACTACCAGAACGGAGGCGGCGTACGCGGTGCGCTCGAAGCCATGGCGGAGAGCACGTTCGCGTCACTGGACGACGAGGCCAGGATCGCAGCGCGTCGGATTCTGCTGCGCCTCACGACGCTGTCCGATGGGACGTGGGTCCGGCGCCCGATGCCGCTCGACGACGTCGTGCCCGAGGGCGACGACGCCGCGCGGCGCGCCGTCGAGGTCCTCGCCGCGCGTCGCCTGATCCTCGTCGGCGCCGGCGGCGTCGAGCTCACCCACGAGGCCCTGCTCACCGGCTGGCCCCGGTTGCGCCGCTGGCTCGACGAGCGCGCCGTGATCGCCGGCCAGCTCGAGCACCTCGCGACGTCGGCCGCGGTGTGGGACCGGATCGGGCGACCGGACGCCGAGCTGCTGCGCGGTCCTCGGCTCCAGGCCGCGCTCGAGTGGCGCACCAAGCACCCGACCGACCTGTCCGGGGTCGAGCAGGACTACGTCGAGGCCTCGCGTCATGCCGTCGGCGAGGCGCTGCGCACGGAGCGTCGCCGCCGGCGCTGGCTCACGGTGGCCGTCGCCGGCGTAGCGGCTTTCGCCCTCATCGCCACGCTCGTGGGCGTGCTCGCCGTGCGCGAGAGGCAGACGGCGGACCGCGTGGCGCTGTCCGCCGATGCCGGACGGCTGGCTGCGCTCTCGTACACGGCGAAGGACATCCCCACCTCGCTCCTGCTGGCGGCCGCCGCATACGGCCTGACCGACTCGCCCGACACCCGGGGCGCGCTGCTCAGCGCCGACCAGCGCAGCTCCGGCGAGCTGTTCCGCCAGGCCTTCGACAACCAGCTGCAGTGGGTGCGCGCGTTCGGCGACGGTTCCCGCCTCCTGGTGATGGACAGCCAGCGCGCGATGCTCACGATCGACGTGGCGTCACGCACGGTCCTGCGACGGTTCCAGGCGCCGGGTGACGTCCCGGGAGGCCTCAGCCCGGACGGGACGTCACTCGTCATGTGCGGCTCGGGCAGCTCAGGCAGCTCAGGCAGCTCAGGCAGCGCCATGCTGGTCGACGCGACGACCGGCGTGCTCCAACGAACGATCACGACCCGTGCGTCGACGGGCACCGTCGGCCCGTGCGGCGCGTTCACGCTCGACGGCCGGTCCTACGTCTCCCTGCAGAACCTGCCCGTGCCCGGCCACCCGCCCGTGGCGGGGCGGACGACCCCTAACGCACTGGCGGTCTATGACACGGCGGACTGGTCGGGCGCTCCCCACGTCCTGCGCGTGGATCCAGGGATCACCGCCTTCGACGTAGGTACCGACGGGGTGGCCCTCGAGCTCGAGGACGGAACGCTCGAGGT
>Ga0302299_10000399_pt1 | contig 23290 bp, 17 predicted proteins | sample III_Fen_N3_4_FD_198795 | JGI IMG/M metagenome (GOLD analysis project Ga0302299, IMG submission 198795) | Peat permafrost microbial communities from Stordalen Mire near Abisko, Sweden - III_Fen_N3_4 | ecosystem: Environmental > Terrestrial > Soil > Wetlands > Permafrost | place: Sweden: Abisko... | reverse complement strand
AATAGCCGCAGCCACTTCGACGGCCGCTCTCCCTCGGATCTTGGCCTACCCGTGCGCGTTGAACAGCTCGTGCCAGCAGCGAGCGCTCTATAAGCCCCGCACGTTCTCACCGGGGAGCCATTACACGTTTAGAGAGGCACACTGGACCGAGTGGGGTCGCTTCGGCGCATCAGCGCGTGCCAGCGTCACCAGCCTGTTTCAAGGGCATCAGCGAACGAGTCCGACCACCGTTGTCTTCTCAAACCCTCGGCGAATGTGCGGCGTGCTCACGTTCACTGTGTGGCGATCGGGCAGCGGGAGCGGGGGGAGGATGGCCAGCGTGGGGGGTGGACTGTGCCTCTTCATCGTTGCCTGACGGCGAGACCCGCGTAAGCCGGGCACCTGTTCCCCAACGAACCGGGCGTTCGGGTGCAGCTAGCGACGAGCCTGCCACCGCTGATCGACGGCGTAGTCGGTACTGATGTTTCGCCTCGTCGGTCCAAGGATGCTGATTACCCGTGGGGCGAATGATCCTGATTCTTGCGACGCTGGCGCCGTCCGGCGCAGCACCGGCCAGCGCCCAGGCAACGTCCGGATCAGATCGGGCGGCCCGCCACGTGCGACGACTCCGGAGACGTAGACACCGGTCTCGAGAACGACACGGATCACGCCGTGCCGCGCTCACGGCGCGCGGCTTGGTTGTCCTCGGGGTCGGCGTTGAGCGCGAAGAGACGCACGCGTTCATCGATCCCTTTGACCTTGCGCCGGCGATGCTTCCGGGTCCACGTCGCGCTCGTCGTGCGGCCCTCTACGGCTTCGGTCGCGAGGACCTGGCCGGGTTTGGCGAGGCCCGTCACCCGGCTGGCCAGGTTCACCGTGGCACCGAACCAGTCACCCCCGCGCGCCGTCGCCGGCCCGAACGCAATCCCGGCGCGCACGGCCGGGAACTCCGGACCCTCAGCGGCGATGCGTCGCACCAGCCGGTCGACGACAGCCACGATCGCGTCTGCGGAGGGCGACACCAGCATCGCCGCGTCGCCGATCGTCTTGACGAGCGTCACCGGCCGACGGACCGTGTCGGCAGCCAGCTGGGCCAAACGCCCGGCGATGCGACCCATGTCCTCGGGTGGCAGGCGTGTCCCCAACGCGGTGTAGTCGACGAGGTCCACGAACGCCACGGCGATGTCGACCGTGTCCCTCAGGCGCCCGGCGACGCGCTCGACCTCGCTCACAAGTTCCCGACTGATGCCAGCACGCAGATGTGCGCGAAACTGCGCCTCCAGCAGCTCGGCCATCAACGGACCGAGGTGCTCGGTGGCGTCAACGTACCGCAGGGCGACATGGTCTTCCGAAGCACCCGGCTCGAGCATCGCGTTGCCGACGAGCCGCCGCACCGCATCCGCCGTCTGCGTCATCCCCAGACTGAGCACACGGAAGAGTTCGAGCAGCTCGCGGCGCGGCAGGCCGGCATCCACAAAGCGCTTTGTGATGCGCGCGAGGTCCACGTCTTCCCGGCTGAACGCCCGCTCGCGCGGCGCGGGATTCGGGCGACCGAGAGCCTGCATCAACTCGCGTACGAACGGTCTCGCAAGACCTGCCTGCTGCGCGACCTGCGTGAGACTGAACTCAGCCGGGCCGCCGCCCAGCGCGGACTCAAGAGCCAGCGCCGGCAGCCACCCCTCGGCGGACGCCCGCTCGACCTCCGCCGCGTCGATACCGCCCGCGGTCAGCCGGCCCAGCAGCTCCTCGCGTTCACCCACTCGCCGACAACTCCCTCGCTCCGCTCACGAGGCCGCGCGAGACGACCCCGCACGCCTTCCGCGCGTACGGGGCCATGCACGGCTCTGGCGGAAGGCGACGCGAAGACATTGCCACGGGGAGACGCAACGAATCGTTCCCCACGCGGATTTCCAAGACCAGGGAGCCCGTTCGTGACGCCAACCACAGCGTACGCCCATCGCATAACGCCACTCCTCACGTCCACCCTGGCGCCGAGCCGAGTCGCGAGCACCCACGTCGAAGGCGCGCTTGGGCCTTGGGCGGCGCTGCTAGTGTCGATCGTGACTATCGCGGGTCCGGGTCGGTTTCCGCGAAAACGTCGTCGCCCGGTCCTTTTGACCTCTCTGCCCCGCGACCGCAGCCCTTGAGAGGCTCGTGAGGAGTACCCGTGGATGTGGTGGCTGCAGCGTCTGACCTCAGGTCGCGACGTCAGGTCGCGCTCGCTCCGCCAAAGCGCCCGGCCTCCCGGGCGCTATCGCGGGGGGATGGCGCATCCCTGCGCATAGCGATGCTCGCTCCACCCTGGATATCCGTTCCCCCGCCGGGGTACGGGGGGGTGGAGTGGGTGGTGAGCGCACTGACGGAGGCGCTCGTCGCGCGAGGGCACGCGGTGACGCTGTTCTGCGCGCCTGGTTCGGCGTCGAGCGCGAGCGTGGTGACCCTGCTCGACGAGTGCCATCCCGGTGAGATCGAGCGCTCGATCCATGAGGCCGATCACGTCGCTCGCGCCTTCGCCGAGATCGAGTCCGCGGCCGACGAGCGGCGGTTCGACGTCGTTCACGATCACTGCGGCTTCACGGCCCTCGCGATGGCGGACCGCCTCGACACCCCGGTCGTCCACACCCTGCACGGACCGTTCACTACCAGCACCGCAACCTTCTACCAGCGCCACGGCAGCAAGGCGGCGCTCGTGGGCATCAGCCAGGCACAGCTCGCGACGGCGCCCGCGGGGCTGCATGCGGTTGCCGCGATCCCCAACCCGATCGACGTACGAGCCTGGCCGCTGCGCGAGGACAAGGACGACTACCTGCTGTGGGTCGGGAGGATGACCCCCGAGAAGGGTCCTCACCGAGCGATCACGGCAGCTCGCGCCGCCGGCGTGCGGCTCGTCCTGGCCGGAGTCATCCAGCCCGGCCAGCAGGAGTTCTTCGACCGCGAAGTCGCCCCGCACCTCGACGGCGACCGCGTCCGCTTCGTGGGGGAGGTCGGAGGAGCGGTCAAACACGACCTCTTCGCAGGCGCCCGCGCGCTGCTCGTCCCGATCCGCTGGGAAGAGCCGTTCGGGATGGTGATGGTCGAGGCGCTCGCGTGCGGGACACCGGTGATCGCCTTCCCCGAAGGCGCCGCCCGCGAACTCGTCGTCGATGGAACGACCGGCTTCCTCGTCGACGACGAGCAGGCGATGGGCGCAGCGGTCGCCGACCTGCCTGCCATCTCGGCGCGGGACTGCCGGGCGTGGGTGGCCGAGCATTGCGATGTCGACGTGGTCGCCGCCGCCTACGAGCAGACGTACCGGTCGGTGGCGCGCCGGCGCGCCACGCCCCCGCGCGCGCAAGCCTGAAGGGGCCGCGAGCGGCCCCGGTCTTGTCGTGCCCGACGACGGCGTGGGGACCTCACGCGATCTTGAGGGCGCGCCGTCGGTGCCGGCGGAGGCGCGCGAGGAGCTGCTGGCGCTCAAGTCCGGTGCGGTGTTCGCGTGCGCAAGGCGCGACGGAGACATCCGCCCCGCGCGCGCTTCGGGCGAGGGGCTCTACGCGGACGACACACGCCACCTGTCGGAGCTGCGGCTGACGGTCGGCGGACTTCAGCCGGTGTTGCTCTCATCGGTCATGGAGTCCGGTCACCACGCGGTGATCAACGCGACCAACCCGACCTTGCGCACCGACGACGGCGTGTCCGTGCCCCAGGAGACGCTCAACGTGCGCCGCACGGTGGTGATCGCCGATCGCATGCATTACGGCGTGCGGGTCCGCAACTTCCATTCTCGCCGCGTCGCGACGACGGTCGAGCTGTCGTTGGCGGCGGACTTCGCTGACGTCTTCGAGGTCAGAGGTGTCGACCGCCGCACGAGTGGCCACGCGCTCGCGCCGGAGCGCGACGCAGACCGGGTGCGCTTCGCCTATCTCGCCGCGGACCATCAGCGCCGCGAGACCATCGTCGAGCTCAGCCCGCCGCCCGCGGCGGTCGAGCTCGACGAACTGCGGGCACGGGTGACGTGGGACGTGGAGCTCGGGGCGGGCGAGGCTATCTCGCTGGCGATCACGGTGGTACCAGCGCACCACGGGCAACGTCACGACGCATCAGCGGTCGGCCAGGCGGCCGCAGAGCTCGAGGCGGCACAGGCCGACTGGGTCAGCGGGTGCGCCCGAGTGACGACCGACAACGAGCTCTTCGACCGCTTCATCGACGCCTCGGTGCGAGATCTGCACGCGCTGATGATGCCCGCCCCCGGGGGCGAGCTGCCGGCAGCGGGCATCCCGTGGTACGTGGCCCCGTTCGGACGTGACTCGCTGCTGACGTCCTGCGAAGCGCTGATGATCAATCCCGACGTAGCCCGCGGCACGCTGCTCGTGCTCGCTGGCCTGCAGGCGCAGACGGACGAGCCCTGGCGCGACGCCGAGCCCGGCAAGATCCTGCACGAGCTGCGCACCGGAGAGCTCGCCCGCACGGGCCACATCCCGCACACCCCCTACTACGGCACCGTCGACGCGACGCCGCTGTTCCTGATGCTCGCCGGCGGCTACTTCCGCTGGACGCTCGACCACGAGACCATGGTGCAGCTACGCCCCGCGCTCGACGCCGCGCTCGCCTGGATCGACGAGTCCGGCGACCAGGACGGCGATGGCTTCGTCGAGTACGAACGACGTTCTCCGGCCGGGCTGGTCAACCACGGCTGGAAGGACTCTCACGACTCCGTGGTACACGCCGACGGGTCGCTCGCAGAGGGGCCGATAGCGCTGGTCGAGGTGCAGGGCTACGTCTACGAGGCGAAGCTGCGAATCGCGGAAGTCTACGAGGCGCTCGGGGATCCGGCGCGCGCGGCCGAACTGCGCGCGCAGGCCGCGGCTCTGCGGGTTGCCTTCAACGAGGCGTTCTGGGACCCGGAGGAGCAGTTCTTCGCGCTTGCGCTGGACGGCAGCAAGGCACAGGTGCGCAGCGTCACCTCCAATCCGGGTCACTGCCTGTACTGCGGGATCGTCGACGACGACAAGGCAGCGATCGTCGCCGAGCGCCTGATGGCGCCCGACATGTTCTCCGGCTGGGGGATCAGGACCTTGTCGAGTGCCTCCCCGGCCTACAACCCGATGAGCTACCACAACGGCTCGATCTGGCCTCACGACAACGCGATCGCCGCCGCCGGGCTCAAGCGCTACGGCTTCAACGCCGCGACCGGCCGGATCGCCACGGCGCTGTTCGACGTCGCCTCCGGCGCGCGCGCCTACCGCCTCCCGGAGCTGTTCTGCGGCTTTCAGCGCGACGGGTCCAGAGCGATCATCGCCTACCCGGTCGCCTGCATCCCGCAGGCCTGGGCCGCGGCGGCGCCCTTCATGCTGCTCCAAGCCCTGCTCGGCATCTCCGCCCACGCGCCGGACAACCGGCTGACAGTCGACCAGCCGCTCCTGCCCGACTGGCTTTCCAGCTTGGACATCCGCGATATCCGCGTCGGTCGCTCTCGGCTGAGCCTCAGCTTCCGCCGCAGCGGATCGGGCGGCACCGGATTCTCGCTCTTGGAGCACCAGGGTGACGTGCGGGTCACGATGTCGGCATGATCCCGGCGGCGACCGCGGTCACGGACGCGCCCATGTTGCCGGCGGCGCTCGGGCGGCGCTTCGAGGCGATCGTCTTCGACTGGGACGGCACCGTGGTACCCGACCGACGAGCCGACGCCGACCGCGTACGGGGCCTCGTCGAGGAGGCGTGCGCAGCCGGTATCGAGCTCGCGATCGTCAGCGGCACGCACGTCGAGAACATCCATGGCCAACTCGCGGCGCGCCCCTCCGGACCCGGCGGCCTGCTGCTGGCGCTCAACCGCGGCTCGGAGGTCTTCCGCGTCGGCCGCGACGGGCCGCAGCTCGTGGAGCGCCGCAGCGCTACCCCCGATGAGGATGCCGCGCTCTCCCGTGCCGCGGACCTGACCGTCCGGCATCTGGCGGCGCGTGGCATGCGGGCGCAGATCGTCACCCAGCGGCTGAACCGACGAAAGATCGATCTCATCCCGGAGCCCGAGTGGGCGGACCCGCCCAAGGCGCGCATCGGCGAGTTGCTCATCGCCGTCGAGGAGCGCCTCGCTGCTGCCGGCATCGACGGGCTCACCGAAGCGGTGGCGATCGCGCTCACGGCCGCGACCGAGGCCGGACTCGCCGACCCACGGGTGACCAGCGACGCCAAGCACGTCGAGATCGGCCTCACCGACAAGTCCGACTCGGCCCGCTGGATCATGCGCGAGCTCTGGCGGAGAGGGATCGCGCCGGGTCATGTACTTATCGTGGGTGACGAGCTCGGTCCGCTCGGTGGCCTACCGGGCAGCGACTCCTATCTGCTGGTCGACTCGGCCCGCCGCGCGACGGCGGTCTCGGTCGGCGTCGAGCCCGAAGGCGTCCCCAGCGGAGTCCTCTCGGTGGGGGGCGGGCCTGCAACATTCGCCGCCGTGCTTGAGGACCAGATCCTGCGCCGCCGGCGCCACGAGCCGCCACTCGTCGATGCGGACCCCGCCTGGACCCTGACGGTCGACGATGCCGAGCCGCTGCTCGAGCGCGTGCATGAGTCGCTGCTGACGCTCGCAGACGGCCGGCTGGGGACGCGCGGCAGCCTCCTCGTCGAGGTCCCGGGCGGTGACCCGAGCGTGCTGCTCTCAGGCATCTACGCCGGCAACGGCCCGGAGACCGCGCTGCTGCACGCAGCGCGATGGAACAGCGTTGTGCTCACCGGCGCGCCGGCGCTGGCGCCGCGCCGCGTCCTGGATCTGTACACCGGCACGCTGTCGCAGGAGCTCGTCGCCGGCGACGTGCACCTGGACGCGATGCTCCTGTCCTCGCTCGCACGACCCGCGACCGCTGCGCTGCGCGTCCGCGGGCGCGGGACCCCGCCGCCTGCGCCCGGCGGACTCCAGGCCCCGCGGGAGGCGGCCGCGCCACACATTGACGTCGCCGGCGACGGCTCGCGGATGCTCGTCACGAGCGCGGCCGGTTCGATCGCCGCCGCGAGCCAAGAGCAGCTCGACGGCAACGCAGCTGAGTGGACACTTGACCGCATCTCCTGTTACGAGGGTGCCCAAGCTGGGGCAGCTAACGACCACGCGGCGCTCGAACGGCGGCGCGAGACGAGCGAGATCGGCTTCGATGGCCTGCTCGCCGAGCATCGTCGCGCATGGGCCGCGCGGTGGGAAGACGCTGACATCCGCATCGACGGGGACCCGGAGCTCCAGCTCGCCGTTCGCCTCGCGCTCTTTCACATGATGGCGTCGGTCGCCGTCGACGGCGAGGCCGCCGTGGGCGCGCGCGGCCTGACCGGAGGCGGCTACCGCGGCCACGTCTTCTGGGACAGCGACGTCTACGTGCTGCCGTTTCTCGCCGCGACCCACCCCCCCGCGGCGCGCGCAATGCTCGAGTACCGCGTCCGGCGACTGCCTGCGGCGCTGCGCGCGGCCCGTGCGGCTGGCCGCGCCGGAGCGCGGTTCCCATGGGAGTCCGCGACCGCCGGTGACGAGGTGACACCCAGCTTGGCGCCGGACCACAGCGGTCGGCTTCGCCCCGTTCATACCGGTCGGCTCGCAGAGCACATCGTCGCCGACGTCGCCTGGGCCGCCGCGCACTACATCGACTGGACGGGCGACAAGGTCTTCGCCTCCGGGCCTGGACTCGAACTGCTTGTCCAGACTGCGCGCTACTGGGCGTCGCGGATCGAGCTCGACGACGAAGGGCGCGGACACATCCGCGATGTCATCGGCCCGGACGAATACCACGAGCACGTCGACGACAACGCCTACACCAACGTCATGGCCCGATGGAATCTGCGTCGCGCCGCCGACGCCGCGGGAGGGGCACTCGACGACGCCGAGCGCCGGCGCTGGCTGGAACTGGGCGAGGCGCTCGTCGACGGATACGACCCGCTCACGGCCGTCTACGAGCAGTTCGCCGGGTTCCACACACTCGAGCCGCTCGTGATCGCCGACATCGCCCCTCGACGACCGGTCGACGCCGACCAGCTGCTCGGCGCCGCACGCACCCACGCCTCCCAGGTCGTCAAGCAGCCCGACGTGCTCATGCTGCACTACCTCATCCCCGAAGAGGTCGCTCCAGGATCGCTCACCGCGAACCTCGACTTCTACGAGCCGCGCACCGCGCTCGGCAGCACGCTCTCGCCGGGTGTCCACGCCGCGCTGCTCGCACGCGCCGGTCGACTCGATCAGGCACTCGAGCTGCTGCACCTGACAGCCCGCATCGACCTCGACGACATCGCCAAGGTCACCGCCGACGGCCTTCACCTGGCCACGATGGGCAGCCTCTGGCGCTCGCTCGCACTGGGCTTCGCCGGCCTGCGACCCACCGCTGGCCGGCTGGCGATCGACCCGATCCCAGTACCCGGCCTCGATGCCCTCGAGCTGCGCACGCGCTTCCGCGGCAGCCGCGTCCGCATCTGCATCACCCAGGACACCGCCGAGGTCGCGGCCACACCACCGATCAGCGTCCTCACCCCCGACGGCACCACGGTCGAGGTCGGTCCCACCACCCGCACCTTCGACCTGTCACCGACCACGACCGAGAAGAACCGCCAGGCCCGCTGAGCCGAGGCCGCGACGGTCCTGTGGGAGCTCGCGTCGTTGCGGGTATGGGACGACGTCGTGAACGAGGCAGGCATGGCACCCGACCGGTACGTCGAGGTCATCACGACGGCGGCGCTCGCCACGCTGTCCACGTCCGTCCGCCGCGGGCCGCGTCGCGCGGCCGTCCAACCGCGACCTTCACGGGCCGTCGTGCCGGAGCGGTTCAACGGGGCGGTCTCGAAAACCGTTGTAGGGGTCGGGGGCCATCCACGACTATCCCGAGGCCTTCCGGGCCGGTGAGCTGGGCGGGGTGAGGTCGTCGCGGCCGTAGACCGTGCGCGCCCAGATGAAGCGCAGGGTTCGCGCGACGGCCGCGGTGCGATCTGTGGGCGGGCGGCCGAGGCGCTCGGCGAGGACGTTGGCGTTCATGAGCAGCAGGGCGTGCGCCACGTGCACGGCGTCGGGCACGGTCGCCCGTCCGGCGCGGTGCTCGGCTCGCAGGCGGCGCGCGACGGCATCCATGAAGTTCTGCAGCAGCGTGTGGCGGTAGTGCTGCTCGACGGCGGCGTCATGGAATGAGGCTTCGTGCGCGGCGCGCAGGACGTGCCCGTGCTGGGCGTAGATCGCGGCGACGCCGTCGAGCGCGTCGCCGAGCAGCGGCGGATCGCCGGTCTCCAGCCAGGGTCGCGCGACCTCCATCATGTCGTTCTCGATGCGCTGCAGCAGGCGCATGACGAGGGCGTTGCGGTCGGCGAAATAGTTGTAGAAGCTCGACCTGCGCATGTCGGTGCGGCTCATGACCTCCTCGACGGTGAGGCTGCGAAAGTCGGTCTCACGCAGGAGCTCGTCTGCGGCCGCGAGGATCACGGCCTCCGCCGCCTCCGGGGCCCGCCGAACCCGCTTCGGTGACCCTGACCCGCGGCCGGCCTGCGCCGACCGCCGAGCCGAGCGGCCCGCTTTCGCTCCTGGAGCCATGCGGTGCGGTCGTCAGGCCTGCTCGCCGGCGTCGAGTTCGGCCTCGAGCGCCACGATCACGACGCCGAGGGCGTCGGTGATCTTCGCGGCGGCGGACAGCGTCCGCGCGGTGCCGATGATCGGGGCGACGGCGATGAGGATGTCCTGCACCTGCTCGACGGTGACGCCGGCATCGACCGCAACGCCGACGTGTATGAGGTACGAGCTCGCAGGGGCGTCCACGGCTGCGAGGGCGGCGATGCGCGCGGCGATCAGGCCGTTGTCGTCAAGGCCGCAGCGCGCGACCGATTCGGCGGTCATCGCGGCGAGGTGTCGAGAACAGGGGTCTCGGAGGGCGTGGCGCTCATCGGGGTTCGGGCGACCGAGGAAACGCTAGTGACGCTGCGTCTACAACCGCAGTCCCTACGGTTGGGCGTGTCCGCCCCCGGTTCTACGGTCGGGGGGCGATGAACGCGACTGCGACCGCCGACGCCAACGAAGGCGCGGGGAACACGATCAACACCGACGCGACGAACCTCGCGCTGCAGGTCGCGCTGCTGATCCCGATCCTCGCCGGGCTCCTGGGCCTGTTCGGCGCATCGCGCATGATGTGCCTGCCGGACATCGAGCCGACGGCGGCCGCCGAGGCGGCGGCGCTCGGGTGACCGTGCACGCGATGTCGCATACGTGGGTGAGCGCTCGGTGACCCATCCACGGCTGTCGGCGTGTGTCGCACTCTTCCTGATGGTCGTCGCGGTCGCCGGAGCGGTGGCGATCGCGGTCACCGCGTTCCCGCGCGGACTCATCGTGCTGGCGTTCGTGGCGATCGCGCTCCGGGTTGCGTGGTACGCGGCGCTGCGCGAGGGGATGCGGCGCACGGCGGGCCTGGTCCTCGCCGGCGTCCTGCTGGCGGCGGTGGTTGCGGCGATGGTCATCGAGGGCCCGCTGCTCGCCGAGCTCGCGGTCGTCCTGGCACTCGTGGTGGCGTTGGTCGCGGCGCGCGCGGCGTTCACGGCGCGTGCGGAGCTCCCCGCGGCTCCGCGTCCTGAGCACGCGGTCGTCTTCTGGAATCCCAAGTCCGGCGGCGGCAAGGCTGAGCACGCGCACCTCGACGAGGAGGCCCGCCGGCGGGGCATCGAGCCGGTGAAGCTCAACCTGGGCGACGACCTCAGGGCGCTCGTCCAGGATGCGGTCGCGCGCGGCGCCGACGCCCTCGCCGCGGCGGGCGGTGACGGGACGCAGGCGATCGTCGCGGACATCGCAGCCGAGCACGGGCTTCCGTACGCGTGCATTCCAGCCGGGACACGCAACCACTTCGCGTTGGACCTCGGCGTCGATCGCGACGATGTGGTCGGCGCTTTGGACGCCCTGGTCGACGGACGCGAGCGCTGCGTCGACCTGGCGCAGGTCAACGGCAGCGTGTTCGTGAACAACGTCTCGCTGGGGATCTATGCGGATGCCGTTCAGCGCGAGGGCTACCGGGAGGCCAAGCTACGCACGATCGCCAAGACCGTGCCGGACACGCTCGGCCCGGACGGCGCGCCGCTCGACCTGCGCTGGGAGGGCCCGGACGGGCGGGAGCACACGTCCGGCGCCGTGATCCTCGTCTCCAACAACCCCTACCGGCTGCGTGCGGTGGGCGCCGGGTCAAGGCCGCGGATGGACACCGGCGAGCTCGGCGTCGCGGTCTTCGAGCCCGGGCAGGGGCGCGGCCACCCCCCGATGCTGCACTGGGCTGTTCCCGAGTTCGAGGTTCGCTCCGGGGCGCCGGTCCCCGTCGGCCTTGACGGCGAGGCCGTGACCCTGGAGGCGCCCGTGCGCTTCACCAGCCGCCCGGCAGCGCTCAGGGTGCGGATCGCGCCGCACCATCCCGGCGCCTCACCCTCGGCGGGCCTGCCCGAGTCGCCCGCGGATGCGCTGCGCCGGCTGTTCGCACTGGCCGTGGGCCGGGAAGGCTGATGTCCGCCACTGGGCGGGTCGAGCGCTGGGCTCCAGGCGTGCGCGCCGCCCGCGCCTACGACCGATCGTGGCTGCGCTCCGACCTCGTCGCCGGCGTCGTCCTTGCAGCGATCCTCGTCCCACAGGGCATGGCGTATGCCGAACTCGCGGGACTCCCCGCCGTCACCGGCCTGTATACGACGATCGCGTGCCTCATCGGCTACGCGCTGTTCGGGCCCTCGCGCGTGCTGGTGCTCGGCCCCGACTCGTCGATCTCCCCGCTGATCTTCGCCGCGATCACGCCGCTGCTCGTCGCCGGCGGAGACCCCGCCACGGCGATCGCGCTCGCCGGGATGCTCGCCATCCTCGTCGGGCTCATCGAGATCGGCCTCGGAGTCGGGAAGCTCGGCTTCGTTGCCGACCTGCTCTCCAAGGAGGTCCAGGTCGGCTACATGAACGGCCTGGCGATCACGATCATCGTCGGCCAGCTGCCCAAGCTCTTTGGGTTCTCGACTGACGCCGGCGGCTTCCTCGACGAGATCAAGAAGTTCGTCGAGGGCCTGGACCAGACCAACACCACGACCCTGCTCGTCGGGGTGTCTGTGCTCGTCGTCCTGCTCGTTCTGCCGCGACTGACCACCAAGGTTCCCGCCGTGCTGGTCGCCGTCGTCGGAGTCACCGCGATCTCCGCCGCCCTGGACCTCTCCGCCGAGGGCGTCGCCACGGTCGGAGCGCTGCCGCAGGGCGTCCCGACCCCGAGCCTCCCCTGGACCCAAGCCAGCGACATCGTGCCGCTCTTCATCGCCGCGCTGGGCATCACCCTCGTCTCCCTGACGGACACGATCGCCACCTCGGCGAGCTTCGCCGCCCGCCGCGGCGACGACGTCGATGCCGACCAGGAGATGGTCGGCATCGGCACGGCCAACATCGCCGCCGGGTTCTTCCAGGGTTTCGCCATCTCCACCAGCGGCTCGCGCACCGCCGTCGCCGAACAGTCCGGCGCCCGCAGCCAGCTCACCGGCCTCGTCGGCGCCGCGCTCGTCGCCATCCTGCTCCTGTTCCTCAACGGCCTGCTCGCCGACCTGCCGCAGACGGCGCTTGCGGCCGTCGTCATCGTCGCCGCACTCTCCCTGATGGACTTCAAGGTGCTCGCCGGCGTCTGGAACGTGCGCCGCAGCGCCGTGGTCATCTCCCTGGTCGCCAGCGCCGGCGTCATCTTCCTCGGCGTGCTGCAGGGCATCATCGTCGCCGTCGCCCTGGCCATCCTGCTGTTCTTTCAGCGCAACTGGTGGCCGCACGGCGAGGTCCTCGGCATGACCGACGACGTCGAGGGCTGGCACAGTCTCGACCAGTACCCCGCTGCACGGCAGATCCCCGGCATCGTCGTCTACCGCTGGGAGGCGCCGTTGTTCTTCGCCAACGCGGGCATCTTCCGCAAACAGGTCCGCGCCCTCGCCCGCGACCGACAGCCGCGCTTCGTCGTCCTCCAATGCGAGGCGATCACCGACGTCGACGTCACCGCCGCGGCGATGCTCCGCCAGCTCGACAGCGAGCTCAACGCCGCTGGCGTCCACCTCGCATTCGCCGAACTGCGGGACCGCCTCCAGGATCTCGTCGTCCGGTACGGACTCCTCGAGACGCTCGACGCCGAGCACTTCTACCCGACGCTCGACACCGCGATCGCCGCAGTCGAGCAGGAAGGTCAGCCGGGGCCGACAAGCCCGTAGGGCTTGTGCAGTCCGTCGATGATGGTCGCGATGGTCGTGCCGACGCGTTCTCGGGCGGCGGGGGGGTCTGGATCGGCGAGGATGAGCGTCACGCCTTCGTGGAGCATGGCGAGGATCACGTGCGCGAGCGCGCTCGGGTCTGCCGGCTTGAGCTCGTCTGACTGGATGGCTGCGTCGAGGCTCGCCGTGAGGATGGCGAGGCCGTAGGGGGCGATCGTTTCGCGCCATGCGGCCCATCCGAGTGCTTTGCGGCCTTCGTAGAGGCCGACGCGCTGGAGTTCCTTTGAGCGCAGGCATTCGTCGAGGTACCACTGAACGCCCTCGCTGAGCGCGGTGAATGGGTCCGGGGCGTCGACGACGGCTGCTGCCAGGCGCAGCGTGAAGTCGGTTTCCACGGCTTCCAGGACGGCTGCCATGAGGTCGTCCTTGCCGCTGAAGTGGTGGTAGAGGCCGCCGCGGCTCACGCCGGCGCGCTCGAGGACCTGCCCCGTGCTGACGCCGTCGTAGCCGTGTTCGACGACGAGGTCGCGGGCGGCCTGCACGATCCGTTCGCGGGTCGCATCGGCGCGTTCCGCCGCGGGTTCCGTCGCGTCTGTGCGAGCCATCGCGGTTCATGGTAGCCTGCGGCCGACCGACAGTCGGTCGGCTATTCAGATCAATCAATCTGCTCCATCCGGGGCTGGAGGGACACCATGGAGACGTATGTCATCTTGAGGCGGGGGGCCTGGGGCTCGGCCGAGGAACTCGGCGAGGCGGCAGCGCGGTCGACGAAGGTCGGCGATGAGGAGATGTCCGACGACATCCGCTGGATCCGCAGCTACGTCCTCAGCGAACCCGATGGCCGCGTCGGCACGGTCTGCATCTACCAGGCGAGCAGCCCGGAGGCGATCCGCGAACACGCCGCGCGCGCCGATCTCGCGGCCGACGAGATCATCCCGGTCGCCGACACGGTGATCGTCCGGCCCGACCCACAGGCCGCCGCCGCGTAGCGCGGCGCAACGTACGAGGCGAGGCCCGTGACCACGTCGGACCGACCGCCGATCGGTCCTGGTACACGTACCACTCGCCGTCTGCTGATCATCGGGGCGTTCGCCGGAGTGTTCGCCGTCTTCGCGCTCGCGAACGCGTGGGTCGCGGCTCGGTCGACACGCCCGGCGAGCGCTGACGCTGGGACGGTCGTTCGCGTCCCCGGGGCCGACCTGCAGGTCACCGACACCGGCCCGCGCGACGGCCCGGCGCTCGTGCTGCTGCACGGCTGGACCGGCTCGCTGCACGTCTGGGATCGCATCTTGCCTGCCCTAGGCTCACGGCTGCGGGTCGTCAGGGTCGACCTACCCGGGCACGGCGGCTCCGAAGCGCTGCGCGACGGCTACTCCGTTCCCGACCAGGCGCGTCAGGTCGGCCGCGTGCTGGATGTCGTCGGCGTGCGCCACGCGACGGTCGCTGGGCACTCGATGGGCGGAGATGTCGCCGTCCAGATCGCGACCACGCGACCGGACATCGCCGCCCGCCTCGTGCTGATCGACCCGCCGACGGCACCCAAGTACACGCACCCGAGTCTGCTCATCCGCAGTTCGCTCTGGCCGATCGCCGGGCCGATGGGCCACGGCTTCATGCCTGACGCCGTCGAGCGCAGCGCGCTGGGAATCACAGTCGCGCCCGGTGCCCACGTGCCGCAGCAGATGGTCACCGACCTCAACCGCGTGCCGTGGCCCGCCTACAGCAAGGCATTCTTCGGCGTCCGGGACTGGATCAGACATGAGCCGGTGCCCGAGCGCGTGCGCGGCGCAGGGCGTCCGACGCTCGTCGTGTGGGGCGCCCGCGACCAGCTCGTCTCACCGACCGCCGCCCCGCTCTACCGCGGGCTGCCACATACCCGCGTGGTCGTCCTCCCCAGGATCGGGCACACCCCGCCGGTGGAGGCGCCACGAGCGACCGCGGCCCTCCTTCGAGAGTTTGCAAACCACCGATGACTCCCGCCTGAGGATCCCGCCGAGGATCGTGTCGCTGCCGGAGTGCCGCCGCTTTCCCAGCGGCTAGAAGAGCCGGTAACCGACGTAACGCCCGAGCCACCATCCATGCCCGCGTCGGTTGACGCAGGTCAGTCCGCTGCTCCGGCTCCGACAGACGAAGCTTCCCGCCCGCCAGACTCTGCCGAACCGAAGAACTCGTGCACGGTTCTGCACAAGCCCTCGGTTGCCGGTCACGTACTGCTTGCTCGGCTTGCCCCTTAGCCCCATGGACACGGTGAATCCGTCGTTTGGGGTCCAGCAGATCAAGTGGTTGCCGAGGTACTCGTCGGTCCCGCAGTAGGCAGCTTCACCTGGTGTACGGAAGGCCGCGTAGCCGAGGGCCGACCCCGGCGCGGCGAGCACGATAGCCGCGACGGCAGCGAGGGCAGCGATGCCCAGAGAGCGTCTGCACATGCCCCGACGTTAACGCGCTGCCACTTGCAGCGCGAGCCCGTGGAACCGTCGGCAGCCCCCGCTCAGAACGTGGTGCTGATATCCACATGCGGACTGATGATCAGCGCACGGACCCTCGTCTCGTTCATGACCCATGCCCGCGTTCTGCCCCGCTGCCCTTCGGCCACCGGCGCGGCGCCGGCGGCGCGTCGACGCGGGGCATCTCGCTCCGAGCCGCGGTGGCGCGCGCCTGCGCTCCGGAGGCCTTCACGGTGGTCCAGTCGGTCGCCGTGAACGGCAGCTTCAGCGTCGCCGTCCACGTCGGCCCGTCAGTCGTGCCGGTCACCTGCAGGCCGCCCGCGGCCTGCAGCGCACGGACCGCAAGCCCTGTGGCGGTGTCGTAGCGGCCGGTGACTTTGACCTGGGGATAGGTGGCGGTCAGGTGCTGCTGAAGCCAGATGACCTCGTCGCCCTTGGCGCCCTTGCCCAGCGTCGGCCAGCCCGGGTCGGGCGCGACGGCGGGTGCGGGGGCCGGCTCGGACAGCACCTGCCAGCGCGTCGCGTCGGTGGCCTGCCAGCTCCACCAGGACAGCCCCTGCGCTCCCCATCCCGCCCACAGGCTGCGGAATCGGCGCAGGTCGGCCCTCGACGGGTTCCCGTAGGTCTGGCCGATCGGAGCGATCGGCACGCCATAGATGCGGTTATGTATCAGCGCGTGCGTGCTGACGACGTCCACGCCGCCACCAATCTCCTTCCAGTAGACCTCCGGCATGTCGACCTGGGCGCCGCCGGGACCCAGAAACACGCTGAACGGCAGCCCAGGGTGATAGTCGACGTAGGGGAACGACGTCAGGCCCAGCGGGTACTCGGGACCGACGGCCGCGCGCAACGCCGCCATGTACTTCTGTGCGGCTGCGTACCGCCCCTCGTAGCTTGTCTCGGCGTCGATGACCAGGCAGTCGGCGCCGTCGGTCACAGCGGCTCGGCCCGCGCGCGCCTCGTCGACCGGGCGAGCGCCGTACACGAACTGCCAGGCGCAAGCGCGCAGCCCGGCCTGGTGCAGCGCGCCGACCAGCCACGCGGAGAACTGGGGAAAAGGGTGAGGCCCGTCGGCCGCCTTCACGAACACGGTGCCGATCCCCGCGGCATGTGCCCGCGCCGCGATCGCGGCCACGTCGCCCCCGCCGGAGCGCGGCAACTCCCAGATCCACATGCCGTTCCCGGCGAACGCCGCCGGGGGCGAGCCGCCCGCCAAGCCCGCGCCGGTCGACGGGCCGCCGACCGCAGCGAGCACAGTGATCCGCTTGGGATTCGACCGCCGACCGACGGCGTCGCGGACCGTGAGCGTCACCGTCCCAGCCCGCACGCCTGCCGGGACGGTGGCCACCCAGCCCGACCGCCCGCGGTCAAGCGCCGTGGCAACTGCTCCGTGCGCCCAGCGGAACGTCACGCGCATGCCGACGGCCAGCCGCAGGCCGCGCAGTTGCACCCGGCGTCCCACGGCGACCGCCACCCCGGCGCTGCAGCCAGCGGAGGTCGCCGGCACGCAGCGCACTCCGCTGAGTACGGGGGGTCTGGCTGCAGCGGCCGTCGCGGGCACAGCCAGCGCGGCAGCGGCGAGGGCGGCGGGCAGCAGGCGACGGACGGGGCGGGACGGGGCTGTCACTCGCCCGCGACTGTAGGCCCTGGACGCGGATCGGGGCAGCAGAGCGAAGAGCTGCGTTGCCCGGTGCAGGGCATGAGCAGGTACCCGGGAGACGTTGGGGCGCGGGCCGCCCCTCACGAAGCTCGCCCGCGCCCTCACGCACCGGACCTGACTTCAACGACGAACGGCTACGACGTGCTGTCGGCGCAGTCCGGGCCGAGCTTCGCGCCGAGGTCGCCGGACGCCTGGCCCAGCGGCTCGAGCTTTGCGGCGGCAGCATCGTAGGCCGCCGTGTCACCTGATCGGGCCGCGCTCATCATCGCCTGAAGGCCGGTCAGGCCCTCTTCGTTCTTACTGACGAACGCGTCGCGCGCGGACTCGAGCGCGGACGGGCCGGACAGTGCCTTGAGCTTCTGATCTGCGCCCTGGATGAACCCGACATCGGCCGCGAGGACCGTGGCCGCGCTGGCCGCGCTCTCCACGTCGGTCGGCTCCGACGGCTGGCCGGCGGCGTTCGTGGCCGTGTTGACGTCCTTGCAGATCGCGTTCGCGGCGCTGCTGAAGGCGCTGGAGCTGAGGCCGCCGTTCGAACTGCTCGAGCTGCCGCCGCAGCCCGCAAGGACGAGCACCGCACAGGCCACGAAGAACAGTCGCGTCGCGGGGCTGCGGAGGCGCTGCTGCACGAGGTTTGAACCAGACATGCGTGATCCTTTCCGAGACTGCACCGCCGGCTCGGGATTGAGACGGTCCCGCAGCGCTCTCCCGGAAACCTCACATCAGGAGCGCGGGTCGACTACCGACCCAAGTGCTCGACTGGCCTTACCTCTCGACCGACGGCTGCTCCCCGTCTGCTGCTCGTGTACCACGCCGTTAGCCCACCCCGATGTAGGCCGCGCTGATCGCAACCAGATGCTCGAGGCCAGGGTTGTTCCCGTGACTCGCCCTGATCCGCCACGTCGAGCCCTGGCGCCTCGGGCTGCCCCAGAGCACGAGGTTGGACCGGCGGCAGTAGTAGTTGAGGCGGCGCCCCGCCCCGTCGGCGTTCGTGGCCCCGCCAGCGAGGAACGCGCAACGAGTTCCGCTCGCGAGGCGGACTGCCCAGACGCTCCCCGGCCGCGCGCTGTACCCATCGTCGAGAGCGCCGGACACGCGCAGCCGGACGACGCCGCGGACGAACGGATTCTCGACGCACACGACCACGTCGTCGCGGTTCGGATCGCTGAAACACGGGTCGTAGATCCGGTTGCCGCTCATGCAGCGGTAGCCGTGGTGCAGGACGAACGAGCCGGTCCAGCAGTCTCCACCGAACCGCGGCGTGGCACTGAGCCCGGACCGCAGTGACCCGTCCCCGGAAAACGGTGACCAGTGGATCACGCGCGTCGCGGCGACGGCTGCTGATGGGGCCGCGATGGACGCTGCGAACGCGAGGATCGCCACTGAGATTCGCAAGACGTGTCTGGCCGGGGTCACGGCGCAGAACCTACTCGGCGAGGTGTGCCCCCAGTCTCTCCGGCCCTTCGGCGTGAGACACGCGACACCGCAAGCAGTTGTTGGCCGACGTATTCCCGCATAGGCTCGGCAATCGGCAACCCCGCCTGGGGGATCGCAGTGCCAAGCGGAGATCGATGCTTACCGGTGAACCAACCTGCGGCGGGCACCGCGCGCCGACTGTGCCCACACGGCGCCGAGGGCACCTCCTGAGTGAGCGAGCGCTTCGTTCCCTGGGAGCCGGCGTGGTCGCCATGCTCGCACTGCTGGCGGTTACGCTGCCGGCGTACGGCGCTGGGTGGACAACCCAGGCGACGGCCGGTCCGGCGGGGCTCGCGGAGAGCGCGTTGAGCGGCGTGTCGTGCGTGTCTTCCGTGTGGTGCATGGCTGTCGGCGTAGGCGACAACGGGGCTCTCGATGCGTCGGATCCGCTGCCGGGCGTTGCGTCGTTTGCGGAGATCTGGAACGGTTCGGCATGGACGGTGCTGCCGGCTGCTGGTCCGGTTGGAGCCAGCCCCGGCTTGTATGCGATCTCGTGCGCGTCGGAGGTGTTCTGCATCGCCGTGGGCCAGACGAGCTCGGATGGTTGGGAGGGCGTTCGCTCCAGGTCTGCGTACGGCGACGACCGAGCGCTTGTGGAGGTGTGGAACGGCCTGGCCTGGACGGTCCAGCTTCATCCGGGGGCAGTCCTCTCGGGGAGCGGGCTATTTGACGTGTCGTGCACGTCGAGCCGGTTCTGCATCGCCATCGGACAACGCGCGGCCGGATCGCACGGGGCTGACGAACTTGCCGAGATCTGGGACGGCACCCGCTGGCGCGTGCAGCACACGCCGACCGTCGCCAAGTACGGCACATGGCCGATGGCGATCTCGTGTACAGCGGCCGACGCGTGCACCGCGGTGGGCGGATACAACCCCAACAAGAGCCCCGGTCTGCCGGATAGCGTGCCGCTCGCCGAGCGCTGGAACGGCCGTCGCTGGAGCGTGCAGCACGCTCCCTCGTACGGGCGCTACTACATAGAGTTGAGAGGCGTGTCGTGCGTGTCACGGACGTTCTGTCTTGCGACCGGCGAGCACACGGGGAACGGTTCGGGTGCTCCCGGACCTTTCATGGAGCGCTGGAACGGGCAGCGTTGGACCGCCGCGAGGGCGGGACTGCCGGAGGAGAGCTCGCTGAACAGCGTGTCGTGCTTCTCAGCCGCCGACTGCGTTGCGGTCGGGCAGTTCGACCCACGGCCGCTCCCGTCGTCGGATGAGACCGCGCCGCTGGTGGAACGCTGGAACGGCAGCCGCTGGGCACGGGTGACGGTCCCGCGCGCTCCTGGGCCACCGGCGGCCCTCTACCTCAATCCATCGCTGTTCGGCGTCTCGTGCGTTGCGCGCAGCGGCTGTACGGCCGTCGGCGCGCAGGCACAGGGCAACGAAAGCGCGACACTGGCCCAGAGCAACATGGGGACTCCCGGCGCCGCACCAGAGGTCCCGCTGACCCAGACCTCGCCAACGTCAGCGACCGTGGGCGGCGGGGCCGGCTACCGCGGCCAGCTCACGGCCGCCAACTCCGTCGGGACGGTCACCTTCACCCAGGCCTCGTCGGCGGACGCCGCCAACATCCTGGTGAGCCCGACCGGCACGATCACGGCCCTCCCCGCGGTCGCCCCCGGTATCTACACGGTGTCGGGCGCCGACTCCGATACGACCGGCGATGTCGGCACCTGGAGCTTCACGCTGAGCATCACCGCGGCCAGCGGGCTGCCACCTCTTGGCACGCCGGTGTTCGCTTCGTCGACGACGTTGCAGGCGGTGTCCGGCTCGGTCCGGGTCAAGCTGCCCGGAGCGACGTCGTTCGTGCCGCTCAGTTCGGCCGCGACGGTGCCGGTCGGCGCGATCGTCGACGCCACCAAGGGGCGTGCGAAGCTGACCTCCGCCAAGGATGCCTCAGGTCAGACGCAAGCGGGTCTGTTCGACAGCGGGATCTTTCGCGTCTCGCAGTCCCTGGCGAGCTCGCCGCTGCACGGCGGCAAGAGGGTCGGGCTCACGGTGCTCACGCTCGCCGGCCCGCTCCCCAGCGGCTGCACGGGCAGCGGCGCGGCCGCGTCGTCGAAGCACAAGCACGGCACGACGCGCCGGCTGTGGGGAGACGCCAAGGGCAACTACCGCTCCGTCGGCCGCTACGGCGCCGCGACCGTCGGCGGCACCAAGTGGCTGACCCAGGACAGCTGCGCCGGCACGCTCGTCCGCGTCGCGCGCGGCATCGTCAGCGTCAACGACTTCGCCCGCCACCGTACCGTCCTCGTGAGAGCTCCCAAGAGCTACCTGGCCAAGGCCGGGCATGGTGGGTAACGCCGCTCGACACCTGGGATGCGTGGTCGACCGGGGGTCCCAGACAGATACTTGGCTGCAAGCCGGCTTCCGACCTGATGGCGAAGGACGAAACAACGCGCCATGACCCGCCGAACCCTGTCCAATCTCCGCGAGGATCGCTGCAGCACCCGCGGCTTTTCAACCCGTCCCGCATTCGCGGCGCTGCTGGCTGTCGTTGGGGTGTTGGCCGGGCCGTGCATCGCGACCGCGCCCGCGGCATCCGGTTCCTCGGCGACAGCCGTCACCACAGCCGCCCGTCACACATGCGCACTGCTCTCGGACCGGACGGTCCGGTGCTGGGGTGCGAACGATCAGGGCCAGCTTGGGGACGGCACGAGAACCCGCCGCCTGACAGCGGTCGCCGTGCGCGGTCTGAGCAATGTGATCGAGGTCAGCGGATCCTCGAGCTATACGTGCGCGCTGGTTGACGATGGCGGTGGCAGCGGACCCGTCGAGTGCTGGGGTGCGTGGGTCGGCAGCCAGCCGAAGTTCCGCAGCCTCGTCCCCGTGGCCGTGAAAGGGGTGACCGATGCGATCGCCGTCAGCGCAGGCATCGGCATCGCGTGCGCCCTGCTGTCGGACCACACGGTCGAGTGCTGGGGCGACAACTCGCGCGGTGCGTTCGGGAACGGGACGAGGGACAGCAGCTCATCTCCGGTCGTCGTGCCGGAACTGAGCAACGTCCAATCCGTCGACGCGGGCGAGGCGCACGTCTGCGTCGTCATGCAGGACCGCGGCACGGTCCGGTGTTGGGGCTGGTCCGGAGAGCTGGGCCCGATAGAGCAGGCCGGCGACGTCCTCACCCCGGCACTCGTACCGCGTCTGACCGGTGCCCTGTCGGTCGACGCCGACGTCTACCACAGCTGTGCCGTGCTCATCGGCGGCACGCCCAAGTGCTGGTCCAACTTCGACACTCCGAAGCCCAGAGCCGAGCCCGGCCTGAACGGCGTGAAGACGTTCGCCTGGGCCGAGGACGGTCAGCAGACGGTGCACAGCTGCGCGCTGCTCCCCGACGGCAGCGTCAGGTGCCGCAGCCCGTATCCCCTGTTCGGCCAGCTGGGGAATGGCACCAGAAAGAAGAACGGCAACAAGCTGGTCACCGTGAGCGGCCTGCGTGACGCGACCGCGATCAGCGCCGCCGACGGTTACACCTGCGCCGTCCGTTCAACCGGCGGCGTTGTGTGTTGGGGTAGCAACGGTGACGGCGTGCTCGGGGACGGCACGACCACGATGCGGTCCCGGCCCGTGGTGGTGAAGGGGCTCGCGCTCCGGTGAGGGCTTGGTCGACAGCGGTGCTGCTCGCCGCGGCAGCCGTGGCCGGCCCGGCGGCTGTAGACGTGGGCGCCGCTCAGCCACCGTCTGTGAGTGCGATCAGCGTCTATCAGGCGCACAGCTGTGCTCTCGTCTCGGGCGGCGCCGCGGAATGCTGGGGCCTCGACGAGGCCGGGGAGCTTGGCAACGTCTACAACGACCGAAGCCTCACACCGATCGTCGTGGGCGGGGTGAGCAACGCGATCGCGATCGGCACAGGCAATGACCACACGTGCGCGCTCAATGCGGACGGCACCGCTGCCTGCTGGGGGAGCAACCAATACGGCGCTCTCGGAAACGGGGCGACCACGTACAGCGCAACGCCGGTTGCTGTGAGCGGACTGACCAACGCGAGCTCCATCAGCGCCGGCTACAACCACACCTGTGTCGTTCTCGCTGGAGGCACGGCGGAATGCTGGGGCTACAACGCCCTCGGCCAGCTCGGGAACGGGACCACCAACGACAGCTCGACACCGGTCGTCGTGAGCGGACTGAGCGACGTGATCGCTATAAGCAGCGGCCTGAACTACACCTGCGCGCTCCGCGCGGGAGGCACGGTGGCCTGCTGGGGAAGCTACGCCGGCGCCCCGACTGGAAACCGGTCGGAGCCCCAGACCTCGACGCCCGTAGCCGTGGGCGGCGTGAGCAGGGCGATCGCCATCAGCGCCGGCTGGGGCCACGTCTGCGCCGTCCTCGCGGACAGAACAGCAGAATGCTGGAGCTCGAACCGCCACGGGCAGCTTGGGAACGGGACGACCACCGACAGCGCGACGCCGGTCGCCGTGAGCGGGCTGACCGACGTGACCGCGATCAGCGCCGGCGCCGCCCCCGACACCTGCGCGGTGGTTGCAGGGGGCACCGTGAAATGCTGGGGCTACAACGCCGACGGCGAGCTCGGGAACGGCTCGACCACCCAGAGCTCGACACCGGTCACCGTGCGC
>Ga0302299_10000398_pt1 | contig 23347 bp, 7 predicted proteins | sample III_Fen_N3_4_FD_198795 | JGI IMG/M metagenome (GOLD analysis project Ga0302299, IMG submission 198795) | Peat permafrost microbial communities from Stordalen Mire near Abisko, Sweden - III_Fen_N3_4 | ecosystem: Environmental > Terrestrial > Soil > Wetlands > Permafrost | place: Sweden: Abisko... | reverse complement strand
ACGAGCCGCAGCGAACCGGCGACGGCCGGGATGGCCACGAGGGCGATGAGGGCGAACGGCACCCACCCGGTCGGCCGAGCCGGCCGGGTGGGCTTCGTCGAGGCCAGGAGTGTCATCGGGCGCCGGCCGGGTCGAGTCGTGCATCGACAGTGCTGGCCACGGGCTGCGTTGCAGCAGAGCGCGATTCGCGCCACAGCGACCAGCCCAGGCCGATCAGCGCGATGCCGTCGACCACGGCGAACAGGCGCTGGTTGACCATCGGCAGCAACGGGATGGCGGCCGTCGTGACAGCGGCGACGGCGAGCAGGGCGGACGCCCAGCGAGCGAGGACGCCGGCCCGGAACAGGGCGACGCCGAAGACGAGGCTCCCGAGCAGGTAGCCGGCGGCGACCACCAGGTTGAGCGACCGGAACAGGCCGAGGTCCGCGGCCGAGCTGCTGTTCGTGGCCACGGCCGCCACGCCGTTGACGTACTCGGGCGAGGTCGCCACGATGGCCGGGACCACGACCAGGGCGATCGTCTCCACGCACAGCATGGCCAGATAGCCGACGCTGAGCAGGAGGTACCCAACCAGCCCGAGCAGCCCGATCTGGCGCACCTGGCGCGCGTAGATGCCGGCGATGCCGGCCAGCGCCAGCACGGCCATGGCGATCTTCATGCCCTGGCGCACCTTGAACTCGGTGGTCTGCACGAAGTCGAGGGTGACCTCGGGGTGCTTGACCTGAACGGCGGCGAACAGCACGCCAGCGGTGACGGCTGCGAGGCCCGCCGCCCGGGTGAGCTTCGTGGGAGTGATCTGCATGACGGCCTCCGGGGCTTCTGGGACGTCCACGGCGGCTGCCGGTGGACTGGCTCGAAACCTACGAATCCGCGTGGTGACCCGGCATCACCCGATGTGGTGACCGGTTGGGTGAGATGTCAGCCCTCGGTCGACGGCAGCAGCCCGCGCTCCCGGGCCCGGGCCACGGCTTCCCGGCGGCTGGTGACGTCGAGCTTGGTGAAGACGTGCTTGGTGTGCGTGCGCAGCGTGTTCGGTGAGATGAACAGGGCTCGGGCGATCTCCGGTCCGCTCAGCTCGCTGGCGAGCAGCCCGAGCACCTGTTGCTCGCGCTCGCTCAACGGGTCGGTGAGCTGTGGGATGCCGGGTGGTCGCCGCGCGCTGGGTGGGGTCCGGTCGGCAGCCGCCGCAGCGAGGATGCGCCGCGCCTGACGGAAGGCCGGGTGAGGGCGGTCGACCGTTAGGAGCAGGTCGAGCGCCGGGGCGCCCTCGTCGATGACGACCTGCAGGTAGCCCTCGGGCTCGGGTGCGACGGTCAGCGCCTCGGCCACGGCGGCCCGGGCCCGGTGCCGGTCGCCGGCGGCGTCGTGCACCAGGGCCGTCAGCAGGTGGATCTCGACGAGGCTGCCGGCGCGGCCGGACGTGCTGGCGGTCTCGCGCAGCCGGTCGAGCAGCTGCCGGGCCAGGTCGAGCTCGGCATCGGCCGCCGATGCCCGGTCCCCGTCGGCGGTGGCGGCGAGCGCACGGTGCTCGGCGAGCACGAGCCGCACCAGGGTGAGGTGTTCGTACTCGTGCAGGTACAGGGCGGCATCCTCGACCCGCGCGGCATCCGCGAGAGTGACGCCCCGGTCGCGAGCCCATCGGGCCGCAGCGGCGAGCGCCCCCGAGCGCACCCGCAGCCGAGCGCGCAGCGCCGGGATCGGCCGCACCTCGGGCAGGAACCCGGGGCGGTAGAGCTGCTCCGCGCGGTCGAGGTGCGTCTGGGCCGCCTCGGCGTCGCCCTGCGCCGCGACGAGCAGGGCCCGGGCGACGTAGAGACGGAACTGACTCTCGTTCAACGGTGTTCGCGCCACCAGCTCGTCGGCGACCTGCAGGTGACGTGCCGCCGCATCCAGGTCGTGGGTCTCGGTGTCGAGCTCGGCGAGCGCCACGTGCAGCTCGGCCGAGGCGCGGGCCACCGGGTCGCCGAGCGACTCCGCCTCACGCAGGGCCCGCCCGCAGAGCTCACGCGCCGTTCCCGGGCGCCCGCTCGTCCGCCACAGGTCACCCAGCACGACGGTGCCGCTCAGCGCGTCGACGACGTTGCCGGCCGCGCGCAGGCTCTCGACCGCCTGCCCGAACGTCCCCAGCGCCTCGTCGACATCGCCCCGAGCCCACGCCGTGAGGCCGAGGAACCCGGCTGCCGAGCCGCGCGCTAGGTGGTCGTCGGGCCCGGCGAGGTCGAGAGCGCGCCGGGCGTGCTCGGCGGTGCCCTCGACGTCCCCGCAGGCCTGTGCCACCGATGCGCGGTACATGGCGATCGTCGACGGCAGCGTGCGCAGTTCCTCGGTGTCCGGCCAGGGGCGGATGCCGTCGGCCGCCGCCGCCGCCAGCGCACCCTCCGCGTCGTCGAGCCGCGGCTCCACGGCATCCAGGTCACCGGCGACCATCGCCAGGGCCGCGGCGAACACGCTCAGCACCGGGCTGTGGCGCACGGTCTCGTCGGGCAGCGCCGCCAGCCAACCAGCCACCACGGCCTCCCGTCGCTGGCGGCGGATGCTGGGGACGGCCTGCTCGACCAGGCGGGCCGCCCGGTCGACGTCGGCACCGGCCAGGGCGTGCTGCACGGCCGCGTCGAGGAGGTCGTGCTCCTCGTACCACTGGCTCGCGCGCCGGTGCAGTACCGGCACCAGGTCGGGCTGCTCAGCGATCAGGCGGGCGCGCAGCACGTCGGCGAAGAGCTGGTGGTAGCGGTACCACTCCCGCCGGTCGTCCAGCGCCATCAGGAAGAGGTTGCCCCGCTCGAGGGCCGGCAGCACGGAGCCCGAGTCGTCCCGGGAGAGCACGGCGTCGCACAGCGGGCCGGTCAGCCGGTCGAGCACCGCGGTGCGCAGCAGGAAGTCGCGCACCGGCAACGGCTGCGAGGCGAGCACCTCCTCGACGAGGTAGTCGACGACGTACCGGTCGTCACCGGCGAAGCCGTCGATGAAGGCGCCGGCGTCGTCGCGTCCCTCCAGCGAGATGGCCGCGAGCTGCAGCGCGGCGATCCAGCCCTCGGTGCGGTCCTCGAGGGCCTGCACCTGCTCGGAAGTGAGCCGCACCCCGGTCGCGGCGTCCAGGTAGGCAGCCGCCTCCTCGGACCGGAACCGCAGGTCGGCGGCGCGGATCTCGACCAGCTCGCCGCGCACGCGCCACCGGGCCAGCGGCAGGTCGGGGTCGGCGCGGGTGCTGAGCACCACGTGCACCTGCGGCGGTAGGTGCTCGACGACGAAGGTCAGACCCTGGCCGACGTCCCTGTCGCGGACCAGGTGGTAGTCGTCGAGCACCAGCCACAGGTCGTCGGGCACCGCCGCGAGGGCGTTGATCAGCGCAGCCAGCAGCGGTTCGGTCGAGGCGGGTGCGGCGCGCAGCAGCCCGAGACACTGCGCGCCGACGCCCGGCACGGCAGCGTCGAGCGCAGCCACCACGCCGGTCCAGAAGGACACCGGGTCGTCGTCGGACGGGTCGAGCGACAACCAGGCCACCCGCCGGCCGGCATCCGCTGCGACCCACGAGGCGAGCAGCGTCGTCTTGCCGAAACCCGCCGGTGCCGACACCAGCGTGAGGCGACCTTCGCTGCCGAGCCGGTCGAGCAGCCGCGGGCGCGCCACCAGGTCGCGACGGAGGCGTGGGACGAAGAGCTTGGTTGCCACCAGCGGTCGCGTCACGTGTCCTCCACCAACCGCTGTCTCGTCGGGCCGTGCCCCACCGTACGCCGCGCCGCCCTGCGCGCTCACCGGCATCCGGTCAGGAACGACGACGGGCGGGCCGCTCGGCGCAACCCCGACGCATCGCAGCAGCCGGTAGCGGTGTTCGACAACCCGTCGCTTCGGGGCCACCATGGCGCACGTGGACCAAACCCCGCTGGTGCGTGCGCCGACTGCCGCAGCGGCGGCGGTGAGCTCGTCGCCGCGGCAGTGGTGGGCCGGCTCCGAGCAGGGGCTGCCCGCGGGCCTGGACTGGATCTCGACCCGGGAGCTGGCCCGGCTCGAGGGCGTGCGCTTCACCAAGCGGCGCACCGAGTACCTGCTGCGCCGGTGGGTCGGCAAGCGCGCCGTCGCCGCGCGGCTGGGCCTGCCGACGGACGACACCTCACTCGCCGGCATCGAGGTGCTCAACCGGATGTCGGGTGCCCCGTACGTCGTCATCGAGGGGGTCGAGGCGCCCTGCGAGGTGTCGCTCTCGGACCGCGCGGGAACCGCCGTCGCCGTCGTGGGGGGCACCCAGCGCGCGCTCGGTGCCCTCGGCATCGACCTCGAGATCGTCGAGCCGCGCAGTGCGGGGTTCGTGACCGACTTCCTCACCCCCGCCGAGCAGGCCTGGGTCACCGGTCCGGCAGCCGAGCAGGGCGCCCTGGGCCGCGACGCGGCGGCGAACCTGGTGTGGTCGGCCAAGGAGTCGGCCCTGAAGGTGCTGCGGCTCGGGCTGCGCGCCGACACCCGGTGGGTGGAGATCGCCGTGGCCGAGCACCGTCGCGGGGACGGGTGGGCGCCGTTCACGGCGACCTGGCGTGACGGTCGGGTGCTCCCCGGCTGGTGGCGCCGCGAGGGCGTCTACCTGCTCACCGTGGCCACCGAGCAGCACGTCGACCCACCCGAGGCGCTGGCGGGGGCCGCTGACCTGGCCGCGGCGACCCCGGTGCACAGCTGGGTCGACCGGCCACTGGTCACCCCGCGGGAGTAGCCGCCGAGCCGACGTCACCGCCGGCCCGGGCGATGCCCCGCTCGAGTGCGTCGACGACGTAGGGCCGCAGGGTGGCTGCCGGGATGATCCGGTCGACGGAACCGACCCGCAGGGCCCGCTCGATGGTGTGGATGGCGTCGAACTCGTCGGCCACGTCGTGCAGCTTCTGCGAGCGCACCTCCTCGACGACCCGGGCAGCCTTGGCCCGCAACGCTGCAGCCTCGGGGCCGCTGGCCGACGCCGCCTCGGCCCGGGCGCTCTCGACCCGGGGGTCGCGCTCGACGCGCTGCTTCACGTCACGCGCGAAGACGGTGGCAGCGGCGGGGGCGCCGCCGATGACCGAGGCGAACGAGCCCTCCACGGCCGCGATCTCCATCGAGTCGGTGAGTGCCTTGGAGAACACGACGAACGCGCCGCCGTGGTACCGCGAGACGACCACGAAGACGATGGGGCCGACGAAGTTGGTGACCGCCCGGCCGATCTCGGCACCGTACTCGAGCTGCCACTGGCGCATCGACTCCGGTGAACCGTCGAACCCGGACAGGTTCGCGAGCACGAGGAGGGGGCGGTTGCCGCTCGCCGCGTTCACCGCCCGGGCGATCTTGCGGGAGGACTGCGGGAAGAGCGTCCCCGAGGTCCACGCCGGTGGGCCGTAGGAGGGCACGAACCCGGTGCGCCGCACGGTGTGCGACTCGATGCCGACCAGGCAGACCGGGATGCCGCCGACCGTGGCGTCCCAGACGATCGCCGTGTCGGCGTCCTGCCACTGCCGCCACCGCTCGAGCGGCTCGACGTCCTGGTCGGTCACGGCCCGCATCACCGAGCGCATGTCGAAGGGCAGCTTGCGATCGGGGTTGGTGGCCACGTCGAACACCTCACCGACCACGGTGAAGGCGCACTCGGGCAGCCGGGCGTGGGGGGAGGTGCGTACGTCGCGGTTGACCGGGTCAGTGGTGGGCCGGCGCCGCGGGAAGCGTTCGCCCGCAACGGTGTACGTGAAGTCGTAGTGGCGCAGGAGTAGCGCGCACGCCTCCGGGAAGCTGGGTGCCCAGTACTGCGCCTGACCGTTCGGCCCCATGATCCGGTCGAAGCCGCCGATGCCCTGGTTGTCGTCGGCCGACACCGCGCCGGAGAAGTCGAGGGCCTGCTTGCCGGTGAGCACCATCGTGCTCGCGGGGGTCATGATCAGCACGCCCCTGGTGTGCATGAGCATGGTCGCCTCGGCGTTCCAGTACGGCTGCCCGCCGACGGTGATGCCGGTGATGACGATGTTCACCTCTCCGCCGGCCTGGGTGAACTCGATGAGCCGGCGCAGGGTGAGGGCGATCCAGTCCATGTTCTCGGTGCCGGAGTCCAGCGCGATGAGCGCACCGGAGGACACGGCGTACCACTCGACCGGGATGCCGCGGGCGAGGGCGAGCGCGAGAGCGGCGTTGACCCGCCGGCACTCCGGCTCGGCGAGGTTGCCCAGCCCCTGGGTGGGATCGGCCAGGAGCGCCACCCTCGTCATCCCGTCCGGGTGCACCTCGGTGCGGTTGGTGAGCAGCCCGACCACCAGGTGGGCGGTGTTGCCCCCGGGCTCACGGTCGACCGGCACCAGCTCGTCACCGGCACCGAGGTCGAGCTCGACGAAGCTGCCTTCCGGGAACGGCGAGGCGTCGCCCGGTGACGGGGTCAGCATCCGGATGACCTCGTACGGGTAGGGGCTGCCGAAACGCGCTGCGGTGAGCACCTTCTGCGCGTAGGGCGTCAGGGTGCGCACCGGGTTGGGCCCGGGCTCGGTCATCCGGATGGTGGGGGCGCCGGCGCCCAGGCCCTCGAGCACGACGATCCGGTCAGCCAGCACCTGCCGGCCCGCGTCGTCGCGGTCGGCGACGGTGACGTGCAGGACGACCTTCTCCAGGTTGGCACCGCGCGCCAGCGCCTCGTAGGTCATCGCCAGGTCCTGCCACTCGTCGCGGGGGATGTGCCAGGTCGGGCGCACCCAGATGACGAGCCGGTTGGCGGCCGGCCGCTCCCGCGCCGGGTAGCGGGCGATGGCGCTGCGCAACGCGGCCAGGGCGGCGAGGCCGCTGCGGCCGAGCCGTGGGTAGGACGCGCGGCCGGTGTCCGGGTCACGCACGGCGGTGAGGTCGCGGACCTCGGCGAGGGCGAAGATCCGGTGGTCGCGAGGGTTGTCCTTGGCGACCCCGTCGAAGACGTAGACGTCCTCGGGGGAGGGCAGCCGGGTCAGCTCGAAGTTCGACAGGCGCCAGACGTCGAGGCGCTTGGCGAGCATCGGGTGCAGGTTGCGGTAGATCGTGTCCTCGACGAAGCCGGACCCGGAGGCGTCGGAGCGGAAGGTGACGTGCTGGGTGCGCCCCCGCTCGGGACCGCCGCCGTCGAGCCAGGTGATCGTGAGGTCGATGCGGTGCAGCGACCGACCGAAGTCACACTCGGACAGCAGCTCGGCGGCCTGTTGCGCCGTCGCCTCGACCTCCGGCCGGGGGCCGTCGGCCCACATCACGAGGTCGAGGACGACCTCGCGGTCGCCGGCGTTCGCGGCGAGGTGGTGGGCCAGCGCGGAGGAGGCGGTCGTCAGGTCCGCCATCGGCAGGTACGCCGCGACGACGTGGACGGCGAGGTCCGCGTGCTCGTAGTGGGCATAGCCGAGGTCCAGGCCCTGCCGCTGCTCGAAGTCCAGCCCGTGCAGGTCCCGCATCCGGTAGAAGCGCCGCAGGTAGGTCTCGAGCACGGCTCGGTGGAATGCCGCGGCACCCCCGTCCGGTGCCCCCTCGGGGGCGCTGTCCGCACCCAGCCAGGCACCCAGCAGCAGCGAGCGCATCGGCTGGGGGCACCAGACCAGCCGGCCGATGCGGTCGGCCCGGTCGGGCCCGGTGGGGTCCGCGACCAGCTCGGCGAGGTGGGCTCGCATCTCGGCTTCGGTGTCTGCCACGACCGCGCTGAGGACCGGCTCGTCGAACCAGTGGTAGAGCACGTCGCGGGCGGCGTCGGTCACGCCGGGCTGGCGCCCCTGGGTGGCGCGCACCAGGCGCTCCAGCCGGGCGCGGTCGGCCGCGGTCGCGTGCGAGCGCAGCGTGCCGGCGAACTGCAGCCGGCGGTCGAGCACTTCGGTGACGACGTCCGCGAGCTCGGGCACGCGGGAGAACGACCGGAACAGCCAGTAGGTGGCGCGCTCCAGCGCGGGCCGGTCGCGGGTGCCCTCGACGCCGTAGCGGGCGAGCGCCCGTTCCAGCCTGCGCCGGTAGCCGACCGGCAGCCCGGCACGCTCCGGGTCGAGCCACCGGAGGAACTCGATGACGTACTCCTGGCTGCTCGTCTGGTCGGCGACGTCCGGGTCGGCGACGTCGGCCTCGGTGCGCGGCCGGTAGAGCACCCCGATGTCCGCGAACAGGTCGAGGAAGGCGTCCTCGCGGGCGAGCAGCTCGGGGTCGGCCGGCGCGCCGGCCTCGACCCTCGCCCGGTAGGCAGGCCGCAGGGCGCGGGCCGCCGCCGGGTCGAGGTCGAAGCCGAGCAGGTAGGCCGTGAGGTCGTCGAAGACGTCGGGAGGCGGCGCGTCGTCGTCGATCACGAGGGAGGCCAGGTCGACGACCGGCTTGCGGGCCGCGTCGGGAAGGTCGGGCAGCAGGCTGGAGGCCCGCGCCGACCGGATCCGCAGCAGCGGGTCGCCCTGCTCCACCTGCTGGTTCGGCAGGACCACCAGGGCGGTGACGCGGCCGTCGTGGGGGGCGGTGAGGGTGCTCACCATCTTCATCGACTCCAGGGCGGCGACCGGCTGGCCCGCGGTCACCCGTTCGCCCACCTCGACGAGCAGCGAGCTGACCAGGGCGGGCATCGGAGCGCGCAGCACCACACCGTTCTCGCGGGTCACCGTGTGGGCTGCACCGTCGATCTCGAGGCGGATCACCTCGTCGGTGGTGACGGCGACGACCCGGCGGGTGCGACCACCCACGAGGACGCGGCGCTCGTAGCGGCTCAGCGTGTCGACGAGCACCTCGAAGCGCACGCCGACGTGCACCCGGTAGCAGTCGGGGCCGGTGCGGTCTACCCGCAGGCGGTGCCGGCTGCCACGGTAGGCGAGCTCGATGGCCACGCCGACGTGCTCGGGGTGCTCCGGGCGGCCTCGCTCGGCGGTGGCCCGGAACGAGCGCTGCACCAGCGCCAGGTCGCGCTCGTAGACCTCGATGGCCGCGATGACGACCGCTACCGGGTCGGGGGCGGGCACCAGTGTGCCGGCGGCCAGCTGCTCGGCGTACCAGGTCGGGCCGGGCGGGCCGGCGACGACGGTCTGCGCCGAGACCACCCCGATCAGGCCGGTGCGGTTGGTGGCCCCGCCGGAGAGCACGACGCTGGTGCGCTCCAGGGCCTGGCGCAACCGCTCCAGGGCCTGCGCGCGGGTGCGCCCCCACGAGGTCACCGTGGCGACGACGGGGTCCAGCTCGGGGTCGACGACGTCGCCCGCCCGCAGCCCGGTGTCGACCCGCACACCGGTGCCCACCGGCATCGAGATGGCCTCGACGCGCCCGCCGGTGGCGGCATAGCCTCGGTCAGGGTCGTGCGCGAGCAGCCGGGCCTCCATCGTCCAGCCCTCACCGTGCGGCGCGCTGGTGGGCAGGGCGCCGCCGAGGTCCGCGCGCAGGCGTGCCCCGAGGACGTCGGCCCCGGTGCGCTCCTCCGCCCCGGCGTGGGTCGCCCGCCCGTCGGTGTCCACCTCGGTGACAGCGAACGAGCCGTCGCCGTCGAGCGCGAAGTGCACCACCGCCCCGCCGCGGTAGGCGGCCTCCTCGAGCAGTGCCTGCGCGGCTGCCTCCATGCCGGCGACGGCGTCCTGCGGGACCCCGGTCGCGGGGAGCTCGGCCAGCACCGCCCACGAGCTGCGCACCACGGTCACCTCACGCACGCCGAGCGACAGCGTCGTGCCGTGCCCGTCGCGCAGGACGTCGACCTCCATCCGGCGAGGACCGTCGGGGAAGGAGCCCGCCGGTCGCAGCGGCACGCCGGCGGAGGCCGCGACCCCAGCCAGCCCCGCTGGGGTGCCGAGGGCGCGGATGGCGGCCCCGTCCGGTCCGAGGACGAGCAGCCCGGCCGCCTCGCAGGCGTCGGCGAGCTCGGCCCGGTCGGCACACGGGACCAGTCCGAGCCAGACGGCGTCCGCCCGCGCGGTGGTGAGCGCGGCGACCACGTCGGCCGCGGGCAGGAGGCCGTCCGGCGAGCTGGGCAGCACCACGGTCTCGGTGGCCTCCCGGGCCCACCACGCCAGCTCCCGCGAGACGGTGCTCACCGCGAGGGTGCGCAGTCGCTCACCGCTCTCCGGGTCGGTCAGCGAGCCGGCGGCGGCGAGGAGCCGCAGGGCTGGCTCGCCGCGGTCGACCACGGCGAGCCGTCGCACGCTGCTCACGCCGAGGTCCCGGACCCGAACGCCGCCTCCAGAGGTGCGCGCACGTCATCCGGAAGGCCGCCCGGCAGTGGAACGGTCACGTACCCGTCCAGCCGCACGACGACGCGGCCCGAGTCGTCCACGACCACGGCATCCACCAAGCCGTCCACGGACTCCGCGTGCGCCACCAGGCGCCCGGTGACCGTGGCCGGGTCGAGCAGCACGCGCACGCGCCGCACGGTCATCGGCAGGCCCAGCCGGTCCTCCCGGGCGGCGTCCCACAGGCCGGCGGTCTGGAAGCACAGCTCGACCAGGCGCGGTGCCAGGGCCAGCGGGCTGTCCGCGGGGGAGCGGTCGTCGGGCAGCGGCTCCTGCAGCCGGGCCATCGGACCGTTGCCGTTGAGCCACGCCGACTCCACGACCTGGTACGCGGGCCCGTGGAAGTAGAAGCGGTAGACCTGCTCCGCGTCGACCTGCGGCTCGTGGGGGGTGCGGTCGAGCGGCGACTGCTCCTCCTCGACGCTCGTCGCGGTGAGCCGCACGCGGCCGGTGAAGTGGGTCGTGACCACCGGTGTGTCGGAACCGGGTAGGTGGCGTTCGGCCGTCAGGGTGCAGCGGGCCAGCAGGTCGCCCGCACCTCCGGCATCCGGTGTCGTGACGGCGCGGACGGTGAGGGTGCGCGGCTCGTCGCGGTAGAACTTCACCGGCGCCAGGAAGCTGACGTCCTCGACCGCACCGACGCGATAGCCGGCCGGGGCGACGAGGCCGACGACCTCGGCGAAGGCCTCCATGCCCATCACCCCGGGAAGCACGGGGGTGCCGTCGATCCGGTGGTCGGTGAGGAAGCCCTGGGCGGCTGGGTCGAGGGTCACCCGCGAGACCACACCGTCGTTGACCGACAGCATGACGTCGCCGACCATCGGGCCGAACGGGTGCTGGTGGCGCACAGCGTCGACGTCGAGGCCACCGCTCTCGTGGTACTCGGTGGCCATCATCCCGAGTGCGCCCGCGACCACGACCTCACCGCTGAACGCGGACGACGTCAGCTCGCGCCGGATCCACGCGACACCGGCCTCCGGCGGCAGCACCTGGACGCCGGCCTGCTCCATGATCTTGGGGATGGAGCCGCGGGTCGCCATGCCGATGCCGCCCCACGCGGTCCAGTCCAGCGCCAGGCCACGGGTCTGCGGCCGGGTGGCCGGCAGTGACGCCACCACCTTGCAGAGCAGGTCGTTGGCCGAGGAGTAGTCGGTCTGGCCCTGGTTGCCGAACCGGCCTGCGACGGAGGAGAAGGCCACGACGGCACCGACCTCCAGCTCGCGCGCCGCCTGCCAGACGTTGAACCACCCCGTGGTCTTGACGTCGAAGACGAGGTCGAACTCGCGGGGCTCCTTCTCCGGCAGGTTGCGGCTGATCTCGAGCCCGGCAGCGTGCAGCAGCACGTCGATGCGCCCGCTGCGCTCGCGCACCGAGTCCATCACGGCCGCCACGGCCTCGGGGTCGGTGAGGTCGACCGAGTAGTAGTACGCCGTGCCACCGGCTGCCTGGACGGACTCCACGCAGGTGAGCGCCGCCTCGAGGCGCTCGAGGTGAACGAGCTCGCGGTCGATCGCCACGGGGGTCGGCTTGGCGCCGGAGTCCCGCAGGCGGGACGCGATGGTGCCCTTGAGCGCCGCGCGGTCGGAGCGGAAGGCGGCGATGTCCGGGTCGCCCGGGTCGGGCGCCGGGGTGAGGTCGAGCAGGTGGAACACCCCGCCGGAGTGGACGGCGAGGTCGGCGGTGATCGCCGAGACGATGCTGCCGGCGGCGCCCGTGACGAGCACGACGGAGTCGGACGTCAGCGGCATCCCGCCGTCGCCGAGCGGGTCGCGGTCCTGGTCGCGGCTGGGGAACGGCTGCTCCACCAGGGCGATGCCGAAGCGCCGCCCGTCGACGCGACCGACCTCGACGCAGCCGGGGTCGCGCAGCGTCTCCTCGATCAGCAGGTCCGCCACCGCGGCGGTCCGACGGTCGACCGGGAGGTCGACGGCCTTGACCAGGGCGCTTGGCCGCTCCTTCTTGTACGACTTGGTGAAGCCGGTGACGGCACCACCCAGCGCGGATGCCGCGCCGCCCGGCCTGTAGCCGTGGTAGCCACCGAGGCGGGTCGCCGACACCAGGAAGGCGTCGCTGTCCCACAGCTGGCGCATGGTGGCGTAGAGCGCCTTGACGCGCCGGCGCAGTGCCTCGCGCCAGGTCGCCAGGTCGTAGCTGCCGAGGTCGCCCTCGTCATCCAGCGCCGCGAGCCAGTAGACGCCGGTGACCGGGCCGTCGGCGGTCCACCCGGACAGCTGCGCGAGCACCTCGTCGGTGGGCGTACCGGGGTCGATCACGAGCGCGGTGGCCCCGGCCTTGTGCAGCCGCTTGACGAGCGCGTCGCCGACCCCGCCCTCGTCGCGCATGACCACGACGCGGGCGTCCTTCAGCGACACCCCGGTGGGCAGGCACTGGTCGCCCTGCGGGCGCAGCGAGGGCGTGGGCACCCGGCGGGGGAGTGCGTCGACCGCGTCGAGGTCGCCGACCACGGTGTGGGGCGCCGCCGGCGGTGCCGCCGTGGTGCTCTCGCCGGCCGGGCCGGATGCGGCACCGGAGCTCGCACCTGGCTCGCCGAGCTTGTCGCGCACCCAGGCGGCGACGTGGTTCAGGGTGGGGAACTCGCGCAGCTGGAGGGTGTCGTCGCGCTCGAGGTTCCAGCGGGTTCGGACGGCGGCGAAGACCTCGGCCTGCTTGACGGTGTCGACGCCGAGGTCGGCCTCGAGGTCGAGGTCGGGGTCGAGGAGGTCGGCGGGGTAGCCGGTCATCTCCGCGACGATGTCAGTGACGGCGGCGACGATGTCGTCGCCGGTGGCGGCGGGCGCCGCATCCTCCGGTGAGGGGGTCGGTACCGTCTCGGGTACGGCGGCGGATGCCGTTGCAGCAGTCGGCTGCTGGACCCCGAGCTTGTCGCGCACCCAGGCGGCGACGTGGTTCAGCGTGGGGAACTCGCGCAGCTGGAGGGTGTCGTCGCGCTCGAGGTCCCAGCGGGTTCGGACGGCGGCGAACACCTCGGCCTGCTTGACGGTGTCGACGCCGAGGTCGGCCTCGAGGTCGAGGTCGGGGTCGAGGAGGTCGGCGGGGTAGCCGGTCATCTCCGCCACGATGCCGGTCACGGCCGCGAGGATCTCGTCGACGGCCGGCGCGGCGGGTGCGGGCGCCGCGTCAGGAGCCGGGGCCGGAGCCGGGGCCGGAGCAAGGGATGCCGGCGCCGAGGCCGGTGCGGCATCGACGGGGGCTGCCATCCCGAGGCGCCTGCGCACCCAGGCGGCGACGTGGTTGAGGGTGGGGAACTCGCGCAGCTGGAGGTTGTCGTCGCGCTCGAGGTCCCACTGGGTGCGCACGGCGGCGAAGACCTCGGCCTGCTTGACGGTGTCGACGCCGAGGTCGGCCTCGAGGTCGAGGTCGGCGCCCAGCAGGTCGGCCGGGTAGCCGGTCATCTCGGCCACGATCTGGGTCACGGTCGCGAGCACCGGGTCGCCACCCTCGCCGCTCTCGCCGAACGGGCGCGGCGAGGCGGCGAGCACGGGGGACGCCGATGCCGGTGAGCCGACCGCCGACACCCCGAGCCGTCCGCGGACCCAGCCGGCGACGTGGTTCAGCGTGGGGAAGTCACGCAGGCGCAGGTCGTCGTCGCGCTCCAGGCTCCAGTGCTCCCGCACGGCGGCGAACACCTCGGCCTGCTTGACCGTGTCGACGCCGAGGTCGGCCTCGAGGTCGAGGTCGGGGTCGAGCAGGTCGGCGGGGTATCCGGTCATCTCGGCGACGATGTCGGTGACGACGGCGAGGATGTCGTCACCGGTGGGGGCCGACGGCGCTGCCGGCTCCGGTGCTGCCGCGGCCTGGGGCACCATCGGTGTGGGCGGGGGCACCGGGATCGCCGGCGACGGTGCCGACGGTGTGGGCGCTGCCGTGGTGGTGGCGGGCGCCGAGACAGGCGCCGGGGCGGGGGCTGCGAAGCCGGCCGTCGGGGTGAGCCGGTCGGCGTACGGCACCGGCACGTGGCTCGACCGCTGCACCGGGCCGGTGGCGGGGCCCATGTCGACGACCCGCAGGCGCCGGTGGTCGACCTCGAGCCGGCTCTCGGTGTGGCCGGCGAGCCGGTCCAGCCAGCGCTGCCAGGCGGCCGGGTCGACGACCCGGTAGGCGTAGCCGAGCTCGTCGGGGCGTCGCCGCTTGCCGTCGGGCACGGGGGTCCAGCGCACCAGCGACATCGCGATCTGCGAGCCGAAGCCCGCGGCCAGGCGCAGCGCGTACCGCACCGGGTAGTCACCGCCGGTCGAGAGGTTGAGGTTGCCGAGGTCGAGGTCCGGCTCCCGGTAGTTCGGCACCGGTGGCACGATCCCGGTCTCGAGCGCCTTGAGCGCGACGACGTCCTCGATGCCGGCGCCCATCGCGTGGCCGGTGAAGCCCTTGGTGTTGGTGATGACGATCGAGTCGGCGGCCGGCCCGAAGACCCGGCGCAGCGCGTTGATCTCGGCCGCGGCGCTGCCACCGCGGGCCGGGGTGTAGGTCTCGTGCGACATGAACATCAGCTGGGGGGCGATCGCCCGGCGGTCCACGCCGCGGCCCTCGGCCTCGCGGACCAGGGCCTCCATGACGTCGCAGATGTGCTGCACGTCCAGGCGCGAGCCGTGGAAGGCGCTGTTCGCGGTGACGGTGGCCAGCGCCTCGGCGATCGGCTGCAGGCCCCGCTCGCGGGCCGCCTCGGCCGACTCGACCACGAATGCGGCCGCGCCCGAACCGATGACCATGCCGTGGCGGCGCCTGTCGAAGGGCGTCGCGGCGTCCTCCACGCGCTCGTCGGTGGCTGCGGCCCCGGAGGCGAGGAAGCCCGCGGTGACCCACGGCATCAGGTGGGTACCGGTGGCGTCGTCGGCGGCCACCACGACCACGCGGCGGCACCGGCCGGCCCGGATCCAGTCCTCGGCCAGCGACAGGGCCTGGGTGGTGCTGGCGCACGCGGCGTTCAGCTGGGTGTTCGGACCGCGAGCGCCGATGATCTCGGCGAACTGGGAGTGCCCCATCGACAGCGCCCGGAACAGGAAGCGCCGGTCGAACTGGTAGGGCTCGGCCTGGAGCGTCTCGCGCAGCTCGGCGATCACGCTGTCGATCTCGGCGAGGGCGGGGTCGCCATCGGTCATCCGGGCGCGCGCGCCCTCCAGGGCAAGCAGCCCCTCGCGGCGGCCGCGGTCGAGGGCGTAGCCCTCCACGGTCTCGGCGAACCGGTCATAGCCGGGGAAGGCAGAGGCGAAGATGACGCCGGTCTCGTCGCGCAGCGCCTCGGGCAGGCCCCAGCGGTCGGGCAGCTGGGTGCCCAGCGTCGTGGTCTTGTAGCTCATGACGAGCGGGATGCCGGCGTCGCGCAGGGCGTCGAAGCCGGCCCCGATCGCCAACCGGGTCGTCGTGTCGAGCGCCTCGTCGCGCGCCTTGTCGACCCCGTACTGGGCGACGACGTCGAGCGGCGCGTGCACCCCGGCGAGCTTGATGACGTCGGCCGGGTCGTCGATCGTGGCGAAGCTGCCGGCCCCGGAGGTGGCGTCCTTGACCAGCCGGGTGATGCGCATGTCGGCCATCCGCCGCCGGGTGTCCTCGCCCAGCACGCTGATGAAGTTCTGCCCGGCCAGGATGCGGGCCACGTTGTCGTCGGCGAAGGTCTGCTCGGTGCCGGGCAGGCCGAGGGCGGCACCGGTCACGACGACCGGCTCGAGGGCCGGGAGTGAGGCAGGTGTGGCCACCACGGGCTGGGGGCTCGGCGCCGGGGGAGCGCTCGGCGCGGGCGCGGCGACGCCGCTGCCGCCGTACACGCGCATCCCCTTCTCGAGCACGTCGGCGAAGAGCAGCCCGAGCTCACGGATCGTGTCGTCGTCGGCACCGCTCGGGGCCTGCGGTCGCTGCCCTGTGGAGGTCATGCTCGCGCTCCTGATCCCGGTGCCGTTCCCGGTGCTGCTGACATGGTGGTCGTCCTCGTCCTCTCGGGGCAGTGCGGCGCTCGAGCGGTCGAGGCCGACGCCTGCTGCGTACAGGCCGCAGAGGGCCTGGTTGAAGGCCACGTCGTCCGCGACCTTCGGGTGGTTGGTGAAGAGCGCGACGACATCGTCGTGCTCGGAGCCGAGGACGTCCTCGACGAAGCCGTGCAGTGCCTTCTTGGGGCCCACCTCGACGAAGACCCTGGCCCCAGCGGCGTAGAGGGTGTGCAGGCCCTTGACGAACTGCACGGGCGAGGCGATCTGCCGGCCGGCGAACTCCAGCACGGTCTCTGCGGTCGCACCCGCCGGGTAGAACTCACCCGTCACGTTGGCGACGACCGGCTTGGTGGGCGCCTTCAGCTCGAGCCGGCGCAGCGCCTCGACGAACGGCCCCGATGCCGGCGCGACGATCGAGGTGTGGAAGGCGTGGCTGACCGGGATCCGCGTCGCGGTGAACCCTTCGGCGGTGAACCGCTCGATGATCCGCTCCACGGCGTCGGTGGCTCCGCCGACGACCGCCTGGCTGGTGCTGTTGATGTTGGCGATGACGACGTAGCCGTCGGCCGAGTCGACGATGCGCGAGATGTCGGCCATCGGGGCGAAGACGGCCGCCATCGCGCCGTTGTCCGCCATCGACACCTTGGTCATCTCGCGACCCCGGGCACTGACGGCCTCGAGGGCGCTCGGCAGGGTGAGGGCGCCGGCCGCCACGAGGGCGCCGTACTCACCCAGGCTGTGGCCCATCACCATGTCCGGCTGCACGCCGTAGGCGTCGAGCAGACGGGTGAGGGCGATGTCGACGGCCAGCACCGCGGGCTGGGTGATCTCGGTCTGCATCAGCTGCGAGTTGAGGGTCTTGACTGCGGCGGGGTCGTCGCCGTCGACGAAGATGTACGAGGTCAGCGGCCGCCCGAGCAGGGGGGTCATCACCGCGTCGGCCTCGTCGAACGTCGCTGTGACTATCGGCTCCTCGGCGGCCAGTGCCTTGAGCATGTTGACGTACTGCGAGCCCTGCCCGGTGTAGAGGAACGCGACCTTCGGGGCCGGCCCGCGGCCGACGAAGATGCCCTGCTGGCGCAGCATGCGGAACGCCGCGGGGTTGCCCGAGGCGAACGCGTTGGCGAGCTTGGTGAGCTTGGTGGTCAGGTCGGCCGCGTCGGCGTGGTCGACGGCGACCCGCACGGCCGCGGTGGCGAGCGCCGGGTCGGGCGCGGTGCGGGCCGGTGCCACGCCGGTGCGGGCCTGCGCCAGGGCAGCCTGCACCTGGGTGGCCACGTCGGCGTCGTCGCGCCCGCCGAGCACCAGGGCGCCGCGCAGCGGGGCCTTCGCACCGCTCGCGGAGCCGGCCGGAGCGGCAGCGGTGGTCGAGGCCGTCGCCGGGCCGGGAACCTCGGCCGAGGCGAAGCTGCGTGACGGCGGGCGGTGCCGGCCGGGGACGTGCTCCTCGACGACGACGTGGAAGTTCGTGCCCCCGAACCCGAACGCGCTCACACCGCCACGACGCACGTCGTTCGCCGGCTGCTCCCACGGGCGCAGGCCGGTGTTGACCGCGAACGGCAGGGTGTCCCAGTCGACGTTGGGGTTGGGCTCGCGGAAGTTCAGGCTCGGCGGCAGCTGCTTGGCGTGCAGCGAGCGCACCATCTTGAACAGGCCGGCCGCCCCGGCGGCGGCCTTGAGGTGGCCGATGTTCGACTTCACCGAGCCCAGGGCGATCGAGTGCGGTGCCGCCCCGGCCGCGCCGAAGACCGCGGTCAGGCTGGTGAGCTCGGAGGCGTCACCGACCCGGGTCGAGGTGCCGTGGGCCTCGACGGCACCGGCGGTCGACGGGTCGACCCCGGCGCGCTCCCAGGCGCGTTCCACGGAGAGCTGCTGGCCGACGGGGTTCGGGGCGGTGATGCCCTTGCCCTTGCCGTCGGAGGAGCCTCCGATGCCGAGGACGACGGCGTAGACCCGGTCGCCGTCACGCTCGGCGTCCTCGAGCCGCTTGAGCACGAACAGCGCGGCCCCCTCGCCCATGACGAACCCGTCGGCGCCGGCGTCGAACGGGCGCGTGCCGGTGGCCGAGAGCGCACCGATCTTGCAGAACTTCACGAAGGCGTCGACGCCCATGTTCCGGTCGAGGCCACCGGTCACGACGGCGTCGAACTGGTGGTCGGCGAGGCCGCTGACGGCGGCGTTGAGCGCGGCCAGCCCGGAGGCGCAGGCGGCGTCGGTCGTGAAGTTCATGCCGCGCAGGTTGTACAGGTTCGCGACCCGGCCCGCGATGACGTTCGCGAGCTCGCCGGGCATGGTGTCCTCGGTGATGGTGAAGACGTTGTCGAGGTAGCCGCGCCGGGTCTCCTCGATGATTCGTTCGCGGGTGTCGGGGGTGAGGGTGGCCAGCGTGGCCGACTCCTCGAGCCGACGGAGCATCTCCGGGAAGCGGATCCGCATGCTCGAGTCGTAGTGCTTCTCGCCACCGAGGGCGTTGCCGATGATGACGGCGACCCGGTCGCTGTCGACGGGCCAGCTCGGCCAGCCGGCATCCGTGAGAGCCGCCCGTGCTGCCGAGATCGCCCAGCGCTGGCCCTCATCCATCTGCGCGGCGACCATCGGCGGCACCGGCAGCCGCCAGGCCCGCGGGTTCCAGTCGAACTCGCGCACCCAGCCGCCAATGGTGCTGTACGTCTTGTCGGGGACGCTGTGGTTCTCGTCGTAGTACAGGCCCTTGTCCCAGCGGTCGTCCGGGGTGGTGGAGATGGAGTAGCGGCCCGCGGTGATGTTCTGCCAGAAGGCGTCGCTGCTGGGGGCGTCGGGCATGATCGCCGACATCCCGACGACGGCGACCGGGTGGCTGTGGTGGTGCGTCATGGTGGTTTCCGAATCGATGTGCTGCGCGGGTGGGTGGTCTATGCGCTCTGCGTGCCGGGCTGGGTCCGGCTCGTGGAGAACGAGATTGTCAGGCGTGGGCGCGGCCGTAGAGCGCGTCGGCGACGCGGTCCATGTCGGCGAGCAGCCCGGCCTGGGCGGCGCGGATGGCGTCGGTCGGGATGGCGTTCAGGCCCGCGAGGACCGGGCTGCCTGCGTCGAGCGCGCCGGCGACCCAGCGGGTGCCGTCGAGCGCGACCTTCTGCGCCGCCTCGCGGGCGAAGACCCGTGACATCGCGGCGAGGGCCTCTCCGGTGAACCGCGTGGGTGACTTCTCGAACCGCCGGTCGGCCATCGCGGCATCCGCGGCCTTGGCGAACACGGCGGCCGTCTCGGTGGCCGCGACCAGCTCGCCGATGCGGAACAGCACGTGCTGGTTGCGGGTGAGCCGGCCGATGCGGCAGCAGTCGAGGACGACGGCCAGCGACTGCAGGGCCAGGGCCGCGGCGTCGGCGCCGACGACGGGGTTGACGGCGTGCAGCGCGGACATCTCGGCCGCCTGGTCGACGTAGTAGCGGCCGCTCGACTTCAGGTGCTCCTGCCACCGGCCCCGGGCGATGGTCATCTCCATGATCTCCGAGGTGCCCTCGTAGATCGTCGTGATCCGCACGTCGCGGCGGATCTTCTCCACGACGTAGGGGCGGGTGTAGCCGTAGCCGCCGTGGGCCTGGATGGCGGCGTCCGCGGCGGCGTTCCCGGCCTCGGTCGCGAGGTACTTCGCGATCGCGCCCTCGGTGTTCATGGCGCCGTTGTCGCCCAGGCCACGGTCGAGCCGGTCGGCGGTGTCCTCCATGAACGCGCGGGCCGCCTCGAGGCGCACGGCGTGCGGCACGATGAGCTTGTGCGTGAAGCCCTGCTTCTCGCTCAGCGGCCCCCCACCCTGCTCGCGCTGCACGGAGTAGGCGATGGCGCGGTCGAGGGCCTCCCAGCCGCCGCCGAGGCCGAAGGCGGCCACCATCAGGCGGGTGTAACCGAAGACCTGCTGGGCCTGCACCAGGCCGAGGCCGGCGGTGCTGCCGACGAGGCTGTCGGCGGGCACCTCGACGTCGTCGAGGAAGAGCGAGGCGGTGTTCGACAGGCGCAGCCCGTGCTTGTCCTCCGGTGGGCCGCTGCTGAACCCGGGGGTGTCCTTGGCGACGACGAACCAGGTCGGGCCCTCGGGGGTCGCGGCCAGGATCGTGCAGAAGTCGGCGATCGAGCCGTTGGAGATCCACTGCTTGCGCCCGTTGATCCGGTACGCGGTGACGGTTCCGTCGTCGTCGGTCACCGGGGTGGCGGTGGTGGTCAACGCGCCGAGGTCGGACCCGGCATCCGGCTCGGTCGCCCCGTATGCGAACACCACACCCTGCTCGGCGATGGCACCGAGCCAGCGCTGCTTCTGCTCCTCCGTCGCACCGACGACGATGGGGTCGGAGCCCAGGAAGGTCGCGAACACCGCTGTGGCGAGGCCGATGTCCTTGCGGGCCATCACCTCGCAGACCCGGTAGGAGTCGAACGCGCCGCCGTCCATCCCGCCGTACTGCTCGGGGATGAAGACCAGCTGCACCCCGAGCGTCATGGGGTCGGACATGGCGCGGACGATGTCCTCGGGGCAGCGGTCCTCGTGGTCGAGCTCGAGCTGGAGGTCGGGGGAGAGGGCGGCGTCGACGAAGTCGTCGAGCGCCTCCAGCATCAGGGTCAGGCTCGGCAGGTCGAGCCCGGCCCCGCCGAAGTGGCCGGCGGGCTCCGCTGCGGTGGTGGTGGTCATGGTGGTCCTCTACTGTCCGGAGGTGGGTGTGGTGGTGGCGACCGAGGGTTCCGGGTCGCCGAGGTCGGGGCGCACCGAGCGCAGGAGCACCTCGGCGATGTCGAGCACCTCGACCGACTCCGCAGCAGTGCCCTCCATCTGGCGCTGTGCCACCCCGTCGGTGAGCATGGTCACGCAGAACGGGCAGGCGGCCGTGACGAGGTCGGGGGAGAGGGCCAGTGCCTCGTCGGTGCGGTTGAGGTTGATCCGGGTGCCGAGGTCCTCGTCCAGCCACATCCGGGCGCCGCCGGCACCGCAGCAGAACGCCCGCTCGCGGTTGCGTGGCATCTCGGTGAGCGTGAGCCCCGGCACCGACCCGAGCACCTCGCGGGGTGCGGCGAAGACGCGGTTGTGGCGGCCCAGGTAGCACGGGTCGTGGTAGGTGACCGAGGTGGCCACCGGGGCCACCGGCACCAGCCGGTGCTCGGCCACGAGCTGGGAGAGCAGGGTCGTGTGGTGGACGACCTCGTAGTTGCCACCCAGCTGCGGGTACTCGTTGCGCAGGGTGTTGAAGCAGTGGGCACAGGTGACGACGATGCGCTTGGCACCCGCCTCGTTGAGCACCTCGACGTTCTGCGCGGCCAGCATCTGGAAGAGGTACTCGTGCCCCATCCGGCGGGCGGGGTCGCCGGTGCACGCCTCGGCGTCACCGAGCACCATGAACTCCACGCCGGCCTCGTGCAGCAGGGTCGCCACCGCGCGGGCGGTGCGCTGGGCACCCTCGTCGAGCGCGCCGGCGCACCCGACCCAGTAGAGGTAGTCGACGTCGTCGGGGATGGTCGTGCCGCCGTCGGCCCCGAGCACCCGCACCTGGAAGTCGAGCGGCTCGGCCCACTGCAGGCGGGCGGACGCCCCGCGTCCCCACGGGTCGGCGGTGTGCTCGAGGTTGTTGAGCATGATGCCGGCCTCCTCGGGGAAGGCGGACTCCATGAGCACCTGGTAGCGGCGCAGGTCGATGATCCGGTCGACGTGCTCGATGTCGACCGGGCACTGCTCGACGCAGGCGCCGCAGGTGGTGCACGACCAGAGCACGTCGTTGTCGATCACCGCGCCCGGGCCGGTGGGCGAGTAGGCGCCGAGGGGGTTGTCGGTGGCGTACCCGGTGTCGCCGACGAGCGGGACGGCCGCGAGGTCGGTGAGGCCCTCGCCCAGGCCGTCGCGGGCCTCCTCGGCGGCGATGAGCCACGGGCCCTTCGCCAGCGCGTGGTCACGCAGCGTCATCACGAGCAGCTTCGGCGAGAGCGGCTTGTCGGTGTTCCAGGCGGGGCACTGGCTCTGGCAGCGGCCGCACTCGGTGCAGGTGCCGAAGTCGAGCAGGCCCTTCCAGGTGAAGTCCTCGACCTTGCCCACGCCCATCAGGTCGTCCTCGCCGGGGTCGTCGAAGTCGACGGCCTTGCCCCCGGAGTAGACCGGCAGCAGTGCCCCGAGGGCGCGCGGGCGGCGGGCCAGCGCCACGTTGGGCAGCGAGAACAGGATGTGCAGGTGCTTGCTGTAGGTGACGAACACCGTGAACCCGAGCAGGACGGCCAGGGCCAGCAGGAGCGCGACCGTCTCGATGACCTCGTTCGCGGTCTGCCCCAGCGGTTCCAGCAAGGAGGCGAACCACTGCGAGACGAACGCGCCGCGCAGGAAGGGCAGGTTGTCGGTGGTGTTGACGTCCTGCGCGTTGATCTGGGCGCCGCGGGCGAGCATCAGCGTCCAGACGACGTTGACGATCATGAACAGCGTGAACCAGGCGGCCCCGAGGTGTGAGCCGAAGAAGCGCGACGCGCGGCCGTGCTCCTTGGGCGACTCGCGAAGCCGGATGACGGTGAAGGCGGCGACGGCGACGAGGCAGAGCACGGCGAAGAGGTCCTCGACGAACCCGAGGGCGGGCCAGTTGCCGATGACGGGGATGTGGAAGGTCGGCGAGAACAGCGCCCCGAAGCCCTCGATGATGGTCAGGACGAGGACCGTGAACCCCCAGAAGACGGCGACGTGTGCCAGCCCGGGTGCGGTCCACCGCAACAGCTTTCGCTGGCCGGCGACCTCGACCACCTCGGCGCGGGCCATGTCGCCGGTCTTGCCGACCCGGCCCGGTTCGATCGGCTGGGCCGAGGCGCCGATCCGGTAGAGGAACCTCAGCCGGGCCCCGGCGATGCCGAGCAGCACGACGGTCATCCCGAGGCCGAGAACCAGCCTGACGGTCGCCATGAATCAGCTCCTGGTGGTGGTGGTGGAGGTGGTGGCGCTCCCGGAGAGGGGCGGGTCAGGTGCGGCGTCTGCCGACCTCGTCGACGAGCGCGGGAAGGACGGTGTGCAGGTCGCCGACGACGCCGAAGTCGGCGATGCCGAAGATGGGGGCCTTGGGGTCCTTGTTGACCGCGACGATCGTCTTGCTCGACTGCATGCCGGCGCGGTGCTGGATGGCGCCGGAGACCCCGGCGGCCAGGTACAGGTTCGGCGCGACCGTCTTGCCGGTCTGGCCGATCTGCAGGTCGTGCGACGCCCAGTGCAGGTCGCTCACCGCGCGGGTCACGCCGACGGCGCCACCGAGC
>Ga0302299_10000397_pt1 | contig 23350 bp, 17 predicted proteins | sample III_Fen_N3_4_FD_198795 | JGI IMG/M metagenome (GOLD analysis project Ga0302299, IMG submission 198795) | Peat permafrost microbial communities from Stordalen Mire near Abisko, Sweden - III_Fen_N3_4 | ecosystem: Environmental > Terrestrial > Soil > Wetlands > Permafrost | place: Sweden: Abisko... | reverse complement strand
ACGAGGGCGCCCTCCTCGCGGGGCTAACCCCGCGGGGCGCCGCCGTGGCACGCCGCGCAGGTGACCAGGATCTCGCCATAGACCCGCACGCGGTCCGCCGGTGGGCCGTCGGCGTGGCGCGCCTGGTCGGCGAGCTGCTGGAGCCGGCGCGCGAGCTCCTTCCGATCGGCGCCCAGCGACGCGAGCGGCGCGATCGGCGCTGCGGCCAGGATGTCGAGGCCGGCGCGCCACGCGTCGTCGGCCTCGCCGATCATGCCTTCGCGGAGGCGATCGGCGGCCCAGCGGTGCCGCGCCATGCGCGCGACCACGGTCGGCAGGTCCGGCGGCACGTCGTGCGGCGGCTGGAACTCGGCCTGCGCACCGGCGTCGCGATGGCAGCTCGCGCACGCGTCGGCGAGTCGGGCCTCGCGGCGGCACGCCTCCGCGAGATCGGGCGCCGTGGCGATCGCGGCGGCGCGCTCGCGAACCCGCGCGATCGGCGCGGCCCAGGGCGCCATCCCGGGCACGTCGGGCTCGGTCGCCATCGCCTGCGCGAAGTAACGGGCCTCGTCGAGGCGACCGCGGATCAGCAGCCGCTCGATCGTGCGCGCGGCATCGAAGCTCGACAGCATGTGAAAGCGCAGCATCATGTCGCGCTCGAAGCGCTGCGCGGGCGGCAGCGCGGACGCGGGGGGCAACTTGCCGGGCGGGTCGGCCGGCGGCGCTGGCGTGGGGCCGGCGGTCGCGGGCTGGCACGCCGCCAAGGTCCAGGCCAGGATCACCGCGAGGTTGCGAGTCGCCATCGACTCGAGCGGATGCACGAAGCGGTCCCGCCGCGAAACCGTCGCGTAAGGCTCAGCTCCGCGAGCGAAGGAGTCCGCAGGATCCGCGGGGAACGCCGGTGCACGGCGCAGGTCTTGCGCGGGCGGTCGGCGCGACCGCGCGCGGCCGGTTCGAGCCGCCTGGGCTTTCGACGCCTTTCGTCGCTCGGGCGATGGCCGCATCGTTGCAAACCACCGATGTATGCCGATCCAAAAGATCCTGTGTGCTGTCGACTTCTCGTCCGGAGCGCGGCAGGCGATGGCCACCGCGGTTCGGCTCGCGAACGAGCATGAGGCAGAGCTCACGCTGGCTCATGCCTGGTACATCCCGACCGCGCTCGCCGGCGAGTACTCGTACCCCGACGACATCGTGAGCCAGATCGTCGACGACGCGAAGCGCGGTCTGGTCGACGCCGAGGCGGAGGTGCGAAAGCTCGGGGCCAAGCGCGTCACCACGAAGCTGTTCCATGGCCAGCCGTGGCAGGAGATCGTCGACGCGGCGAAGTCCGATCCGGCGGTCGATCTGATCGTGACGGGGTCGCGCGGCCGGACCGGGTTGAGTCGGGTCCTCCTGGGCTCGGTCGCCGAGCTCGTGGTGCGTCACGCGACGTGCCCGGTGCTCACGGTCCATCCGCAGAACGAGCCGAAGCCGTTCGCCCACGTGCTGTGCCCGGTCGACTTTTCGCCGTCGTCGCGCGCCGCGGTGGAGCTCGCGATCGAGATGACGCAGGCCGGCGGCGCCGGCGTCACGCTGCTCCACGTGGTCGACATGGCGTTCGCGTCCGGCGAGCTGCAGCCGCCCGAGATCTACCGCGACGTCGACCGCCGGGCCGCCGCGCTGCTCGATACCTGGTGCCGCGAGCTGTCCGCGAAGTCCGCAGTGCGGGTGAGCCAGCGGACGCGGGCCGGCAGCCCGGGCGCCGAGCTGCTCGCCGCGCTCGAGGCCGATCGCACGTTCGACCTGGTCGTGATGGGCAGCCATGGCCGCACGGGGCTGCCACGCCTCGCGCTCGGCTCGGTGGCCGAGAAGACGGTGCGCCATGCGCATTGCCCGGTGCTCGTCGTCCATCGCCGCGGCTGAATGAAATGGACCGGCGCCGCGCGGTGAGCGCCGGATCGCGCGATCGCCCGGTCGCGCGTGCCGCTTCAGTACAGCGGCCAGTCGTGTGGGCGCAGGATCGCCTGGTGGTCTTCGTAGGTGTAGCGGTGCGGCGGCACGTAGGTGTGGTGCGGATCGATCTCCACCATCGTGGCGAGCTCGACGTGGGGATAGCTCTTGGGCCGCGCGATCTCGACGGTGCACCCCGCTTCGCGTGCGACCTGTTCGGAGACCGATCCGAGCAACAGGTGCGCGAGCGCGGTCGTGGGCCTACTGCCCACGATGATCAGGTCGGCGCCGACGTCGCGGGCCACGTACAGGATCTCCTCGGCGGGCTTGCCGATCCGGGCGTGAACGCAGAAGTGCACACGGCTATTCATGTTCGCCGCGCGCAGCTTCTGTTCGACCTCGCGCGTCGTGGCGTGTTGCACCGACTCGGCGTACTGGTAGTCCACGCCGTTGGGCGCCGGCACGGCGGGGATCGGGGCGCGCGGCTCGATCACGCAGACGACGTGCAGCACCTGGAAGGGTGCTTGTAAGGCGAGGTCGATGGCGCGCTGCAAGGCGGAGTAACCGCCCTGGCAAAAATCGAAACCGACGACAACCTGGCTGGAAGGAGCGGTCATGATGGGTTTCGGACGCAACACCCGTGCCGCCTGCCGACGCGCGAATCGACGCGCGACCTCGCGCCCGCGGGTCGCGCTCCCGGGCGTTCGCAGGCACGCAAACCATGCGCGTCCGGCGGGCGGCCGCGTAGGACCTGCGGCGTTGTCGCGCGGCGATCGGTCGTTCGACGAGCGGTTCGTCGCGCCGGCACATGCGATGCAAAGCGACCGGGGATGCTGATGCCTTCGATCGCCCGGTTCATGACGACGAACGCTGTCACGATCGATCACGCGTCGACGCTCGCCGTCGCGCAGCGCATGATGCAAGCCAACGCGATCCGGCACCTGCCGGTGTTCGAACACGGTCGCCTGGTCGGCGTGCTCGCCGAGCACCAGCTGCGGCTGGTCCTGCAGACCTCCGGACTCGATCCGGAGACCGCGCGGGTCCAGCAGGCGATGACGTCGCATCCGTTCGTCGTGACCTCCGACATGCCGCTCGACGAGATCGCCGAGATCATGGCGGACCACAAGTACGACTCGGTGATCGTCATGGGCCGCGACGGCGTCGAAGGCATCTTCACGACCGCGGATGCGTGTCGCGCGCTGACGACGGTGTTGCGCCAGGCCGTCGACGATAGCCCGTGAGCCGGTCAGCGCCACGGGCGTGGGCGGAGCGCGAAGGCGTGCCGTACCCGCTCGGCGTCTCCCGGGCCGCGGACGGCGCGCTCAACTTCGCGCTGTACTCCAAGCACGCGACGTCGGTGCGGCTGCTGCTGTTCGACGAGCCCGGGCAGGCTCAGCCGCGCGCCGACCTCGCGCTCGATCCGCTGCACCACAAGTCCGGGCGGGTCTGGCACTGCCGGGTCGAGCGCGCGGCCCTGGGACTCGCGCGGTACTACGCGTACGTCGTCGACGGGCCGCAGCCCGGGGGGCCGTACGAGCTGCACGCGTTTGACCCCGAGCGGCGGCTGCTCGATCCCTACGCCCGCGCGATCGTGTTTCCGGACGGCTTCGATCGGCGCCTGGCCACCGCGGGCCGGCGCAACGCCGGCGCCTCGCCGCTCGGCGTGATCGAGCCCGCGCCGGGGGAGTTCGACTGGGGCCGCGATCGCCGCCCGCGCCACGAGGCCGACGCGGTGATCTACGAGCTGCACGTCCGCGGCTTCACGCGGCACCCCAGCGCCGCCGTGTCGCCCGGCGCCCAGGGCACGTTCGCGGGGGTGATCGAGAAGATCCCGTATCTGCGCGAGCTCGGCGTCACCATCGTCGAGCTCATGCCGGTGTTCCAGGCCGATCCGCAGTCCGGCGACTACTGGGGCTACATGCCGATGAGCTTGTTCGCCCCCCATCGCGCCTATGCGGCGGATCCCGGCGACGCGGTGACCGGGTTTCGCCGCATGGTCAAGGCGCTGCACGACGCCGACATCGAGGTGATCCTCGACGTGGTGTACAGCCACACCGCCGAGGAGGGCGCGGACGGCCCGATCTACAGCTACAAGGGAATCGACCAGAGCACGTACTACCTCATGACCTCCGACGCGCCGCCGCGCTACGCCGACTTCTCGGGGACCGGCAACAGCCTGAACTGCTCGAACCGCTACGTCCGCAAGATGATCCTCGACAGCATGCGCTACTGGGTCCGCGACATGCACGTCGATGGCTTCCGGTTCGATCTCGCCTCGGTGTTCAGCCGCAGCTCCGACGGATCGATCAACACCGAGGATCCTCCGATCTTCGGCGACATCACGTCGGATCCGGACTTCGATGACGTGCGGATGATCGCCGAGCCGTGGGACGCCGCCGGCGCCTACGAGCTCGGCCGTGCGTTCCCGGGCATCACCTGGCTGCAGTGGAACGATCGGTTCCGCGATGACGTACGGCGCTTCGTGCGCGGCGACGCCGGCATGGTCGGCGCGCTGATTCAGCGGCTGTACGGCAGCGACGACGTGTTCCCCGACGATCCGATGAACTCCTACCACGCGTACCAGAGCGTCAACTTCGTGACCTGCCACGATGGCTTCACGCTGCATGACCTGGTCGCCTACGAGCGCAAGCGCAACGCCGCCAACGGGCAGGGGGGCCGCGACGGTCCGGCGGAGAACTTCAGCTGGAACTGCGGCCACGAGGGCGAGGGCGCGGGCCCCGAGGTCGAGGCGCTGCGCGAGCGGCAGGCCAAGAACTTCGTGGCGCTGCTGCTCGTGTCGAACGGCACGCCGATGCTGCGCGCCGGCGACGAGATGTTGCAGACCCAGCTCGGCAACAACAACCCCTACAACCAGGACACCGAGACCAGCTGGCTCGACTGGCGCGGCCGCGACGCGCACGGCGGGTTCTTCCGCTTCGTGCAGCAGATGATCGGGTTTCGCAAGGCGCACCCCTCGCTCGGCCGCAGCCGGTTCTGGCGCGACGAGGTGCGCTGGTTCGGCGCGCGCGGACCGGCCGAGCTCGGGCCCGAGGCGCGCAGCCTCGCGCTGTGCCTGCGCGGCGCGTCGCAGCGCGATGACGATCTCTACATCATGATCAACGCGAGCGCCGACGACCTCGTGTTCGAGCTCCAGGATCTCGGCGCGGCGCCGTGGCGGCGCGCGATCGACACGGCGCGGCCGTCGCCCGAGGATATCTGCGGGGCGGAGCGCCAGGTGGCGCTGGGCGCGCCGCGCTGCACGGTCGCCGCGCGATCGGTGGTCGTGCTGATCCGGCCGAGCCCCGCCGTCGCCGCGTGACGTCGCGCGCGCCGCCCCCGCGCGCAGGCCGCGCCGATCGGCGTCAGCACCGGGTCTCGGCGAGCCGCTGGAGCAGGACGCGCCACCACGGCCGCGGCCACACGACGCGCGCGCGGGGCTGGTAGCCGAGCTCGCGGGCGGCGCGGCCACCATCGACCATGCCGCCGAAGTGAAACCGGGCGACGTTGAGGTCGTAGCGAAACGCGAGCCCCGTGACGGCGCGGCGCAGCTTGTACAAGGGCGCGATGACCGAGCTGGGGACGGCGACGCACGACCTGCCGCTCTGGGCGATCGCGCACGACAGCGGCAGCGTATCTCGGCCGGGGATGTTGAACGCGCCGGTCGCCGACGATCGGGCCGCGGTCGCGAACGCCGCCGCCGCGTCGTCGAGCGCGAGCACGTTGATGATCGGATCGAAGCCGGCGGGGCGCAGGCAGATCCGCGACGACAGGTAGTCCCACAGCTGGCTGCCGGTGTCGCGCGCGAGCAGCTCGGCCAGGCGGAGCACCGCGATCTGCAGCCGGTCGGTGTGGTGCGCGCGGACCGTCAGATCGGCCTCGACGCGGTCGCGCAGCCATTGCGGCGCCGCCGGATCGAGCTCGAGCGGCGCGTCCTCGTCGATCAGCGTCGGCGTGGTGTCGCGTTGCGCGTAGACGTCGGCGAAGCTGCGGTGGACGAACCGGCGGATCGTCGCGTGCGCGGCGCACGCCAGCACGAGCCAGCGCGCCGACTCGACGGTCTGGGTGTGGGCGCCGCCGCCGGCGTCGTGCGGATCGCGGTGCTGCGCGGCGTGGATCACGGTGTCGATGCCGTGGAGCGTCGCCGCGCCGTGGATCAGGTCGTGGACCTCGCGCGGGTGGGCGAGATCGGCGGCGTGCTGGAACAGCCGCGGATGGACCCGGGGCGGCACCGCCTCGCGGCTGACGGCGAGCACGCGATCGACCCCCGGCTCGGCGAGCAGGCGCTCGACGATCGCCGCGCCCAGCGGCGCCGAGGCGCCGGTGACCATGACCCTCATCGAAAGATGCCTCGGCGCGCCGCCCGCATGTCCTCGAGCTGGCGCGCGAGCACGTCGCGGACGCGCGCGGCCGCCGCCGCGACCGCCGCGGGCTCGTCCGCTTCGCCGGCCCGGTGGCGCAGGTAGATCGGGGCGCCGTAGCGGAGGTGATAGTGTGCGGGCAACGGCAACGGCCACGCGGGGATCGGCAGGTAGGGCGCGCCGAACCAGCGCACGCCGAGCCTGCCGGCCACCGGCCAGCTCTCCTCGGCGCCGAGGATCGACACCGGGACGATCGGCGCCTGGTAGCGGATCGCGAGCTCGGCGAACCCGACGCGCCACGCCTGGAGCCGGTAGCGATCGCGGAACCGCTTCGCCGGCCCGGTCGTGCCCTCCGGCCAGATCGCGATCAGCTCGCCGCGCGCGAGCAAGCGGGCGACGTTCAGCGGGGTTCCGCGGACCGCGCCGCATCGCGACAGCAGGGTGCCCACCAGGGGCACCCGCGGCACGAAGCGGTCCGCGATCGCGCGCGGGATGCGCGGCGGCTCGGTCCGGCGCAGCACGTCGAAGCACAGCATCGCGGCGTCGAGCGGCAGCGCGCCGGCGTGATTGGCGACGAGGATCACCGGTCCGTCGCTGGGGATGTGCTCGATCCCGCTGGACGACACCCGAAAATATCGATCGTAGAGCGGCGCGCCGAGCGCGAGCACCCGGGCGAGCGTCGGCGGATGCAGCCCGAACACGTCGTAGCCGTAGCCTTCGTCATGGAAGGCGGCCTCGATGGCGACCCGCGCCGCCGGGAGCGGTGCGTGGGACATCGGTGTGCTGCGTGCGTCCGCGATGGCCATGGCCGGCGTCAGTGCAAGGCGTGTGCATGACGGGAGGCGCGGTACCCGCGCAGGCGGTGCGCCGGGTCGGCGATGACGCGCAGCGCTTGCGGACTCAGCGCACGCAGGAGCAGCACGAGCAGCACGGCCGTGAACCCGGCGACCGCGACCAGCGCATACGCCAGGCCGGCGTGGGCGACGAGGCCGGCCCGCCGCATCGCGACTGCGATCGCGGCGACGTCGAGCTCCATCAAGACGCAGAACCCCATCGCGATGGTCGCGAGCAGATATCCCGACCCGCGCCGCTGCCACAGCAAGATGGCGCTCACCAGCAGCGCCGGGAGCGCGAGCGACAGGTCGAGGACGTGGATCGCGTTGGTCGCGCCCCCGGCCTCGGCCAGGCTCGCCGGCGGCGCGTCGCGGATCACCGCCGGCACGTCGTCGAGCAGCCACATCGTGGCGGTCGCGGCCGCGCCGATGGTCAACAGCGCGGCGGCCGTCCGGCGCGGCGCGCGGTTCGCGAACCCGCGGCCGAGGTCCTCGGCGGCCAGGCGCAGCGCGAGGCCGATCATCGCGTACACCGAGAGCCCGAGGATCGCGCAATAGTGCAGGAACATCTGGTTGAAGTGGACGTTGAACGCGTAGACGACGAACGCGTACGCCGTGTAGGCGAGCCCGCTGCCCAGGAGCAACGAGGCGCGGCGCGATCCGCGCAGGCTCGCCGCCGCCGCGACCACGAGCCATGGCGCTGCCACGACGAGGTCGACCCAGTCCTGCGCGATCGCCTGGACGCGCCACGACGCGGTCTCCTGCGCGTAGGTGGCGGGCCTGGTGATGCCGGCCAGCGACACCACGATCACGAGCGCGGCGATGGCGAGGGCCGCGAACGCAGGAAATCGCGCGAACCGCGCCACCTCGCGCCGGGCCGCTCGGGTCAGCGGCGTCGAGAGCTGCCGGCGTGGTTCGCGCATCCTGGCGCAAGCTGCATCGCGCGCGCCACGGCGATCGGCGGCGCGCGGGTGTGCGATCTGCAGGCACCGCTCGAGGGTACGAGCCTCGCGCCGCGGTCGGGCGCATGCGCTACGCCGAGCCGGCGCGCGCGTTCCCGCCCCGCCGTGCGAGCTTTCCCGCGTCGGCGTTCCCACCTCGATCGGGGCGGGCGGGGGTCGCGACGCGCAGCGCTTGCGCCTCGTTCCCCGGGGGTGCGCACGCGGCGCGGAGACCATCGCGCTCGCGGCCGCGGGGGGCGGGCGCGCGTCTTGCTCGATCGCCCTGCATGTATCGCACGGCCGCTCTGTGTCTCCTCACCGCGTGCGGCGCCCCATCGCTTCACGAGCAGCCCGGTCCGCGCGGCCTTCGCGCCGACCAACACCTCGCCATCGCGGCGCGGGAGTCGGATCGCGCCCAGGAGCTGACGCACTGGCCGGCGAAGCGATCGGTCTCCGATCCACCCGAGATGGCGGTCGGGCTCTGGTACGGGACGTGGGACACCGCGGCTGACCACGAGCGCCTCGCGCTGGTCCATCGCAGCTCCGCCGCCGAGATCGAGGCCGAGTACGAGCAAGCCTGCGGCGATACGCCCGGCGCGGTCGCGGCGATGTCGCCGCTGCGGCGCTACGCCCTGGCCGGGAGCGAGGTGCCGGGCGGCACGCTCGTGGTGCTGTCGCCCGATGCCGGGACGCCCGATCACCTGCTCTCGGCGATGCGCTGCCACCGCGCGTGGATGATGTTTGGCCGGAGCGACATGGACGACTGTCCGCTCGACCTGCCCGGGCTCCACGTCGCGGCGCGCGGGCAAGCCGGGGCGATCGAGCTGACGATCACGGTGTCCGATCCGGCGCTGGTCGACGAGCTGCGCCGCCGCGCCGCGACCGACGTCGAGGCGGCCCAGCGAGATCACCAACCGCCCAGGTGACGGCCAAGACCTACCGGGCGTAGACCCGCACGTAGTCGACCGTCATGGTCTGCGGGAACCGGGTCGACGCATCGGGCGGGCCCGGGAAGTTGCCGCCCACGGCGAGGTTGAGCAGCACGAAGAACGGGTGGTCGTAGGCCCACCTGGCCCCCCACGGCAGATCCGCGGGGGTGCGCCGCTCGTAGCGCGTGTCGTCGACGTACCAGCGCACCACGTCGGGCTCCCACTCGATCGCGTAGATGTGGAAGTCGTCCGCCAGGCTGCCCGACGCGAGCTCGTGCGTGGCGGTGAGCTCCTTGCCCAGCGAGTACCCCGGGCCGTGGGCGGTGCCGTGGACCACGCGGAAGTCGCGGACCACCTCCATGATGTCGAGCTCGCCGCAGGCCGGCCAGCCGGCGCTGTCGAGGTCGTCGCCGAGCAACCAGAACGCGGGCCAGATGCCGGCGCCGGACGGCACGCGGATCCGGGCCTCGAACCGGCCGTAGCGCTGCGTGAACCGCTTGGCGGTGTGGATCCGGGCCGAGGTGTAGTCGTGATGGTCGAACGCCTCGGCGCGCGCGATGATCTCGAGCTGGCCGTGGCCGTTCTGGCGCACGTTGCTGGTCCGGTCGGTGTAGGTCTGGAGCTCCTGGTTGCCCCAGCCACCGCCGCCGGTGTCGAACCCCCACTTGCGGCGGTCGATCGAGCTGCCGGCGCTGCCGTCGAACTCGTCGCTCCAGACCAGCCGCCAGGCGCGCGGCGCGGTGGAGCTCGCAGGGACGGACGAGGCGGGGGCCTTGCTGCGATCCGCGACGGCGGGGCTGGCTTCGTGAGGTGGCACCGCGCAGCCGCTGCACAGCATCGTCGCGAGGGTGAGAGTGGAAGCGATTCGCACGTGAAGCGGCGCGGGCTCGTACAGATCGCCCGGCGCGATCATCGGATCTCGTCCGCGCCACGTCCACTCCGGGCGCCAACGAACGGCAGCGGGGGGCACCCAGCGCCGGGGCGCCGGATCAGCTGCCCGTCGCCGTGCCCGCTCCGCGAGGCGCCGTCAGATCCCCCGGGTTCGATTCCCCGAACGCGCCGCTCACGGCGAGCGCCACGGTGGGAAACACCGGCAGCACGTTGTTGAGCCGGGTCTGCGTGAGCAGCTTTCTCAACGCGGTGTTCACCTCGGCCAGCCGGACCACGCCGCCGGCGGGCAACAGCTTGAGCAGCGCGACCAGACTGCCGAGCCCGGAGCTGTCCATGAACCGGATGGCTCCGAGCGCAAATACGACGACGCGCTGGTCACGGATCCGCGGTTCGATGTGATCGCGAAACGCGGGCGCCACCGTGGCATCGAGCCGGTGAAACCTCGGCGTCACCACCAGCGCGTTGTGGATCTCCTCGACGTCGACTAGCGCTCCTATGTCCCTGTGTGACTGCATCGGACCCTTCCTCGTCTGCGTCATCTCGCGCGGTCGCTGCTCGCTGTGCTCCCGTCGCGAATGCACTGCGTCATACCATGGATAGCGCACTGCGCCAAACGCAGAAATCGCTGCCGGTCATCCGCGATATATCTTCGTAGTTAAAAATACTTACGTGAACGTTCGCGAAACCAATCCGGATGTTTTCGCGGTTGTTTCCGGTGTGGCACTCGGGTGGCGAAGGTCCGTCGTTTTCACGCGCGCTGGAGCACTCGGTGAATGCGAATCATCGGACTCCAGCCGCGCAGCCGGATGTTCCGTCCGCCGTCGCCCGGCCGATCACCCGATCCGCTTCGCGCGCGGGATGCGCCGGGCGCGCGCGGACGCGACGTCCGCGGTCGCCGGGGCGCATCGCCGAGCTCGCTGGGTGGGGACTCCCCACCCAGCGAGTACCGTGGACCTCGGCAATCACAGGTTCGCGCGTGCGAATGTGGCAATTGCGCAGGATGCGCAGTGCGATGGGGTGATTCATTTGCGCATCGCCTTGCACCTGACGATGCGGTTTCTACGCGAGAGCCACACGCGCGATCGAGCGCGATGCTCGTCGGTGAGTTGCTGCAAAGCGACGACATGAAAAGCCGGTACAAGTCAGTGCAGGACAGCTGACCGCTCTCTGCACGCATGAGAGATTCACCTCGTAAACCGCGAACGAAAGAAGTCTCCATGATCCAGAATCGAAACTTTGCTGCACTGCTCTCGGCCCTCGCTCTGGCGGCATGCGCGACCGATGGCGCCGGCGCTGGCGGAAAACCCGAAGACGATGTGCCCGATCGCGATCAGGCGGTCCAGGATCTCCAGGATAGCTCCGGCGGTCCGGTCACCGTGGAGGTCGGCGAAAATGGCGTGACCCGCGTGCTCGCGGCGACGCACCAGCACAGCTTCGCGACGTCGAGCTCGGATCCGGTCGCCGCGGCGCAGGCGTTCCTCCAGGAACACCACGACGTGTTCGCGATCAACGGCGATGACGCCGCGAGCTTCCAGGTGACGCGGGTCGACACCGATCCGGCGACCGGCCTCAGCCACATCACGCTGCGGCGCACGTACAACCACGTGCAGGTGTTCCAGGGGGCGATCACCGTCCACCTCGATGCCGCCAACCGCGTGTACCGCGCGCTCGGCGATGACTTCTACCGCATCACCCCGCCGGTCAACCAGCGCAACCTGAGCGCCGCGCAAGCTGCCGCCGCGGCCGGCACCGCGATGGGCCTGGGCGATCTCGGCCTCACGGTGGTGTCGTCGGACGACGAGACCACGGTGTTCGATTCGCCGCGGACGCTCGACCAGGTCCACGTGTCGCCGCGCGTCCTGCCGGTGTCCGACACCGAGACGCGCTACGCGTTCCAGACCACGCTGTCGTGGACCGACGCGCAGCACGAGCTGCAGATGCAGACGGTGCTCGTCGACGCCGAGGATGGCCACGTGCTGCGCAACGAGTCGATGGTCAACACGTTCACCGGCCGGGTGTTCGCCAAGTCGCCCGGCGCCAAGCCGACCGGCGATGGCCGTACGCTGGTGTCGTTCGATGGCGACCCCACGGCCTCGCCGCAGGGCTGGGTCGGCGCGGCCCGCACGACGGTCGGCAACAACGCGGTCGCGGCGACCGACATCGATGCCAACAACACGGTCGGCGCCGGCGAGATCCAGCCGCCCGCCGACGCCAACAACTCGTTCGACTTCAAGTTCAACGCGGCCCAGGACGCCGCCGGGTTCCGCGAGGCGGCCGTCGCGAACGCGTTCTTCCTCGTCAACGACTACCACGATCGGACCTACAAGCTCGGCTTCACCGAGGCCGCGGGGAACTTCCAGACCAACAACTTCGGGCTGGGCGGCAAGCAGAACGACGCAGTCCAGGTCGACGCGCAGGACGGCTCGGGCACGAACAACGCGAACTTCGCCACGCCCCCGGATGGCCAGAAGCCGCGCATGCAGATGTTCCTGTTCAACCTCGTCCGCGGCAACACCCTGCACGAGGACGGCGACTTCGATCCGACGGTCGTCTACCACGAGAACACCCACGGCGTGTCGAACCGCCTCGTCGGTGGTGGCTCGACGGCCTGCCTCAACGGCATCCAGGCGGGCGGCATGGGCGAGGGCTGGGGCGACTTCATGGCCGCCTCGTTCCTCAACGACCCGGTGATCGGCGCCTACGTGACGGGCAACGCCACGACCGGCATCCGCCGCGCGTCGATGGCGAACTCGAAGTTCACGTTCGCCAACATCAAGGACGGCACGCTGACCGAGGTCCACGACGCCGGCGAGATCTGGGCCGCCACGCTGTTCGACGTCCGCACCCGGCTCGGCGCGGCGATCACCGAGCGCATCGTCATCCAGGGCATGAAGCTGACGCCGTGTAACCCGACGATGCTGCAGGCCCGCGACGGCATCATCGCCGCCGACGCCCAGCTCAACAACGGCGCCAACCGCTGCCAGATCTTCGCCGCGTTCGCCGGCCGCCAGATGGGCTTTGGCGCGTCGTCGCCCAACACCAACTCGACCTCGGCGATCGTGCTGTCGACCGCGGTGCCCGCCGACTGCGCCGGTGGCGGCGGCACGCCGACCGAGCGCACGTTCACCTCGACCGACGCGCCCAAGAACATCCCGGACAACAACGCCACCGGCATCCGCAGCAGCGTGGCGGTCGCCACGGCGGGCCTCGACATCCAGAAGGTGACGGTCAGCGCCAACATCACGCACACGTTCCGCGGTGACCTCGTCATCCAGGTTGTGGCGCCCAACGGCCAGGTCGCGACGCTGTCGAACCGCGCCGGCGGCTCGGCCGACAACTTCACGGCGACCAACCGCGACATCACCAGCGCGTTCACGCTCGGCGCGCCGGCGACCGGCACCTGGCAGCTGTTCGTCCGCGACCTCGCGGCGCGGGACGTCGGCACGATCAACGCGTTCAGCCTGAAGATCACGTCGTCCAAGTAACCCCTGATCCGACGCGCTCCGCGCGCGCGGGTCGAACGCCAGCGCAGCAGCCACCTCGGCGGCTGCGCTGTTTCATTTTGCGAACTCGCTGCGTCAGACGTAGGCCGCGCAGCAGGCTACGATCTGGAGCTCGAGCGCGGATCTCGGTGCCCGGCGGGCGAAGCCGTGCGCGGCCGGTCCTAGCGCGACCGCGGGGACCGCCGGCGCCGGCGCACGACCAGCGCCACCAGCGCGATCCAGAGGCTCGATGCGGCGCTGTGGTTGGTCGAGCTGCAGCTGCAGCCTGCGCCGGGATCGGCGGTCACCGTCGCCGACGCGGTGACCTCGGGCGCGGGGTTGTAGCCGTCGTCCCCGCCCTGATCGGCCGCGATCACGCAGGTCCCGGGGGCGTCTGCCCGGACGACGTTCTCGGTGACCGTGCACGGTCCGGAGGTGATCCGGTAGGACACCGGCAGGCCCGAGCTGGCCACCGCGGCGAGCGTCGCCGTGTCCGTGACCGCGAACTCGGCGATCACGCCGAACGCGATCGCCTGGTTGATCTTGGCCACGGCCACCGTCTGGGTGACCTGGGCGGCGGCGCCGTAGCGCTCGCTGCCGGCCTGGTCGGCGGCGACCGTGCAGCTCCCGCCGGTCGTCGCGGTGAGCGTGGTGCCCTCGAGGTGGCACGGGCCCGAGGTCACGTGGAGCGTCACCGGCAGGCCCGAGCTCGCGGTCGCCGCGAGGTTCGCCGAGCCGTCCTTCCAGGCGAACCCCGGGATCCCGGCGAGCTGGATGGTCTGGGCCGCGAGCTCGACGGTGAACGACCGGATCGCCGGCGGTGCGGCGTTGAAGTTGGCGTCCGCGGCCTGGTCGGCCTGGAGCTCGCAGGTCCCGGCGGCCAGCAGGGTGACCGTGGTTCCGCTGACGCTGCACGACGCCGAGCGGGTCGAGAACGTGACCGGGCTCGAAGAGTCGCTCCCCGTCGCGGTGATCGCGAACGCAGGATCGGTCGCCAGGTGGTCGGGGATCGCGTCGAACACGATGATCTGCTCGGCGCGGGTCACGGTCACGCTGGCGGTGACGCGCGCCGCCGCTGCGTAGTTGGTGTCGCCCGGCTGATCGGCGGCGACGACGCAGGTCCCGGCCGAAGCCGCGGTCAACAGCGCACCGGACACGCCGCACGGACCGGACACGACGCTGTACACGACGGTCAGGTTCGAGCTGGCGGTCGCGGCGAGCTCGGCGGAGCCACCGCTCCACGGAAAGCTCACGATATCCGGAAATGCGATGGTCTGATCGGTGTTGGCCACGGTCACGGTGATTGCGACCGGCGGTGCGGCGCTGTAGCTGACGTTGCCGCCCTGGTCCGCGATCACCACGCACGTGCCCCCCGCCGTCGCGGTCAGCACGGCGCCGGTGACGCTGCACGGCCCGGATTGCACGCTGTAGCTGACCGCGAGCGCCGAGCTCGCCGTCGCGCTGAGCGTCGCCGAGCCGCCGTTCCACGAGAAGCTGGCGACCGCGGGGAACGCGATGCTCTGGAGGGACCTCGTCACGTTCGCCGCGGCGAGCGCGTCGGAGGCGGCGCTGTAGATAGTGTTGCCGGCCTGGTGGGCCGCGACCTGGCAGGTGCCGGGCGCCGTCGCGGTCAGCGTGGCGCCATCGACGCTACACGGGCCGGACTGGACGGTGTAGGACACCGCGAGCTGGGAGCTCGCCGTCGCGGTGAGGGTCGCCGAGCCGCCGTTCCACGAGAAGTCGGCGATCGCGGGGAACGTGATCGCCTGGGTCGCGAGCGAGATCGCGAACGACTGCGTGACCGGCGCGGCCGCCAAGAAGTTGGCGTTGCCGGCCTGGTCGGCCTGGAGGGCGCACGTGCCGGCGGCCACGAGGGTGACGGTCGTGCCGGTCACGCTGCACGCCGGCGACGTGGTCGACAACGTGACCGGGTTGCCCGACGCGCCGCCGGTCGCGGTGACCGCGAACGCCGGATCGGTCATCCGCTTGTCGGCGAGCGGCGCGAAGCTGATCGTCTGGACCGCCTGGGTCACCGAGGCGGCCTGGGTCACCTGCGGCGCCGCGCTGTAGCTGGCGTCGCCGGCCTGGTCGGCCGCCACCACGCAGCTGCCGGCCGCCGTGGCGGTGAGGGTCACGCCGAGCACGCTGCACGGGCCGGAGACCACGCTGTAGGCCACGGCCAGGCTGGAGCTCGCGGTCGCCGCGAGCGTCGCCGAGCCGCCGCTCCACGAGAACGCGAGGATCGCGGGGAACGCGATCGTCTGGGTCGTGCGCGAGATGGTGAACGACTGGGCGACCGGCGCGGCCGCGGTGTAATTCGCGTTGCCGGCCTGGTCGGCCTGGAGGGCGCACGTGCCGGCGGCCACGAGGGTGACGGTCGTGCCGGCCACGCTGCACGCGGGCGAGCTGGTCGAGAACGTGACCGGGTTGCCCGACGCGCCGCCGGTCGCGGCGACCGTGAACGCGCCGTCGGTCATCCGCTTGTCGGCGAGCGGCGCGAAGCTGATCGTCTGGCCGGCCTGGGTCACCGAGGCGGTCTGGGTGACCCGCGTCGCCGGGCCGTAGGACGTGTTGCCGGCCTGGTCGGCCGCCACCACGCAGCTGCCGGCCGCCGTGGCGGTGAGGGTCGCACCCGCCACGCTGCACGGGCCGGAGACCACGCTGTAGGCCACGGCCAGGCTGGAGCTCGCGGTCGCCGCGAGCGTCGCCGAGCCGCCGCTCCACGAGAACGCGGTGATCACGGGGAACGTGATCGTCTGGGTCGCGCGCGAGATGGTGAACGACTGGGTGACCGGCGCGGCCGCGGTGTACTCGGGGGTACCGGCCTGATCGGCCTGCACGTCGCACGTCCCGGTGGCGACCAGGGTGACGGTCGTGCCGGTCACGCTGCACGCCGGCGAGGTGGTCGAGAACGTGACCGGGCTGCCGGACGCGCCGCCGGTCGCGCTCACCGCGAACGCTGGATCGGTCATCAGCTTGTTCGCCAGCGCGGCGAACACGATCGTCTGCGGGGCCAGGGTGACGGTGAGATCGCTGGATCCCGCGCTCGCGGCGAACCCGGTCTCTCCGTCATACGTGGCGGCGATCGCGGACGTGTACACGCCGGGCTCGATGCCGGTGATGCTCACGCCGGTGATCGTCGCGATCCCCTGCGCGTCGGTGGTCGCCGTCCCGACGGGCGTGCTGTTCAACGCGAAGCTCACGGTCCGGCCGGACAGGCCCGTGGCGCTGGCGGTCAGCGTCGCCGACAGGCTCGCGGTGGCGCCGAACGCGGCGCTCGCGGGGTCGACGGCCAGCGCCGTGGGCACGGTGGGCGCTCCGTTGCTGAAGCAGGTCGTGACGTCCTGGATCGTCGAGGTCTGGGTGGTATCGGAGGTCCCCAGGAGCGCCTTGTACTCGAGGTAGCGGTTGCCGTCGAACTGGGCCAGCGAATCGCCTGTGGCGAAGAACGTGGCGGCCGTTCCGTCCGGCCCGACGAAGCTGAACGGCCCGGCGGCAAGATTGCTCGCCGCGACCTGGAACTGGAGCGTGGTGCTCACGGGCGTCGTGTCGCTCCACGCCAGGCTGCTCCAGTGCACCGTGTCGCCGGGATTGGGGTTGGCGTCCTTGGTCGACGACGTGAACGTGCCGGACGCGGCGAACCCGCTGCCGATATAGACCGAGAAGCCCAGATCGCGTCCACCCGCGGTGGTGTCGGCGGTCCAGCTCGCGCCGCTGTTGCTCGACGTCACCCGCTGGCCCCTCGTGTACGGGTTGGTGCTCGTGGTGCAGCTACAGACGTATGCGTAGACGCCAGAGGACGGGTTCGCCACCGGGTGCATCACCACGGCATAGGCCGTTCCGGAGGTCACCGTGAGGGGTGAGGCGAAGCTGGCCGTGAAGTACGTGCCGGTGCTGTTGGTGAACCCGGTGATCGTCGCGGTCGCGAGATCGGCGCCCGTCGGAACGGCCGGGGTCCCCGTCGTCGCCCGGATCGACACGGCGAGGTCGGGGGTGGTCCCGCTACATCCGCTGCAGAACAGGTCCAGGTCGATGCGGTTCAGCGGCCCGCTCACCGACGGGATGAAGCTCTGGCCGGCCCAGCTCGTCGCGGTGAACCCGAAGCCGTTGGTGGTGACCGTGGTGTTCTGCTGATCGAGCTGCGGCGTCACGAGCAAGGTCACGTTGCCTGGGCTGGTCGCCACATCGCAGTTGCTGGTCAACCCGGCCTGGAAGTCCGCCAGCGCGGTGTCGACGATGCACGTCGGGTTGGCCGCGAGCCCCAGGGGGCTGTAGCGGACGCTGGTCGACGCGTCGGGTGGCTTCGGCGCCGCGGCGGCGCGAAACGCCTCCGGGGCGCCGTTCGCGGCGTCGCCCGCGCCCGCGTCGACGGCGTCGCGATCGCGGGTGGGCCCGCTACACGCGGCGAGGTGGAAGGCGAGGAGCGCGAGGACGGGCCGCGTGCGAACGCTGTTGGGCACGGGCCGGGGATCGGCCGTTCGCACACGACGTGAAGCCCTGCAGTCTGCGATGCGGGAATCGCGCAGCGACGACGCGCGTGAACCGAGCCACCGCAACGCCGCCCTCACGTCCTGCGTCCGAGCCAAGCCCGCCGACGGGCCGGCCCGCTCGCGCGTCCAGCGAGGCGGCGCTTACGCTGCCCTCCGGGCCTCGCTTCGCGCGCGCGCCGTTGCTAGCGTCTGCGGGTCGCCTTGACTCGGTCGATCATGCGCAGGATCGCGTCGACGACCAGCGCAGGCTGGTCCGCCATGACCTTGTGCGAGCTGCCAGCGGCCAGGATGGACTCGCGAGCGGGGTGGTTGGCGGTGAACTCGACGTGCGCGTCGCGCCAGACCCGCGCGGCCTCGGCGGTGGACTGGCCATGCTCCGCGACGATGTCGATGATCGGTAGATCGGGTGACACGCGGACCTCATCGAGCCGCTTCATGGTCGCCGGCAGCGCCTCCGCCCACGGGATCGCGACCTTGGCGAGCGCCGGGGCCTTGCGGCGGATCTCGTCGTATTGCGCTCGCATCGTCGCGAGGTTGTTCTCCAGCTGGCCGCTCCCATACACCTTCGCGACGAGGCCATCCAGCAACACCAGCCCCCGGACGCGCGGGTCCTGCGCCGCCGCCAAAAGGCTCATGCCGCCGCCGTACGAATGGCCGACCATGACGATCGGGCCCGTGACCGCACACGACGTCCACAGCGTCCTCAGGATATGGACGTCGTTGTCGATGCTGTACGGTGCGCTGGTGTCGATGGTGCTCTTGCCCATCCCCGCGCGGTCGTAGACGAACGTCTGTGCGCCCACCGCGCGAATCTGCGGCGCGATCTCGGCCCACACCGACGAGTCGTTTCCGAACCCAGCCTCGAACGCGACGGTGACCTCCCCGGCGCCGTCCTGGTCGACCCAGAGCTGGTTGCCATCGACCGCCCGCACGGCGCGCGAACATGCGTGGGTCGCCGCCGGCGCGGCGAGCGGAGGAGCGCACGAACCGAGCGGCACTCCGATCAGGCACACGAAGGCGATGCGGTTCACGGTGGGCAGCGGCATGGCGTGTCGGCGCTGGATCCCCCGCGCGCGGGCGCGGCTTACAGCCGAGGCAGGACGTGTGATCTTCGTCGGTGGCCTCGCGAGCGTCCATCGTGAACCGCGCCGCGTCCACCGGTCGCGTTCGCGTCCTCGTTCGCCGGTTTCCGTCCATCTCGGGGACCGCACCACGGGCCGCGGGCCGCGACGCGACGACCGGCAAAACCGCTCATCGTTCAAGGGAGATGTGTGGTGATCGAGCGAGTCAGTCGCACTGCCGTGAGCGGTGTCATCCGAGCTCGCAGGACCGCGCACGCTGTGTGCAACTGGCTGCTTCATCATGACGAAGCAGTACTCGGGTTTCTCGCGGTCGACCTCGCGCGCCGCGCTGGTCGCCGCCGCGCTGGTGCTGGGCACCGCCGCCACCGCCGAGGCCCGGATCACGCGCATCGAGATCACGCGCGTCGAGCCGGCGTTCGGTGGCGCCTCGTTCGGCGGCGTCGGCACCTATGACAAGCTGGTCGGCCGCGCCTACGGCGAGGTCGATCCCGAAGACGACGGCAACGCGATCATCCAGGACATCGAGCTCGCGCCGCGCAACGCGCGCGGCAACGTCGAGTACGCGATGGACATCTATCTCCTGGCTCCGCACAACGCGGCGCGGGGCAATGGCACGATCCTCTATGACGTCGTCAACCGCGGCAACAAGAACGTGCTGTCGATCTTCAACCTGGGCTCGACCGGCGGCAACGAGCCGAGCTCGGCGGGCGACGGCTTCCTGCAGAGCCAGGGCTTCACCCTCGTGTGGAGCGGCTGGCAGGCCGACGTGCTCGCCGGCGGGGGCCGGCTGACCATGACCGTGCCGATCGCCCACCAGCGCGGCGGCGCCACGATCACCGGCGAGGTCCGCGGCGAGTACATCGTCACCGCACAGGCCTCGACGCAGAACCTCAGCTCCGGCGCCAACGCGGGCATGAACACCGCCAGCTACGAGACGGTCAGCCTCGACACCCGCAACGCGGTGCTCACCCACCGCGTCAAGGAGTCCGATCCGCGCGTCGCGATCCCGTCGTCGCGCTGGGCGTTCGCCGACTGCACCACCACCGCGTTCCCCGGCAAGCCGAGCACGACGCAGCTCTGCCTCCAGGATGGTTTCAGCACCAACGAGATCTACGAGCTCGTCTACACCGCCAAGAACCCGACGGTCAACGGCCTGGGCTTCGCCGCGACCCGCGATCTGATGGCGTTCCTGCGCCACGAGCACCACGACGACGCCGGCCACGCCAACCCGCTCGCCGGCGCGATCCACACCGTGCTGGCCCACGGCACCTCCCAGGCCGGCCGCTACCTGCGCAGCTTCCTCCTGCTCGGCTTCAACCGCGACGAGTGCGGTCGCGTGGTGTTCGACGGCATGAACCCGCACGTCGCCGCGGCCCTCCTCCCGCTCAACGTCCGGTTCGGCCAGCCCGCCCGCTCGTACGGTCAGCACGAGGACCACCTCTACCCGGCCGCCCAGCAGTCGGCGGGGGAGGCGGACGACGACCACTGGTTCGATCTCGGAGGCGATCGCCGCGGGTTCTGGTTCGGCTGGTTCGGCGCGCATCGCCCGTCCCACCATCACGCGGGCCACGACGCGAACGACCTCGACGCCGCGCCCTACGCCGCCATCCTCGCCGATTGCCGCCGCACGCACAGCTGTCCCAGGATCATCAACACGGTGAGCGCGACCGAGTACTGGCAGGCCCGGATGTCGCTCAACACCACCGACGCCGACGGCCGGTTCGACCTCGACATCCCCTCCGAGATCCGCGTGTTCCAGTTCGCCAGCACCCAGCACATCCCGACGATCACCGCGCCGACCCCCGGCATCTGCCAGCAGCTCAACAACCCCAACCCCAACGTCGAGCTGATGCGCGCCCTGCTCGTCGCGCTGCGCGCCTGGGTCGTCTCGGGCACCGAGCCCCCCGCCAGCCGGATCCCGACCCTGCGCAACCACACCCTCGTCGATTCCGCGCAGCGCTCGACCGGCTTCCCCATCCTCCCCGGCGTCCGCTACGCCGGCCTGGTCAACGCGCTCGACCACGTCAACTACGGCGCCGGGTTCGACGCGCTCGCCCTGACCGGCCTCGTCGCCGAGCCCGCCCAGGTCAACACGCGCGACGCCGATCGCGTCCTCGTGCCCCGCGTCGACGCCGACGGCAACGAGGTCGACGGCCTGCGCTCGGCCACGCTCCAGGCCCCGCTCGGCACCTACACCGGCTGGAACCTCCGCGCCGCCGGGTTCGCCGAGAACGAGCTGTGCGGCAACACCGGCAGCTTCATCCCGTTCGCCCGCACCCGGGCCGACCGCCTCGCGAACCACGATCCCCGGCTCTCGCTCGAGGAGCGCTACCGCGACCACGACGGCTACGTCGCCGCCGTCCGCGCCGCCACCCAGCGCCTGGTCGCCGACCACCTCCTGCTCGCCACCGACGCCAGCCTGATCGTCGCCCAGGCCCAGTTCAGCGACGTGCTGTAGCAGCTGTCCGTGGCGTCGGCGTCGGCCTCGGGGGCCTCGCGCTTGCGCCACGTAGCTCCGGCCACCAGCCGATCTGCGTCAGCATCTCGCGATAGCGCAGGTCGGCCGAGCTCGGGAGTGCGGCGCCGACGGGCCGGAGGCTGAGCTGGCGCGCGAATGCGAGCTCCGGCGTGCTATCTATCGTGCGGGCCGGAACGCGCCGTCGGGAGTTGAATGTTGGGACGAAACCTCGGGAACTATCACGTGGTGTCGCAGATCGGCGAAGGCGGTATGGGGGTGGTGTACCTCGCGCGCCACGTGACGCTCGGACGCAACGCCGCCGTGAAGGTGCTCCGCCCCGAGCTGACCGCCAACCGGGAAATCGCAGCTCGGTTCTTCAACGAGGCACGCGCGGCGACAGCGGTGCGCCACGCCGGGATCATCGAGGTCTTCGATTTCGGTTTCCTCGAGGACCGCAGCGCCTACATCATCATGGAGTTCTTGGAGGGCGAGAGCCTCGCCGCGCGAATCCGCCGGGGGCCGCTATCGATCTCCACGGCGTTGATCGTCGTGCGCGCGATCGCTCGCGCGTTGCAGGCCGCGCACGAGCACAGCATCGTGCATCGCGACCTCAAGCCCGACAACGTCTTCCTGGTTCCAGACGCCGACCTGCCGGGTGGTGAGCGCATCAAGCTGCTCGATTTCGGCATCGCCAAGCTGGCGTCGGTCGGCGAGACCACCCACACCCGCACCGGCGCGGTCATGGGAACGCCTACGTACATGGCACCCGAACAGTGCCGCGGCGCAGGCTCGGTCGATCACCGCGCGGACCTCTACGCGCTCGGCTGCGTCGCGTATGAGATGGTGTGTGGTACCCCGCCGTTCGTAGCCGAAGGCGTGGGTGACCTCATCGCGAGCCACCTGCACTTCCAGCCCGAGCCGCTTCGCACGCGGCGCCTCGACGTGCCGGTGGAGGTCGAAGCGCTCGTGCTGTGCCTGTTGCAGAAGGATCCGCAGGCACGGCCGCAGTCCGCGGGGGACGTGGTCCAGTCGATCGATCGGCTGGTCGCGGCCGGGGTCGGAGGTGTGCACGGCGCGCCGATGGGGCTCCAAGGCGCCCCCCGAGGTTCAGCCGCCCACGGCGCTCGCCACCACGCTGAGCGGCATGGCGATGAGCCCAGCCTCCGCGATCCGCCGCGGCCCGGTGACGAGTCGGTTCATCGCGCCGGCTGGGGTTACGACCGTCATGATCGTAGTCGCGTCGGTGTGGGCCCGCGGCTCGCGGGGCACGGACGATACCGGCCCACGCAGCCGGTCGGTTGCCGGAGCGGAATCGACTGCGCCTGGTGCGGCGCCGACGCCGCCGGCGTCCGTCACCCCTGTCCAGCCACCACAAGCCGCGCCGATCGCGCCCGCCGCATCGCCGATCCTCGCATCTTCGATAGGCGATGCAGCCAAGTCGACGAGCGCGCCGGCCGCGGAATCCGCCAAGCTGCCCCTGGCCGAATCCGCGAAGTCCGTCCAACCCATCGGTTCGCAGGCCCCTCGTCCGGACCAGCGAACCGCCCTCTCCGGAGCGGCACCCGTGCCGGTCCATGCCCCGATCTCGCCCGTGCGTAAGCCGCAGGAACTCAGGTCGCCGATGAGTTTCAGGCCAGGTGACCCGGCGCCAGCGGCGTCGGCCGACGGTGCATGTACTCGCGTCGCGTTCGCGGCAGTGGTCAACGCGGACGCGCCGAACGAGGCGGCCGTGCAGAACGCGCTGGCTCGTCTCGGCCAGTGCAAGGCGAAGATGGCCTCTGAGATCTACGCCGATCTCCAACGTCAGCTAATCGCGAAGCTGTGAGCACGATCCCATGAAGCGTATTGCGATCTCGCTTTTCATCGTCATGGCGACGCTGGCTGGCTGCGCCTCGCAGCAGCCCTACTTGCGGTTGCGCAGTGCCCCCATCCCCACGACCTCGGTCGGTAGGCCGACGTTCACCCCTTCGGGGCTGCA
>Ga0302299_10000396_pt1 | contig 23360 bp, 23 predicted proteins | sample III_Fen_N3_4_FD_198795 | JGI IMG/M metagenome (GOLD analysis project Ga0302299, IMG submission 198795) | Peat permafrost microbial communities from Stordalen Mire near Abisko, Sweden - III_Fen_N3_4 | ecosystem: Environmental > Terrestrial > Soil > Wetlands > Permafrost | place: Sweden: Abisko... | reverse complement strand
GCCGACGACGCGGCCGTCGAGGCCGAGCGCATGGTGCACCGGGTCGTCGACAAGCTGCTGCACACGCCGACCGTGCGCGTGCGCGAGCTGGTGGATGCGCCGGCCGAGTCGATGAGCGACGCGCTGCGCATGCTCTTCGACCTCGAGCCCAGCGACGCCGCCGTCACGCCGGAGCACTCCCTGCGCGTCCTGCTCTGACGCACGAGGTAGCGCACCGCAGCTCATCGCTGCCGTCGATGTGTGCTGAGGACGCCGTATGCGCCGTGGTGGCCACACATCGACGGTGGTGCGCGGGTCGGCTGCGGACGACACGCCGACTGGTGGCTGCCTGTGGATTGGTGGCCGGGATCGGTCGAGGGCCAACGGGTTCCGGCGATGCTGCACTGTCGGACCGCCTGCCTAGAGTGCTGGCATGTGCGCGACGCTGGACGCGACCCCGGCACCCCACCGGCACCGGTGACGGTGCCCGGTCTCATGGGTCTGGCCGAGCACGTGGTCGCGGCGGCGCGGGCGTTCACCGCGGCGCTGGTCGCCGACGCGACCCTGCTCGCGGACGTGCCCGACGAGCTGCTGGCGGTCCTCGCCCTGCAGCTGCACGCCGCCCGCGACGCCTCGGATGCGGCGGCGACGGTGGTGACCGGCCGCCTGGAGCGCCACGTGGGCGGGGTGAAGGGGAAGCTGATCGCCTCGAAGTACCCCTCCACGTCTCGTTTCCTGGAGGCCGAGGCCGAGGCCGAGGCCGGCCTCGCCGACGTCACCCCCCCCTGATCGGACGGATCACCGTGCCGGGTCCCGACGACCCGGCCCTGGTCCCCGACGCGACCATGCACCGGCTGCTCTGCGACGCCGACATCACCCGCGTCCTCACCACCACCCTCCCCATCCCCTCAGGCGCCCGCGACTGCGCGAGCAGCAGAGGAACCTCGGCCGAGGACCGCGCGGACGCCTCCCTGCACGCGGTCACCACCACGCTGACCGCGATGACCCGCTCCGTGCTCTACGTCGGCCGGTCCCAACGCACCGTGTCCACCCGCCTGCGCCGCGCCCTGGAGGTCCGCGACGGGCACTGCGCGTTCCCCGACTGCCGCGCCCGGGTCCCGCGCTGCCACGCCCACCACGTCACCCTTGGGAGCACGGCGGCCCCACCACCATCGACAACACAGCACTGCTCTGCGTCGCCCACCACCACGCCGTCCACGAAAGCTGCTGGACAATCGGGTCGAAGCCCGGATGCACGGGCCACGAGCAGGGCTGCTGGGACTTCGAACCACCACCCCTACGCCGACGACGACTCCGGCCCTGACCAGCAGGGCCCACCGCACCCACCCGACACGCGGCCCCGCGACTCGGCCGAACACCCCTGCCCGAGCGAGAACGACGTGGCAGTCAGCATCACGCCGCGGAGGGAGTTGGTAGCGAGAACGCGCGCTCGGCAGCGCGATCGCGCTACCAACGTGCGAGCCGATGTGTCTCGTGACCTTCCGCGGGTGCTGGCAGTGGTGGCAGGAGCGACTCTCCTCCTGCGACGTGACGCGAGTCGTCGCTCCGAGGTGATGCCGGAGCCGACGAACCCGCTGCCCGTGCGTGGCTGCCGTTCGAGTCCGGTGCGACGATGCCTTCGTAGCGGTCAGCGGGGGGCGCGCGCACTTCCGACGTGGTCGCGCTGCCACGATGGCCGCTACCGGAACTGCCCTCCTGGTCTCGACGCCGTGCACACGGTGTGGACCGGATTCCACGCTCCGCTCGCCGCACGGGTCGCACCGCTCGGAGTCGGGCTGCTCGCAGCAGGCCTCTGGAGCCTGTCGACCGGACGCCCGATCCCGCGATGGGCGACCGGAGTCCTGTGCTTCGTGGCGCTGGTGCTCGCTGCGCTGCTGCTCTGGACCCTCTTCTACCTGCTCACGCAGCACGCCACGACCGACTGAGGGTCGTACTACACGTCGGTGACGCGGAGGCCCGCGTGGGCCTTGTAGCGACGGTTCATCGAGATGAGGTTCGCGGTCATCGCCTCGACCTGGCCGGCGTTGCGCAGGCGCCCGGCGTAGATGCCGCGCATGCCGGCGATGCGGGCGGCGAGCGCCTGCACGACGTCGGTGGCCTCGCGGTCGTCGCCGAGCACGAGCACGTCGGTGTCGACCGACTCGACCGCGTCGTCGAGCAGCAGCACAGCCGACACGTGGTGGAACGCGGCGACCACGCGCGACCCGGGCAGAACCGCCGCAGCCTGCTGAGCCGCGGAGCCCTCCTCGACGGGGAGCGCGAACGCACCCTGCTTGTCGAAGCCGAGCGGGTTGACGCAGTCGACCACGATCTTGCCCGCGAGGTCGGCGGCGATCGCCGTGAGCAGGTCGCGGTGCCCGTCGAAGGGCACGGCCACGACGACGACGTCGGACCCACGGGCGCACTCGGCGTTGCCCAGGCCCACGACGCCGTCGCCGAGCTCGGCGGCAGCCGTCGCGGCGCGCTCGACCGATCGCGACCCGACGATCACGCGCTGCCCAGCGCGGGCGAGGCGGTGCGCGAGGCCGCGACCCTGCTCACCGGTGCCGCCGAGCACACCGACCACGAGACCCGTCACGTCGGGGAGGTAATACGCCGTCCGGGTGGTCTCGCTGGCGGCGCCGTGCGGCGCGACGTTCTCGGTCATGCACCGCATCCAACCAGCACCCGGCACCGTGCGGCACGATGAGGTCCGTGGACCAGGCGCACGTCGAGACCCTGCGCGACCTCCTCTCGGGGACGTCGTGGGTCGAGCGCAGCCGCGGCTTCGCCCGCTCGCTGCGCCGCTCCACCGACACCGGCGACGGGCTCCTGCTCATCGGTACGCCGACCCACGAGCCGTGGCACCTCGCCGCGCACCTCGACGACGAGGCCCGCTACTCCGGCCTCGTCACGCTGTCCCCCACCCTCGTGCGCTGGGCGCCGCCGGCGGGGGCACCGGAGCACCTGGCGGTCGGGCTGGAGCGCATCGAGCACGTGCGGCGCGGCGAGACGCTGTTCATCGTCGCCCCCGACGACCCGACCGAGCAGCTGCTCGAGCGGCTGGCCGACGCACGTCGCACGGGTGCCACGCTGCTCTCCATCGACAGCGGCGACAGCGACCTCTCGGGCCTGGCGCACGACGAGCTCATCATCCCCGAGCGCGGTCTCACCGCACCGGGCGAGCCGTCGGGCCTCGCGCTGGCCCTCCAGGTCGCGGGCTTCACCGACCTCGACCTCACGAGCCTCGACGGCAGCTTCGAGACGGTGCAGCACCTCGTGAGCACAGCAGCGGCCGACGCCTCGATCCTGCGGACGCCGCAGTCGCCGGCCAGACGCGGCCTGCGCGACCGCCTCGCGTCGGTGCTCGACACCCTCCAGGGGACGACGACCCCGAGCGACTGGTGAGCGCGCCGGCAACTCGCGCGCGCGGCACCGCACCGACGGTTCACACTGCTTCCTCGTGAGCGACGACGCCCCGCCCGACGACCAGGCGCCACCTCGGTGGCGGCTCGACGTCTCGCCGCTGCGCCGGTCCCGCGACTTCCGGCTGCTGTTCACCGCCGGCGTCGTCACCTACTTCGGGTCGATGTTCACGTTCGTCGCGGTGCCGCTGCAGGCGCAGCAGCTCACCGGCTCGTTCGTGATCGTGGGCACGCTCGGCCTCGTCGAGATCGTCCCGATCCTCGTCTTCGCGCTCTGGGGCGGCGCGCTCGCCGACCACGTCGACCGGCGGCGTCTCATCCTGCTGGCCGAGGCGGGCTCGCTCGTGGCGTCGGCGCTGCTGCTCCTGAACGCACTGCAGCCGCACCCCCAGGTGTGGGTGCTCTACGCCGTCGGCGCGCTCGCGGCCACGTGCGACGCGCTCCAGCGACCCTCGCTGGACGCTCTCGTCCCCCAGGTGGTCGACCACGACCAGCTCGGCGGCGCCGCCGCACTCATGTCGTTGCGCTGGAGCGTCGGCTTCATCGTCGGCACCTCGCTGGCGGGCGTCGTCGCCAGCATCTGGGGCGTCGCGGTGCCCTACGCCATCGACGTCGTCTCCTTCGTCCTCTCGCTGCTGCTGCTCGCGCGGCTCGAGAGCCGCGGCCGGGTCGGCGACGAGGGCACACCGGGCCTCGGCGCCATCGCCGACGGGCTGCGCTACGCGTGGAGCCGCAAGGATCTGCTCGGCACCTACGCCATCGACACCCTCGCGATGGTGCTCGCGTTCCCCATCGCGGTGTTCCCGTTCGTCGCGCAACGCTTCGATGCGCCATGGGCGCTCGGACTGCTCTACGCCGCCGAAGCAGTCGGCAGCGCGGTGGCGAGTGCGACGAGCGGATGGACGCATCGAGTGCATCGTCATGGTCGCGCGATCGTCGTCGCCGCAGCTGCGTACGGGCTCGCGATCGCGGCGTTCGGCGCAGCTCCGACGTTGCCCCTCGCACTCGCACTGCTCGCACTCGCCGGCGCGTTCGACATGGTGAGCGGTCTGTTCCGGTCGCTCGTGTGGAACGGATCTGTTCCCGACGAGCTGCGTGGTCGGCTCGCAGGAATCGAGATGGTGTCGTACGCCGTGGGCCCGCAGCTCGGCAACGCGCGCGTGAGCCTGGTCGCCGCTTCGCGCGGCCTCAGCGCATCGATCGTGAGCGGCGGAATCCTCTGCGCTGCAGGCGTTCTCGGGCTCGCTGCTGCACTCCCGTCGTTGTGGAAGTACGACGTGACGACGTCGCCCGATGTCGCTGAAGTGCGTCGCGCACGTGTGTCGCGACGCGACGAGAGCGCGTGATTCCGACGTCGAGAAGTGAGTGCTGCACTTACCACGACCGCGACACGAACTTGCTACACGACGCGTAGTTCCGACACTCTTTGCATTGGCTCTGCCACAGTTCGATCAAAGACTTCTGGCAACAAGGCTCAGAAGGCGACTCAGGGAGGCACAGTGCCGCCTGCAAAGAAGGCACCCGCCAAGAAGGCTGCTGCGAAGAAGGCTCCGGCCCGCAAGGCTGCTGCGAAGAAGGCTCCGGCCAAGAAGGCTGTCGCCAAGAAGGCGCCCGCTCGCAAGGCTGCTGCGAAGAAGGCTCCGGCCAAGAAGGCTGTCGCCAAGAAGGCCCCGGCCCGCAAGGCCGCCGCCAAGAAGGCCCCGGCCCGCAAGGCTCCGGCCAAGAAGGCCGCTGCGAAGAAGGCTCCGGCCCGCAAGGCTGTCGCCAAGAAGGCTCCGGCCCGCAAGGCTGTCGCCAAGAAGGCCCCGGCCCGCAAGGCTCCGGCCAAGAAGGCCGCTGCGAAGAAGGCTCCGGCCCGCAAGGCTGTCGCCAAGAAGGCCCCGGCCCGCAAGGCTCCGGCCAAGAAGGCCCCGGTTCGCCGCGCGGCCAAGAAGGCCTGACGCAGCACCAGATCGACGACGAGGCCCGGCACCGTCACGGTGCCGGGCCTCGCTGCGTCTGCGTCTGCGCCCGTGCCGAGAGCTGTGTCGTCGACGACGTCAGCCGTCGTCCTCCTTGTCGAACGCGTCGGTACGCGCGTGCATCCGACCGACGGCTCCCTCCGCCTCGTCGCGCGTGGCGTACGGCCCGAGCCGCTCGCCGTTGGGGTCGCCCTGCCCCTGCTCCACCTGCTGCGTGCGCAGGTTGAACCACCAGTCGCCGTCGGTCAGCGGGAACTCGCTCATCGTCACTCCTCGTCTGGTCGTCGCAGCCGCAGGTGCCGCGGCCACGACCCGCACGTAGTATCCCCACCATGCCACTGTCCCCCGGCGCCATCTCCCCGATGCGCACAGTGCCGTCGTCGATCCCGCGTCCCGAGTACGTCGGCAAGCAGCGCGCCGCGCGCTTCACCGGCAGCGAGGTGAAGGACGCGGACACGATCGAGCGCATGCGCCTCGCCGGCCGGCTGGCCGCCCGCGCTCTCGCCGAGGTGGGCGCGCACGTGCGCCCCGGCGTCACGACCGACGAGCTCGATCGCATCGGGCACGAGTACCTCTGCGACCACGACGCCTACCCGTCGACGCTGGGCTATCCCGGCGGAGGACGCAGCCCGGTCTACGCCAAGTCGCTGTGCACCTCGCTCAACGAGGTCGTCTGCCACGGCATCCCCGACTCGACCGTCGTGCAGGACGGCGACATCGTCAACATCGACATCACCGCGTTCATCGACGGCGTGCACGGCGACACCAACGCCACCTTCCTGGCCGGCGACGTCGACGAGGACTCCCGGCTGCTGGTCGAGCGCACCCACGAGGCGATGATGCGCGGCATCAACGCCGTGGCGCCCGGGCGCCAGCTCAACGTCGTCGGAAGGGTCATCGAGTCGTACGCCAAGCGCTTCGGCTACGGAGTGGTGCGCGACTTCACCGGCCACGGGATCGGCACGGCGTTCCACTCGGGGCTGGTGGTGCCGCACTTCGACGACCCGACGGCGACCACCATCCTCGAGCCGGGGATGACGTTCACGATCGAGCCGATGATCAACCTGGGCACGTACCGGTGGCGCATGTGGGACGACGGCTGGACGGTCGTCACCGCCGACCTCAAGCGCTCGGCCCAGTTCGAGCACACCATCCTCGTCACGGGCAGCGGGGCGGAGATCCTCACCCTCCCGTGAGTCGGACCGAGCGAGGCGCAGTCCCGCTCCCCTAACCTCGTGCCATGAGCACCTCACAGCGCAGCTGGCCCGAGGACGTCCGCACCCTGTCGATCGACGTCGGCGGCAGCGGGTTCAAGGGGGCGATCCTCGACCGCAACGGCGAGATGCTCACCGATCGCGTGCGGGTGGAGACGCCCTACCCCTGCCCGCCCGAGAAGCTCGTGTCGAGCCTGGTCGACCTCACCCAGGACCTCGGCGAGCGTCACCGCGTCTCCGTCGGGTTCCCGGGGCTGGTTCGTCGGGGCCACGTCACCAACATCCCGTCGCTGTCCCGGCGCGAGTACGGCGGCGACGCCGATCCGGCGCTCGAGTCGGCCTGGCACGGCTTCGAGCTCGGCGAGGCGCTCGATGAGGCGTTCGGCGTCCCCACCAAGGTGGCCAACGACGCCGACGTGCAGGGCTGCGCGGTCGTCGAGGGCAAGGGCTTCGAGTTCGTCATGACGCTCGGCACCGGCGTGGGCACCGCCTGCTTCTACGAGGGTCGGCTGCTCCCCCACCTCGAGATGGGCCACGCCCCGTTCCGCAAGGACCAGACCTTCGAGGACCAGATGGGCAACGTGGCCCGCAAGGAGGTCGGCAACGACCGCTGGGGCAAGCGCGTGCTCAAGGCGATCGACGCCTACTACGACTTCCTGTTCTACGACGTCGTCTACATCGGCGGGGGCAACGCCAAGCACCTCGATCCGCAGCGCCTCTCGCGTCGGGCCCGCATCGTCAGCAACAGCGCCGGCATCCTCGGCGGCGTGCGCATCTGGGAGCTCGACGCGTGAGGCTCGCCGACCGTCCTTCCTCGGGGGTACCCGGCCGCGGCGTACCCTTCCGCCCATGACCCGCTGGCTGAACGCCGAGCAGCAGAAGCACTGGCGCGACTACATCGCCGCCACGACGCTGCTGCAGGAGCGCCTCTCGCGCGAGCTGCAGGCCGCGCACGGGCTCACCATGGCCGACTACGAGATCCTCGTACGGCTCTCCGAGGCTCCCGGACGCAGCCTGCGCATGAGCCTGCTCGCGGAGAACACGCTCGCCAGCCGCAGCCGGCTCTCGCACCAGGTCGACCGCCTCGAGAAGGCGGGCTTCGTGGTGCGCGAGGCGTGCGAGGAGGACCGTCGCGGAGCCAACGCGGTCATGACCGACCGCGGCTGGGAGGTGCTGGTGGCCGCCGCCCCCACGCACGTCTCCGGGGTGCGCGCGCACCTGGTCGACCAGCTCACGCCCGAGGAGTTCGCGGCGCTCGGCGACGCGTGCGCCAAGGTCGCCGAGCACCTCCAGTCGCCCGAGCGCGTGGGCACGGCCTGACGCGAGCCCGACAGCACGAGGCCCGTGCACCGCTCTGCGGTGCACGGGCCTCGTCGTGCCAGGTGCTACTGGTGCCCGCCGCGCGGACGCGTGGCCAGGATGGCCACCGCGCCCACGACCATGAGGGCGAGCCCGGCCAGTCCGTAGAGCGAGCTCTCGGCACCGGTGCGCGGCAGCACGCTCGGCGTCGAGGACGTCGACCCGCTCGTGCTCGGCTCACCGGTGGTGGCGCTGCCCGAACCGGTCGAGGTGGTCGCGGAGCCCGACGAGGTGGTCGACCCCGAATTGCTCGGCGAACCGGTCGACGTCGTCGAGCCCGAGTCGCTCGGCGAGCCCGATGACGTCGTCGAACCCGAGTCGCTCGGCGAGCCCGACGCCGACGAGTCGCTCGGCGAGCCCGACGCCGACGAGTCGCTCGGCGAGCCCGACGCGGACGTGGTGCTGGGCTTCGACGTGGTCGAGGTCGCCGACCCGGACGCCGACGTCGAGGACGCCGAGCCCGAGGCCGAGGAGTCGCTCGGTGAGCCCGAGGCCGAGGAGTCCCCCGGCGACGGCGGCACCGACGCCGGCTTCGTCGACTTCGACGTCGTCGGCGAGGGAGTGGTGCACGGCTGGGACGGACCGGTCTGCGGAGCGGCGCTGCTCTTCTGCGGCGACGGCGCCTGGCTCGACGGTTGCGGGCTCGCGCTGTGGTGCCCGGAGCTCTTCGCCGTGCTGCTCACCGCAGGGCCGTCCACGCCGACGGGCTTGCCCCCGTTCCCGCGGTGGCCGGTCGAGGTCGTCGATGTCGCGTGATGACCGTCGTCGGCACCGGCCACCGCGACGAGCGGAGCGGCGGCGAGCCCTGCCCCGAGGATCACGAGCGCGCCGCCGGCGGCGACGAGCGCGCGCTGACGACCTGTGACCGGCGTCGGCAGCGCATGGGGATTGGGGTTCGAGATCTGCCTTCTGCGCGCGTGCCTCATCTGTCCTGTCCTCGGTTGCCGTGGTGTCGACACTAGCGACTGGCTGATTCACCCGAACAGCCCAGATACGCATGCGGCCGGTCACGGTGAGCGACGAGATTCCCTGGGAGCCAACTGATTCCGGACGCGGAGGAGATCTACGAGGACCGTGCGCCACATCCGTCACACACGCCCCACGACGTGCGGCTGTCGGCGACACGCGGAGCACCACGAGACTTCACCCGTTCGGAGCAGCGCCGTCACCGAGCGCATGCACGGACGGTGAGCGAACCCGGAGCCCGGCGCGAGGGCGCCGGACGCGCCGGAAGGTGCAGACGAGCCGGCCTGTAAGCCGGATTCTGTCCCGGTCGTGAGACCGGGGGCGACCATCCATCTGGGGCCGCTGTCACCAGCGACCTCGGTGCGGTCTACCCGCAGGCTCGGACGGGCCGTCCTCGAACGCCTGCGCAGGAGGCCGGAGCCTCCCTCTTGACCTTGCTCCGGGTGGGGTTTGCCGAGCCACGACGGTCACCCGCCGCGCTGGTGGTCTCTTACACCACCGTTTCACCCTTACCACCGTCTCCGGTGGCGGTCTGTTCTCTGTGGCACTGTCCCGCGGGTCACCCCGGGTGGCTGTTAGCCACCACCCTGCCCTTCGGAGTCCGGACTTTCCTCAGCGCTCCCGAAAGAGCCACCGCGGCCGCCCGACCGACTCGTCTGCAGTCGAAGGCTACCCGCTCACGCGGGAACGAACGTCACCGAGCGGCGAGCAGGGTCGGCGGCCGCGAGGCGCACGCGCACCCGCTCCCCCAGGGCCAGGGCATCGCCCTCCACGCGCGCCCGCACCGCCGGCCAGTGCAGCTGCACGACCGAGTACGACGTACGGTCGTCGACGACGACCGCGGCGTAGTCCTCACCGACGTGCGGGGCCAGGAGCACCGCCTCGACGAGGTCGACGTCGGCACGGTCGAGGGCGCGTGCGCGACGGTCGGCCTCGCGCATCACCTCGGGCAGGGCGGGCAGCGCCGCACGAGCCCAGTCGGGCACCGGCTCGCCGGCCGCGATCGCCAGGCAGCACTCGCTGCCGTAGCGGTCGACGAGACGACGCAGCGGTGCGGTCACGTGCGCGTACGCCGCGGCGACGGCAGCGTGGCTGAGCGCATCGGGCTCGCGGGCGCCCACCGGCTCGGTGACCTCGACGTAGCCGGCGCTGCGGAGCAGCGCGGTGACCAGGTTGAGGAACGCCGCGTGCTCGGGCACCTTCGGGTCGAGGGTGCGCACCAGCTGCGCGTAGGTGACGTCGTCGGGCCAGTCGATCCCGAGACCGGACGCCGTACGCCGAAGCCGCTCGTAGTCGGTCTGCGCGGGAGGCGGCATCGTGCGCACGATTCCGACGCCGGCGTCGAGCATGAGGCGCGCGGCGCACATGCCGGTGAGCAGCGAGATCTGCGCGTTCCACGACTCCACCGGCAGCGGCGCGCGGAACACGAGGCGGTAGCCGGGCCCGTTCTCCTCGACCTCCTGCTCGGGCACGCGCACGTCGATGCCGCCGCGCTCCACCTCGAGGTCGTGGCGCAGCAGGCCCACCTCGCGCAGCGCCACGAGCGAGTCGCTCGCCGTCGCGGTCTCGAGGTCCTTCTGCACGTCGGCGTAGGAGAGGCGCGCCACGCTGCGCACCATCGCGCGGTCGACGTCGACCTCGACGGGAAGGCCCGCGGAGTCGAGGTCGATGCGCCACAGCACAGCCGGACGGTCCTGGTCGGGCAGCAGGCTCGCGACGCCCTCGGAGAGCGCCGGCGGGTGCAGCGGCGTGCGGATGTCGGGGCTGTACAGCGTGACGCCGCGACGGTGCGTCTCGAGGTCGAGCGCGCCGCCAGGGCGTACGAAGGCGGCGACGTCGGCGATGGCGTAGTGGACGCGGAAGCCGCTGCCGAGGCGCTCGATGTGCACGGCCTGGTCGAGGTCCATCGAGCCGGGAGGGTCGATGGTGACGAACGGAAGGTCGGTCGCGTCGCGCCGAGCTCCGCCGCCGGGCACGGGTGGGGGCTGCGGTGCGGCCGCGACGGCGTCGGCCTCGGCGAGCACGTCGTCGGGGAACGCGCGCGGAACGTCCTGCTCGTCGCGGATGGCCGCGAAGCCGGCCCGCAGCTCGTCTCCCTGGCGCATCCTCATGCGCAGCACTCGCCGGGTCACCGGGCAAACCTACGATGGCCGACCCCCGACGGGCGCGAGGTTGGCGCGTCCGCGAGGATGCGGCCGTGCTCGTGCTGCTGCCGCCCTCGGAGGGCAAGACCGCGCCCGCCCGCGGCAAGGCCCTCGACCTCGACGCGCTGTCGTTCGAGTCGCTCACCGCCACTCGCGAGCGGGTGCTCGAGTCGCTCGTCACCCTGGCCCGCACCGACCCGGCTCGCGCCCTCACGGTCCTCGGCCTCTCACCGCGCCAGACCGACGAGGTGGCGCGCGACGGCGCTCTCGAGACGGCGCCGACCGCCACGGCCGGCGCGATCTACACCGGCGTCCTCTACGACGCCCTCGACCTCGCGTCGCTCGACACCGCAGCCAAGCGGCGCGCGCAGCGCTCGCTCGTCGTCTCGAGCGCGCTGTTCGGCGCGCTGCGCGTCGGCGACCGGATCCCGGCGTACCGGCTCTCCGGCGACGTGTCGCTGCCCCCGCTCGGGCCGCTCGCGGGCGTGTGGCGCGACCCGCTCGCGACCGCGATGACCGAGGCTGCGACGAAGGGGCTCGTCGTCGACCTGCGCTCGGGCGTGTACGCCGCGATGTGGAGGCCCGTGGGCGACGTCGCCTCGCGCACCGTCTCCGTACGGGTGCTGCAGCACCTGCCCGACGGGAGCCGCAAGGTCGTGAGCCACTTCAACAAGGCCACCAAGGGTCGGCTCGTGCGGCAGTGGCTGCAGAGCGGCGTCGACCCGCGCGACGCCGACGACCTCGCCGACGCGTGCGCGAGCGCCGGGGTGGTCGCCGAGCTCGGCCCGCGCCCGAAGCCGGGGACGGTGCGGCGCCTCGACGTCGTCGTCAGCGACCTCTGACCAGTGCCTCTGTGCTGACGACGCCGTGGAGGACGCCCCGGGCACACATCGACGGCGCGGGCCGCCAAGCATGCGCAGGCAGCACCCGAGGGGATCTCATGACGCGCCTGGTCGAGGGGCACGAGCTCGGCACCGTCGCGTCGCTGATCGCCTACGAGCGCCACGTCGTCGTCCTCACCGGAGCGGGTGTGAGGGCGGCCGCGGGCCTGCCGACCTACCGCGGTGCCGACGGCATCTACGAGAACGCCGACATCGCCGACCTGCACCACGCGTCGCGACTGCCCGACAGCCTGCCCGCGCTGTGGGGTTCTGGGGGCCGCGGCGGGATGCTGCGGCCCGACGTCGTCCTGTTCGGCGAGCGACTCGACGTCGAGGCCGAGTGGGAGACCAAGCGCGCGGTGCGCGACGCCGACGTGCTGCTCGCCTTCGGCACGTCCGTCCAGGTGAGCACCGCGGCCTACTACGCGCGGTACGCCGCCGACGTCGGCGCCGTCCTGGTGACGGTCGACCCGGCCCCGTTGGTGCCCGAGATCTACCAGCTCCACGTCCGCATGCACGCCGAGCTCGCGCTCCCCCTGCTCCTCGCGGCCACCTGCTGAGCTCCGCATCACTGTCCTTATCCACACTCCGGGGCCCGGATCCGTGTGGTTAAGGACAGTTAAGCGCGGAACGGTGCGGGGCGCTGGCGGGTCAGCAGTGGGCGTAGGCGTAGCCGGGCGAGCCCAGCCGGGCGAGGTCGCGGTCTCGGTAGACGATGCTGATGCTCGCGCCGCGGGCGGCGCACGCGGCGGCGAGGTTCGCGGTGCCGCCGTCGTCGGCGTACTCGATCTCGATCAGGTGGCGGCCGTAGACGCGCGTGTACTGCCCGCACTCGACGTAGACCCGGCACTCCTCGACGACGGCGAAGTCGAACGGCGTGCTGCGGTGCAGAGCGAGCATGTCGGTGTCGTTCTTCTGCGCGATCGCGAGACCGAGCGCGTGCGCCCGCGCGATGAGCATCGCGGCGAACGCGGCGTTCTCGCGCAGCGTGAGACGGCCGCCCGACCGCGTCCACGAGTCGAGGTTGTCGGGCTCCACGGCGCGGTAGCCGGCCTTCGCGCAGCGCTGCATCCAGCCGCCGACGATCGTCGCGAGCGCCGCGCGCTTGGCGCGCGTGGACGTGTCGAGCAGCATCTCGTCGGGCCAGCCCGGGTCGTGCACCGGACGACCACGGCTGTTGTGCAGGAGCAGCCGCAAGTGCTTCGTCAGCCACCAGTGCGTGTCGCCGCCCTGCGTCTGGAACGCGTTGACGTAGCAGATGCCGTAGACGCCCTTCGCCCGCGCCTCGGTCAGGTCGCGCGTGACGACGGTGACGCCGGACGGCGGTGCGTACCCGCCCCCGAGCTGGTAGTCGACGAGGGCGTGCACCGGTGGCGGCGACACGTGGGTCGCGGCCTGCGCGGGGAGCGCCGTCGCGATCATCGCCGTCGGCACGACGACCAGTACCAGCAGCGCACGACGACGGATGCTCACGCGTCCATCGTGCCTCGACGCCGCGGCGCCCGGCCATCGCAGGCCCGCGGTGTCACCCGCTCGCCCCGTCGGACGCACCGGCCAGGGCGGCCATCGCGGTGACGAGCGACGCGTGGTCGAGCAGCACCCCGCTGTCGTAGCGCGCGATGCCCCCGGACGTGAGCAGACCCGAGCGCGGGTCGCGCGCCACCGCCCAGACCCGCTCGAGGTAGGCGCTCGCGTACGCCGGCCACCGCGGGTCGGCGTCCACGGCGTGCAGCGCGAGCAGCTCGCGCAGCAGGATCCCCACGAAGGCCGCGGGCTCGCGCCACAGCGCGTCGACGTCGTACGCGGTCACCGCGGCGTCGGCGAGCCGCCGCGCCTCGTCGAGCTCGCCGAGGGCCGCGTGCAGGCCGATCGCGAGGCCCTGGTTGTAGACGTGGTGCGACGGGTCGGTCGTGCCGTCGGGACGCCGGTGGTCGTGGACGAGGCCGGCGTCGTCGGCCAGCGCGACCAGGAACCGCGCGCAGCCGCGCGCGAGGTCGGCGTCACCGAGCGCAGCGGCGACGAGGCCCGTGGCACCGGTGGAGCACGCGTGCAGCGGCTCGCCGCCCTCGACCCATCGCACGCCGACCGAGCCGTCGGCCTGCGTCACCGCGCCGGTGCGCAGGAAGTCGAGCAGCAGCCGCACGTCAGCCGCCTCCCGCGCGCGGCCCCGGCGCAGCATCGCCAGCGCGACCCACGCGTTGTCGTCGAAGTAGCGGCGAGTGCTGCGCGGACGCTCCCCGTACGCCGGGCCCGCGGCGTACGACGCGAGCGCGTCGACGAGGTGGTCGTAGGTTCGCACCGCGCCCGCGTCGAGGTCGGCGACCGAGGCCGTCGCGTGGAGCACCTGGCTCAACGGCCACAGCGGCACCGCGCGCAGCGCCCGCGGCTCCACCGCGCGCACGCCGCCGTGCCGCACCCGCAGCCCGCGAGCGGCCAGCGCCCGCCACGACTCGATCGCGCGCTGCTGCCAATCGCCGGTCACGGCGTCAGGGCGTCCAGGTCGTGCCGAGCCCCTCGAGGTGGCTCGACTCCGCGAACGAGCGCATCGAGGCGTTGCCGTCGGCGTACCAGGTGAGCGTGGTGATCGACGCGGGCGCGAGCTCCATGCGGTTCATCGAGTCGAGCGGCGACCCGAGGGCGCGCGCGGTGAGCGAGCGGATGGTGCCCACGTGGCCGGCGACCAGGACGCGGCGTCCGGGGTGCTCGGCCAGCACGCGGTCGAGGGCGGCCCCGACGCGGTCGAAGACCGCGCGCAGCGACTCTCCCCCCGGCGGGGCGACGTGGGGCGAGGAGAGCCACGCGGCCATCTCGTCGGGCCAGCGGGACATCACCTCGGCGAAGGTGAAGCCGTCCCACTCGCCGAAGCGCCCCTCCTCGAGGCCCGGCACCGGGATCGGCTCGAGCCCGAGACGGCTGCCGATCACGGCAGCCGTCTCGCGGGTGCGCCTCATCGGCGAGCACACGAGCACGTCGCCGCCACCGCGGCGGTCGAGCTCGGCGGCCGCGGCCGTCACCTGGGCGATGCCCTGCTCGAGCAGCGGCGGGTCGAACCGGCCGCCCGACCCGCTGAAGCGCCGCTCGACCGAGTGCTCGGTGACGCCGTGGCGCACGATCACCGTGACGGTGGGAGCGCCGATGTCGGGGCCCCAGCCCACGATGGCCGGACGCGGACGGGCCGAGACCCCGGGCGGCACCGTGTCGGCCTCGGACTCGGTCTCGTAGGCGTCGGTGCGCACCCGGCGGATGCGGCCGATGCGGCCCCGCTCGACGGCGTCCATCGACTCGTTGGCCAGCGCGTCGGCGGCCTTGTTCTGCTCGCGCGGCACCCAGGTGAACGAGATGCGCTCGCGCGGCACCACGTCGCGGGCCTCGAGCGCGATCCGGCGCAGGGCCTCGTTCTTGATGGCCCAGCGCCCCGACATCTGCTCGACGACGAGCTTGGAGTCGAGACGGGCCTCGATGTGCGCCTCGGCGTCGACCTCCATCGCGGCGCGCAGCCCCTCGAGCAGGCCGGTGTACTCCGCGACGTTGTTCGTGGCGACGCCGAGATGGTCGGCGAGCTCGACGAGCACCTCGCCGCTGGCGGCCTCGCGCACGACCGCGCCGTATGCCGCCGGGCCGGGATTGCCGCGCGAACCGCCGTCGGCCTCGACGACGAGACGTCGGTTCACAGGCCGGACTCCGGCGTCCGCACGAGGATCCGACGGCACTCCTCGCAGCGCAGGACGGCGTCGGGCTCAGCGGCGCGGATCCGCCCGATGTCGGTGGGCGTGAGCTCCATCCGGCAGCCCTCGCACCGCCGCTGGTGCAGCGCGGCGGCGCCGACGCCCTCGTGGTCGGCACGGAGCTTGTCGTAGAGGGCGAGCAGGTCGGCGGGGATCTCGGTGACGACCTTGACGCGCTCGGAGGCGACCCACTCGCGGTCGCGGTCGCCCTCGCCCCACGCGGTGTCGCGGTCGGCCACGGCGGTGTCGCGGGCAGCGGTGAGCGCGTCGCGCTCGGCGACGAGGGAGCCCAGGGCGCCGCGCGCGTCCTCGAGCCGTTCCATCACCTCGAGCTCGGCCTCCTCGAGGTCGCCCTGACGACGCGCCAGCGAGGCGACCTCGCGCTGGAGGTTCTCGAGCTCCTTGGCCGAGCCCACACGCCCGGAGAGGAGCAGCTCCTGGTCCTTGGCCGAGCGGGTGCGCACCTGGTCGACGTCGGTCTCGGCCTTGGCGACGGCGCGCTCGAGGTCGGCGACCTCGGTCTCGGCGGCGACGACGCGGTCGCGCAGCGCGGTGAGGCGCCCGTCGAGCTCGGTGATCGTGGCGATCGCCGGGTGGGTGCGCCGCTTGTGGTCGAGCTGGCCGAGGCGCGAGTCGAGCGCCTGCAGGTCGAGGAGGCGGAGCTGGACTGCGGGCTCGGCGTTCACCGGACTCCTCGTGTTCTCGTGTGGTGGTGCGACGTCCACCGTAATGCGGGGCGGCGGGGCCGCGTCACCCGAGGTGGAAGGACCAGGGATCGGTGACGAGCGAGGAGTACTGGACGTCGACGGCGTAGCCCGCCGCCAGGAGGTCCCGGTGGAGCAGCGACGCGTACGCCGGGACCCATGGCCACTCGGAGGCGGCGTGCGCGACGTCGACGACGGCGACGCCCCCGGTCTCGCGGTGGTCGAGGGCCACGTGGTGCTTGAGGTCGCTGGTCACGAGCACGTCGGCGCCCGCAGCGGTCGCGCCCGCCAGGCAGTCGCCGCCCGACCCGCCCACGACCGCGACGCGGCGCACCGGCCGGGCGCGGTCGCCCTGCACCCGGACGCCGTGCGCCGTGGCCGGCAGCGCCGCCCGGACGCGCTCGGCGAACGCCTCGAGCGTGGTCGGCTCGACCTCGCCGACGCGGCCGAGGCCGGTGGGCGCGCCCGGCTCGGACGGCAGGAGGGGCACGGTGGAGGTGACGCCGAGAGCCGCCGCCAGGGCGTCGCTGACACCCTCGCGGGCCACGTCCGCGTTGGTGTGCGCGGCCAGCAGCGCGCAGCCGCCGCCGATCAAGCGGTGCACGACGGAGCCGACGGGCGTGGTGGCGGCCACCGACGACACCGGCGTCAGCAGGAGCGGGTGGTGGGTCACCAGCAGGTCGGCGCCGAGACCCAGGGCCTCGTCGACGACCGCAGCCACGGGGTCGACCGCCACGAGCACCCGACGGACCTCGGCCTCGGGGTCGCCGCACACGAGCCCGACGGCGTCCCAGGCCTCCGCGGTGGCGGGCGGGTAGCGGTGGTGGACGAGGGCCACGACCCCGGCGAGCGTCGGCGTGCTGGTCACGGCCGCAGCGTACGCACCCTCCCCCGGCGACGCCTCGCGACCGGGTCCGCCGGCCCCACCACCCGGTCGGCGGCCGGGAATGGCGCGCGCAGCCCCCGGGTTGAGAGGGTGAGCCGTCACGCGGCGCCCCTGACGAGGACGTCGTCGGCCCGTGACGCCCGACAGGAGACGCGCATGGCAACCCGCGACCTCACCGCTGCGACGTTCGACGAGACGGTCCAGGACAACGGCATCGTGCTCGTCGACTTCTGGGCCACGTGGTGCGGCCCGTGCCGCGCGTTCGCGCCCGTGTTCGACGCCGCCTCGGACAAGAACGACGACATCGTCTTCGCCAAGGTCGACACCGACGCGGAGGTCGAGCTCGCCACGGCCGCGAGCATCACGTCGATCCCGACCCTCATGGCCTTCCGCGAGGGAGTCCTGCTCTACTCCCAGCCCGGCGCGCTCCCCGGGCCGCAGCTCGAGCAGCTCATCACTGCCATCCGGGATGTCGACATGGACGACGTCCGTCGGCAGCTGGCGGAGAAGAACGGCACTCCCCACGCCTGACGGCCGCATCGGCCATGGCACCCGCGACGCCCCGAACCTGACCCGGGTGAGGGGCGTCGTGCATCCCGACTGTGTCGGCGCTCACCGGCGCGTCCCGGAATTAGCGGACGACGGAGGGCGCCTGATGGCCGATGATGGAGCGGACCTCGTCACCTGGAGACGTACGTGCTCATCTCGTTGCTGAAGCGCTACCTGCAGCCCTACAAGGGCCCGCTCATCGCCGTCGTGGTGCTGCAGTTCCTCGGCACCCTCGCCGCGCTGTACCTGCCCACGCTCAACGCCGACATCATCGACAACGGCGTGGCCAAGGGCGACACGACGTACATCATCCAGGTCGGCGTCGTGATGCTGGCCATCACGTTCGTCCAGGTGATCTGCACGATCGCGGCCGTGTTCTTCGGCGCTCGCACGGCGATGGCTTTCGGGCGCGACACCCGCGCCGCGATCTTCCACCGCGTGGGCAGCTTCTCGGCGCGCGAGGTCACCAGGTTCGGCGCCCCGTCCCTCATCACGCGAACGACCAACGACGTGCAGCAGGTGCAGATGCTCGTGCTGCTCACCTGCACGCTCATGGTCGCGGCCCCGATCATGGCGGTCGGCGGCATCGTGATGGCGCTCAAGCAGGACGTGGGCCTCGCCTGGCTCATCGTGGTCAGCGTGGGCGCGCTCGTGACGGCGATCTCGTTCATCGTCACGCGGATGGTGCCGCAGTTCCGCCGGATGCAGACCCGCCTCGACACCGTGAACCGGGTGCTGCGCGAGCAGATCACCGGTATCCGCGTGGTGCGCGCCTTCGTGCGCGAGGACGTCGAGCGCGAGCGCTTCGGCAAGGCGAACGACGACCTCACCGAGACCGCGCTGTCGGTGGGCCGCCTGATGGCGCTCATGTTCCCGACCGTGATGCTCGTGCTCAACGTGTCGAGCGTGGCGGTGCTGTGGTTCGGCGGGCACCGCATCGACGCCGGCGAGATGCAGATCGGCTCGCTCACCGCGTTCCTCAGCTATCTCATGCAGATCCTCATGTCGATCATGATGGCCACCTTCATGCTGGTGCTCATCCCTCGCGCGGCCGTCTGCGCCGAGCGCATCACCGAGGTTCTTGAGACCGACTCGTCGGTGGTCAGCGCGGAGTCGCCCGTCACCGACCTCACCGAGCACTCGCAGGTCGAGCTGGTCGACGTCGCCTTCCAGTACCCCGGCGCCGAGGACCCGGTGCTCAGCGGCATCTCGTTCACCGCCCGGTCGGGCCAGACCACCGCGATCATCGGCAGCACCGGGTCGGGCAAGACGACGTTGCTGTCGTTGATCCCACGACTGTTCGACGCGACCGAGGGCAGCGTGCGCGTCGACGGCATCGACGTGAAGGACCTCGCGCCCGACCTGCTCCACTCCCTGATGGGGCTCGTGCCGCAGAAGGCATACCTGTTCACCGGCACCATCGCCACCAACCTCCGCTACGGCAAGCCCGACGCGACCGACGACGAGCTGTGGGAGGCGCTGCGCATCGCGCAGGCCGACGAGTTCGTCCGCGAGATCGCCGAGGGGCTCGAGGCTCCTGTCGCCCAGGGCGGGACGAACTTCTCCGGCGGCCAGCGGCAGCGCCTCGCGATCGCCCGGGCCGTCGTCCGGCGCCCGGAGGTCTACCTGTTCGACGACTCCTTCTCGGCCCTCGACCTCGCCACCGACGCGCGGCTGCGGCAGGCGCTCAAGCCGGTGACCCGCAGCTCGACGGTGATCGTCGTCGCCCAGCGCGTCTCGACCGTGGTCGACGCCGACCAGATCGTGGTGCTCGACGACGGGAGGATCGTCGGCATAGGCACGCACGACGAGCTCGTGGCCGGCTGCCCGACCTACGCCGAGATCGTCGAGTCGCAGCTGCCGGCGGGGGTGGCCGCATGAGCACCAACAGCGCTGCCGCCGCGCGCAACCCCAACCGCCCGCAGGGCATGCGGGGCCCGGGCCACATGATGGGCGGGGCCGGCATGCCGGCCGAGAAGTCGCTCGACTTCTGGCCCTCGGCCAAGCGCCTGCTCCGCCGCCTCAGCCCCGAGCGCGCGCTGGTCGCCGTGGTCATCCTGCTCACCGTGCTGGGCGTGTCGTTCAGCGTGATCGGGCCGAAGATCCTGGGCAACGCCACCAACCTCATCTTCGAGGGCATCATCGGCAAGCAGCTGCCGGCCGGCGTGACCAAGGACCAGGTGGTTGCCGCCCTCAACGCGAAGGGCGACACCGGCCAGGCCAACCTCATCGCGGGGATGAACGTGGTGCCCGGCCAGGGCATCGACTTCACCCAGCTCGGCCACGTCCTGCTCGGCGTGCTCGTGCTCTACGTGATCGCCTCGGTCTGCATGTGGGCCCAGGCCTACGTGCTCAACGGCGTCGTCCAGCGCACGTCGTTGCGCCTGCGCCGCGACGTCGAGGAGAAGCTGCACCGGCTGCCGCTGTCGTACTTCGACACCGTGCCGCGCGGCGAGCTGCTCAGCCGCGTCACCAACGACATCGACAACGTGCAGATGTCGATGCAGCAGACCTTCAGCCAGCTCCTCACGTCGGTGCTCACGCTCGTGGGAGTGCTGTCGATGATGATCTGGATCTCGTGGCTGCTGGCCCTCGTCGCACTCGTGTCGGTGCCGCTGTCGATCGTCGTCACCGCACTGATCGCCAAGCGCTCGCAGCCGCTGTTCATCGAGCAGTGGTCGCAGACCGGCCACCTCAACGCCACGATCGAGGAGGTCTACACCGGGCACGCGCTCGTGAAGGTGTTCGGCCACCAGACCGAGGCCGAGGACGAGTTCGCCACGCGCAACGACAAGCTCTACAAGGCGAGCGCCGGCGCCCAGTTCCTGAGCGGCATCATCATGCCCGCCATCCAGTTCATCGGGAACCTCAACTACGTCTTCATCGCCGTGATCGGCGGCCTCAAGGTCGCGAGCGGCAGCCTGTCGCTGGGCGACGTCCAGGCGTTCATCCAGTACTCGCGGCAGTTCTCCCAGCCGCTCACCCAGGTCGCCTCGATGTCGAACCTGCTGCAGTCGGGCGTGGCCTCGGCCGAGCGCGTGTTCGAGCTGCTCGACGCCGAGGAGCAGAAGCCCGACCCGGAGCAGCCCACGCGCATCGAGAACCCCGACGGCCGCGTGACCTTCGAGGACGTGTCGTTCCGCTACCTGCCCGACACCCCGCTGATCGAGAACCTCTCGCTGGTCGCTGCCCCCGGCCAGTCGGTCGCCATCGTCGGACCCACGGGCGCCGGAAAGACGACGCTGGTGAACCTCATCATGCGGTTCTACGAGATCGGGTCCGGGCGCATCACGCTCGACGGCATCGACACGGCCGAGATGACGCGCGACGACCTGCGCGACGAGATTGGCATGGTGCTGCAGGACACCTGGCTGTTCGGCGGCACGATCCGCGACAACATCGCCTATGGACGACCCGGCGCCACCGAGGAGGAGGTCGTCGAGGCGGCGAAGGCGGCCTACGTCGACCGCTTCGTGCGCGGCCTCCCCGACGGCTACGACACGATCATCGACGACGAGGGCAGCAACCTGTCCTCCGGCGAGCGCCAGCTCATCACGATCGCGCGCGCGTTCCTGTCGGCGCCGTCGCTGCTCATCCTCGACGAGGCCACCAGCTCGGTCGACACGCGCACCGAGGTTCTCGTGCAGAAGGCGATGACCCGGCTGCGCAGCGACCGCACCAGCTTCGTGATCGCGCACCGCCTCTCCACGATCCGCGACGCGCACCTGATCCTCGTCATGGAGCACGGCAAGATCGTGGAGCAGGGCACTCACGACGAGCTGCTCGAGCGCCAGGGCGCCTACTACGACCTCTACAACGCGCAGTTCGTCGGCGCGCTCGACGAGGACGACCTCGTGCCCGCCGGCGCAGGTGCTCCCAGCGGCGCCGGAGGCCCGGGGGCCCACGGCGGCCCACCCGGCGGCGCCCGCCCCCGCACCTGACCCACCCCGGTGCGGTGGTTCGCGGGGTGTGCGACGGTGGAGGGGTGAACGCGCAGCGCGAGCTCGACGTCGTCCTCCTCGGTGCCACCGGTTTCGTCGGCCGTCTCACGGCCGAGCACCTCGCCGAGCACGCCCCCGCCGGCACGAAGGTGGGGCTCGCGGGCCGCAACCTCGGCCGGCTCGAGGAGGTCCACGCGTCGCTCGGTGAGTCGGCCGCGCAGTGGCCGCTGCTCGTCGTCGACACCACGGAGCCCGAGGCCGTCGCCGACATGGCCGCTCGTGCCCGCGTGGTCGTCACCACCGTCGGCCCCTACACGCGGTACGGGATGCACGTGGTCGAGGCCTGCGCCATGGCAGGCACGCACTACGCCGACCTCACCGGCGAGGTGCTGTTCGTCCACGACACGCTCGACCGGTGGGCCGACGTCGCGCTGTCGACCGGGGCGCGCATCGTGCACTCGTGCGGCTTCGACTCGGTGCCCTCCGACCTCAGCGTGCTGCTGCTGGCCGAGGCCGCGCGCGCCGACGGCGCGGGCACGCTCGAGGAGACCCGGCTCGTCGTGCGCTCGTTCCGCGGCGGCATCAGCGGCGGCACGATCGACTCGGCCCGCGCGCTCGCGCAGGCGGTCGCCTCGAGCCCCAAGCTCGCCAAGGTGGTCGCCGACCCTTACGCGCTGAGCCCCCGGCGCGACGCCGAGCCCGACGTGCGCCTCCCACCCGACAACGCCGTGATCCGTCGCAGCGGCACCGGTGCGTGGGTCGGCCCGTTCGCGATGGCGTCGTACAACACGCGAGTGGTGCGGCTCTCGAACTCCTTGCAGGACTGGGCCTACGGGCGCACGTTCTCCTACGGTGAGGAGCTCGACTACGGCCACGGCCTGCTCGCGCCGGCGCGCTCGGCGGTGGTCACGGCCGGCCTCGGCGCCGCGATCGCCGGCTTCGCGTTCGGGCCCACCCGCGCACTGCTCGATCGCGTGCTCCCGTCGCCCGGAGAGGGTCCTGACGAGGACACGCGGCGCAACGGGCACTTCACCACCGAGGTGCGCACGCGCACGACGTCCGGCGCTCGCTACTCCTGCGTCATGAGCACCCAGGGCGACCCCGGCTACCAGGCGACGTCGGTGATGCTCGGACAGAGCGCCCTCGCGCTCGCCCTCGACGGCGACCGGCTCCCGAAGGCAGCCGGGGTCCTCACGCCCGCGACCGGCATCGGCGACGTCCTCGCCGCCCGACTCCGCGACCAGGGCTTCACCATCGACATCACCCGCGTCGACTGACCTGCTCACACGTCACAGGCGTCTGCGAGGACGGCCACCGGGCGGCCTGCCCGTCGCCCCGGCGCGCCAGGGTCGACGGTGTAGTGCTAGACCTGCTCTCGAAGCGCGGACGAGCGTGCACGGTGCCACGAGCGCCGACCGTGCAGCACGGTCGGGAGGTTGCTGAGCGCTCCGTCGCTGGTCTCGGGGGGAGGCTCTTCGTGGGCGGTCGCCGCGCTCCACTCGGTCGGGGGTCGGGGGGTCGTAGGGTCGGAGGAAGTGATCGTCGGCTGAGGGAACGAGACCACGTTCGATCCGAGGACGGGATGGGGATCATGGGCAAGAAGTCCAAGCGAGACAAGCGTGCCGG
>Ga0302299_10000395_pt1 | contig 23378 bp, 21 predicted proteins | sample III_Fen_N3_4_FD_198795 | JGI IMG/M metagenome (GOLD analysis project Ga0302299, IMG submission 198795) | Peat permafrost microbial communities from Stordalen Mire near Abisko, Sweden - III_Fen_N3_4 | ecosystem: Environmental > Terrestrial > Soil > Wetlands > Permafrost | place: Sweden: Abisko... | reverse complement strand
GGAATGGACCCGGGAGCCTTGGATCCATGAGTGCGGCACACGCCGAATGAGGGTGGCACCGCGGAAGGTTCGGCCTTTCGTCCCTGAGACGACTGGCCGTTCTTGATTCCCAGGGGTCCACCGACATGTCAGCAGCCGATCCGCTCAGCCTGACCCAGGCCCAACGCCTGGCGAGCTCCGCCGACACGATCCTGCTGCGCGCCACGCGCCCGGCCGACCTCGAGACCCCCATCGGCGCCCTGCTGCGCCTCGACGACGGGGGTCCCGCCTACCTGCTCGAGTCCGTCGAGGGCGGGGAGCGGCTGGGACGTTACTCCTTCCTGGGCGTCGGTCCGCGCCGGCTCCTCGAGGTCCGCGACGGCCAGGCCCACGTCCAGACCCGGCCCGTGACGGTGCCCACGTACGACCCGAGCCTCCCGTCCGTGACCACGCCGGCCGGCGATCCGCTCGCGGCGATCCGATCGTTCGTGCCGCGCCGCCGGGTGCTTCCCGTGGAGGGGATGCCGCGCTTCACCGGGGGAGCCGTCGGTGCGCTCGCCTACGACGCGGTCACCGCCTTCGAGCCGACCGTCCCGCTGCCCGAGCGCGACCCGGTCGGCGTCCCGATGGCGGCCTTCATCGAGACCGACCTCGTCATCGTGTTCGACCACCTGACCCACACACTGTCGGCGATCGCGTCGCTGCACACCGAGACGCCCGACTTCGAGGGCCGATACCGGATCGCCGAGAACGCGATCTTCGAGGCCCTCGAGCGGACCGCTCGCCCGTCCTCGGCCGAGCTCGCGGGCGCCGGAGGACGGGCGACCACCGGCGCGGCCGTCGAGGCCCCGGTCGATACGAGCCTCGGGCGGGACCAGTACATACGCGCGGTAAGTGCGGCCAAGGACGCTATCGCGGCGGGTGAGGCGATCCAGGTCGTGCTCGCGCGACGGCAGTCGTTCGACCTCCCGACGGTCGCGACGACCGGCGCCACCCTCGACGGCATCACGCTCTATCGGGCGCTTCGACGGGTGAACCCGAGTCCGTACCTGTTCTTCGTGCGGACCCCGTCGTTCGAGGTCGTCGGGGCGTCGCCGGAGCTCCTGCTCCAGGTCGAGGGCGACAAGCTGACGACCCACCCGATCGCGGGCACGCGGCCGCGCGGCGCCGATGCGAAGGAGGACGCGCTCCTGTCCGAGCAGCTCCAGCGCGATCCGAAGGAACGCGCCGAGCACGTGATGCTGGTGGACCTCGGGCGCAACGACCTGGGTCGTGTGGCCCGTCCCGGCACGGTCACCGTCAGCAAGTACATGGAGGTCGAGCGCTACAGCCACGTGCTGCATCTCGTGTCGCACGTCGAGGCGCGGCTCCGGCCGGAACTGGATGCGCTCGACGCGCTCCGGTCCGTCTTTCCCGCGGGCACGCTCTCGGGCGCCCCGAAGGTCCGCGCGATGCAGTTGATCGCCGCAGCCGAGGGCGAGCGCCGCGGGCTGTACGGCGGCGCGGTCGGCTACCTCGGCTACGACGGCAACCTCGACACCGCCATCACCATCCGCAGCGCCGTGCTGCGCGAGGGCCAGGCCCACGTCCACACCGGCGCCGGGATCGTCGCCGCGTCCGTCCCCGAACTCGAATTCGAGGAGACCGAGCACAAGGCGGCCGCCCTCCGACGCGCGATCGAACTGGCGGCGGGCGCCCCCGAAGGCGCGCGCCCCGCGGCCGCCTCGGTCCCCGGTTCGGCCGACTCCGGCGCCCCGGGCTCCGACGCGACGGGCTCCCCGGGGAGCGCCTCGTGATCCTCGTCGTCGACAACTACGACAGCTTCACCTTCAACCTCGTCCAGGCGCTCCAGGCCGCCGGCGCCGAGGTCCACGTCATCCGCAACGACGCCATCGATCGCGCCGGCGTCGAGCGGCTGGCGGACGACCCGGCCGAGGACCTGCGCGGGATCGTCATCTCGCCCGGCCCGGGTGACCCGGACACGGCCGGTGTCTCGATGGACACGATCCTCGTCGCCGCCGACCGCGGGATCCCGTTGCTCGGGGTCTGCCTCGGGATGCAGTCCATGGCCCAGGCCTTCGGCGCGACGATCGTTCGGGCGCCGACCCTCGTCCACGGCGAGGCGAGCGAGGTCACCCACGACGGCGCCGGACTCCTCGAGGGGATGCCACCCTCGTTCATGGCCGCGCGCTACCACTCCCTGTCGATCGATCCGGCCACGCTGCCCGAGGAGCTCCGGGTCACCGCGATGAGCGAGTCGGACCGGGTGATCATGGGCATCCGCCACGTGTCGCTGCCGCTCGAGGGCGTCCAGTTCCACCCCGAGAGCGTCCTGACCCCCGAGGGCCCGCACCTGCTCGCCAACTTCCTGCGCCAGGCCGGGGAAGGGGAGGCGGGTCTGCTCGACGCGGCCAGCGGATCCTTCGCGACGGCCGGCATGGCCGAACACCCGGCCCGCTCGTGAGCGAGCTCGTCAAGGCGGCCCTCGTCACGATCGTCGACGGCGGCACGCTGTCGATGGACGAGGCGAGCGCCGCGATGGGCGACGTCATGGACGGCGAGGCCACACCGGCCCAGCTGTCGGCCCTCCTCATGGGCCTGCGCATGCGCGGTGAGACGGTCGATGAACTCGCCGGATTTGCGCTCGCCATGCGCGAGCGAGTCGTCAAGGTGGACGCCCCCGATGGCGCCATCGACGTCGTCGGGACCGGCGGCGACGGCAGCGGGACGTTCAACATCTCCACGACCGCGGCCCTCGTCGCGGCGGCGGCCGGGATCCCGGTCGCGAAGCACGGCAACCGGGCGATCACATCGAAGGCGGGCGCCGCCGACGTCCTGGACGCGCTCGGCGTGCGGATCGATCATGACGCCGCGTCAGCGGGCGCCTCGTTGCGGACCCTCGGCTTCGCGTTCCTCTTCGCCCTGAATTTCCATCCGGCGATGCGCCACGCCGGCCCGACCCGTCGCGAGATCGGCGTCCGGACCGCGTTCAACCTGCTCGGGCCGCTCACGAATCCGGCCGGGACGAGCCGAGGCGTCATCGGCGTCGGCGTGCCCGAGGTGGCCGGCAAGGTCGCCGAGGTCGCCCGGCGGCTCGGCACGGAGCGGACGTTCGTCATCCACGGCGCAGGGCTCGACGAGCTGCCGCTCGATGGCACCGGCGTCATCCACGACGTGACGCAGGCGGGCATCGAGACCCGGACCGTCATCCCGGAACGACTCGGGCTGCGCTCCGCCCCGACCGCCCGCCTGGCGGGAGCGGATCCGGCTGCGAACGCGAAGATGGTCGAGGCGGTGCTGCGCGGTGAGCCGGGCGTCCGGCGCGACGTCACGGTCCTGAACGCCGCCGCCGCGTTCCTGGTCGCCGGACGGGTCGGATCCCTCGAGGAGGGGGTGGATCGCGCAGCGCTGACCATCGATGCCGGGCTGGCAATGGAGCTGCTCGGCGCGCTCCGGGCCGAACGACGCGAGGCCGAGGCGGCCGCCGCAGCCGCGACGTCATGACGGTCGCCTCACGCGCGTCAGGGCGCGGCCGCTCGGTCGTGGAGGAGATCGCGGAACGACGCCGAGCCGACATCCTCGCCGAGGTCGCCGCCACCAGCCTGGCCGATCAGCTCGACGCGGCCCTGGCCTCGCCGCCGCCGCGGCCGTCCGTCGAGGCGCTGGCCGCGCCCGGCCTGCACCTCATCGCAGAGATCAAGCGATCCTCGCCGTCCGCGGGTGCTATCGCCGGGGTCGGGGAGGACATCGTCAGTCGCGCGCGCGCCTACGAAGCGGGCGGCGCGACCGTCATCTCGGTCCTGTGCGAGCCGCACTGGTTCGGTGGCTCGGTGGCGGACCTTCGCGCCGTGCGCGCGGCCGTCTCGATCCCGGTCCTCGCCAAGGAGTTCGTCGTCGAGGAGATCCAGCTCCCGATGCTGCGGGCGGCCGGTGCCGATCTCGTCCTGTTGCTCGCCAGCCTCCATTCGGCCAGGGCGCTGCGTCGCTTCGTGGATCGGACTCGCGAGATCGGCCTGGAGCCGCTCGTCGAGGCGCACGATGCTCGGGAAGTGGATCGGGCCCTCGCCAGCGGTGCCCGCATCGTCGGGCTGAACAACCGCGACCTTCGGACGCTGGAGGTAGATCCGGACCGCGCCTCGCGTCTCCGCGAGCTCGTGCCGGACGACCGTTTGGTCGTCGCCGAGTCTGGCGTGCGCGAACCGGCGCAACTCGCTCGATGGCGGGCGCAGGGCTTCGATGCCGCGCTCGTCGGCGAGGCGCTCGTCCGCTCGGTGGATCCGGCGTCGACCGTCCGTGCCTTCGTCGCTGCCGGTCGCGCGCCGGACGATCCGGCCAACATCGCGCGGCGACCGTTCGTGAAGATCTGCGGCATCACGGACGCAGACGGTGCCCTGGCTGCGGTCCGCTCCGGGGCGGACGCGGTCGGACTCAACCTCGTGCCGGGCACGCCGCGTGCGCTGTCGCTCCCAGAAGCCGCCGAGCTGGCCCGGCTCGTCCGCGCCTCGGCGCCGCCGGCGTCCCGTCCACGGATCGTCGCGGTCACCGTGGATCTCGGGGCGGAAGAGCTCGCCCGGGTCGTCGCCGCCCTCGACCCGGACGCGGTCCAGCTGAACGGCACGGAGCCCGTCGCGCGCGTCGCCGACGCCGGGCGCGAGGTCTGGAAGGTCCTGCATCTCCCCGCGGCGTCGCCGTCGGATCCGGCCCGTGTCGTAGGCGAGGTCGTGTCGCGCGGACGCGCCTTCCTGGACGCCGGCGCGGCCCGGATCCTGCTCGACACGGCCGGTGGGCCACACCCGGGCGGGACCGGCGTGCGCGCGGCCGCGGACCTGGTAGCCCTCGTGGCGCGCGAACTCCCGGTGACGCTCGCGGGCGGCCTCGATCCGGCCAACGTCGCGGGCGCACTGCGCTCGATCCAGGCGACCGGGGTGGATGTCGCGTCCGGGGTCGAGGCGCCTCGGGTCGCCGGCGTTCGGCCCACGAAGGACGCGTTCCGGGTCGCCCTGTTCGTCAAGCGGGCACGGGCGGCCCGCGACGACCGTCCGGACCTGCCGTTCGGGCCCACGCCGGTCCACGCGGGCCTGCTCGAAGCGGACGCCGCGGGCCGGTGGGGGATGGAGCGCGACTTCGGTGGCCGCTACGTCCCCGAGACACTGATGGCCGCCCTCGAGCAGCTCGAGACCGCCTACGAGGCGCTTCGCCACGATCCGGCGTTCTGGGCGGAGCTGCGCGAGCTCCTCGCGACGTTCGCCGGTCGCCCGACCCCTCTCTATCGCGCGGACCGGCTCGCGGATGCGGTCCGCACGGAAGCCGGACGCCTCGCCGTGGGCGCCGCCACGTCCCGTCATCCGGCGCCGCCGGTGCCACGTCTCCGCCTGTATCTGAAGCGCGAGGATCTGGCGCACACGGGCGCCCACAAGATCAACAACGCGCTCGGCCAGTCGCTGCTGACCCGGCGCCTCGGCAAGACCCGGGTCATCGCGGAGACGGGCGCCGGCCAGCACGGCGTCGCGACAGCCACCGCGTGCGCCCTGCTCGACCTGCCGTGCGTCGTATACATGGGCGCCGAGGACATCGAGCGCCAGCAACCCAACGTCCTGCGCATGCGCGCGCTGGGCGCGGAGGTTCGCGCGGTGACGTCCGGCACGGCCACCCTCAAGGACGCCGTCAACGAGGCGATGCGCGATTGGGTGACGAACGTCGAGACGACCCACTACGTCCTCGGCTCGGCGATGGGCCCGCACCCGTATCCGACCATCGTGCGCGACCTCCAACGCCGGATCGGCGACGAGGCGGCGGCCCAGCTCGATTCGGTCGAAGGTCGCCTGCCGGACCTGGCGATGGCCTGCGTCGGTGGCGGCTCGAACGCGATCGGCCTCCTGGCGCGCTTCATCGGTGAGCCGAGCGTCCGGCTGGCGGTCGTCGAGGCGGCCGGCGACGGCCTCGCGACTGGTCGTCACGCGGCGGCCATCCTGGGCGGCACGCCAGGGATCCTGCACGGCTCGCGCTCGCTGATGCTCCAGGACGCCGACGGCCAGGTCGTCGAGGCGCACTCGGCGTCGGCCGGTCTCGACTACCCGGGGATCGGGCCGCAACTCGCCGCCCTGGCGGAGGGCGGCCGGATCGAGGTCGCCTCGGCCACGGATCGCGAAGCCGTCGCCGCGATGCGCTCGGCGACCCGCACCGAAGGCATCCTGCCTGCGCTCGAGACCGCCCATGCGATCGCGGCACTCCCCAAGCTACTGGCGGGTCTCGACGGCGTCGGCGGTGGCTGGCCGGACGACCTGCTGGTCCTCCTCGGGTTCTCGGGGCGCGGTGACAAGGACCTGGCGGCGCTCGAACGCTTCGCCGACGTCGAGCCGTGGCCGGGCGCCGAGTCAGCGCGATGACGACCGCCGCCGCCCCAGTGAGCGGTACTGATGAGACCGCCGGCGCGCGCCGGATCGCCGCCGCGTTCGCCCGGGCCGCCGCGGACGGCCGGATCGCGCTCATCCCGTACGTGGTCGCGGGCTACCCCGATGCCGACACGAGCTTTCAGGCGGCCCTCGAGGCCGCGGATGCGGGTGCGGACCTGCTCGAGATCGGCCTGCCGTATTCGGATCCGCTCGCGGACGGCGCGACCCTGCAACGGGCGTCCGGCGTCGCGCTCGCGGCGGGCGCGACCCTGGAGTCGTCCCTGCGCCTGCTCGAACGCATCGGCGCCGCCCGGCCGGACCTGCCGCTCGTCCCGATGGGCTATGCGAACCAGGTGATCGGTGGCGGTGACGGCGCGGCCGTCGCCAAGCGGCTCGCGGGCGCGGGCGCGGCCGGCCTGATCGTGGCCGACCTCACGCCGGACGAGGGTGCGCCATTCGAGGCGGTCGCCCGGGAGCACGGCCTCGCCGTCGTCTACCTCGTGGCCCCGACGACCTCGCCCGCGCGCCGGGCCTGGGTCGCCGATCGCAGCGGCGGGTTCCTCTATTGCGTGTCACTGGTCGGCGTGACGGGCGCCCGGACCTCGCTTCCGTCGTCGGTCGGCAAGCTGGTTCGCGCCGTCAAGGCCGCATCGCCGGTGCCGGTCGCGGTCGGGTTCGGTGTCAGCCAGCCGGCCCATGTCCGGGCCATCGCGAAGGCCGGCGCGGACGGTGTCATCGTGGCGTCGGCGCTCGTCGACGCCCTCGGCCCGGACGGGCGTGATGTCGCCTCGCTGGGGCGTCTCGTCGCGGAACTGCGCGCGGCCACGCGCCGCCCCTGATCGCGCGTCGGACGGCGGCGCTGGGTATCCTCCCGAGCATGCAGATCGAGCTCGCCGAGGAACACGTCGCCAAGCGCACCTTCGCCTGGGGCATCGACTGGCCGGGCTGGTGCCGGGGCGGCAAGACCGTCGACCTCGCGATCGCCGCGCTGATCGCCTCGGCCCCCAGGTACGCGATCGTGGCGAAGGCCGCGGGTCTCGAGTTCCCGTCGGCGCCCGAGGCCGGCGACCTCGACATCGTCGACTCGGTCGAGGGTGGTGCCACGACCGACTTCGGCGCCCCGGAGCGGATGACCGTGAGCGACGAGCGTCCCGCCGACGCCGCTGCAGCCGAACGACTCGCCGCGCTCGTCGAGGGCGCGTGGACGGTCCTCGATGCCGTCGTGGCCGTGGCGCCCGCCGAACTGCGCAAGGGTCCGCGCGGCGGCGGCCGGGATCGCGACAAGGTCGTCGAGCATGTCCTGATGGCCGAGCACGCCTATGCACGGAACATGGGCCTCAAGGTGTCCGCCCCGAAGCCGGCCGACCCGGCGTCGATCCGGGACATGCGAGCGGCCATGGCCGCAGTCCTGCGCGAACCGTCCGACGGATCGCCGATCGAGGGCCGCAAGTGGGACCGCCGCTACGCCGCCCGACGCATCGCGTGGCACGTCCTCGACCACGCCTGGGAGATCGAGGACCGCTCGGACCCGTAGGCCCGGAGCACATCCCTAGGATCCGAGCGCGAACCCCGTGGCCACGGATGCCTCCGCGATCAGGTCCGCCGCGGTCCGGCCAGCCGCGCGCAGCTCGCGGATGCCGGTCGCCCCGTCGGCCTTCGACAGCTTGGACCCGTCCGGTCGCAGGATGAGCGCATGGTGGGCGAAGGTCGGCGGCGCCTCGCGACCCAGCAGACGACCGAGCCGGATCTGGTCCGGTGTCGCGTCGAGCAGGTCGCGGCCGCGGATGACGAGGTCGACGCCCTGTCGCAGGTCGTCCACCACCACCGAGAAACCGTAGCTCCAGCCCCCATCCCGGTCCCGGACGATCGGATCGCCGCCGCCGGCCACCGCGCCTTCGCACGGACCGGCGAGCCGATCCTCCCAGGCCTCCGAGCCGCCGCCGAGCAAGACCCGGATGGTCGTATCGGGCGCCCCGCGCTCCCGGCAGCCACCCGGGCAGCCCGGCCCGGACCAGGCGCGTCCGTGGCCCTCCGCCCAGGTGCGGAAAGTCGCGCGCGTGCAGGCGCAACCGTAGACGCGCCCGTCCGCCCGGAGCTGTTCCAGCGCCACCAGGTATGGCGCATCCGAGTCGCTCTGCCGGGCCGGCCCGAGGTCCGCCGGGAACCCGAGCCAGTCGAGGTCGTCGAGGATCGCCGCCTCGTACTCCGGGCGACAGCGCGTCCGGTCGTGGTCCTCGATCCGAAGGAGCACTCGACCGGCCTCACGCCCAGCCAGGCCCCACACCCACACCGCGTTCGCCACATGCCCGAGATGGAGATACCCGGTCGGCGCTGGCGCGAACCGGGTGAGCGTCATGGGGTGACCTTGCCCGGGTAGGTGACCGCGGCGAAGACGCGGACCTGGGTGGCGACGTCCCGTCCAAGCGCGGCATCGACGCCCGCATCGAGGGCCGAGAGATCCGGCGGATCGAGCGGTCCGGCCAGCTGGACATCGACCGTGTCGCCGTGGACCCGGACACTGACCACCTGGTAGCCCTGGCCCGGTGGCAGCCAGGCTTCGACGGCGGCGCTCGCGGCGATCTCGTCGGTCGACTCGGCATACGTGCTCTGGAAGGCCAGGGCGAGCGGGACGGTCAGGATCAGCGCACCGGCGGCGAACGTGACGAGCCACGCCCGCGTCTGCGAGTCCCGTCCGATGAGCTGGCCGATCGGGGCGATCCCGACGAGCACGAACACGACCGAAGCGGACAGCACGATCGACACGAAGTTGGTCATGAACAACAACATCGCTCCCGATGCGCCGGAGTAGTCGCCCTGGCCGAGGAGCAGACCGACGGTCGACAGTGGCGGGACGAGGGAGATCGAGATCGCCACGCCCGCCAGTGCATCCGAGACCTTTCGGTTCGAGACCCCATACGCACCCGCAGCGCCCGAGGCGAGGGCGATGACCAGGTCGAGGATGGTCGGCGAGGTCCGGGCGACGATCTGCGGGGTCATCGTGAGCGTGGGCGTGGCCAGCCACGACCCGATCGCCACGGCGAGCAGGATCGTGAAGGCGATCCCGAAGATCGTGACCAGGAGGGCCCGCATCGCCCGCCGCGGCGTGCCGGTGACGATCCCCAGGGCGATCCCGACGATCGGCCCCATGAGCGGGGCGATGATCATGGCCCCGATGATCGTGGCGACAGAGTCGGCGATCAGGCCGACCGCAGAGATGACGCTCGCGAGCCCGAGCAGGATCGTGAAACGGGTCAGCTTGTCGGCGATCGGCGGGTCGTAGGCGTAGGCGTCCAGGATCTCGGCGCGCCGCTCGTCGCCGATGTCCCGTTGGCGCAGCCAGGTCCCGAGCGAGCCGAGCATCCCGACCGACGCCCCAGCGGTCACGGCGGCTGCCGTCGGGACACGCATGGCCGTCCCGATGGTCAACAGGCCGCCCGCGAGGAGCGTCAGCGAGGTGACCAGCAGGAGGGTGTTCCAGGCGACGGTCGGGATGACGTAGAGGACGATGGCGAGGGCGACGAACAGGACCCCCCGCGACAGGCGGACCGATCGCTTGGATGCATCGCGACTCCGCAGTCCCGAGATCATGTCGACCACGCCGAGCAGGACGACGGCGAGCAGCACGATGCGGTCCGAGACCTTGCCCGGGCCGACCTGCGCGAGGATCAGGGCGACGCCGGCGAGGAGGCCGATGACGCCGCGGATCCGTCGGTAGTCGATGCGCCCCGCGCCGGGACCGTCCCGCCGTCCGACGAGCTCGAGCAGGCCGATCGTGGCGAGTGCCACCCCGATGGCCAGTTCCGCCACGTCGGGCTGGAGAAGGGCGACGGAGCCGGCGACGACGGACACGAGACCGCGGATCACGGCCAGTCGCGCCCGGCCCGGGGTTCGCAGCAGCGTCAGCAGGTTCGGCCGGGCCGGGGTCGGCGGATCAGTCGTCATCGGGCTTGCTCGTCGGGCGCCCTCCCGTGGCTCGATCGCGCGCCTCGAGCGCCCGGGTCGCGGAGAAGAGCCGCCGGTACAGCGCGACGAGGTCCGCCTGGGGGAGGGGACCCGTGTTCGCCATGGAGACCCGCAGCAGCACCTCGCGCTCACGCTCGGGGTCGCGGATCGCGTGCCGGCCCGCGGTGGTCTTCGCGCGCCCCGCCTCGCGTGCGAGCGTGGCGCGCTCGTTCAGCAGGTCGACCAGCTTGCGATCGAGCGCGTCGATGCGCTTGCGCAGCCGGCGGAGTTCGGCGGTCTCCTCGAGGCGGTCAGGCATCGACGGTCTCGGTGCCGGAGCGGCGGGCGATGGACTCGAGGGCCAGGTGGTAGCCGCGCGCCCCCTGGCCGACGATCGACTCGAGCGCGATGTCGTGCAGGAAGTTGACCTGCCGGAAGGGCTCGCGGGTCGATGGGTCGGAGAGGTGGACCTCGATGAACGGCCGCTGGACGGCCAGCAGGGCGTCCCGCAGGGAGACGCTCGTGTGTGTCAGGCCGCCGGCATTGACGATGGCGACATCGAAGTCGCGCGCGTGCAGCCGGTCGATCAACGCGCCCTCGTGGTTCGACTGGAAGAAGTCGACCGCCAGGCCCAGCTCCGCGGCACGGACCCCGATGCCGGCGTGGATCTCCTCGAGCGTCTCATAGCCGTAGATCTCGGGCTCTCGCGTCCCGACCAGGTTAAGGTTCGGCCCTTCGAGGACGAGGACGCGCGTCATCGGGGCGTCGCCGCGGCCAGGAGGTCGGTCACGGCACGTTCCACGACGGCGGTCTCGATGCCGCTGCGGACGAGGACGCCATCCTCGGTCGGGAGGACCCAGCGCAACGAGCCCGCCGCGTGCTTCTTGTCCGAGGCGAGATGGCCCATGACCGTCTCGAGGGTCTCATCCAGAGGCGCGGTGGCGAGGTCGAGCCCGTCGAGGAGCCGCACGATCCGGTGCGCTCGTGACGTCGGGGTCACCCCGACCGCGACGCCGATGGCGCAGGCCGCTCGCAGCCCGTACGCGACGGCCTCGCCATGGAGCAGCCGGCTGTACCCGGCAGCCGCCTCGAGGGCGTGTCCGACCGAGTGGCCGAGGTTCAGCGTGATGCGTCCGCCAGTGGCGTCGCGCTCTCGCTCGTCGGCGGAGACGACCTCGACCTTCGCCCAGGCACTCCGCTCGACGAGTTCGGCGGCCGGCCCGAGGATGTCTTCGCCGACGCCCGTGGCGATCGCGGGTCCGTCGGACTCCAGCAGCTCGAACAGCCGCTCGTCACCGAGCGCGGCCATCTTGACCGCCTCGCCCAGTGCCGCCCGCCGCTGGCGCTCGGGAAGCGTCGCAACGGCCGCCACGTCCACGATCGTCGTGTCCGGCAGATGGAACGCGCCGACGAGGTTCTTGCCCTCCGGCAGGTCGACCCCGGTCTTGCCGCCGATCGAGGAATCGATCTGGGCGACGAGGGTCGTCGGGACGTGGATGAGGGGGATCCCGCGCAGGTAGGTGGCTGCGATGAAGCCGGCCGCGTCGCCGAGCGCGCCGCCACCGATCGCGACGAGCGGTTCGCCCCGCTCGACCCGGAGCCGCACGAGGTCGCGCGCGCAGCCCTCCACGACCGACAGTCGTTTCGCGTCCTCGCCCTGCGGCAGCAGGATCGTCTCGACGGTCCAGCCCGCCAGGCGCAGGCTCGTGGCGATCGACAGCCCGAACGCGTCCCAGGCGCCCGGTTCGGATACGAGGATCGCCCGCGGCGCCCCGAGCCGGTCGAGGGCGCTCGCGACCTCGGTCGCGGCGATCCCCTCGCCCAGGATCAGGCGCCCGACCGGCGTCTCCGCGCGCAGCATGGTGGTGCCGCTGGCATCGGCCGCGCGCCGCGCGTCGAGGCGCTCTTCGATCACCCGGATGACATCGGGGATCTCGGCGACACCGGTGACGCGGACATCGGCTGCGGCGTAGAAGCGTTCACGTTTCGCGGCGAGATCGCGCACCGCCCCGATCGGATCGCGCGATTCGATCAGCGGCCGTACCCGGGGCGATCGGCGGAGTCGCTGGGCGAGGACCTCCGGGCGACCGTCCAGCCAGACCGTCTCACGGCCGCGATACAGGGCCCATCGGTTGCGCGGGTCGACGACGGCTCCGCCGCCACTCGCGACGACCCGGGCGATGGCCGGGTCGGGATCGGCCGGTCCGAGGTCGACGACCGCTCGTCGTTCGAGCGTTCGGAAGGCGGCCTCGCCGTCGTCGGCGAAGAGCTCCGGGATGGTCCGGCCGGCAGCGGTCTCGATGCGCTCATCGAGGTCGATGAAGGCAGCGCCGTGCCGCTGCGCCAGGCGCCGGCCGACGGCGCTCTTGCCGCTCCCGGGCAGGCCGACGAGCACGACGTCCATCGTGGTCAGTCGTCCCCGCCGGAACCGGCCTGGTCGGTACCGGTCAGGCCGTGCGGATGGCCTGGGACGGGCGGCTCGATCGGCCTGGCCAGGCGCTCGCGATACGAGGCCACGTTGGCCATCACATCGCCCATCGTGTCGCCGCCGAACTTCTCCAGCACGAAGGCCGCCAGGGTGAGCATGACCATGGCCTCGGCCACGACGCCGGCCGCCGGCACGACGCTGATGTCACTCCGCTCGTAGTGCGCCTTGTCGACCGCCTCACCGGTCACGAGATCCGCGGAGGGGAGGGGACGGGCGAGCGTGGAGATGGGCTTGACCGCGCCGCGGACGACGAGCGGCTCGCCGTTGGTGACGCCCCCGGTGAGGCCGCCGGCGTTGTTGGTCCGGTGGACCCAGTGGCCGGCCGCGTCCCGTCCCTCGATGACGTCGTGGACGGCCGAACCGGATCGTCGCGTCTGCTCGAAGCCGAGCCCGAACTCGACGCCCTTCACGATGTTGATGCTCATCACCGCAGCCGCGAGGGCGGCATCGAGCCGGCGGTCCCAGTGGACGTACGACCCGAGCCCGACCGGCAGGCCGTGGACGACGACCTCGAACACGCCACCGACCGTGTCCCCGGCGGATCGCGCCTCGTCGATCCGGGCGATCATCCGGGCCTCCGCCTCGGGATCCGGGCAGCGCAGCGGCGACGCGTCGGCCTCGTCGCGCGACAGGGTCGCGTTCGCCGGATCCAGGGCCACGCCACCGACCTCAGCCGTGAACGACCAGACGTCGACGCCGAGCTCGGCGAGGAACGCCCGGGCGATGCCGCCCGCCGCCACCCGTGCGGCGGTCTCTCGCGCGGACGCCCGTTCGAGCACGTTGCGGACGTCGTTGAAGCCGTACTTCAGGGCACCCGCCAGGTCCGCGTGACCGGGGCGCACCCGGGTGACCGGGGTCGCACGCTTGTTGCCATCCTCGGCCGCTGCCCGAAGGGCCTCGGCCTCATCCGTCGTCAATGGCTCGACGGACATGACCTGGGTCCAGTTCTCCCAGTCGCGGTTGCGCACGAGGAGGAGGATCGGCGAGCCGAGCGTCAGCCCGTGCCGGACCCCCGAGAGGATCTCGGCCCGGTCGTGCTCGATCGTCTGGCGAGCGCCGCGCCCGTAGCCACGCTGGCGCCGGGCGAGGTCCACGGCAAGACCGTCGGCGGTCAGAGGCAGACCGGCCGGTACGCCCTCCACCGTGACGCCGAGCGCGGGGCCGTGCGATTCCCCGGCGGTCAGGAAGCGGAAGGCGGCCATCGTCGTGTCGCGGCGTCGGGTCGAGGAGGCCGGATCAGTCGCCGACGGCGGCGCCGGCCGCGGCCGCGGCGGCCTCGGCGGTCTCGGGCTCACCGGCCGGTTCGCCTTCGGCCGAGCGCAGGCCGCCGGCCCGGGCGGCCGCGAGTGCGGCGCCCATGACGTCGAGCGGCGCGGGCGTGCCCGTCCACAGCGTGAACGAAGCCGCGCCCTGGTTCAGGAGCATGGTCTCGCCGTCCGAGGTGGTCGCGCCGGCCGACTTGGCGTCGCGCAGCAGCCGGGTCTGGGCGTAGATGAGGTCCAGGACGAGCAGGTCGCCGTGGAGGATCTCGGCCGGGATCGGACTCTCGTCGCTGGTCAACCCGATCGAGGTCGCGTTGATCAGGATCTTGGTCTTGGCCAGCTCGGCCTCGATGATCGACTCGTGCCACGGCATCGCCCGCAGGTCCATATGCGACGCGCTGCGACCGAAGTGCTTGACCAGCCCCTCGGCGCGATGCAGGTGGCGGTTGAACACGATGATCCGCTGGAAGCCCTCGGTGATGAGGCCGTGGACGACGGCCCGCGCACCGCCGCCCGCGCCGAGCAGCACCGCATGGCGCGGCATCTTCTGCTTGCCGACCAGTTTGTCGAGCGCGATCTTGAAGCCGGGCACGTCCGTGTTGTGGCCGACGAGGCGCTTGCCTTCTCGGGTGATCGTGTTCACCGCGCCCGTCGCGTGGGCCTCCTCGGTGATGCGATCCATCAGCGGGACGACCCGCTCCTTGTGCGGGATGGTCACGTTGGCGCCCAGGAAGTCGTCGCCCCGCAACTCGGCGACCGCGTCCGCCAGCTCCATCGGCGTCCGGTCCCAGAGCTCGTAGGCGGCGTCCATCCCGACCGAATCGAACGCGGCCTGCTGCATCGCGCCGGACAGCGAATGGGCCACCGGATGGCCGATCAGGACCACGCGCTTCGTCATGCTCGCACCCTTTCGAGGTCGTCGAAGAAACCGGGATAGGAGATCGAGGCGGACCCGGGCCGCTCGATCGTCGTCCGACCTGAGGCGACCAGCCCCGCGATCGCGAAGGTCATCGCCAGTCGATGGTCGTCGAGGCTGTCGGTCGCGGCGCCGGTGAGGGCTGCGTTGCCGACGATTCGCAGGTCGTCGCCGTCGATGTCCACGTGCGCTCCTAGCGCCAGCAGACCCGCGACGATGCCCTCGATCCGGTCCGATTCCTTGTGCCGGAGCTCGCCGGCGCCGCGGATCGTCGTCGGGCCGTCGGCCAGCGCGGCCGCCAGGCACAGGATGGGGATCTCGTCGATGGCGGCCGCCACATCGACCGGCGACAGGTCGATGCCGTGCAGCCCGGATGAACGCACGGTCAGGTCGGCCAGCGGTTCGCCGATGCCATCGTCGTCGCCCGTGAGCGAGCGCTCGTCGATGTCGGCGCCCATCCGGCGCAGCAGGTCGATCACGGCGCGCCGGGTCGGGTTGACGCCGACCCCTTCGATGGTCAGTTCGGCGTCCCGATGGATCGCCCCGGCGACGAGCCAGAACGCCGCCGCCGAGACGTCGCCGGGCACGCGCTCGTCGATCGCCTGGATCGTCTGCCCTCCGTCGACCGTCACCGTGGCGCCTCCGTCCCGACCGATCTCGCTGGCCACGGCGATCCCGCGCGCCCGCAGCATCCGCTCCGTGTGATCGCGCGTCGCCACCGATTCGCGGACCGTCGTCCGACCGTTCGCGCGCGTCCCTGCGAGGAGGATCGCGGACTTCACCTGGGCACTCGGAACGGGGGTCGCGTAGTCGATCGCGTCGAGCGGCGTGCGACCGGTCACGAGGAGCGGCGGAAGCGTGTCGTGGTCGCGGGCCGAGAGGCTGGCGCCCATCGCCCGCAATGGTCCGATGATACGAGCGACCGGACGGCGTCGCAACGACTCGTCGCCGTCCAGGGTGGCGGTCAGCGGCAGTCCGGCGAGCGTGCCGGCGATGAGCCGCAGGCTCGTGCCGGAGTTGCCACAGTCGAGGGCGGCGACCGGCGCGGCCAGCCCGTTCGCCCCGGGCGACGTCACGTGGTAGGCCACGGTCGGGCCGTCCGGCTCGAGCCGCTCGACGGTCGCGCCGAGGGCCCGGACGATCGCGGCCGTGGACCTGACATCGGCGCCGTCACCGGCCCCGCTGATGTGGCTCGATCCGGAAGCCAGCGCGGCCAGGATGAGCGCCCGATGGCTCACCGACTTGTCGCCGGGCAGCCGCAGGGCGCCGCGCAGACGGCTGGCCGGGCGCACCTCGGCGACATCGGCGGGCATGGCGGGCGCGTCGGCTCGGGTCAATGCTTGGCCAGACCGCCGCCGCCCGCGGTCTCGAGCGGCAGGAGGTCGCCATGCAGCGAGCGGACGTGCTCGTGGACAGGCCCGAGGGCGCCCATCAGGTCCCGGAACTGGTCCAGGTCGAGCTGCTGCTCGGCATCGGAGAGGGCGTCGTCCGGATGCGGGTGGACCTCCACCATGACCCCGTCCGCCCCGACCGCGACACCACCGATCGCCAGCGGCTTCACCAGCCAGCGCTTCCCGGTCGCATGGGACGGATCGACGATGACCGGCAGGTGCGAGAGGTGATGGACGAGCGGGACCGCGGCCAGGTCCATCGTGTTCCGGGTATACGTTTCAAAGGTCCGGATCCCGCGCTCGCACAGGATGACGTTGGGGTTGCCGGAGCTGACGATGTACTCGGCGGCCATCAGCCACTCCTCGACCGTGGCGCCGTAGCCGCGCTTGAGCATGACCGGACGGGCGACCCGGCCGACATCGCGTAGCAGCGAGTAGTTCTGCATGTTCCGGGTGCCGATCTGGAGGATGTCGGCGTATTCCGCGACGATGTCCACCTGGCTCGGTTCCATGACCTCGGTGATGACCGGCAGCCCGGTCCGCTCGCGGGCCTCCGCGAGGTAGCGCAGCGCCTCCACGCCCAGTCCCTGGAAGGCGTACGGGCTCGTCCGTGGCTTGAAGGCGCCGCCGCGCAGGATCGTGGCGCCGGCCGCCTTGACGGCATCCGCCGTCTCGAACAGCTGGTCGCGGCTCTCCACCGAGCAAGGCCCCGCCATCACGGTCAGTGATCCGTCGCCGATCGAGGCGTCCAGGACGCGGATGACCGTGTCCTCGGGATGGAACTCGCGAGAGGTCAGCTTGAAGGGACGACTGATCGGGGTGACCCGCTCGACGCCGGGCAAGGCCGCGAACCGATCGAGCAGGACCGGCCGCCGGCCGCCGATCTCGCCGACGACGGCGATGACCACGTGGTCGCTGCCGGCGTGGTCGAACGGGGTCAGACCCTCCGCCAGGATCCGACCCTTCACGCCGAGGATCTCGGCCTCGCTGGCACCGCTGGCCATAACGACGAACATCGGTCAGGGATCTCCTCGTCGGTCGCCCGCGCCAAACAAAAAAGCAGAGGTCTGACCTCTGCTTCGTTGGCCCGGCACGACCCGTGCTCCCGGTCCTAGGGACGGGGAACGCTCATGCCGGGCATCGAAAGTAGAAGACGTCGCTCATGTGTTCCGTTGACGGTACCGAACGGGCCCGTTCGAGTCAATGCATCCGGGCGCGTCAGGAGGCGGGGGCGGCCTGCGACCGCGCGATGATCCCTTCCACGACCTCCGACTTTGCGTCGGCGTAGTGCTGGACATGGCGCCACTCGCGCGCGGCCAGATCGCGCTTCGTTCGTTCATAGAGGTCCCGTTCGTCGTCGTGCTCCCGCAGCCAGTCGCGAAAGCCGGTCATGCGGTCGATCTCGGGGCAGCCCTCGGTGAAGGTGTGCAGGTTGATGTTCGTATCGGGACCCTTGAACAGCCGGTGCTCGAACCAGTCGGGCTCCCGGATCCGGACGACGTAGCCGCCGGCCTCCATGTCCGGGACATAGGCGGCCTCGTCGGCGGAGTCGGGGACGGCGAGGACGATGTCGATGACCGGCTTGGCAGAGAGACCTGGGACGGACGTCGAACCCACGTGCTCCAGGCGTCGGACGCGATCTCCGAGCGTGGCGCGGATCCGGGCGGCTTCGCGTTCGTACAGCAGCGGCCAGGCCGGGTCGTACTCGGCGAGGTGGATGGTGGTGCCGTGGACGACGAGCTCGCCGACGGTGATCGACTGGAGTTCTCCGTCGCTCACGAGTATCGGCCCGGCGTCGCGGTCATCGGCCATCGATCCCTCCTGTGGCACGGGTCTGACGAAGGCCGAGGGTAGCGCACCCGGCCGGCCCCGACCCTCGTGGTAGGATTCCGGCCGCCGTCGCCTCGGAGAGGTCGCATAGTGGCCTAGTGCAGCGGTTTGCTAAACCGCCATGTGGGGTAACCTGCATCGAGGGTTCGAATCCCTCCCTCTCCGCCATGGATCCGGTATCGCGTGCGCCCGTAGCTCAGTGGATAGAGCGTTAGGTTGCGGACCTAAAGGTCGTGGGTTCGAGTCCCGCCGGGCGCGCCAATCACCGATCCGTCTTCGCCGGAGCCCTTGAGGTCGCGGTCCTCGAGTTCCCAGGCGTGGTCCATCGCGTGCTGCGCCGTACGCCGGATCAGGAACTGGATCGACCAGGTCCGGGCCGGCTTGCCCTCGGCGTTGTAGGCACGCAGGGCGTCCAGGTAGGCCGCTCGATGGGCCGCCAGGCCGTCCGGGGTGAGGACAAGGTCCCTTGGCGTTCGGACTTCGATCTTCCTCGACATCTGATCGGGCTCCGAGACATACGTGTGGCGCACGATCTGGTCCCGCGACCGCCCGCCGCCCCGACCCGATGGACGGAGCTCCTCCGAGACCCGCGCGACGACGTCGTCGAAGTACGTCCAGCAGCCCTGCAGGAGCGCGAGTCGCCGCTCGAGGTCGGCCGCGGGCAGGACCGCGCGCTCGGTCTCGGATGGCACATGGGCGATGCCCCAGAAGTCGGTCGAACTCGAGCCCCGGTAGCGCTCGATCACATCGATCGTGTGCTGGCGAGCGAACGTCTCCGCCAGGCCCGCCAGCTCGGCGACACGCGCGTACCGCGGAAGGTAGGTCGTGAGCTTCGCCAGCGCGCTGGCCTCGTCGGCGCCCCAGCGATCGAGCCCCGGCCAGTCCGTCGCGGCCGCCACGACCCGCCGTCCCTTGGTGCCGATCTCGAGCAGGACGCGCAACCCGTCGGTCATGCGCCACAGCCTACGTCACGAGGGAACGGCCGTACCCTGTAACGACAGACCGCTCGTCGCGCCATGTACAGGCGAACCACCCGCACGGAGACCTGCATGGCACGACATCGAACCTTCGAGGACGCGACCGACGCGGAGCTGCTTCGCGAGTCCCGTCGTGACTCGACCGCCTTCCGGGTCCTGTACGACCGCCACTCGTCGCGGATCCACGCGTTCCACCTCAAGCGGACACGCAACACCGGAGCCGCCATGGAACTCACAGCGGAGACGTTCGCCCAGGCCTGGCTCTCGCGCGAGCGGTACCGGGACCATGGCGAGGGCACCGCGGCACCCTGGCTGTTCGGGATCGCCCGGCACGTCTTGGCGTCGTCCGTCCGGCGACTATCGATCGACCGCGTCGCCCAGGATCGGTTGGCTCTCGGGCTCGCTCATACAGCCACGACGACGATCGACGAGACCTGGCTCGACGGCCTGGACGACGATCTGGCCGCCGCCTTGGCCGAACTGCCCGACGGACAGCGCCGGGCGATCGAACTGCGGGTCCTCGCGGATGGCGCCTACGAGGACGTCGCCACGGAACTCGAGTGCACCCCGGAAACCGCCCGCGTCCGGGTCCACCGCGGCCTTTCGTCGATGCGGCGCCGGCTGGCCGGATCCGCGGACGGTTGACCGACGTGACCGCATCACCGACCCCACCGATAAGGAGCACCAGATGACCGGAACCACCGAATCGAACGACCTCGACGGTCTCGGCGACGCGCTGAGCGAGTCGACGAAGCGCGACCTTCGACGCGGCCGTGGCCGAACCATCCGCCGGGTCGCCCTGGCGGTCGCCGCCGTCGCCCTCATCGGGACCGGGACCGTCGCCGCGGCGTCCCTGCTCAGCCCGAAGCAGGTTGCGGCCGGCATGCCCGCCGGCGCCGTGATCTTCGACCAGACGAACCCGACCTGTGTGGCCGGCTCCGACGGTTCGGTCATCCACTGCACCCTCGCCACGGCTCCGAGCACGGCTTCCGGGATCACCGACTTCGATGGGACCAAGGAGGCCCTGGTCGTGGACGGCAAGGTCGCCGGCGGCTGCATCGGGCAGGACTCGGCCGGCATGACGTGGGACTGCTACATCGGCCAGGACGCGGTCGACAAGGAGATCATCACCAAGGACTTTCTGGGCGAGCCCGCCGGACCTGGCATCGGCTGATCGGCTAGGGTCCTTGGACGAGCGCCAGGCCCTGGCCCGAGCCCCGCGAACGTGAAGGAGGGCCCGCCGGTCGCCCGGCGGGCCCTCGTCGTTCCGTGACGCAGGAGTGGCTCCCCGGGGCTACCCCTCGTCGCGCGTGAGTTCGCGGCGGAGTGCTGCCCGGCCCCGCGACAGCCAGCTCGCGACCGTCCCCTCGGGCACCTCGAGCATCGCGGCGATCTCGGCGTGGGTGTAGCCGTCGATGACGTTGAGCAGCAGCGCCGAGCGGGTCCGGGCGTCCAGCCCGCGGATCGCCGCCCACAGGTCCGGATCGGACGGGTCGCTCCATGGCCTCGACTCGATGCGCCCGAGAGCCGACTGCCAGCGCTTCCTGCCGCGCAGCTGGTTGAACGCGAGCCGGAGCCCGATCGTGTACAGCCACGCCCGCACGTCGGTGCCGTCGAACCGGTCCCACGCCTGGAACGCCTTGAGATAGGCGTCCTGGGCGACGTCCTCGGCATCGTGCTGGTTGCCCAGCACGAGCACGAGACGCCGGACGAGGTTGACGTAGTGCGGTCGGACGGCTGCCTCGAAGGCCTCGGGATCGCCCCGGGAGCCGGTCGCATCCAGCGGCCGCACCGTCCCGAGCGTTCGGAGGGATCGCGTGGTCGTCACGGCATCGGCTGCCCGAAGCACGCCCCGACGCCGGTCGCGCCGACCCGCTGGTCAACGACCATCAGGAGCTGCCCGCTGTCCTGGACGGACCCCGGGATCACGTACCCGTGGTCCGGCGGCGACGCCTGCTGGACGGTCGTGCTCGAGCCCTTGCCGCCATCGGCCGAAAGCACCGACCCGGACTCGACCTGCCACACGACGTCGGTGTAGCCGTGGGCTGCGAGGAAGGCCTGCGCCTCGGGCCCGGTCATGCATTCCATCGCCGCGCCCTCGAGCGGCTGGCCCGGGTTCTCGATCCCGGAGTGGCCCTCTGCCGTCAGTCGGGAGATGACGACGGTGCCCGCCGCGGCGCTCGCCACCAGCGCGAGGACGAGGACCGGCGCCATCGCGAAGGAGACCGCGAATCGGCCGCGCCTGGATCGCTGGTCCAGCCGCGGCGGGTCGTCGCGGCCCGGCGCACGAGCTTCCATCGCGGCGAGCCGCGCCTCCAGTGATGTGTCCAGGTCGTGTCCGTCCATCGGATCCCCTTCCGTTCCCCGCGATCCCGCATCGGTATCGCTCTCGACCTGTCCAACACCGCTGGCCGACGGTTCCATGCATCGTGGCGCATGCGGCGTACCTGCATCGTCGTCCGGCCTGTAGGATTCGGTCCGATCCCCGCGCTCCGAGCGTCTGCCGATCCCAGGAGGTCCGCCCGTGACCCGCACCATCACCCGAGCGATCGCCGTCATCCTGACCGCGATGATCATCGCGGCCCTCGTGGTCGCCCCGGCCCTTGGCAAGACGCTCAAGGTGACCGGCACGCTCGTCCTGCCGGCGGACGCCGCGGTGCCGAGCCCCACCTCGATCGCCGTGATCACCCTCATCGATTCGTCCCCGGCCGCCGGCGCGGGCAACATCATCGGGGAGCAGCGGATCGACGGTATCGGCGACGGTACGATCTCGTTCGCCGTGCCCTACGAAGGCGACACCATCCAGCCCAAGCACGCCTACGCCGTGTTCGCCACGATCGTCGACGACGACCAGAGCTGGCAGAACGCGAAGGGCATCCCGGTCATCACGGGCGGTGCAATCGAGGGCGTCAACGTCCCGGTCACGCCCGTCGTCGTCGGAACGGACCTGATCACGGGCGAGATCAGCGTGCCCGACGGCGTGGCCATCGGCCCGGCCGGGGTCATCATCGCGGCGCTCATCAAGGTCGAGACGGGCACGCTGGCCGGACGGCAGGTGACGCCGCTGCTCGCGTTCACTCCTGCCGTGGGCGCGACCGGCCCGGAGACCTTCGGGTTCGCGATCCCGTTCGACCCGACCCTCATCGATCCGGCGGCCTCGTACGTCGTATCGGCGGCCGTGGTCGACGGCGCCACGACCTATCAGAGCACGGCCGGCGTCCCGGCCATCACCGGTGGCGTGGCCGCGGACGGACTGACCATCCCCGTGGTCCAGACGAGCACGAGCATCCCGGTCGCCTCGCCATTCCCGAGCGCCGCACCGTCTGCGGCCCCGACGGCGAGTGCCGCCCCCACCGCGAGCGCCAAGCCATCGGCCGCGCCCTCGACTGCCCCGAGCGAAGCGCCATCCGCGACGCCGAGCCCGACGGCCGCCCCGACCGCGAGCCCGACCCCATCACCGACCGCCAGCCCGACCGCCAGCCCGACCCCGGTCGCCAGCGCGTCCCCGGTCGCTCCGACGGGCGTCCTGACCGGCACGCTCGACTATCCCGAGTCGTTCAAGTTGTCCGCCGGCGCGGTCGCGGGCGTCGCCCTCGTCGAGGGCAAGGGCAAGGTCTCGTCCAGCCCCATCGTCGCGACCCAGATCATCGACCCGGCCGGCCAGGCGCCGATCGCGTTCAAGCTGACCTACGACCCGGCCCGGATCGACCCGAACGCCGTGTACACCCTGCAGGCCGGCATCTTCGATGTCGACCAGGCCTGGGTGACCGCGAAGGGCGTCCCGGTCATCACCAACGGCGCGCAGTCGAACGTCGCGATCACCCTGACCTATCGGCCGGATGCGGCCAAGGGTGAGGTCACCGGCAGCGTGACGGGCGTCGGCGTGACGCTGGCCACCGGGGCGACGTCCATGTCGGTCATCCTCGATGTCGACTCGGGTGAGTCGATCGGCGTCGACCTGACGAGCCCGAAGAGCCTGCCCGCCCCATTCGCGATCCCGTTCTCCGTCAGCGACCTCAGCCAGAGCGGCACCTATGTCGTGCAGTCGGAGGTCACGAGCGGCGACCAGGTCTGGGCGAATGCGGCCGGTGTCCCGGTCATCACCAACGGCAACCCGCTGACCGGCGTCCAGGTCGTCGTCTCGGAGGTCGTCCAGCCGACCCCCTCGCCGAGCCCGACGCCCGTCGCGACCCCGGCGCCA
>Ga0302299_10000394_pt1 | contig 23381 bp, 21 predicted proteins | sample III_Fen_N3_4_FD_198795 | JGI IMG/M metagenome (GOLD analysis project Ga0302299, IMG submission 198795) | Peat permafrost microbial communities from Stordalen Mire near Abisko, Sweden - III_Fen_N3_4 | ecosystem: Environmental > Terrestrial > Soil > Wetlands > Permafrost | place: Sweden: Abisko... | reverse complement strand
CCCTCGATGTGTGCGCGCGGCGCAGCTCGAAGGCCCTTCGACGAACGTAGCCCCGACCGGATTCGAACCGGCGCTACCGCCTTGAGAGGGCGGCGTGCTAGGCCGCTACACAACGGGGCCGTACACGAGTCGATCGCTCCCGACCAGGAAGCAACCACTGTCCGCTGGGGTACCAGGACTCGAACCTAGACTAACGGAGCCAGAATCCGTCGGGCTGCCAATTACCCCATACCCCAAGGGTGCCCGGAACGGGTCCAGACGGCCCGCTGAGGATAGCGAACCGGCGGCGGGATCACCCAATCCAGGCGTTGGCGACCTCCGTGACGAAGTCGGCCAGCGACGTCACGACCGCAATGCTGGGATCCGGCTCGTCGGCCGGACGACGACCGTGGGGGTCGGCACCCGGGCGGTCGAGCCACACCCCCCGCAGTCCGGCGTCGCGCGCACCGACGGCATCGGTCAGGTAGCGATCCCCCACGTGCCAGACGGTCGGCGGGTCGACGCCGAGCGCCGCACAGACGCCGACGAAGGTCCGCGGGTCGGGCTTGGCCGCTTGTACGTCGTCGGTGCCCATCACCACGTCGAACGCGGCGGCGAGGCCGACCTGGGTGAGCTTGTACCGGGTCCAGCCGCCGAGCACGTTCGAGAACGCCGCCAGGGGCCGGTCACCCAGCGCTTCCAGTGCCGGCGCCACGTCGTCGAAGACCCGCCACGATGCCTCGAACGCCTGGAGGTAGCCGTCGAACCAGACGTCAGCCGCGGCATCGTCCATCGGCTCGCCGGTGAAGCCGCGCACCCGCTGCCGACGTTGTTCCTGAAAGCTCAGCTCACCGGCCAGGTGCCGCGCGAAGTGGAATTCCTCCAGCCGCCGCCAACGGGCCCATCGGGCGTCGTCCAGCGGATCGCCCAACGACGCCAGGTACTGGGTCAGACCGCGCAGCTGCGCCCCGTCGTGGTCGACCAGCGTTCCGTCGACGTCGAAGATGACCGCCGTCACCGACACTCAACCGACCAGCGAGGCGAGGGCCGCGTCGAGCCTGGACACGGTGCGGTCACGACCCAGCAGCTGCGCCGACTCGAACAGCGGCGGGGAGATGCGCCGCCCGGTCAGAGCGACCCGGACCGGCCCGAAGGCCAGTTTCGGCTTCAGCCCGAGCCCGTCCACCAATGCCGCCCGGAGCGCGTCTTCGATCGGATCGGTCTCCCACTCAGGCAGACCGGCGAGCGCCTCGCGCGCGGCCCGCAGCACCGGCTCGGTGTCGGTCGTGACCAGCTTGGCCGCGTCGGCAGGATCGATCGCGAACCTGGCGTCGTCGACGAACAGGAAGTCCAGCATCGGGATCGCCTGGGTGAGGGTCTCGATCCGCTCGTGCACCAGCGGAACGGCACGACGGAGCAGGTCGCGCTGCGCCTCGGTGGGTTCAGCAGCGACGAGGCCGGCGTCGGCCAGGAACGGGATCAGCCTCCGGGTCAGGTCTTCGGCGCTGATCGACCGGATCCAGTCGCCGTTGAGCGCGGTGCACTTCTTCAGGTCGAACCGCGCCGGGTTGGGGTTGACACGGGAGATGTCGAAGGCCTCGGCCATCTGCGCCAACGAGAACCGGTCCTCGTCCTCGGACAACGACCACCCCAGCAGCGCGAGGTAGTTGTCGACGCCTTCGGGTAGGTAGCCGTTGGCCATGTACATCTGCAAGCTCGACTCGGGATCTCGCTTCGACAGCTTCTTGTTGCCCTCCCCCATGACGTAGGGAAGGTGCCCGAACCGCGGGACCGTGCCGTCGCCCACCCCGATCGTCGCCATGGCGTCGTACAGGGCCAGCTGCCGCGGGGTCGAAGAAAGCAGGTCCTCACCACGCAGCACGTGGGTGATCCGCATCAGTGCGTCGTCCACCGGGTTGACCAGCGTGTAGAGGGGTTCACCGTTGGCGCGCACGAGCACGTAGTCGGGCACCTGGCCCGCGGCGAACGTGATCTCACCGCGGACGAGGTCGTCCCAGGTGAAGTCGCGGTCGGGCATGGCGAGCCGCAGGGCGGGCGAGCGGCCCTCGGCGCGGTAGCCGGCGACCTGCGACTCGTCCAGGCTGCGGCAGTGGCCGTCGTAGCCGGGGGTGCGGCCGGCGGCCATGGCGGCCTCGCGCCGCCCGTCGAGCTCGGCGGGAGTGCAGTAGCAGTGATAGGCGAACCCGGCCTCGCGCAGTCGGGCCGCGACGTCGGCGTAGATCTCCAGGCGCTGCGACTGCCGGTAGGGGCCGTGGGGACCGCCTACCCCAGGACCCTCGTCCCAGTCGAGCCCGAGCCAGCGCAGCGCTGCGACGAGGGCCTCGTAGGACTCCTCGGAGTCACGCGCCGAGTCGGTGTCCTCGATCCGGAACACAAAGGTGCCGCCGGTGTGCCGCGCGTACGCCCAGTTGAACAGCGCGGTCCGTGCCATCCCCACGTGCGGGTTTCCCGTGGGTGACGGGCAGAACCGCACCCGGACGCCGGACTCGCTCATGCCGTCTCCTCCTCGACCCCGATCACGGGGTTGCTGATGGTGCCCACGCCCTCGATCGAGACGCTCACCCGCTGGCCACCGAGCATCGGACCGACCCCCGCAGGCGTCCCCGTCAAGATGACGTCGCCAGGCAACAGGGTCATGGCCGACGACACGAACGCCACCAGGTCGGCCACCGGGTGCACCATCTGCGAGGTCCGCCCGGACTGGACGACCTCGCCGTCGAGTCGGGTCTGGATCGCGGCGTCGGAGACGTCGACGTCGGTGACGATCCAGGGCCCGAGGGGCGCGAACGAGTCGAACCCCTTCGCGCGAGCCCACTGGCCGTCGGAACGTTGCAGGTCTCGCGCGGTGACGTCGTTGGCGCAGGTGTAGCCGAGGATCGCCTCGGCTGCCCGGTCGACCGGGACCTCGCGGGCCAACCGCCCGATCACCACCCCCAGCTCACCCTCGTACTCGACCTGGCCGGACTGGGGCGGCAAGACGATCGGGTCGCCGTCGCCGATCACGGCGGTCGACGGCTTCAAGAACATGACCGGCGTCGCCGGCGCCTCCCCGCCCATCTCGCGGGCGTGGTCGGCGTAGTTCTTCCCGATGCCGATCACCTTGCTGGGCAGCACGGGTGGCAGCACCCTCACCTGAGCCAGGGGAAGGGTGATCGAGGTCCGTTCGAAGGTGGCGAACGGATGCCCGTCGATCGCCGTCACGGTCAGCGACGTGACGTCGTCCGGGTCGCCGTCCACCAGGCCGTAGGCGATCTGGTCGGCCAGAGCGAAGCGGACGATGCGCACGCGGGGTTCTCCTGCGGGTCGGGTCGATCCGGCACGACTCGCGCCGGGGTGCTGTCAGGCTACCCAGTGGCCGCGACTCAGTCGTCGTCGCGGCCGGCGCGCAGCAAGCCGTAGGTGATGGCGTCCTCCAAGGCGTTCCAGGACGCCGCGATCACGTTCTCGTGGACGCCGACGGTGTCCCACTCGCCCCGGCCGTCGCTGGTCTCGATCAGCACGCGGGTGACCGCGGCGGTCCCTTCGCGCCCTTCGAGGATGCGCACCTTGTAGTCGGTGAGCTCGAGCTGCGCGAGTTCGGGGAACGCCTGAGCCAATGCGGAACGCAGCGCGTTGTCCAGGGCGTTCACCGGGCCGTTCCCCTCGCCGGTGGCGATGATCCGCTGGTCGAGCGCATGCACCTTGACCGTCGCCTCGCTCGTCACCTCGCCGTCGGCCCGCTGCTCGACGATCGCCCGCCAGGACTCCACGCGGAAGTGCCGCTTGCGCTCACCGGCCACGGTGTCGCGGAGCAGAAGCTCGAACGAGGCGTCGGCGGCTTCGAACGTGTAGCCGCGCGCCTCCAGGTCCTTGACCTGGTCCACCAGTCGGCCGAGTGCCTCGCGATCGCCGGACAGGTCGTAGCCGAGCTCCTTGCCCTTGAGCTCGATCGACGCCCGACCGGCCATCTCGGTGACCAGCACCCGCATGTCGTTGCCGACCTCAGCCGGGTCGAGGTGGTTGTAGAGGTCAGGCGACACCTTGATCGCGCTGGCGTGCAGCCCCGCTTTGTGGGCGAACGCCGAGACCCCGACGAACGGCTGGTGCGTGTCTGGGGCGATGTTGGCGATCTCGGCGAGCGCGTGGCTCACCCGCACCATCTCGCGCAGCCGACCCTCGGGAAGGACCCGGCGGTGGAGCTTGGTCTCCAGGTCGCCGATCACCGCGAAGAGGTCAGCGTTGCCGGTCCGTTCCCCGTAGCCGTTCGCCGTGCACTGGACGTGGGTCGCCCCGGCTTCGACGGCCGTGATGGTGTTCGCCACCGCGCACCCGGTGTCGTCCTGGCAGTGGATGCCGAGCCGTCGGCCGCCGCTGCGGTCCAGCACCTCCGTCACCACCTGATGGACGCCCATCGGCAGCATCCCTCCGTTGGTGTCGCACAGGACCGCAACGTCAGCCCCTGCGTCCATGGCCGCGTCGATCACCCGCAGTCCGTAGTCGCGGTCGTGGCGGTACCCGTCGAAGAAGTGCTCGAGGTCGAGGAAGACCCGGCGACCCTCGTCGACGAGCAGCCGGACCGTGTCGGCGACCATCGCCAGGTTCTCGTCCAGGGTCGTGCGAAGCGCCTCGGTCACGTGCCGCACGTCCGATTTGGCCACGAGGGTGACCACTGGTGTCCCTGCGTCGAGCAGCGCCTTGACCTGCGGGTCGTCCGCGGCACGAACACCGGCCTTGCGGGTGGCGCCGAAGGCGACGAGCTCGGCGACGGTGAGATCGAGCTCACCACGCGCGCGCTGGAAGAACTCGGTGTCCTTGGGCATCGCGCCCGGCCAGCCACCCTCGATGAAGCCGACGCCGAGCTCGTCGAGCAACCGGGCCACGGCGATCTTGTCCGGTACGGAGTACGTGATGCCCTCGCGCTGGGCACCGTCGCGCAGCGTCGTGTCGTAGACGTGGAACGTGTCGTCGGGTCGGGCCGACGGGGCGGTCACCCTAGCCGTCGCTGGTCGCGATGAGATGCATCCAGCCGTGCGGGTCGGCCTCGGTCCCATGTTGGATCGCCAACAGGTGCTCGCGCAGCAAGGTCGTGACCGGTCCAGGCGTCCCGTCGCCGACCGTCCAGCCGTCGTGGGTCGACTTGACCTCGCCCACGGGCGTGATGACGGCGGCAGTACCGCAGGCGAACACCTCGGAGATGGTCCCGTCGGCGTTCCCGTTCCGCCAGTCGTCGACGCTGATCCGGGCCTCACCGGCGGTCATCCCGAGATCGTGCGCCACGGTCAACAGCGAGTCGCGCGTGACACCAGGCAGCAAAGTGCCCGTCAGGGAGGGCGTGACGAGTCGGGCGTCGCGACCGGTCCCGTACACGAAGTACAGGTTCATGCCGCCCATCTCCTCCACCCAGCAGCGTTCGAGGGCGTCGAGCCAGACGACCTGGTCGCATCCTTGGGCTGCGGCCTGCGCCTGTGCGACCAATGACGCCGCGTAGTTTCCGGCACACTTCGCCTCGCCGGTGCCACCGGGGGCGGCGCGCACGTACTCCTCGGAGAGCCAGACCGACACCGGCTTGACGCCACCCCGGAAGTACGCCCCCGCCGGCGAGGCGATCAGCAGGAACAAGTAGGAGGACGCCGGCTTGACGCCGAGCCCGACCTCGGTGGAGATCATGAAGGGCCGCAGGTACAGGCTCATCTCCGGGTTCTCCGGCACCCACGCCCGGTCCGCCCGCACCAAGGCCTCGAGGGCCGCCAGGAAGAGGTCCTCGGGCAGCTCCGGCATCGCCAGACGTCGCGCCGACCGGTTGAACCGGGCCGCGTTCATCAGCGGCCGGAACGTCGCGACCGAACCGTCCGAGCGTCTGTAGGCCTTGAGCCCCTCGAAGATCTCCTGGCCGTAGTGCAACGACATCGTCGCCGGGTCGAGCTCCAGCGGGCCGTACGGCACCAGTTGCGCGTCGTGCCACCCACGTCCCTCGGTCCAGCCGATGGTGACCATGTGATCGGTGAAGTAGCGACCGAAACCCGGGTCGGCCAGGATCGCCGAGCGCTCGGCATCCGACAGCGGCGTCGTGGTGGGCTTCAGGGCGATCGCCGTCGCGACGCTGGACTGCTCTGCCATGGTGGGACGGTACCTTTCTCGGGGGCTCTGGGCCCAGCCGCGGGCCGGGATCGGGCCTTGCTCAGCCGATCGCGCGAACCGCCAGCGCGTCTCCCACCTGCGCGGTCGTGCGCTCGTGGGTGCCGCGCTCGGCGAGGTCGGCAGCCACAGCCGATTCGACGGCCCGCGCGGCATCAACGTGCCCCAGGTGGTCGAGCAGCATCGCCACTGACAGAACCGTGGCCGTCGGGTCGGCCGTGCCCGTGCCGGCGATGTCGGGTGCCGACCCGTGCACCGGTTCGAACATGCTCGGGTTGGCGCGACTCATGTCGAGGTTCCCACTGGCCGCGCGCCCGATGCCGCCGGCGATCGCTGCGCCGATGTCGGTGATGATGTCGCCGAACAGGTTGTCGGTGACGACCACGTCGAACCGCTCCGGCGACGTGACGAAGAACATGCTGGCCGCGTCCACGTGCTGGTACTCGGTGGTGACGTCCGGGTACTCCTGCGCCACTGTGTCGAAGGTGCGGGTCCACAGATCGCCCGCGTGCACGAGCACGTTGTTCTTGTGCACCAAGGTGAGTGTGCGTCGAGGTCGGTTGCTGGCTCGCTGGAAGGCGTCCCGGATCACCCGCTCGGCCCCGAACGGTGGCCACCTCGTGCGCCGTGCCGCGGCGCAGGTTGCCGCCCGATCCGGCGTACGGGCCCTCGGTCCCTTCGCGGACGACGACCATGTCGATGTCGGCCGGTGCCTTGCCGGCCAGCGGAGTGGTGACACCCGGGTACAACCGAACCGGCCGCAGGTTGACGTAGTGGTCGAGCTCGAACCGAAGACGCAGCAGCAGACCACGCTCGAGAACCCCGCTGGGGACGGTCGGGTCCCCGACCGCGCCGAGGAGGATCGCGTCGTGGCCGCGGATCTCCGCCAGCACCGACTCGGGCAGCGTCTCCCCCGTGGCGTGCCACCGTCGGGCGCCGAGGTCGTAGTCGGTGGCCAGGAACGTGAGCCCGTGCGCCGCAGCCGCCGCGTCCAGGACCTTGCGGCCCTCGGTGACGACCTCCGGACCGATCCCGTCGCCCGCGATCACCGCCAAGCGGTAGCTCGTCATGCCCCGACCTTCCCGTTGATCTTGGACTTGATGTGCATGTTGATCACCCCGAGCCGACATCTTCTCCTTGATCAACGCGGGGGCGCAGATCCGGTGGAGGTGAGTACGGACGGCTCAGAGGTCGATCGCGCGGCCGTCGTGCGCCCCGATGCCCGTGACGATCTCGTCCATGACGTCTGCGGGGATGGCGGTGTCGACGGTCAGGGCGATCAGCGCGTGACCCCCCTGCGCCGTCCGGCTCACCTGCATGCCGGCGATGTTGATCTCGTGCTCGCCGAGGATCCGCCCGACCGTCCCGACCACGCCCGGCCGGTCGTGGTACCGGAAGAACGCCAGGTGACTGGCCGGAGCGATGTCGACGTCGAAGCCGTCCACCTCGACGAACTTCTCGACGTCCTTGGGCCCGGACAAGGTGGCCGACACCGACACCTGTCGGCCGTCGCCCATGGCCCCACGCACGGTCAGCAGGTTGCGGTGGTCGGGACTGTCTCCGTCGACGACCAGACCCACCTGGACCCCTCGCTCGGCGGCGAGCACCGGTGCGTTGACGTACGACACCTGCTCGTCGACGACACTGGAGAAGACGCCCTTCAGGGCCGCCAGCTCCAGCACCTTGACGTCGTGTGACGCCAACTCGCCCCGCGCCTCGACCGTGAGCCCCTCGGGCGCGCCCCCGGCCAACGCCGTGAACACCGAACCGAGCTTCTCGGCCAACGAGATGAACGGCCGGACGTCTTCTTCGATGACGCCGCCCTCGACGTTGACGGCGTCGGGCACGAGCTCCCCGGACAGCGCCAACCGCACCGAACGCGCGACCGCGATCCCCGCCTTCTCCTGCGCCTCGTCGGTGCTCGCGCCCAGATGTGGTGTGACCACCACCCGCTCATGGGCGAACAGCGGCGAATCGGTGCACGGCTCGTTGGCGAAGACGTCGACGCCAGCTCCGAGTACGCGACCCTCGCCGACGGCGTGCGCCAGCGCTGCCTCGTCGACGATGCCGCCGCGGGCCGCGTTGACGATGATCACCGTCGGCTTGACCAACCTCAGCGCGTCCTCGCCGATCAGCCCGACCGTCTCCGGCGTCTTGGGCAGGTGCACGGTGATGAAGTCGCTCTCGCGCAGCAGAGTCTCGAGATCGACCAGTGTGACGCCCATCTGCGCCGCACGCCCGGGCTGAACGTAGGGGTCGTAGGCGATGATCTTGGTCCCGAAGGCGAGCAGACGCTGGGCCGCCAACTGGCCGATCCGGCCCAGGCCGACGACACCCACCGTCTTGCCGTAGACCTCGACCCCGTTGTACTTCGACCGCTTCCACTCACCGCGCTTCAACGCGGCGTCTGCCGGTGCGATGTTGCGGGCGGCGGCGAGCAGCAGGGCGACGGCCAACTCCGCCGCGCTCACGATGTTCGACGTCGGCGCGTTCACGACCATGACACCCGCCTGAGTGGCGGCCGGGACGTCGACGTTGTCGAGACCGACACCGGCCCGGGCGATCACCTTCAGCCTCAACGCCGCAGCCAACGCCTCCGTGTCCAGCCTGGTCGCACTGCGCACCAGGATCGCGTCGACGTCCCGGATCGCGGCCAACAACTGACCCCGGTCGGATCCGTCGCAGTGACGGATCTCGAAGTCGGGGCCGAGCGCCTCGATGGTGGCCGGCGACAGCTCTTCGGCGATCAGAACGACAGGCTTGCTCACGGGTATCGGGATTCCTTCACAATGACGACGGAGCGCTTGAGTCTACCGACCACTCATCCTGACTCAGCGCGCCGCGGTGCCTTCCACGTAGTCGTCGTCACCGCTGTCGACCCACGCCATCATCGACCGCAACGACTTGCCGACCTGCTCGATCGGGTGCTGCTCGCCCTTGGCCCGCAACGCCTTGAACTCCGGAGCCCCGGCGTCCTGGTCGGCGATGAACCGTGCCGCGAACGCCCCGGACTGGATGTCGTCCAGCACGGCCACCATGTTGTGCTTCACGTGGTCATCGATGATCCGCGGACCCGAGACGTAGTCGCCGTACTCGGCAGTGTCCGAAACCGACCAACGCTGCTTGGCAATCCCGCCCTCGTACATGAGGTCGACGATGAGCTTGAGCTCGTGGAGGCACTCGAAGTAGGCGACCTCGGGCTGGTAGCCCGCCTCGACGAGCGTCTCGAAGCCGGCTTGGACCAGGGCCGAAGCGCCACCGCACAGCACGGCCTGCTCACCGAACAGGTCGGTCTCGGTCTCCTCGGTGAAGGTGGTCCTGATCCCGCCGGCTCGCAGGCCTCCGAGCGCCTTGGCGTACGACAGCGCCAGGGCCCACGCCTGTCCGGTGGCATCCTGCTCGACAGCGACGATCACCGGCACTCCACGGCCGTTGGTGTACTCCCGACGCACGAGGTGTCCAGGACCCTTTGGCGCGACCATGCAGACGTCGACGCCGGCAGGGGGCTTGATGTAGCCGTACCGGATGTTGAACCCGTGCCCGAAGAACAGCGCGTCGCCGTCGGCGAGATTGGGCTCGATGTCAGCCACGTACAGGCCGCGCTGTGCCGGGTCGGGCGCCAGGATCATGATCACGTCGGACTCGGCGGCGGCCTCGCTCGGCGTCACGACGCGCAGGCCGTCGGCCTCCGCCTTGGCCCGGCTGGCCGACCCCTCCTTCAGTCCGACCCGCACGTCCACCCCGGAGTCGCGCAGGTTCTGTGCGTGGGCGTGGCCCTGGCTCCCATAGCCGATGACGGCAACCTTGCGCCCCTGGATCAGCGACAGGTCGGCGTCGGATTCGTAGAACAACTGGGCCACGGCGGGCTCTCCTTCATGGGCTGGTGTTCGGCTTCGTCGGATTCGAACGTAGCCGGGGTGACGGCGGGACGATCAAGCGGGACGATCGGCGGTACGAAGCGTGCGGTCGGACATCGAGCGGGGACCGCGGCCGATCGCGACCATCCCGGACTGCACGAGCTCCTTGATCCCGAACGGCTCGAGCACCCGCAGCAGGGCGTCCAGCTTGTCGACGTTGCCCGTGGCCTCCACGACGACGCTGTCGGGTGACACGTCCACGACCTTCGCGCGGAACAGCTGGACCGCCTCGAGCACGCGCGAGCGGGTCTCGAGGTCGGCTCGAACCTTGACCAGAAGGATCTCGCGCTGGACCGACGCGTCGCTGTCCAGCTCCACGATCTTCAGGACGTTGATCAGCTTGTTCAGCTGCTTGGTCACCTGCTCGAGCGGCAGATCCTCGACGTTGACCGCGATCGTCATCCGGGAGACGCCCGACAGCTCGGTGGGTCCCACGGCCAGCGACTCGATGTTGAACCCCCGACGGGAGAACAGACCGGCGATCCGGGCCAGCACACCGGGCTGGTCCTCGACCAGGACCGACAACGTGTGTCTCGTCATGTCAGCTCGTCCTTCTCCCAGGCCGGCGCCATGTCGCGGGCGACCTGGATGTCGTCGTTGCTCGTCCCGGCCGCCACCATGGGCCACACCATCGCGTCCTTGTGAACCACGAAGTCGACGACCACCGGACGGTCTGCGACCGCCATCGCCTTCTCGATCGTGGCGTCGACGTCGTCGGCTGCCTCGCAACGCAGCCCGACGCATCCGTATGCCTCGGCCAGCTTGGCGAAGTCGGGGATCCGGACGCTGTGCAGGTCGGTGTTGCTGTAGCGCTCGTTGTAGAACAGCGTCTGCCACTGCCGCACCATGCCGAGACTGCTGTTGTTGATGATCGCGACCTTGATCGGGATGTCGTTGAGCGCGCAGGTGGCGAGCTCCTGGTTGGTCATCTGGAAGCAGCCGTCGCCGTCGATCGCCCAGACCGTGGCCTCGGGGCGACCCACCTTGGCGCCCATCGCCGCCGGTAGCGCGTACCCCATGGTTCCCAGTCCGCCCGAGTTGAGCCACGTGCGCGGCAACTCGTAGCCGATGAACTGCGCCGCCCACATCTGGTGCTGCCCGACCCCGGCCGTGAAGACGGTGTCCGGCCCCGAGATCGTGCCGAGCCGCTCGATCACGTACTGCGGCGACAGCGAGCCGTCGTCGGGCGTGACGTACCCCACCGGGTAGGTCGTGCGCAACCGGCTCAGCATCTGCCACCAGGCGGCGTAGTCGCCGCGTCGACCCGACTCGTGCTCGGCCCGAACTGCCTCGACGAGGTCGCCGATCACCTCGCGCGCGTCGCCGACGATCGGTACGTCCGCCGTGCGGTTCTTCGAGATCTCCGCCGGGTCGATGTCGGCGTGCACGATCGTCGCACCCGGTGCGAACGTGTCGAGCCGGCCGGTGACGCGGTCGTCGAACCGCGCACCGAGGGCCACGATCAGGTCGCTTTGCTGCAAGGCGCCGACGGCCGCGACGGTCCCGTGCATCCCCGGCATGCCCAGGTGCAGCGGGTGGCTGTCCGGGAACGCTCCTCGCGCCATCAAGGTGGTGACCACCGGGATTCCGGTGAGCTCGGCCAGCGCGAACAGCTCCGCGGAAGCCGCGGCCCGGATCACGCCGCCGCCGACGTAGAGGACCGGGCGTCGTGACTCGGTCATGAGTCGGGCGGCCTCGCGCACCTGCTTGCTGTGCGGGCGCACGGTCGGGCGGTAGCCGGGCAGGTCCACCGACGTCGGCCACTGGAAGGTCGTGGCCGCCTGCAGTGCGTCCTTGGAGATGTCCAGGAGCACCGGCCCGGGCCGGCCGGTGGCTGCGATGTGGAACGCCTCGGCGACCGCCCGGGGGATGTCGTCGGCATTCGTGACGAGGAAGTTGTGCTTGGTGATCGGCATCGTGATGCCGCGGATGTCCGCCTCCTGGAACGCGTCGGTCCCGATCGAGGCGCTGGTGACCTGACCGGTGATCGCGACCATGGGCACCGAGTCCATGTGGGCGTCGGCGATGGGCGTGACCAGGTTCGTGGCGCCGGGGCCCGACGTCGCCATGCAGACCCCCACCCGGCCGGTCGCGGCCGCGAAACCCTCGGCCGCGTGACCGGCGCCCTGCTCGTGGCGAACGAGGATGTGCCGGATCGAGGAGTCGAACAGCGGGTCGTAGGCGGGCAGGATCGCCCCTCCGGGGATGCCGAAGATGGTGTCGACGCCGGCCGCCTCCAGCGATCGCACCAGGCTCTGCGCGCCGGAGATCGACTCGGTGGTCGGTTCGGTCATCTGCGTTCCTTCATCCGGTGGTGGGCTCGGGCACGAAAAAGCCCCTCCGACCCGGGGGTCCGTCGAGGGGCAGCGCGCGGTGGACGAGACGGCTCAGGCCGCGCGCCGTCCGACTACGAGGATCTTCCGCACCGGGCCAGCGTCCGCCGTGCCGCTGGATGCGTCAAGTTGGCGAGATCCGCGTCTCACCTCGCGAGACGATCGTCCGGGTGGGTCAGTCGCAGACGGCGCCGTGGGCGGCCGAGCCGACCAGGCGGGCGTACTTGCCCAGCACGCCGCGCGTGTACCGCGGCTCCCGGGGCTTCCACCCGGCGCGACGACGGTCCAGCTCGGCGGCGTCCACGAGCAGGTCGAGCGTGCGGGCCGGAAGGTCCAGCCGGATCCGGTCGCCGTCGGCGACGAACGCGATCGGGCCACCGTGCGGCGCCTCGGGAGCCACGTGCCCGATGCAGAAGCCGGCCGTCGCGCCGGAGAACCGCCCGTCGGTCACCAGCATGACGTCCTTGCCCAGCCCGGCGCCCTTGATCGCCGCCGTCACAGCGAGCATCTCGCGCATTCCCGGACCCCCCATGGGTCCCTCGTAGCGGATGATCACCGCGTCGCCGGGGAGGATCGCGCCTGCCGTGACCGCGGCCATCGCCTCGGTCTCGTCGTCGAAGACGCGCGCCGTCCCCTCGAAGACCGGCCGGTCGACGCTCGCCGCCTTGATCACTGCGCCCTCCGGGGCCAGAGATCCCTTGAGGATGGCGAGCCCTCCGGTCGGGTGCATCGCGGAGCTGATCGGATGCACGATCGTCCCGTCCGGCGCCGGCGGGTCGAGGTCGGCCAGGTTCTGCGCCACGGTGCGACCGGTCACGGTGAGTGCGTCCCCGTGCAGGAGGCCGGCCCCGAGGAGCTCCCGCATGACCATGGGGACCCCGCCCACGCGGTCGATGTCGTTCATCACGAATCGGCCGAACGGTTTGACGTCGGCCAGGTGCGGCGTGCGGTCCCCGACCCGGTTGAAGTCGTCGATGGTCAGCTCGACGCGCGCCTCGTGGGCGATGGCCAACAGGTGCAGCACCGCATTGGTCGAGCCGCCCAGCGCCATGGTCACGGCGATCGCGTTCTCGAACGCGTCGCGCGTCAAGATGTCGCGCGTCGTGACGCCACGTCGCAACAGCTCGACCACGGCCTCACCCGACCGGAACGCGTGCTCGTCGCGTCGCTTGTCGACCGCCGGCGGAGCCGCACTGCCGGGCAGCGACATCCCCAGCGCCTCACCGATGCTCGCCATGGTGTTGGCGGTGAACATGCCGCCGCAAGCCCCTTCACCGGGACAGGCGTTGCGCTCGATCTCGTCGAGATCTCCCTGCGTGATCCGGCCCAGCGCGCAGGCCCCGACCCCTTCGAAGACGTCCTGGATCGTGACGTCGTGGTCACCGACCCGACCGGGCAGGATCGACCCGGCGTAGACGAACACGCTGGCCACGTCGAGCCGCGCGGCCGCCATGAGCATGGCCGGCAGGGACTTGTCGCAGCCGGCGAGCGTGACCATGCCGTCGAGGCGTTCGGCGTGCATGACCGTCTCGACGGAGTCGGCGATCACCTCACGGCTCACCAGCGAGGCGCGCATCCCCTCGTGCCCCATGGAGATGCCGTCGGACACCGAGATCGTGTTGAACTCCATCGGGAAGCCGCCGGCGGTGAACACGCCGTCCTTGGCCTTCAGCGCCAAGCGCTTCAGCGACAGGTTGCACGGAGTGATCTCGTTCCACGAAGACGCGATCCCGATCTGGGGCTTGTCCCAGTCCTCGTCGGTCATGCCGACGGCGCGCAGCATGGCCCGCTGTGGGGCCTTCTGCATGCCGTCGGTGACGTCGCGACTGCGCGGCTTCAGATCGTGGGTGTCGCTCATTCCCCCAGCGTACGGGTGGCCATCACGTCGACGACCCGATGGCCTCGGGCCAACCCGCGGCGCTCGAACCGGGTAGTGGGACGGGACTCGGGGCGCGGGGCGAATCCGCAGTGAGGGTTGTGCAGGAGCGGCTCGTCGGCGACGACGTCGAGCATCTGCTCGCCGTACGGCTCCCAGTCGGTGGCGCAGTGCAGGTATCCGTCGGGCTTGATCCGCGAGGCGAGCATCGACACGAACGCAGGCTGGATCAGGCGACGCTTGCGGTGACGCGACTTCGGCCACGGGTCGGGGAAGAACACGCGGACACCGGAGAGGGTTTCCGGCCCGATCATCTGGGCCACCACCTCGACCGCGTCGCCCTGGATGACCCGCACGTTGGTGAGGCGACGACGCCCGGCGTGGTCGAGCAGCTGCCCGACTCCCGGAGTGTGGACGTCGACCGCCAGCACGTCGGTGTCCGGGTCGTCGGCGGCCATGCACGCCGTCGCGTCGCCCATCCCGAAGCCGATCTCCAGCACGACCGGAGCGGTTCGGCCGAACACGCCCGGAAGGTCGAGCGGCTTCCCGTCCAAGGGCAGCAGCCACGAGTCGCGGTAGCGGGTGAGGGCCGAGGCCTGCGTGGGGGTGAGCCGGTTCCGGCGGGCGTGGAAGGTCCGCACCTGGCCGACGGGGCGACCCCACTTCGGGGTCGGCGGGAGGGGAGCAGTCACGGGGTTCGAGCCTAGGTCGGTGCGACCGGTGCTCGGGACCGGGCCGGTCATCCTCCGGCCACTGACGGGACCACCAGCAGCTCGGCGCCGTCCGGGACCGGGGTGGCCGGCCCACCGGTGCGTCGGATGTCCTCGCCGTCGACGTACAGGTTGACGAAGCGTCGGACTTGTCCGGTTTCGTCCCTCAGTCGCCGTTCCAGAACCGGGTGGGTGAGCGCCAGGACGTCCAGGACGTCGGCGACGGTGGTGGCGGTGGTGAGGCCCGACGGCGCCGCGATCTCGACCCCGAACCGCCCCCTGGTGCCGGCAGTCGCCAGTGCGGCCGGCAGCTCGACGGTGACCAACGTCACGTCACCGCTGACCGTCGGGCACGACGGTCGCCCGCACGCACAAGACGTCGGGGAGGTGCTCGGTGACCCGCGACCACCGCCGTCCTTCGTCGGTGCTCCCCCAGACCTCGCCGGACCGGGTTCCGAAGTAGATCCCGAGCTGGTCGGGCTGGTCCAGGCTCCCCACGCCGTCGACCGCCATCGCATCGCGCAGGACGACGCTGTAGAAGCCGGAGTCGGGCAGCCCGGTTCCGGACTCGACCCACGTGTCCCCGCCGTCGTCGGTGCGGTACACCCGCGCCTTGCCCTCCGGCGGCAGGCGGTGCGCGTCGGCCTGCAGCGGGAACAGGAACGCGGTGCCGGCGCGGAACGGGTGGGCGACCAGCCCGAAGCCGAAGTCTGCGGGGAGCCCGTCGGTGGCCAGGTGCCACGTGTTGCCGTCGTCGGTGCTCGTGAACACCCCGCCGTGATTCTGCAGGAAGAGTCGACTCGGCTCGGCGCTGTCGCGGGTGACCTTGTGCACGCACTGCCCGTACTCGGGGTACCGGTCGGGTTGGAACCGGGCCTCGATCCCGGTGTTCGAGGGGGCCCACGTCGCGCCGCCGTCAGCGGTCCGGTAGACGCCTCCGGTGGAGATACCGACGAGCACCTCGTCGGGGTCCTCCGGGTGCGGCAGGACGGTGTGCAGGCACAGGCCACCGAAGCCGGGCATCCACGTGGGCCGGTGCGGGTGGTCCCACAGCCCGCGGACGAGCCCGAAGCTGGCGCCGCCGTCGTCGGAGCGGAACAGCGCCGCGGGCTCGACGCCGGCCCACACCTCGTCGGGCCGCTCGGGCGGACCCGGCTGCAGCTGCCACACCTGCGCGACGGCGGCGTCGGCACTGTCGGGGAACCGAAGCGCCGCCCGTTCCTCCTCGACCCAGGTCCGGCCGAGGTCGTCGGAGTGCATGACGACCGGTCCCCAGTGCTCATGACGACCACCGGTGAGGATCCGCAGCGGTGAGCGACGGGTGTCGAGGCCGATCGCCGCCACCCGGGCCATGGGCAGGTGCGGGCCCGACCAGGACCACGTCGTCCGGTCGGCGCTCGTGCCGAGGAACAGACCCTTGTCCGTACCCACGGCCAACAGGATCTGGGTCATCTGACCTCCAGGGTCGAGGTTCTACTCCGCGACAGGTGACCGGCCCGCCGACCCTGGAACGACCACGTTGGCCAGGGGCTGACCGGCGGCGAATCGGGCGAGCTGCTCGCTGACCAGTCGCGCCGCGCGGGGACGATAGGCGGTGGTGTTCCCGCCCACGTGCGGACTGATCAGCAGGTTCGGAGCCTGCCACAAGGAGTGACCGGTGGGGAGGGGTTCCGGGTCGGTCACGTCGAGCGCCGCCGACAGCCGACCGGCCCGAAGCTGCGCCAGCAGTGCGTCGGTGTCGACCACCGCGCCGCGAGCCACGTTGACCAGCAGTGCACCCTCGCGCATCACACCCAGGAAGCGGGCATCGACCAGACCCCGCGTGGCGGGCGTCAACGGGACGGCGAGGATCACGACGTCGGCGTGGGGCAGCAGCGCGGCGAGCTCGTCGACGCCGTGGACGCCCGGCCGCGGCCGGCTGGCCACGGGAACCACCGACACGTCGAACGGCGCGAGTCGACGTCCGATCGCCTGACCCACCGAGCCCCAGCCGACGACTATGACGGTGCGGTCGGCCAACGCCGGCCGGAACTCGGGTGCCCATTCGCCTTCGCGTTGTGCCCGCACGAAGCCGGGGAGGCCGCGCAGCGACGCGATGGTCAGGCCGACGGCCAGCTCGGCCGTGCTCGCGTCGTGAACCCCCGAGGCGTTGCACAGGGTCACCCCGGATGGGACCGCAGCGAGCACGTTGTCGACGCCGGCGGTCAGCGTCTGCACGACCCGGAGCGCGGGAAGGCGGGCGATCACGTCGATCGTGTCCGCCGCACCCAGGTAGTCGGGAACGTAGAACTCCACGCGGTCTCGCCCGGGCGGGAGCGGCAGTCCGCCGCGCCAGACCTCGACCTCGACGCCGGAGGGCAGTGTGATGTCGACGGCCCAGTCGTCGTAGGGCACCCACGCGAGCGTCACGTGCGCACCGTAGCGACCGATCGGGCGACCGCGGTTCAGATCGCTCGCCGCGGCAGCCGATACTGCTCGGGTGACTTCCGTGGACCCGCGACGTCGACGCACCCCCGCGTGGCTGCTCTCCGTGCTCGTGCTGACGGCCTCAGTGGCGTCCGCCGGTGCGGCCGCCGCGGCCCCGGCGTCGGCACCGACGCAGGCGGTGCCGAACCGGACCATCACGCTCGGGCAGAGCTACCACATCCAGTTCTCCGGCCGGCTCGACCGCTCAGTCGCCGCCGACGTCTACGAGGTCGACGGCGGTGACACCAGCAAGTCGGTGGTCACCGACCTGCACCGCCGCGGCAGGATTGTCGTCTGCTACGTGTCCGCCGGGTCGTGGGAGAGCTACCGGGCCGATGCCGGCGCGTTCCCGAAGAACGTCCTGGGCCGCACGCTGTCCGGTTGGCCGGACGAGCGCTGGCTCGACATCCGCCGCCTGCACGTGCTCATGCCCCTCATGAAGGCCCGCATGGATCGGTGCGTCCGCAAGGGCTTCGACGGGATCGAGTTCGACAACGTGGACGGATACGCCAACCAGACCGGCTTCCCGCTGACCCGAGCCGACCAGGTCCGCTACGACCGCGCGCTCGCGCGGGCGGCCCACGTGCGCGGCCTCCAACCCGGCCTGAAGAACGCGATCGGCCTGATCCCCGACTTGGTGGACGACTTCGACTGGGCGTTGAACGAGCAGTGCGTCCAGTACTCGGAGTGCCGGCCGTACCGGGCCTTCGTCAAGGAGGGGAAGGCCGTGTTCGTGCTCGAGTACCACGTACCGGTCAAGCGAATGTGCGCCGTGACGCAGCCGTTGCACCTGTTCGCGCAGAAGAAGCACCGGTCGCTGAACGCGTGGCGGGTCACCTGTCCCTGACCCGCCCGGAGGCCGGGGCGGCGTAGATCAGGCAGAACTCGTTGCCCTCGGGATCGGTCATGACCCGCCAGTGGAAGCCGAACTCGGCGAAGTCGTCGACCGGGCTGCGCCTCCCCCCGAGGTCGACCACCTGCTGGCTGGCCCGGTCGATGTCGTCCACGGCGAGGTCGAGGTGGAGGCGGTTCTTGCCGGTCTTGGCCTCGGGTACCCGATGGAACGACACGACTGGTTCCTCGGCCGCGGGCGGGACCAGCCCGACATAGCGTGGCGGGTCGCCGTACGACTCCCCGATCGGCCGTCCGAGCACGGCCGACCAGAACCTGGCCAGGCCGACCGGGTCGACGCTGTCGACCTGCACCCAGCCCAGGCGTCCGACGGCGGTCATGTCCCCGGAACACCGGCGCGTTCGAGGACCAGCTCGCGCACGCGGGCGGCATCGGCCTGGCCGCGAGTGGCCTTCATGACCGCGCCGACCACGGCCCCGGCCACCTGCACCTTTCCGGCGCGCAGCTTCTCGGCCACGTCGGGCTGGGCGGCCAGGGCGTCGTCGATCGCCGCCAGGAGCGCCGAGTCGTCGGAGACCACAGCCAGCCCGCGGGCCGCCACGACCGCGTCAGGGGAACCCTCACCCGCGAGGACGCCCTCGATCACCTGACGGGCCAGCTTGTCGTTCAGCGACCCGTCGTCGGTGAGCGCCACGATCCGCGCGACGTCGGCCGAAGTGATGGGCAGCTCGGCGAGGTCGACGCCGGTCTCGTTGGCGGCGCGGGCGAGCTCGCCCAGCCACCACTTGCGGGCCGTGGCCTGGTCGGCACCGGCCTCGATGGTCGCCTCGACCAGCTCGACGGCACCGGCGTTCAGCAGGGACTGCATCTCGTGGTCACTGATCCCCCACTGCTGCTGCAACCGACGACGACGCTGGGCCGGTGCCTCGGGCAGTGTCCCCCGCAACCGTTGGACGAGCTCGTCGGACGGCGCCACCGGGGTGAGGTCGGGCTCTGGGAAGTACCGGTAGTCCTCGGCCTCCTCCTTGCTCCGGCCCGACGTGGTGGTGCCGTCGGCCTCCAGGAAGTGACGGGTCTCCTGGGTCACCGTGCCACCCGATCCCAGCACCGCAGCCTGGCGCTCGATCTCGAACCGCACCGCGCGTTCGACCGAGCGCAGCGAGTTCACGTTCTTGGTCTCCGTGCGGGTACCAAGGGTCGTCGATCCCTTGGGCTTCAGCGACAGGTTCGCGTCCACGCGCATCGATCCCTGGTGCATGTGCGCGTCGGAGACGCCGAGCGCGACGATCAGGTCGCGCAGCTCGGAGGCGTAGGCACGGGCGACCATCGGTGCGAGGTCACCGGGGACCTCGATCGTCTTGGTGACGATCTCGATCAGCGGGACCCCGGCGCGGTTGTAGTCGACCAGCGAGTGGTCGGCGCCGTGGATCCGACCCGTCTCGCCGCCGACGTGCGTGCTCTTGCCGGTGTCCTCCTCCATGTGGGCGCGCTCGATCTCGACGCGATAGGTCTGTGGCCCGGCTTCGGTCTCGACGTCCACGTCGAGCCATCCGTCGAACGCGATCGGTTCGTCGTACTGCGACGTCTGGAAGTCCTTGGGCATGTCCGGGTAGAAGTAGTTCTTGCGGGCGAAGCGGCACCACGACGCGATCGAGCAGTTCAGCGCCAGGCCGATCCGGATCGCTGACTCCACCGCTTGCTCGTTGACCACGGGCAGGGCGCCGGGCAGCCCCAGACACACCGGGCAGACCTGGGTGTTCGGCTCGGCGCCGAACTCGGTGGGGCAGCCGCAGAACATCTTCGACGCCGTGTCCAGCTCCACGTGCACCTCGAGCCCCATCACGGGGTCGAAGGCGGCGATCGCCTCGTCGAACGGGACCCGGTCGGTCATCGCGCGCCTCGCCCGACGCCGGCGAGCGCCGGCGCCCGGTCGAGCAGCCGACCACCCCAGCGTTCGTGGAGGGCGGCTTCCAGCGCGGCGCCCACGCGGTAGACCCGTTCGTCGGCCTGGACCGGAGCCATGATCTGCAGGCCCACGGGCAGGTCGTCGTCCCCGAGACCGGCCGGCAGGCTCATGGCCGGACCTCCGTACAGACTCGACGGCAACGTCGCCAGGTCGGCCTGGTACATCGCGACCGGGTCGTCGGAACGCTCACCGATCCGGAACGCGACGGTGGGCGTGGTCGGTGAGATCAGCACGTCGGCCGTCTCGTACGCGGCCTCGAAGTCGCGCCGGATCAACGTGCGGACCTTCTGCGCCTGCCCGTAGTACGCGTCGTAGTACCCCGCCGACAACGCGTAGGTGCCGAGCATGATCCGTCGCTTCACCTCGTCCCCGAAGCCGGCCTCGCGGGTGCGGCCCATCACCTGTTCGACGCTCGACGAGCCGTCGTCGCCGGTCCGCAGCCCGTACCGCATCCCGTCGAACCGGGCCAGGTTGCTGGAGGCCTCGCTCGGCGCGATCAGGTAGTAGGCGGCCAGGCCGTACCCGAAGTGCGGGCAGTCGACCTCGACGATCTGTGCGCCGAGCTCGGTCAGCAACGTGACCATCTCGTCGAACCGCGCCTGCACGCCGGGCTGGTACCCCTCGCCCTGCAGCTGCCGCACGACGCCAACCCGCAGACCTTCGACGCCGCCGAGCTCCCCACGCGCCGCGGACACCACCGCGGGCAAAGGCGCGTCGATCGAGGTTGCATCCATCGGGTCGTGCCCACCGATCGTCGCGTGCAGCAACGCTGCGTCGAGCACGGTGCGGGCGAAGGGTCCGCCCTGGTCCAGCGACGACGAGAAGGCGACGAGCCCGTACCGCGAGACGCCGCCGTAGGTCGGCTTCACGCCGACGATCCCGGTGACGGCGGCCGGCTGACGGATCGAGCCGCCGGTGTCGGTGCCGATCGCCAGCGGCGCCTGGTACGCCGCGACCGCGGCACTGGACCCGCCCGAGGAACCGCCGGGGACGCGGTCGAGGGCCCACGGGTTGTGGGTGGGGCCGTAGGCGGAGTTCTCGGTGGACGACCCCATGGCGAACTCGTCCATGTTGGTCTTGCCGAGGATCACCACGCCCGCCTGGCGCAGGCGGGCGGTCACGGTCGCGTCGTACGGGGGGATCCAGTTCTGCAGGATCCGCGAGCCGCACGTGGTGGGCAGGCCACGGGTGACGAAGACGTCCTTGAGGGCGAGCGGCACCCCGGCGAGCGGACCCAGCGGCTCGCCGGCGGCCCGTCGGGCGTCCACCGCCCCGGCGGCTTCCAGTGCACCGTCGGCGTCGACCGTGAGGAACGCGTGCAGCGAGTCGTCGGTCGCCGCGATCTGGTCCAGGTGCGCCGCAGCCACCTCCACCGCCGACACGTCGCCGGCGGCGATCCGCCCGGCCAGCTCGGCTGCGGTCGACCGGGTCAGCTCCGCGGCGCTCACTGCTCCTCCTCGTCGAGGATCCGCGGCACGCGGAAGCGTCCGTTCTCGGCCGCCGGCGCCGCGGCCAGCGCCTCGGCCTGGGTCAGCGACGGGCGTCGACGATCGGGGCGGGTGACGTTGACCACCGGAACGGCGTGCGTGGTCGGTGGCACGTCGGCAGCCGCCACCTCAGCGACACGGGCGACGGCGGACAGGATCACGTCGAGCTGGGCACCGAAGTGGTCGAGCTCGGCCGGGGTGAGATCCAGCCGGGACAGGCGCGCGAGGTGGGCGACCTCGTCGCGGGACAACGCGGGCATGACCGTCGACTCCCCACCGGTGGCTTGGTCGCCACTGCCTGGCGCAGCGACGCACGCGCCATCCTAGGGACCGGTCAGGCGGTGTCCCGGCGACGCAGGGCGAGTTCGGCGACCACCGGAGACCAGACCTTGATCCCGCCGCCCGCGTCCTTGGCCAGGAACATCGCCTGGTCGGCCCGGTGGATGGCCTCGTCCACCGACAGCGGGTCGGTGCGGACGACCGTCACCACGCCGACGCTCGCGCCGATCGGTAGCGCGGCCTGGCCGAACGGCACCACCCGCGACACCGACCGAACGATCCGCTCGGCGACTTCGACCGCGTCGTCGGGGTCGGGTCGTTCGGTCAGCAGCACGGCGAACTCGTCACCGCCGTACCGGGCGACCATGTCGGCTGCCCGGACGCTGGAGGCGATGCGTTCGGCCGTCGTCCGCAGCACGGCGTCCCCCGCCAGGTGGCCGTAGCTGTCGTTGACCTCCTTGAACCCGTCCATGTCGATGATCATCACGGCGACCGACTGGCGTCGCTGGATGGCTTCGCCGAGCCGGGCGAAGAACAGCCGTCGGTTGGCCACGCCGGTCAACGGGTCGTGCAGCGCCTCGTGGTTGGCCGACCGAGACAGGTCGTAGGTGCGCGAGAACAGCAGAAGTGGCAGGAGCAGGAGCACCGGGTAGAAGGTCCCGGCGTCGGCGAGCACGACGACAACCACCGCCAGCGTGTCGGCTAACAGGTCGGCCACCAGGTACCAACGGACGTTGGCACTGAAGTCCTGCGCGAACGTCGGACCGTCCGGGTCGGCGGCCAGCGCCACCAGCGCGTCGTTGACCACGAAGTGGGTGACCCAGGTGGCGACCACCCAGGGGATGTCGTGCCAGCTCGGTGGGTGGCTCTGACCCATCGGGCTGCCGCCCAGGGCCATCATCACCCACCCGGCGGCACCCATCGACACGACGAACTGGGCCACGTTGAAGGCGACCTTCCACGCCTCCTTGCCGCGGAACGCGGTTCCGAGCCCCCAGCTGACGGCGCTGACGACGATCGCCGGCGCCGGTCCCCACAGGTACAGGGCGGCGAAGGCGAACGACTGGCCCAGGTGGATCGTCGTGGGCTGCGGGTACTGCAGCACGGTGAGGGGACGCAGCTCGAACAGAGCGGCACCGATGAGGATCAAGAAGAAGGCGGGCGACACCCCGTGCCAGCCGGGCCAGGTGATGGCCCGCACCAGCAGCACCGCAGCGGTGAACCAGACCGCGACCACGGTGACGCTGAACACCGATACCCGACGCATCGAAGCCGCGAACCCCCGCGGCCCGTCCACCTTCGGGTCCGGCTGCCGAGCAGCCGGTCCCCCCATTGCCCTACCCCCCTCGCCGTTCGTGGCCCGCTCGCCCCTCGCAAGCGA
>Ga0302299_10000393_pt1 | contig 23383 bp, 23 predicted proteins | sample III_Fen_N3_4_FD_198795 | JGI IMG/M metagenome (GOLD analysis project Ga0302299, IMG submission 198795) | Peat permafrost microbial communities from Stordalen Mire near Abisko, Sweden - III_Fen_N3_4 | ecosystem: Environmental > Terrestrial > Soil > Wetlands > Permafrost | place: Sweden: Abisko... | reverse complement strand
CGGCGACATCGCCATGTTCCAGTTCGCCCACCGGGCCGACCGACCGACGCTTCGCCTGCTCGTCCTCCACGACGACGACGAGCGCGAGTTCGCCTATACGAGCGGCGCCGAGCGGGCCCTCGACCTGGCAGCCGCGAACGCGTGGACGGTGGTCAGCGTCGCGGGCGACTGGGCCACCGTGTTCTAGGCAGACTGTGGCGATGAGCACCGGGGCCGAGCCAGCAGCGGGACCCGTGCTGACCATGCCCGGCGCGCCGCTCGCGTTCCACGTGATGGCGAAGCCGACGGGGGCGACGTGCAATCTCGATTGCGAGTACTGCTTCTTCCTCTCCAAGGAGATGCTGTATCCGAGCAGCCGCTTCCGTATGGCGGAGGATCTGCAGGAGATCTACGTCCGTCAGCTGCTCGAGGCGCACGCGCGGGCGCCGGAGGTGGTCGTCGCGTGGCAGGGGGGCGAGCCGACGATCATGGGCCTCGACTTCTTCCGGCGCTCGATCGAGTTGTTGCGCGAGCACGCGCGGCCGGGGCAGCGGATCCTGAACACGATCCAGACGAACGGGACGCTGCTCGACGACGAGTGGGGAGCGTTCCTGAAGGAGAACGACTTCCTGGTCGGCGTCTCGATCGACGGCCCGCCCGACGTCCACGACACCTACCGGGTCGACAAGGGCGGCAAGCCGACCTACGAACGGGTCATCCGTGGCCTCGAGGTGCTGAAGCGCCACGGCGTCGACTGGAACGTGCTCACGACGATCCACGCCGCGAACGGCGACCAGGGCGGGCGGGTGTACCGGTTCCTGCGCGACGACCTGGGTGCCGAGTTCATCCAGTTCATCCCGATCATCGAGCGGACGACGGCCGAGATGCTCTCGATCGCGAACGAGGGCTGGGGCGACAACGTCAAGGGCAGGCCGCTGTACACGCAGAGCGGCGATCTCGTCACCGACCGCTCGATCGGGCCGGAGCAGTACGGCCGCTTCCTGATCGACGTGTTCGAGGAGTGGGTGCGCAGCGACATCGGCACGGTGTACGTGCAGATGTTCGACACGGCGCTCGCGAACTGGGTCGGGGAGGGCGGCGGGATGTGCGTGCACGCCGAGACGTGCGGGTTGCAGCTCGCGGTCGAGCACAACGGCGATCTCTACTCCTGCGACCACTTCGTCGAGCCGAAGTACCTGCTCGGCAACATCAGGGAGCAGCACATGCTGACGATGGTGGCCTCGCAGCAGCAGAGGCGCTTCGGCGCCGACAAGCGGGACACGCTGACCCGGTTCTGCCGCGACTGCGACGTCCGCTTCGCGTGCAACGGCGGCTGTCCCAAGGACCGCTTCGCGGTCTCCCCGTACGGCGAGCCGGGCCAGCACTACCTCTGCCCCGGCTACAAGGCCTTCTTCCACCACGTCGAGCGGCCGATGCGGTTCATGGCCGAGATGCTCGCCACGAACCGTGCCCCCGCCGACCTGATGGCCGTCTACGCCGCCGAGGACGCCAGGCGCGGCCGCAACGACCTCTGCTCCTGCGGCTCCGGTCGCAAGTGGAAGCAGTGCCACGGCGCGTGAGCACGTAGAGGTTTCATAATCGAGGAGTGGCCGGCGCCGACGAACCGTGTACCCTCGACAGCCTCCTCGCCGAGGCAGCACGGCGGATCGAGCGTCACTCGCCGGCGGAGGCCCTCGACGCGATGAGGGCCGGCGCCCTCTTGATCGACATCCGCGCGGGTGACGACCGTGAGCGCGACGGCATCGTGCCGGGGTCGCTCCACATTCCACGGACGGTCCTCGAGTGGCGTGCGGCACCCGGCAGCAGGTGGCGCAACCCCCACATCGGCGGCGTCGAGCGGCAGGTCATCCTGCTCTGCGATCACGGGTACTCGACGGTTCTCGCTGCCGCAACGCTGGTCGAGCTGGGCTTCACCCGGGCGGGCGACGTCGTCGGCGGCTTCGCGGCGTGGCGCGACGCCGGGCTCCCGACCGGCCGCGCGCCGCTGCGCCGCCGGGGCCGGGACGAGCTCGCGGGCATGACCCCGCCCGATCCGTAGAACGCGGCCTACGACTCCGGCGGGGCGCCGCCCTCGGCAGTGCGCCGGGCCACGAACTCGTCCAGTTCGGCAGCGACGGCGTCGTCGAGTGGGGGAGGCTCGAACTCGGCGAGGACCCGCTTCCAGGTCTCGTTCGCCCGCTGCGTCGCGTCGCGCGCGCCCTCCTCCGTCCACTGGCCGAAGTTCGCCCAGTCGGAGACGAGCGGCTCGTAGAACGCGGTGCGGTAGCGGGCGAGCGTGTGAGCGCCGCCGAAGAAGTGGCCACCCGGCGAGGTCTCGGCAATCGCGTCGAGGCCGATCTCGTCGTCGTCCACGACGAGCGGCTGGAAGGTCTCGGCCAGCATCTGGAGCACCTCGACGTCGAGGATGAACTTCTCCTTCGACGCCGTCAGCCCGCCCTCGAGCCAGCCGGCGGCATGGAGGAGCACGTTGCAGCCTCCCATCACGGCGCCGAAGAGGCTCATCATCGTCTCGTACATCGCCTGCGCGTCGACCGCGTTCGAGGCGTTCGGAGCGGACGAGCGGTAGGGCAGCCCGACGTGGCGCGCGAGCTGGCCGCTCGCGAGCGCAGCCTTGAAGTACTCGGGAGTGCCGAAGGCGGGCGCGCCCGACTTCATGTCGACGTTCGAGGTGAACGCGCCGTAGACGACAGGCGCTCCGGGTCGCGCGGCCTGCGTCAGCGTGATGCCGGCGAGTGCCTCGGCGTGCTGGAGCGTGAGGGCACCCGCGAGCGTCACCGGGGCCATCGCACCGGCCAGCGTGAACGGGGTCACGATCGACACCTGCCCAGCGACGGCGAAGTCGATCAGGCCCATGCACATCGGGATGTCGAGCTGCCGCGGCGAGTTGCTGTTGATCACCGTGTAGCAGCACGGGGTGGAGGCGAACGCTTCCGCGTCGAGCCCGTAGCCGATCCGGAACATCTCGAAGCTGTCGGCCAGCTGGCCGCGGCCGCGGGCGTAGAGGTACGGCGCCTTGTCGGTCAGGGTCAGGTAGGCGAGGTTCGACTGAAGGTGGCGGAACTGCATCGGGACGTCCTGCGGCTCGACACACGGCCCGGTCACGTGCATCACGTCGAAGTGCTGGGTCAGCCGGACGAGGTCACGGAAGTCTGCGAGATTCCCCGAGCGCTTGCCGCCGTCGAGGTCGCTCACGGCCGGCGGGCTGCTGACCGGGACCGTCGCCAGATGGCGGCCGCCGAGGGTCACGGTGCGCTCCGGCGCGCGCCCGAGCAGCTCGAACGAGCTCGGCGCCGCCGCGAGAGCCCGTTGCACGAGCTCTTCCTCGAACCGCACCATCTGCGACTCCTCGTCGACCGCCGCGCCTGCCTCGCGGAAGAGCGCGCGCGCCTCGGGCAGCAGCACGCGGATGCCGTGCTCGCGAAGGATCGTCAGCGCGGCGGCGTGGAGATGCGCGACCTGGTCGGCGCTGAGGATCTCGATCGGCGGGAACGGGTTCTCGAGCGAGCGGTAGCGGAGCGATCGCCGCTCGGGAGTCGGACGGGCCTCGGTCGCGCCGCGACCCCTTCTGCCCCTCCGCTCTCTCGGTTCATCCCCCACGGCTGCCCCTTCCCGACGACCGGGCCATCCTATGCGTGGATCGGCGCCACAGTCAGGGCGATACGTCGACGACGGGATCGCCCAGCGCTCCGACGTCGACCTCGATCCCGATCCCGGCTCCCGGCGGTGGCTGCTGGCCGCCGTCGGCCCGTGGCGGCAGGCCGGTGCCGTGATCGACGCCGACCCACGTGTGGAAGTCGCAGGTGTGCACTCTCAGGCGCTCCGGGGTGCCGAGCCCGACGTGGACGACCGCCGCTGTCACGAGGCTCGCGCCGCCAGCGTCCTCGACGGTCACCTCCACGCCGAGCTCGACGGCGACGTCACGAATCAGCATCGCGCGCGTGATCCCGCCGACCCGCTGCAGCTTGACCGTGATCCCGTCCGCGACGCCGTCACGGTGTGCCCGCAGGAGGTCGTCCAGCGTCACGATCGACTCGTCGAGCACGAGCGGCCGGTCGGTGGCGCGACGCACCGAGGCGCACTCGGCGTACGTGCGGCACGGCTGCTCCAGCACGTACTCGAGATCGCGGGTCGCCCGCAGGAAGCGGCGTGCCGCACCGGCCGTGAAGGCCCCGTTCGCGTCTGCATAGAGGACGATGTCGTTGCCCACTGCGGCCCGGACGGCCGCGAGCCGCTCGGCGTCGGTCTCCGGCGCCGGGCCGACCTTCACCTGCAGCCGCCGGTAGCCCTCGCCGACGAGCTCGCGTGCGAGCGCCACCGCATCGTCGAGCGGCAGCACCGTGACGACGTTGTAGAGCGGAACGGCCGCGCCGAACCGGCCGCCGAGCGTCTCGCACAGCGGGCGGCCGGCGGCCCACGCGGTCACGTCCCAGCAGGCCATGTCGATCGCCGACTTGACGTACGGCTGGCCGCGCAGCGCGCCGTCGAGCAGGGCGAGCACGTGCCGCGGCTGCGTCGGGTCGGCGCCGAGCAGGAGCGACGCCAGGTCGGCGATCCCGGCCCGGGCGCCCGCCGCGAAGGAATCCGCATACGCGGCGCTGATCACCGCCATCTCGCCGAAGCCGGTCAGGCCCTCGTCGGTGTCGAGCGCGACGATCGTCGAATCGAATGCGGTCGAGCCGACGTGCCCCATGGCGTAGTTGCCACGCCGGAACGGCTGGAGCTGCCGGTAGGCGCGGAGCCGTGTGATCTGCACAGGCGCCAGCCTAGATCACAGGCCCGGGGCCGTCACGGAGCGAGCGACGCCCGAGGGAGATCCACAGCGAGCTCAGTCGACGACGACGACTTCGAGCTCGCCGAGCTCGCCGAGCTCGTGCTCGACCTCGGTGGCGACGTCCGCGCCGAGGAGCTTGCCGAAGAAGCCGTGGTGGTGCGCCGCGAGCACGACCATCCGGGCTTCGCGATCGCGCGCGGCCGAGGTGATCTTCTCCGAGACGTTGCCGGCCGCCCAGACGTAGTCGGCTTCCAGCCCGGCGGTCTCGACCCGCGTGCGTGCCTCCGCGAGGATCGGCTCGAGCTCCGGAGGCTCGACGAGAGGCATCATCTGTGCCTCGTTGGTGAGGCTGCCGAAGCTCTGAGGGCCTTCGGGGTCGAACATCGTCTCGAAGACGGCGAGCACGACCAGCCGGTCACCGGAGTCTTTCGCCTCCTGGATCGCCCGATCGAGCGCGCGACTCGCGCCCTCGGAGTCGTCGAACGGGATGAGGATCGTTCCGGCCATGTCCGGGGCCATCGTAGTTCTCGCGCGGTCGCGGCGTCGGTGCCACCGCGACCGCGCGAGAAAGACGGGCTACGAGCCGAGCGCCTTCGCCTTGATAGCGTCGAACTCGGCCTGCGTGATCGCGCCGCTGTCGAGCAACGTCTTGGCCTGCGCGATCTGGTCGGCCGGCGATGTCGAGCCGGCTACGGACTTGATGTAGTCGGCCTGCTGCGCCTGCATCGACTGCATCTGCTTCTCGCTTCGCTCGGCCATGCCGTTGTGCTCGGCGATCAGGTAGATCAGGACGCCGAGGTACGGCAGGACGATAACGAAGATGATCCAGATGGCCTTCATGCCGCCTCCGCAATCGCGGCGGCGGAAGATGTCCGCGAAGACCGTGATCAGCAGCCAGATCCAGATCACGAACGCGAAGAAGATGATCATCGACCACAGGACGTCGAGGAACGTGTAGGTGGCGAGTGGCATGCAGTGCTCCTTGGTAGGGATCCGAGGTGTCCCGGACCGGCCGTGGCGGCCGGGACGATCGAACAATGACACATCTGGTGGCGCAGAAACATGAGAACCTCCCACCGATGAAGGAGCCCCTGGCCCGCTACATCCCGATCACGCAGTGGCTGCCCCGCTACCAGCGGTCGTTCCTCGGTGCCGACCTGGTGGCCGGTCTGGCCGTCTGGGCGGTGCTCGTCCCTCAGTCCGTCGCCTATGCCGCGCTCGCGGGCGCGCCGCCCCAGGCGGGGCTTGCCACGGCGCTCGGCGCCGGCGTCCTGTACGCGATCTTCGGCACCTGCCGCCAGCTCGACGTCGGTCCGAGCTCGACGATCGCGATAACGGCGGCGGCTGCGTTGGCAACCGTCGCGGCGAAGTTCCCGGCGCAGAGCTACACGACGCTCCTCGCCGCCCTGGCCCTGCTCACGGGCATCGTTCTCATTGCGGCCGGCGTCGCTCGCCTCGGGTTCGTCTCCGAGTTCCTCGCCCGACCGGTGTTGGTCGGCTTCATCAGCGGGATCGGCCTCGTCATCATCGTCGGGCAGATCCCGAAGCTGCTCGGGCTGCCGGTCGAGAGTGGCAACGTGCCCGAGACGATCTGGCGCACGATCGGAGAGCTCGACGAGATCAGCTGGGAGACACCGGCCGTCGGCTGCGCAGCCCTGGCCGCGCTGCTGGTTCTGCGGCGCGTGGCGCCACGTGTTCCGTGGGCTCTCGTCGTCACCGCCGTCTCCGTCGGCCTTAGCCGCGCCTTCGACTTCGAGGCCCACGGCGTCGCGGTGATCGCCGACGTCCCCGCCGGGCTGCCGACCCCGACCATCCCCACCGTCGGCTTCGGCGAGATCGGCGCGCTCTCGAGCGGCGCGCTCGCTCTGGCGCTCGTCGCGCTGGCCGAGTCGATCGGAGCGGCCCGTTCGCTCGCGGCGAAGGGCGGCTACGAGATCGATCCGAACCAGGAGCTCGTCGCGCTCGGTGCGGCCAACGTCGGGGCCGGGCTGCTGCAGGGCTTCCCCGTCGACGCGAGCCTGTCCCGCAGCGCGGTCGGCGCCGGCGCGGGCGTTCGCACGCGACTCTCGGGGCTCGTCATCGCGGCGCTGCTCGTCGCGACGATGCTGTTCCTGACGCCCCTCTTCGACGGATTGCCGCAGGCCACGCTCGCGGCGATCATCATCGCCGCCGTCATCGGTCTCGTCGATGTGAAGGGTTTCCGCACCCTGTGGCGGATCGACCAGGGAGACGCCCAGCTCGCGGTCGTGGGCTTCGTCGCCGTTGCCTTCCTCGGTGTCCTGCCCGGCATCGTGATCGCCGTCGTGGCGTCACTGCTGGCGCTGATCCGTCGCGCCTACCGGCCCCGCATCGCGGTGCTCGGGCGAGCGATGGGCGAGATGAGCACGGACGAGGAGTACCAGTTCCGCAGCATCGACCGCCATCCCGAGTACGAGACCATCCCAGGCCTCGTTCTCTTCCGCTTCTCGAACGAGCTGTTCTTCGCCAATGCCTCGTACTTCCGCGACGAGACGCTGCGACTCGTGGCCGAGTCCGACCCGCCTGCCCGCACCGTCCTCGTCGACGCCTCCGCAATCAGCCATGTCGACACCACGGCGCTCGCGATGCTCGAAGACCTGATCGACCGGCTGGGGTCGCAGGGCGTCACGCTCGAGCTCGCCCGCGCGACGGCGGCGCTGAAGGACGTCCTCCTCGAGACAGGCCTCGCAGACCGCCTCGGCCCCGACAGCATGCACCGATCGGTCCACGCCGGCGTGCAGGCGTTCCTCGACCGGTCGGGCTAGACCTCAGATAGCGCACCGCTCGCCCGGCCGGAGCACGCGAACCTCCGTTGCCGGCGATCGCTCCGACACGGCCTGCTCGAAGAGGGCGGGAGGTGTGGTCAGGAACGCGGGCGGTCCCGCCAGCCCGAGGTGGATGGGGTAGTAGGTGCCCCAGTGAATCGGGATCGCAAGGCGGGCGCGCAGCAGGGCGGCTGCCTCGGCGGCACGGCCCGGATCCATGTGCCCCGGCCCCATCGTCGGCCCCCAGCCCCAGATCGGGAGCAGAGCCGCGTCGACCGGCCCGAGGTCGGCCATCTCGGCGAAGACGTCCGTATCGCCTGCGAAGTAGACCGTGCGGCCGGCGCCGTCGATGACATAGCCGAGCGGCTCCGCGCGGGCGCCGAGCGGCATGCGACCGGCGTCGTGCTCGGCCCGGGTGGCGAGCACCGTGACGCCGCCGATCCGGATCTCGTCGCCCGCTCGCATTTCGACGACGCTCTTCACCCCGGCCTGACGCCTGATCAGGGCGCCGGCGCCGTGAGGAGCGACGACGGGCATCTCGCGGCCGAGACGCTGCAGCGACGGCAGGTCGAGGTGGTCGTAGTGGAGGTGCGAGATCAGCACGGCGTCGACCCCCCGGAGCGCGGCGGCGTCGACCTTCCCCGCCCGCCGCAGGTGCGCGACGCGGTTCCGGAGCAACGGATCCGTCAAGAGCCGCACCCCGTCGAGGTCGACGAGAACCGTCGCGTGTCCGACGTATTCGATGCTGGCGTGGGGCGGCGGCGCGGTCACGACGCGATCCTATTCCGCCTTCCTGATTCGACCCCAGGGCCGTCCGGGACGGCGAGTGGGTCTCGCGGGTGTCGCAGGCGGTCAGCCAGAGATCCGATGCAGCACCGGAGGGCTCGCGGGCGCTGATCGTCGACCTCACGATGCTGCCCGTCCTCGGCCCGATCGCGCCGACGGTCGTGTTCGTGCTGCTCCTCCTACGTGCTCCAGCCCACGATCCTCGGCAAAGCGGCGGATGTCTCGGGCTTCTTCGTGATCGTCAGCGTGATGATCTTCGGTGCCACGCTCGGCGTCATCGGCGCCATCATCGCGGTGCCGATCATCGCATCGATCCAGATCGTCGTGAAGGAACTGACGGCCGAGCGACGGGAGAGGATGGCGGCCCTGCGCAGCCCGGGCGACGGCAGGCCGGTAGCGGCCGCCGAGACGTTGTAGGCTGACCCTCGGTCCGTACCGTCGAAAGCATCGCCAGAGAGGACGAGAAGCTGTGACCGGAGCCACCACACCCACCGCGTCGGCATCGCGCGGCCGCATCATCGGGGCGCGCGCGCTGCTCGTGATCGGCGTCCTGCTGACCGTCGTCAGCATCCTCTCGACCTACGTCAAGCGCGAGGCGCTCGACTCGGGTCAGTTCAAGCAGACATCGCAGCAGCTGATCCAGAACCCGGCGATCCAGGAGCAGGTGGCGGCCGAGCTGACGGATGCGCTCGCGAACGTCGACTTCTCGGCCGAGCTCCAGTCCAAGCTGCCGCCGAACCTGCAGGCCCTCGCCACCCCGATCGCCGGTCTCGCGCAGGGCTTCGTGGGCACGGCGGCCCAGAGCCTCGTCGCCCGGCCTCGCGTCCAGGACGCGTTCGTCGAAGCATCGGTGCTGGCACAGAAGCAGTTCGTCAAGGTCCTGCACGGCGACACGCAGGCAGTGCAGACGTCGAACGGCGACGTCGTCCTCGATCTGCGCCCGCTCGTGCTCAAGCTCGGTGACCGCTTCGGGTTCGTCAGCAACCTGGCCGACAAGATCCCGCAGGACTCGGCGCAGGTGACGATTCTCAAGTCGAACGACCTGAAGACGGCTCAGACGGTCACCCACTGGCTCGAGCAGATCGCGAACTACGTCTGGATTCTCGCGCTCGCCTGCTGGGTCGGCGCAATCTGGCTCGCCCGTGGCAGGCGACGGCAGGAGGTTCGCTCGCTCGGGATCGGCCTCGTCGCCGTCGGGATCCTCGTGCTCCTCGCCCGCTGGCTCGCCGGGAGGTACTTCGTCAATCACATCGTCGTCAGCGACACCGTGAGGCCCGCAGCCCATGACGCCTGGCAGATCATCACGCAGTCGCTCGCCGCGGCCGGCTGGGTCTCGCTCTCCGTCGGCGTCCTCATTGCCGTCGGCGCGTGGCTCGTCGGCCCAGGTGCCCGTGCGACGTCCGCTCGGACGGCGATGGCGCCCGCCCTGCGGCGCCCCCTGATCGCATGGGGCGGGTTCGTGATCGGGATACTGCTGATCCTCGCGATCCTCCCGATCCAGAACTCCCGGACGAGCGTCGTCCTCGTCGTCGGGTCGGCGATCGGGTTCCTGATCTTCACGCGCCAGGTCGCTGCGGAGGTTCCGGCTCCTGCTCCGGCGGCGTCTGCCGCACCGACACCACCACCGCCGCCGGACCCGAGCTAGGGGCCTGCTCGACAGGTGTCGCAGTGGCCGTGGAGCACGACCTCGTGCGCCCGCATCCCGTAGTCGAGCCGGCGCGCGGCCCGTTCGAGCGCCTGCTCGAGGCCCGGGTCGGAGAACGGCTCGACCTTCCCGCAGTCGTCGCAGACGAGGTGATGGTGGTGCTCGCCGTCCAGGTGTGACGGCTCGAAACGGGCGACGCCGTCACCGAGCTCCACCCGCTGGACCAGGTGAAGCTCGACGAGCTGCTCGAGCGCCCGGTACACGCTCGCGATCCCGACGCGGCCGCCGCCAGAGCGAATGCCGTCGTAGATCTCCTGAGCCGAATGGCAGCAGGGCTGCTCGCCGAGATGCTCGATCACGGCCCTGCGGGCGCCACCGTTCCGGAGACCCTGCGCCTGGAGGTTGTCGAGCGCGAGGGCGCTCCAGCTCGAGTGGTCGTGCTGCACGGGGTAAATGATACCGATTCTCACTAACTGCTAGGCTCCGCCAGTGGTTTCGAGAATCGTTCTCTTTAGCACGGCGCTCGTGCTCGCCCTGTGCGCGGTCGTGGCGGCGGGCTGCGGCGGTGGCTCCGGCAACGGGAAGACGATCGTGACGGCGTTCTACCCGCTCGCGTTCGCCGCGGAGCAGCTCACGGGCGGCGCCGTCGACGTCAGGAACCTGACACCGGCCGGTGCCGAGCCGCACGATCTCGAGCTGACGCCGGGCGACGTTCGGGCCGTCCACGACGCGGCACAGGTCTTCTATCTCGGCGACGGATTCATGCCCGGCCTCGAGAGCGCGCTCAAGGAGCGAAGCGGCCCGTCGGTCGACATCCTCGCCGAGTTGCGGCGGCAGGAGGGCAACGGCGGCGGGCCGCCTCACGATCCCCATGTCTGGCTCGATCCGGTGCGCTTCGCGGCCATGGTTCGCCTGATGGGGTCGGTTCTCGGAGACGAAGCAGCCGCCGCCCGGCTCGCGCGCCGGCTCGCCGCCCTCGACGGCGAGTACCGGCGCGGCCTCGCTCACTGCGCGCGCCACACCATCGTGACGAGCCACGCTGCGTTCGGGTATCTCGCCCGCCGCTACGGCCTCGAGCAGGTCCCGCTCGAGGGGCTCTCACCCGAGGCAGAGCCGTCTGCCAGGGACATCGCGCACGTCGTCGACGTCGTCCGCGGCTCAGGCGCGACGACGGTCTTCGCCGAGACGCTGCTCTCTCCGAAGCTCGCGCAGACGATCGCCCGCGAGGCCGGCGTCGAGACCGCCGTGCTCAACCCGCTCGAGGGGCTCACGGACACCCAGGTCGCGGCGGGGGCGGACTACTTCTCGGTCATGCGGTCGAACCTCGTCGCCCTGCGGAAGGCGCTCGGGTGCACGAGCTGAGCCCGGTCGTCGAGCTCGACGGCGTCTCGTTCGGCTACCGGGCCGGAATCCGGGTGCTCGAGGACGTCTCGCTCGCCGTCGCACCCGGCGAGTTCGTCGCCATCGCGGGGCCGAACGGCGGTGGCAAGACGACGCTGCTTCGGCTCGTGCTTGGCCTCGAGCGTCCGTCGGAGGGGACGGTGCGCGTGTTCGGGAGGCCGGCCGGCAAAGGCGCCGACGGGGCGCGCATCGGCTACCTCCCGCAGCGATCGCGGCTCCTCGGGGAGGCGCCCGTGACGGTGCGCGAGATCGTATCCACCGGCCGGCTCGCACCGGCGGGCATCTGGGGGCCGTTGCGGCGCGCCGACCGTGAGGCGGTTGCGAACGCGATCGAGACGGTCGGCCTCACCGACCGGGCCGACGCTTCGTTGCGCACGCTGTCGGGAGGAATGCAGCAGCGGGCCCTGATCGCGAAGGCGCTCGCCTCCGAGCCGACGCTGCTGGCCCTCGACGAGCCGACGACGGGGGTCGACGCTGCCTCGCAGGAATCCCTCGGCCTGCTCCTCGAGGAGTTGCGCGAGCAGCTCGGCGTCACGATTCTCTACGTCTCCCACGAGTTCGGCGCGGTCGAGCACGTCGTCGACCGGATCGTCCTCGTTCGCGGCGGCATCGTCTACGACGGCCCACCGGACGGGCTCCCCGGCGTGTGGCACGACCCCTCGCATCACCATGCTTGACCTCGAGTTCATGCGCCTCGCGCTCGCGACGGGCGCGATCGTCGGGTTGCTCGCCCCGGCCGTCGGCTTCTTCCTCGTCGAGCGCAAGGCCTCGCTGATCGGAGACGGCCTCGGGCACGTCGCGTTCGCCGGCGTCGCGTTCGGCTACCTGCTCGGGGTCTCGCCGGTGCTCACCGCGCTCGTCGCGACGGTGATCGGCGCGCTCACGATCGAGTGGCTGCGCACGCGCGGCGGTGCGGCAGGCGACCAGGCCCTCGCGCTCGTCTTCTACACCGGCATCGCCGCGGGCGTCGTCCTCGTCTCGCGCGCGGGCGCCCTCAACGTCAACCTCTTCCAGTTTCTGTTCGGCTCGATCCTCACGGTCACCCGCAACGATCTCTGGACTGTGCTCGTGCTCGGGATCGGTGCGCTCGCGACGATCGCGGTCCTTTTCCGTGGTCTCGTCGCGACCGTGCTCGACGAGGAAGGCAGCCGCGTCGCCGGGGTCCCGGTCACCCGCCTCAACGTCGTCGTCGCGGTGCTGGCCGCACTCACGGTCGCCGTCTCCATGCGGGTGGTGGGCATTCTCCTGATCGCGGCGCTCATGGTCCTGCCGGTGATCGCCGCCAACCGGGTCGCCTGGAGCCTCCGATCGACCTTCGCGCTCTCGATGGCGCTCGGTTTCTCCTCGGTCGTCGCCGGTCTCTGCATCGCCTACTACGCGGACACCCCGCCCGGGGGCACCATCGTCCTCGTTGCGGCGGGCGCGTTCGGTCTCTGCTCGGTCGGGAGCGTCGCCGCGCGCCGCGTCGGCCGCTGAATGATGGGATGATCGGCGGCGTGTCACGCGTCGTTCTGACCGGATCGACCCTCACGCTCGACGACGTCCTCGCCGTCGCGCGGGGTGGCGGTCTCGTCGAGATCGACCCGGAGGCGCTCCGGGCAATGGCCGCGGCACGTGCCGTCGTCGACCGGTCGCTCGCGGGCGGAACGCCCGCCTACGGCGTCACGACCGGTGTCGGCAGCCGCAAGGTCTTCGACGTCGAGGCGGACGGGCACGATCGCCTCCTCGTGCGCCAGCACCGCATCTCTCAGGGCACGCCCGTCGCCCACGAGGTCGTGAGGGCCTCGGCGCTGCGGCTCGCGAACGCGCTGGCGCGTGCGACCACGGTGGCGCGGCCGGAGCTCGCTACGCATCTCGTCGCCGCCCTGAACGACGACCGGCTGCCGGAGATCCGGACGCTCGGCTCGATCGGCCAGAGCGATCTGGCCCAGATGGCCGACCTCGCCGACGGGTTCCTGGGCGACTTCGAGCTGGCCCGCGGCGAGGCGATCGCCCTGCTCAACCAGAGCGCCTTCGCGACGGGCTACGGCGCACTCGCGTTCGCCGACGCCCTCGTGCTCCTCGACGTCTTCGACCATGCCGGGGCGCTCGACCTCGAGGCGCTCGGCGCCAACAGGAACTCGGTGCACCCCGCGATCGGCGAGGCGCGGCCGTATCCAGGGCTGCAGGCGACGCTCGCCCGCCTCGGCGCCCTGCTCGAGGCCAGCGAGGTCGAGGCGCGCGACCTCCAGGACCCGCTCACCTTCCGCACGATCGCCCAGCAGAACGGGGCCGCCCACGATGCCTTCGGCTTCGTCGGCGCGCAGCTCGCGATCGAGCTGAACGCGGCGCAGTCGAATCCGCTCGTCGTCGTCGCCGAGGACAGGGTGATCTCGGTCGGCAACTTCGAGATGCAGCCGCTCGCGACGGCGCTCGACCTGGCCCGGCTCGCCCTCGCTCCCGTGATCTCGACCGCGGCCGAGAGGGCGGTCAAGCTCCTCCAGCGGCCCCTGACGGGGCTCACGGAGGGCCTCGGCGCGCGGCCGGCGATGGCGGAGAGCGCCCTCAGCGAGTTCGGCATCGCGATCCAGGCGATTGCGGTCGAGGCCCGGCTCCTGGCCCAGCCCGTCTCGTTCGAGCTCGTGTCGACGACCCAGGCGGAGGGCATCGAGGACAGGATGACGATGGCGCCCCTGGCGGCGCGACGGCTCGAGTCGATGGTCGAGCTGGGCGCGCGCGTCGCCTCGATCGAGCTCATGCTCGCAGCCCAGGCCTGTGACCTCCGGGGAGCGCGTCTCGGTGCCGGTACGACCCGGCTCCGCGATGCCGTCCGGCGCGTCGTCCCGTTCCTCGAGGAAGGGGCGGCGCTGACCGATCTCGAGCCGCTCGTGGAGGAGATCCGGTCCGGGAGGATCTGCACCTGACAATGGCCGGCTTCGACGTCCACCAGCACCTTTGGCCGCGCAGCTTCAGCGAGGCGCTCGCCCAACGTACCGAGGTGCCGTACCTGGCCGGTGACGCCCTCCATCTCGCGGAGGGAACGTACGAGCTCGATCTCGGCGAGCACGAGCTCGACACCCGACTCGCACTGCTCGACCGTGCCGGGATCGATACCGCAGTCGTCTCGTTGCAGCCGACCCTCGGCCTCGACGCCCTCGTGCCCTCCGAGCGAGAGCGGCTGGAGCAGATCTGGGAGGACGGGATTCTCGAGCTGACCGCCGAGGCAGGCGGTCGCATCACTCCGCTCGCGCCAGGCCGGCCCCGGGAGGGTTTCGCCGGTGTCTCCGTCGGCGCCGACCGGCTCGACGACCTGGGGGCCTTCGCTCCCACGCTCGACGCCATGCGCGGCGTCGGCTTCCTGTTCGTGCATCCGGTCTCGGGCTCGCCGCCCGCCTCGGCACCGCCTTGGTGGCCGGCCGTCGTCGACTACACGAGCCAGATGCAACGCGCCTACTTCGCCTGGCTCGCGCGCGCACAGGAGCGGTGGCCCGACGTCACGGTGGTGTTCGCGATCCTCGCCGGCGGTGGCCCGATCCAGCTCGAGCGCCTCGCCTCGCGAGGGATCGACACCCGCTCGACGCTGCACCGGAACCTCTTCTTCGACACGGCGTCCTACGGTCGGCGCGCCCTCGAGCTGTGCATCGAGACCTTCGGGGTCGAGCAACTCGTCTTCGGGAGCGACGCGCCCGTCGTCGATCCTTCGCACGCCGCAGCAGCCCTGACGGGATTCGGAGATTCCGTCACGCGGCTCGTCCGTCAGGACAACCTGATTGGATTGCTCTCGTGAACCAGATCGAGACATGGTTGGCCGGTCGGCTGCAACCGGATCACGATCTCACACGTCCCGAGCTGCTCGAGCTCTCCGCTGCGCTCGGAGCCGAGAAGTCGCTCTGGCAGGACGAGGTTCGCTACGACGCCGTCGATCGGCACTACGTCCAGCTCTACCGTGACCCGAACATCGACATCTGGCTCATCTGCTGGACGGACACGCAGGACACCGGCTACCACGATCACGATCGCTCCCAGGGTGCGGTCTACGTGTGCGACGGCGCCGTGTTCGAGGACTACTTCCACCGGGACGAGGATGGCTGGATCCGCGAGCGGACGAACCGCCACGAGGCGGGCGGGCAGTTCGACTTCGACGCCACGTACATCCACGGCGTGCGCCACGCCGAGGGCGAGCCGGCGGTGTCGCTGCACTGCTACTCGCCGGCGCTCTGGCGCATGGGCCACTACGAGCCGGATCCGAACGGGATCGTGCGGCGGGTCGCGATGACCTACGCCGACGAGCTCCTCGGCGCAGCCTGAAGTCACGCGGCCGGCGGCTTCGGGCTTCAGCCTGTCGGCCCGGCCTCCCCGAAGTCCAGCAGCACCTTTCCGAGCTTCCCCGACCCCTGCAAGCGGTCGAACGCAGCCGCAGCGTCGGCGGCCGGGAAGACGCGGTCGACGAGAGGCGCGATGCGGCCGGAGGCGAGATGGGGCACGACCTCGCGGGTGAACGCGCGCATCGCCGTGGCCTTCTCGTCGAGGGGACGGGCGCGCAACATCGTGCCCAGGACCCGGGCGCGCCGGGCCATCAGCTTGTGGAGGTCGAGCGGCGCCTCGGCGCCGGCCCCGGTGCCGACGATCACGATGCGCCCCCGGGCGGCGAGCGCCTGCAGGTCGAGATCGAGGTTGGGGCCACCGACGAGCTCGAGTACGACGTCCGCGCCGCCCTCGGCCAGGGCACGCTCGACGAGCTCCGAGGGATCGATCACCGTCGCCCCGAGCGACGCGACGCGCTCCCGCAGCGCAACGGCACGGACGGTTGCGAGCACGCGGGCGCCGGCTGCGGCGGCGATCTGCACTGCCGCGGTCCCGACGCCGCCGTTCGCGCCGTTGACGAGGAGGAGCTCTCCGGGACGCAGCCCGGCCTGGCTCATCACCGCATCGTGAGCCGTCACGAACACCTCCGGCACGGCCGCCGCCGCGAGGTCGTCGAGCCGCTCCGGCACGGCAGTCACGTGCAGCTCGTGCACGAGGACCCTGTCTGCGAGGCCGCCGCCGCCGACGAGCCCGAAGACGCGCTCCCCGGGCGCGAACCCTCGCGCGGTCGGCCCGCACGCGACCACGGACCCTGCCACCTCGATGCCGGGCACGTCCGGCGGGGACCCGGGCGGGGCCGGATACCTGCCCTCGCGTTGCGCGAGGTCGGCGGGGTTCAGCGCGGCATACCGGACGGCGACGAGGACGTCGTCACCCGACGGAGCGGGGTCGGGTCGCTGCTCGAGTCGGATGACCTCGTTGCCGCCGGCACCGGTGAAGACGATCGCGCGCATGCTCTCGGCAGAGCGTATGCGACGTCGAGACGTCCGGGTCGATAGCGTCCTCGTTCGTCAGCGGGCTCCAACCGGCGGCCGCGCGCTCACCCCGGAGGTCCAACGTGCTCGCAGCAGTCTGTGCCCGAATCTCGCCCGACGACCCGGTTGCCGGGCTGGACGTCCGTGATGTCCCGGAGCCGACCCCGGCCGAGGGGTGGGAGGTCGTCGAGGTTCGCGCCGCGGCGCTGAACCACCACGACGTCTGGAGCCTTCGCGGCGTCGGCGTCAAGGAGGAGAACCTGCCGGTCGTCCTCGGGACGGACGCGGCCGGGGTGACGGCCGACGGCCGCGAGGTCGTCGTCCATGCCGTGCTCGGGAGCGCCGGCCCCGGCGAGGACGAGACGCTGGCCGCCGACTTTCACCTCTTCTCCGAGAACGGCGTCCCGGGAACCCTTGCTCAGCGGGTCGCCGTGCCCTCGCGCAACCTCGTCCCGAAGCCGGCCTCGCTCTCGTTCGCGGAGGCGGCCTGCCTGCCGACCGCGTATCTGACCGCCTACCGGATGCTGTTCAACCGTGCCGCCCTGCAACCCGGCCAGTCCGTCCTCGTGCAGGGCGCCGGCGGCGGCGTCGCCACGGCCGCCGTCCTGCTCGGCCGGGCGGCCGGCCTCTCGGTGTACGTGACGAGCCGGAGCGAGGAGAAGCGCGCGCGGGCGCTCGAGCTCGGGGCGGCCGGTGCCGTCGAGCCCGGCGGCCGGCTGCCCGTGAGGGTCGATGTGGTGATCGAGACCGTCGGCAAGGCGACCTGGGACCACTCGCTCAAGTCGCTGCGGCCCGGCGGCATCGTCGTCGTCGCGGGCGCGACGACCGGCGCCGACCCCTCCGCCGATCTCGCCCGTGTGTTCTGGCGGCAGCTCTCCGTTGTCGGCTCGTCGGCGGGGACGATCGTGGAGCTCCGGCGCCTGTGCGCGTTCCTCGAACAGACCGGGGTTCGTCCGCTCGTCGACTCCGAGCACGCTCTCGCCGACGCGCACGTCGCATTCGCACGCCTCGAGGCGGGCACCGAGTTCGGGAAGATCGTTGTCGTCCCCTAGCGCCGGTGAGGGCGAGGCCGGCCCGCCGAGGCTCGGCTTCATCGGCCTCGGCAACCTCGGCCGGCACCTCGCTGCGAGCCTGCTCGCAGCCGGCTTTCCGCTGACGGTGAACGACCGCGACGAGGAGGCGGGCGGGCCACTCGTGGCTGCCGGCGCCGCGTGGGCCGAATCCCCGCGCGCGGTCGCAGCGGCCTCCGACACGGTATTCACGTGCCTGCCTTCGCCGCAGGCCGTCGCCGAGGTCCTCACCGGCGAGGCCGGCGTCCTCGAGGGCCTCGCCCCGGGAGGAACGTGGATCGACACGAGCACCAACGACCGCCACGAGCTCCAGCGGCTCGCGGCGATCGCGGCGGCCCGCGGCATCCACTGCCTCGAGGCGCCGGTGACGGGCGGCGTCCATCTCGCGGCGTCCGGCGAGATCACGGTGCTCGTCGGCGGTGATCCGGCGGTCTTCGCCGCCAACCTGCCGGCCTTCGAGGCGATCGGCGGCGAGGTCTTCCACATCGGCCCGCTCGGCAGCGCCTCGGTGATAAAGGTCATCACCAACATGCTCGCTTTCATCCACCTCGTCGCGGTGGGTGAGGCGCTGATGCTCGCGCGCCGCGCCGGGCTCGACCTGGCCCAGTCCTACGAGGTGATCAGGGCGAGCTCGGGCACGAGCTTCGTCCACGAGACCGAGAGCCAGGTGATCCTGAACGGCAGCTACGACATCGGCTTCACGATGGACCTCGCGTGCAAGGATCTCGGCTTCGCCCACGAGCTCGGCGACGAGCTCGGCGTCCCGCTCGAGCTCGCAACCCTCGTCGAGCGGACGTTCGTCCGCGCGCGCGAGGAGTACGGCGGCTCCGCCTGGTCGCCGATGGTCGTGAAGCTGCTCGAGGACGCTCTCGGGACGGACCTGCGCGCCCCCGGGTTTCCATCGAGAATCGCGTAGGTGCCAGGCTTCAGCCTGGCTTCTAGTCCATTTTCGCGTAGCTACCGGGCCCGGCCCGGAAGCCACGCAGCCCTACTCGTTCACCGGCGGCCCGAGCACCGGCGTCAGGTGAAGCTCGTCACCGGCGTAGGGATGACGCGCCGCCACCTCCTCGTCGAGCTCGACGCCGAGCCCGGGCGCGGTCGGCGGGATCACGTAGCCCCCGTCCCACTCGATCGGCGTCTTCAGGATCGCGGCGTGGAACCCACCCCAGTCCCTGATCCCCTCGAGGAGGAGGAAGTTCGGGCTGCACGTGCTGAGCTGGATGTTGGCGGCGCCGACGACCGGGCCGCAGTAGAGGTGGGGGGCAATCTGCGCGTAGTGGGCCTCGGCAAGGCCGGCGATCTTCTTCGCCTCGAGGAGCCCTCCGACCCGCCCCAGGTTCAGCTGCAGGATCGAGGCGGCACCGGTTTCGAGCACTCGCGCGAACTCGTACTTCGTGGTCAGCCGCTCGCCTGTCGCGATCGGGATCGTCGTGCCGCGGGCGACGCGGGCCATCTCCTCCGGGAGCTCGGGCGGCGTCGGCTCCTCGAACCAGAGCAGCTCGTACGGCTCGAGGCGCTTCGCGAGCCGGATCGCACCCGACGGAGTGAACTGACCGTGGCTGCCGAAGAGCAGGTCGCAGCGGTCGCCGACCGCCTCCCGCACGTTTCGCACGTACCGCTCGCAGCGCTCGAGCTCGGCCACCCCGGGCTGCCTGGGGTCGAACGTCGTGTAGTGACCGGCCGGATCGAACTTGAGGGCGGTGAACCCCTCCGCCGCGTACTTCGCCGCCCGCTCCGCGGCCAGGTCGGGATCGAGGTAGACGTCGGTTGCGTCCCCGGGCTCGCGGTAGAGGTAGGTGTACCCGCGCAGCCGCTCGTGCACCCGGCCGCCGAGGAGCTCGTACACGGGCTTGCCCACCGCCTTGCCGACGAGGTCCCAGCACGCCATCTCGATCCCGCTGAGCACGCCCACGAGCGAGATGTCGGGACGTCCGGAATACCCTTGCCCGTAGACGTCGCGCCAGAGCCGCTCGATGTGGAAGGGGTCGGCACCGATCACGTGCCTCTCGCAGACGTCCTCGATCATCCGGGCGACGACGTGGGGCCCGAACGTCGCCGCGTAGACCTCGCCGATCCCCTCGATCCCGTCGTCGGTGACGAGCTTGAGGAAGATGAAGTACCGCCCGCCGAAGTGTGGTGGCGGGTTGCCGACGACGAACGTCTCGAGCCCGGTGATCTTCATATCGGCCTGCCGTCCTTCCGTGGGTTCAGAACACGATCACGTTGCGAATCGTGGTGCCGTCCGCGACCGCGGCGATCGCCTCGTTGATCTGCGTGAGTGGGTAGCGCCCCGAGATCAGCTCGTCCAGCTTCAGCCGGCCGTCGCGGTAGAGGGCGATCAGATTCGGGACGTCGACCGCGATCCGGGCCGAGCCCATCTTGCTGCCGAGGATCCTCTGGCCCTCGTTCGCGATCGTGCCCGGGTCGATCGAGGCGGTCACGCCGCTCGCCGGCATGCCGACGATCACCATCGTGCCCGCCCGGCGCAGGAGCAGCGGTCCCTGCTCGACCGCACCGCGCGCACCGACCGTGACGATGACGTAGTCGACGCCGCGCCCGCCGGTCAGGGCGGCGACAGCTTCGACGACGTCCTCGCGGCCGGAGTTGATCGTGTGTGTCGCGCCGAACCCCTTCGACGTCTCGAGCTTGGCGTCCGAGAGGTCCACCGCGATGATCGTCTTCGCGCCTGCGAACTCCGCCCCCTGCACCGCGTTCAGCCCGACACCACCCGTCCCGATCACGGCGACGCCGGCTCCAGGAGCGACCGCCGCCGTGTTGACGACCGCACCGAAGCCCGTGATCACGCCGCAGGCGAGCAGCGACGCGCTGTCGAGCGGGATCTCGGCGGGGATCACCACGGCCTGCGAGGCATCGACGACGACCTGCTCCGCGAACGCCGCCGTGCGCAGGCCTTGCGCGATCGCCGTCCCGTCAGGCGCGGTCAGCGGGCTGTGCTCGTCGAGGGGAAACGTCGTGGCGCAGAGCGCAGGCTCGCCCTGCGTGCACGGGGCGCAGGTGCCGCAGGATCGGATGAGCGTCACGACGACGTGATCCCCGACCGCGTACCCGACGACGCCGGGGCCGACCTCGGCCACCACGCCCGCCGCCTCGTGCCCGTACACCGCCGGGAGCGTCCCGCCCCAGGCGCCCTGGAGGTAGTGGATGTCGCTCTGGCAGATGGCGCAGGCGGCGAGCGCCACCCGGAGCTCGCCGGCGCCCGGAGGTGCGATCTCGACGTCCTCGATCACGAGCGGCTCGCCGAACGCGCGACAGACGGCAGCCTTCACGTCAGCCCGCGTTGGAGCTGCGGGCGCTGTAGGCCGGCAGCCAGTCGACGAGCCCCGAGAGCCGGCGGCCGTGCGCGCGGAGGCACGAGACGATCTCCTCCCGCCGATCGGGCTCGACGCGGGAGCGGGGGACGAGCGTGGTCAGGGCGGCGATCGTCGCCCCGTCGGCGTTCGTGACCGGGACCGACGCCGCGTACAGCCCCGCGGCGGTCTCACCCCAGTTCTCGGCGAAGCCCTGCGCGCGGACGTCGGCGAGGATGGTGAGAAGCTCCTGCACGTTTCGGATGCGGTGCCCGGTCGGCGTGATCAGCGACCGATCCGAGAGCAGCGCCACGACCTCCTCCGTCGGCCTGCTCGCCAGCACGACGCGGCCGCTCGCAGAGGCGAACGCGGGTGTCTTCGAGCCGATGTGGGTGACGTAGCGGACGGGCTGGGACGTCTCCTCGAGGGCGATGTACAGCGACTCGTCGCCGTCGACGACCGCGAGCACGATCGTCTCGTCGAGCTGCTCGAGGAATCCCGCCGCGATCGAGCGAAAGGCGGTCACGATCGGAAGGTCGGTCGAGTGCGAGCCGAGCCGGAGCGCCCGGATCCCGAGCCCGTAGCGCCCGTCCGTATCCCGCACCACCCAGGCGCGTTCGACGAGCACGCCGCAGATTCGGTGTGCGGTGCTCTTTGCGAGCCCGAGCTCGCGCGTCAGGTCGGCGAGGCCGACGGCGCCGCGCGAGGCCAGCAGATCGAGGATCCGCAGCGTCGCGTTGACGCCGGTCGACGAGGACCGCGCTTCGTGAAGCTCGTCGGTGGGCTCCACGGCCGTCTCGAGGGGAGGCTGCACGAGCGCGACCATACTCCCGCAGCCTCTGGATGTCGAACGCGGATCCAAATAGAGAACGGGCTTGACTTGCGCCGGTGCGATCTGTCATAAGAGCACATCACCTTGGGACACCAGTCCATCCTTAGAACGCAACAGCCGCGAGAACAGCTTCTGTCGAAGGTTGATCAGGGCCGGGGATCGATGACAAACTTCGGCGGCAGTGCAGCGTCCACACATACGTCCAGGTCGATGTCGAGAGCAGAAGGCGAGGGTTAGGGATATGGATCGCGAGACGACGAGGCGAATCGAGGACTACCGCCGCAACGAGGCGGGGCCGCTCGAGAACAATCTGATCGACGAGTTGATGGGCGGCGAGATGGACCGGACGGAGTTCCTCCGCCGCGGCACGATGTTCGGCCTCTCGGTCGGCATGATGGGCAGCCTGCTCGCCTTCGCCGGCGAGGCGGGTGCCGCGCCGACCTCGACCACGCGCGCCGCCGCAGCCAAGGCGGGCGGCACGATCCGCGTCGGCATCGCCGCGTTCGGCGCCTCCCTCGAGCCGTATCTGCTCAACGAGGGCGGGTCGCTCGCGTTCGCCGGCATCCCCGGCGAGTACCTCACCTTCACGAACCCGAAGGGCCAGGTCGTCCCGTGGCTCGCGACGAGCTGGAAGCCGAACAAGGACGCCACGGTCTGGACGTTCCAGATCCGCAAGGGCGTCAAGTTCCACGACGGCTCCACGATGACCGCCAAGGACGTCGTCGCGAGCATGAAGCAGTACGTCGGCGTCAAGGGCTCGAATGCCGGCCTGTCGCCGTTCTTCGACGCGTCGGGCGTGTCGGCTACCGGTCCGTACACGGTGCAGTTCAAGCTGAAGTCGCCGATCGGCGTCTTCCCGTACCTCGTCAGCCAGACGACCTACCAGGCGATCATCCAGCGGGCCAAGGATGCGGCCCATCCGGGCACGTGGGTCAAGGGCGGGATGATCGGCACGGGCGCGTTCAAGATGACGAGCTACGTGGACAAGAAGAGCGCGGCACTCGTGCGTCACGCCGCCTACTGGGGCGGCCGGCCGCCGCTCGACGGCGTCAAGATCACCTTCTACCAGGGCACGGCGCCGATGGTGCTGGCACTGCGGGGAAACCAGATCGACCTCGCCTTCCAGCTCGCCACCCAGGAGGCGCAGGTCTTCAAGCACAACTCGAAGTACACGTACTACAGCCTTCCGACCGCGGCGCATCGGCAGCTGTGCATGCGGACCGACCAGGGCGTGCTCAAGGATCCACGCGTCCGGCGTGCAGTAGCGCTCACCATCAACCGTCCCCAGCAGATGCAGAAGATCCTCCTCGGGGACGGTCAGATCGGCAACGACAATCCCTTCTGGAAGGGCTTTGCGTCGACCGACCCGTCGATCAAGCAGCGCACCCAGAACGTCCAGCTGGCGCAGGCGCTGCTGGCAGCGGCGGGGGCCCAGAACCTGAAGTTCAACATCACGACATGGAACTTCG